>Ga0105106_10001514_pt1 | contig 16796 bp, 15 predicted proteins | sample PPLLaktember2015_5_FD_79109 | JGI IMG/M metagenome (GOLD analysis project Ga0105106, IMG submission 79109) | Freshwater sediment microbial communities from Prairie Pothole Lake near Jamestown, North Dakota, USA - PPLs Lake P8 Core (1) Depth... | ecosystem: Environmental > Aquatic > Freshwater >...
TGGCGCCAGACGGCTGCGTGCTGAAACCGTCCGCGGCGACGCCGAAGCTCATGAAGCACAAGGGTCGCGCGGTGGTGTTCGAGGACATCGACGATCTTCACAGGCGCATCGACGATCCGAACCTCGAGGTCGAGGCGACAAGCGTGCTGGTGCTGAAGAACTGCGGGCCCAAGGGCTATCCGGGCTTCCCGGAGGTCGGCAACTTCGCGTTGCCCGCGAAGCTCCTGAAAAAGGGCGTCACCGACATGGTCCGCATCTCGGATGCCCGGATGTCGGGCACCGCCTACGGCACCGTCGTTCTGCACACGGCGCCCGAGGCCGCCGCGGGCGGACCGCTGGCGCTGGTCCGCAACGGTGACCTGATCGAAGTGGATGTCGCGGCGCGCAAGATCCATCTGCACGTCTCCGACGAGGAACTCGCGCGGCGGCGGGCGAAATGGAAGCCGGCGAAGCCGCACGCGGATCGCGGCTGGGTCAAGCTCTATTGCGACACCGTGCTGCAGGCCGACCGCGGGGTCGACCTCGATTTCCTCGTCGGCAGATCGGGGTCCAAGGTCGGCAAGCCGAGTCATTGACGGCACGCGCCGATCGCCCGGCGCGTCCGGGCGCCGGCACTGTGCTGCCCTGGCACGGGCGTCAGTTCGCCGGAGCGGCGGTCGTCGCGCCGCCGGCCGCGTCGTCGAGCAGCTGCGGCCAGCGTGGAACCCAGCAGCATTCGTGGTCGTAACCGGCGATGACGACGACGCGGGCCTCGGGATGACGGCGGGCGAACGATTCCAGGAGCGACGGCGGCACGTTGCGATCGTTTGCGCCCCCGTAGTGCAACTGGGCCACGGTTGGCGGCAGCGGCGGCGCGAGCGCCGGATTCTGCGAACCGGCGAGCAGACTGTAGCCGTGAAGTCGCGCCCATTGGTCGGTGTCGAGGTTGGCGGCGATGGTGACCACGGCGGACGCCTCCGGCATCTGTGCCGCCATGAGCCAGGCCAGCGTGCCCCCGCCGCTGTGGCCGATCAGCACGACGCGGCGGAACCCGTTTGCGGCAAGAAAGCGGCGCAACGCCACGACCATGCTCTGCACGACCTCCGGCGAATACCGGAGGTGCGTCCACACCAGCGGATCGCAGCGGGGTTCGTTCGCGGGCGCGAAATAGCACGGACGCCCCAGCCACAGGCGCGGGCCGGCGTCCCGGGCCATCAGTTCGAGGGCGACAGGGTTCCGGGGCGTCGGGTCCGTCGAAACGCGCGTGCGTTCGGCCCATGGCGTGCCGTCGTGTTCGACGTACACGTGAACCGTGGGGGAAGACGACGGCAAGCCCGCGGCGTAGGCATGATGACGAAACCCCTCGCCCGCGAGGCGGAATTCGTCAAAGCCGAGTGCGGCTGCACGCGAGGCGACGCGCTCGGCCGGCGTCGCGCACGCAGCCAGCGCCAACGCGATCAGGACGACGGCGAGGCGGGCGAGCGTGTTGCGGGCGGCGCCGAGCGCTTCCGCGAGCACGGTCCTTCTTCCGCGCCCGCCGCCCGCTCGCCGCCGCGTGCGCGCGAAAGATCGCCCGTCGCGGGCAGCAGCGATGCCGTGATCAGAACTGCTTGCGCAAGCCGACGACCAGGCCGTAATTGGTGGCGTCCTTGAGGCCGACCGCCGCGCTGAACTGCGCGAAGCCGGAAAGATCGTTCTTGAACACCGCGCTCGAACCCAGCGCCAGCACCGCGTAGTCGCGCGTCGGGGTCGCCGTCGGGATCGCGAAGACGGTATTGAACGGGTCGTTCACGTACTTCGAGACGATCGACGGGTTGTCGTTCTCGAACTCGTGCAGCCACTGGGCGCTGGCGTAGGGGACGAAAACGCCGGTCGCGGCGCTGATCGTCGTCGACACCTTGATGCCCAGCGACGACTGCAGCGACTTGATCGTCCGCGACTCGACCGCGAGGCCGACACCGTTGATCGCCTCGTCCTCCGTGAACGCGTCGTTTTTCACCTCGATGTAGCTCAGGCGCGCCGACGGCGTGATCGTGTACGGCGCCCTTTCGAAACTGCGGCCGATTCCGATCGAAGTCGACCACTGGTCCCCGTCCGGTTGGGCGCTCGCCGAGGTACTGATCGGCGGCAGGGCCGTCGTCGACGGGACCAGTATGTTGCGCACCGAATCGTAGTCGACGCTGCCGTACGCCACGAAGGCGTCCGCGTACCAGTCGCCGACGTAGTACGTGCCGTAACCGGCGATACCGAAGGTCGTCGCATCGACGCTGCCGAGTGAATTGTCGTACGTGGACCGCGTGTCGTTGTAGCTGATGGCACCGCCGAGCACCAGCGCGTCCGACACGCGGTAGTCGACCCCGCCCAGCAACGAGTAATTGTCATAGTCGTAGGCATCGTCCAGGTCGGTCCGGTCGACATTGCCCCAGTTGTAACTGAAGTTGAGGAAGCCGCCGAGCCGGCCGCCGAGCGCGTCGGCGCTGGCCCCGCCGCCCGTGGCGCCATCGAGCGTTCCGTCGCGTGCCGCGGCCGATGCGATCGGCGGCAGCGTCACGCCGTTCTGGCCGACGACGAATCCGCGGGCGCCCGCGCGCAGATCGAGCAGCCGCGCACCGACAAGATTGATCTTTGCGGCCTCGTTGCCGATCTGCTTCTGCGCGTTCATCTGCACCGGGGCAATCGCCTGCACGCCGGCGCGCAGTTGCTCGTTGGAAATGCCCAGACTGTTGGCGGTCGGTCCCGAATCGGCGAGATCATTGGCCGTCTGCACCATCAGCCGGCACGTGTAGAACAGACGCTCCGCCGGCGTGCCGGCGGGGTTGGCGACATAGCCGGCAGGCGCGAACTGGACGCAGGCGCGGTTGACCGCCTCGGCGACCGGGGCCTGGAGCTCGGTAAGACCGGGCAGCGTCGCGAGATTGCCCTGTGCGAGCACTGCGCGGGGAAGGGCGCCGATCGCGCCGATGCATCCGGCGACCAGCGCGATTGCGCGCAGCGACCGGCCCAGCGTGACGTTTCTCAAGTTGCCCCCTCGTGAAGTCGTGTCGTGAACGATCGCAATGAACGCGCGCCGGCCATCGATGCCGATGCCCCGGAGCATCGTGTTTCCGCAGCGGCGTCTCTGCGTCGATGCCGCCGGCACCCTGCCGCAAGTTCCTGCCCGGCACCCGGTCGTCGAACCAGACGACCGGCGCTAAGCATCGCAAATGACAATCATTGATGTCAACGGAAATCCCTCAACGGCAGCGACGATTCGAACCGACCCGGGCTCTGAGGATCCCAAAGGGGGGCGTGCCGGCCGGTTGCGATGGGGTGCGGTATTGCGTCCGAAGCGCGAGTGCCCCCGCTGCTGCAGCGCAATGCAACGCGGGACGGCGGCGTGTCCGCCGGGATCTGGCCGACACGCAATAGGTTGCATTCTCGATACCGTGGCCGCAGAATTCCCTGCGCTCGCCACATCCGCGAGCCGACGCACTGCCAGCACGTTCGAGTCTTTTCGGGAAACCATGAAGGATTGCGAGTCGTTCGTGTCCGGGTCGGCCGTCCGCGCCGCACGCGTTGCCTCGGCTGCCCTGGCGTGCCTGCTTCTCGGCTGGGGATCTGCGACGTGGGCGCAAGGTGTCGCGACGGCGGCCGTTGACGATCGCCAGAACGCCGATCGTCAGAACGCCGATCGGCTGCTCGTCGTCGACTGCCTACTTCCCGGCCAGGTGCGCCAGCTCGGCACCGGCGTCACCTATCTCGCACCGCGGCGCGCGATCAAGACCACCGGCTCGGAATGTGCGATCCGCGGCGGCGAATACGTCGCCTACGACCGCGCCAACATCGCGACCGCGCTGAAGGTCTGGCTGCCCGCCGCGCAGGGCGGCGACAAGGTCGCCCAGACCTACGTCGGAGAAATCTACGAAAAGGGCACGGGCACCGCCCCCGACTATGCGGCTGCGGCGAGTTGGTACCGCAAGGCCGCCGACCAGGGTTACTCGCGGGCGCTGATCAATCTGGGCTTCCTGTACGAGCAGGGACTGGGGGTGCAGAAGGACCCGTCGATGGCCCTGCAGCTCTATCGGAAGGCGGGCGGCCTCGAAGGCTCGATCAACCTGGATTCGGGACCGCCGCCCGCTTCGCGGGAAGAGCTCGAAGCGCTGCGCAAGGAGCTCGAGAAGACGCGCCAGGAACTGGAAAGGGCGCGGCGAGGGCTCGACCAGGAACGGTTGAAGTCGAGCCAGGAGATCGAGCGCCTGACGCAGAAGAAGATGCAGGCGGCCGCCGCGGGCAACGCCGAGGAAACGCGCCGGCTGGAGTCCCTCCTCAAGGAACGCGAGGCCGAGCTCGAGAAGCGGCGCCGGCAGGTCGCGCAGTACGAGCAGAGCACCGAGGATTACAGGGCGCGGTTGACGCGCCTCGAGGGCGAAAGCGCCTCGCTGCGGCAGGAGCTCGACGCGTCCCGGCGACAGCTCGGGCAGAGCCAGAAGGAACTCGACGACAAGAAGAACGCGGCCGCCGATGCCGAGCGGCGCGTCGCCGCGATGCAGCAGGAGCTCGCGCGGCAGAAAGGGGCTCCGGCGACGCCGGATCTGGGCAGGATCAAGGGGCTGGAATCCGAGCTCGAAAGAACCCGGGCCGAATACGCGCGGCAGACGCAGGAAATCGCACGCCTGGAAGCGGACCTTGCGGGGCGCAGGGACCGGATCGCCAAGCTCGAGACCAGGCCGGCGTCCCGGACGAACGTGGCGATGGCGGCGCCGTCGATCCAGCTGATCGATCCGCCGGTGGTGCTGACGCGCGACATCACCACGATCAAGGTTCGATCGGGAATCGCCTCCCGTCCGCTGGTGGGTCGCGTCACGGCCCCCGCCGGCCTGCTGTCGTTCACCGCCAACGACGTCGCCCAGGAAGTCGACGGCGACGGGATGTTCAAGAGCAGCGTGAACCTGGGCGGCGGCAAGACGCGGATCACGATGGTCGCCGTCGATCGCCAAGGCAAGCGCTCGGTGCTCGAGTTCTTTCTCGAGGAAGACGCGAGGACCGGCAAGGCAGCCGTCGTCCCGCCGCCCCGGGTGTCGGGCGAGAGCCTCGGTCTCGGCAAGTACTATGCGCTGGTGATCGGCAACCAGAAGTACCCGAAAATGCCGCGGCTCAACACGCCGGAAGCCGACGCGACGGAGATCGCGCGCCTGCTCCGGGACCGCTACGGTTTCACGGCGACCACGCTGCTCAACGCCACGCGCTGGGAGATCATGGAGGAGCTCAACAAGATGCGCGCGCTCCTCACCGAAAAGGACAACCTTCTCATCTACTATGCCGGCCACGGGCAGCTCGACCAGAAGAACCAGCTTGCGAACTGGCTGCCGATCGATGCCGACCCGAACAGCACGGCAAATTGGATCGCGAGCTCGACGCTGACCGAGACGCTGAACACGATGTCGGCGAAGCACATCCTGGTAGTCGCCGACTCGTGCTACTCCGGGGCGATGACGCGCTCGTCGATCGGTTCGCTGCAGCCCGGGCTGTCGGAGGAGGCGCGGCTCCTGTGGTTGAAGTCGATCGCGGAGTCCCCGTCGCGGACCGTGCTGACCAGCGGCGGCGTGAGCCCGGTCATGGACGGCGGCGGCGGCAAGCACTCGGTGTTCGCGCAGAACTTCATCGACATCCTGACGGAAAATCAGGATCTGCTGCCGGGCAAGCAGCTGTCCGACGTGATCGCCGCGCGCGTCCTCAACATCGCGCGCAGGCTCAATTTCGATCAACGCCCCGAGTACGCGCCGATCCGCTTCGCCGGTGGCGAGTCCGGAGACTTCATCTTCTTGCCGAAGATCTGAGGCGCCGCCGGCCTTCGGCTACTGCGCGAGATTGACGAACGTCACGCGGCGGTTTTCCGCGGCGGCCGGATCGTCGCGGTTGAGCGGCTCGCGGTCGCCCTTGCCGATTGCCTTCAACCGGTCCTGCCGGACGTGCTGTTGCTGGACCAGATACCGCCGGACCGCCGCGGCGCGTGCCTCCGAGAGCCGCTGATTGCGCTCGGCGACGCCGCGCGGATCGGCGTGACCTTCGATCATGAAGCTGTAATTCGCGAGCCGGCTGGTGTTGAGGGCGCGCCCCACGACGTCGAGCTCGCGTCGCGCAGCGGGCGTCAGCGTCGTTGCGTTGGTCCCGAAGGTGATGAGCAGGGCGGCCTTGGCCGGCTTCGGCGTCGCGTCCTTGTCGATGCTGCGCGTCAGTACGGGGGCCGGCGCCGGTGTCAGCGCGTCGATCAGCGCCGATTCCGTGATCTCCTCGCCCTGCAGCACCTGCGGGGCCTGCGCCGCCGCAGGCAGCCAGAATCCGATCAACGCCAGCACTGCGAACAGGTTCCTTCCGATCATCGCTCTTCTCCAGGTATCCGGTGTTCCGTGTTGCACGACGCTATCGGCTCGCCGACACGGCGTCCGTCGGAAGGCCCGTGCGGCTCCGGCGACGATCTGCGAAACGCACGCGGGGTCACCACCCTTCACTCGACGCAAAGGTCGGGATCCGGGATCAGACATTCGGCGTCGCCCGCACCCGGTCCGCCGTCGATGCCGCGGGTGGTGATCCCGGTCGCGCCGACGCTCAATGCCAGGTCTTTGGGCAGCAGCAGCCACATGCGACCGAACTCCTTCATCCGGCTTGCGCGTTCGCCGGCCGACGGCCCGAAGCCCCAGAAGTAGTCGGCGCGCACCGCGCCGCGGATCGCGCCCCCGGTGTCCTGCGCGAGCATCAGCCGGCTGACGCCGCTGCCGGGGCTCGGCCCGGTCGTGGCGATGAAGACCGGCGCGCCCAGAGGCGTCGTGCGCGGGTCGACGGCGACGGATCGACCGGGCGTGAGAGGCACACCGAGCGCCCCCCGCGGACCGCCGTCGTCGTCGGGAATCTGGCGGAAGAAGACGTAGCTCGGATCGGTGCTGAAAGGCGACGGTCGCTCCGGACCAGGAACCAGCTTCGTCAGCGGTGACGACAGCGGTGGCGTGGCGACGAGCGGCGCGGGCGCAGGCACGAAGGGCCGCGCGACCGGCACCGCCGGCGACGACTTGGCGAGCACCGAGGCGGGCTCGTTCACGGGTCGGTTGTCGTCCGCCGGGGCCGGCAGCGATTTCGCAACGATTGGTCCGGGCTTGATCGGGGCCGACTGACCGTCCGCCGGAGTCGGCAGCGATTTCGCGAGACTTGGTGCGGGCTCGATGAGCGGGCGATTGTCGTTCGTCGATGCCGGGGGCGGCGCCGCCATGCTGGGTGCGGGCCCGGCGGCAGGTCGCTTGTCCTTCTCCGCGGCGGAACCAGGCGCGACGGGGATGCGCTGCGGACCCTGGGACTCCGTGCCCTTGAGCAGCAGTTCGACCATGCGTGCAACCTCGGGCGACATCTCCTCGTCGGCGTTGGCCCCGGCGGCACCCGGCGCGGGCCGGCGCGACCTCGTTCCCGCTGGCTGCCCGCCGCGCAACAGCAATCCCCCGACGCCGCCAACGTCGGTCGACGAGGCGTCCTCGACATCCTCGTCCTCGTCGAGGACCTCCTCCTCCGGTTCGTCCATCGGGATCTCGATGCCGCGCGTGAGCACGGTGGCAGAGCGCGGACGGGCCTTGTGCGCCTTCCGTATCGGCGGCGTGAACGGATGCCCGTTCTGCTCGCCGTACGCGAGGCGCACGATCTGGCCGTCAGGCAATCGGACCTTGCCCGAACCCTGGACGTGCAGCGAGTACAGGGCAGCGCGGTTGTCGACCCAGAGGATGACCGGTTCCGTCGCCATCGCCCCCTGTTCGATTTCGGCGCGCGTGTAGTAGGGAACGATGCGCTGACCATCCACACGGACGCGCAAGCGCTTGTCGCGGATGTCCGGTTTTGCCCTGCCGATGTCGAGCACGTAGGGACCGCGGCACGTCGGATCCGTCCGCGGCTCCGCGCACGCCGGGATGACGGCGCGTCCTTCGATGCGAGCGAATACCGGGGCGTCCCCGTTCGTCCGCGGAATGCTGCGCGAATCCAGGTAGAGAAGGTCGGCCGGCACGCCGTAGACAGGATGGACGTAGGGTTCGCCGTAGCGGCGGCTGCCGTGCAGCAGCGGCTCGTAGTAGCCGGTAATGACACCGGCCGGCGATTGATCCTTGTTGTGGATCTGGTAGAGCGTGAATTCGCGCTCGAGGAATCGACGCACGTCGTCGTCGCGCGGATTGACCCTCGATGCCCGCCGGCACGGGCCCGACCACGCGGTTCGGCTCGCCAACACATTGCAGCTCGCCCGGAACGCCTTCCACGCTTCCGCGAGATCGTCGGTGCGCCAGCCGGGCAGGTCGCCGAAGCGCGCAGGAACGAAATACGCGTAGCGGGTGGCAATCGGCGCGGCCGGCGACGCATCGACGGCATCGGGCGGAGACGGATCGTCGGCACGCGGCGCCGTGCCGGCAGGCCTTTCCTGAATAACCGCCTGGCCAGGAGCGGGGCTGCCGTCAGTCGCCGCGGTCTGGCCGAAGGCGGCAGGCACGCAGGGCAGCGACCCCGAGGCGATCGCGAACCATGCCAGGACCGGAACCACGCTTCGGACGAACATGGGACATTTACCCCGCTTGCGCATGTTCGTCGTTGTATAGGCAATGCGGCCGCCATGCAAGAGTGCGGTGTCCGGGCATGGATCGGTAGGTGGCAGGACCGTTTCCGGAGGTCGTGGCCAAGCCTCAACGACACGGCACGAAGGAGTCGCCGGTGCCGGTCCGGCCGAGGTCCCGCGATGAGCGAAGGACCCCTCGTCGGCGACTTGACGTGTCGCCTTTGGCGGTACCGGCGGCTTGGGCGACAATAGCAGCGACGTCTCCCCGCAACATCGATGCTCCCCGCACCGAACTGCCTTGATCCCGACCTGCCGCCCGGTTTGCCGCGCATGCACATGCCGGTCGTCGGCGCGACGTCGGCAACCCCCGCGCGCGGCGCCGCGCGGGGGCTGACGTGCGTGCCGCAACGGGTGCGCACGATGCGGCCGTTGTTCGCGATCGTTGTCGCGATCGGTTACCTCGCGTTTGCGGCTGCGGTCGATGCGCAGGTCCCCGGCGTGCCTTCCCTCACGCCCCAGCGCGAGGCCGGCGCACCGGGTAAGCAGCCCACCGATCCGTCGTTCGCCGAAGCGTCGGCCGACGGCAAGGCGCGCGTCGCGAAGCAGCTCGCGGAGGTGCGCGCGGAGCTCGAACTACCCTTCCAGCCTGCGCCGGGCAACATCGCGGTCGCCGAGCAGAGCACGCGCCGTGACGTCCTGTCGATCCTCGCCTACGCGTACGAGAGCCAGATGCGCGCCTACGACGAGCTCGTCCGCGCGCGCGGCCAGCGCACCGCCGCGGAAGCCGCCGACCACGCGTGGACAGGTTTTTCGGAGCCGCCACCGTATCCGGTGCGCATGGTGGACGAGCTCCGGGACACGGCAGACGCCGCTCGTGCCCGCCTTGCGGCGATCGACGCTGCGATCAGGCACCTCGAAGGCGAGCTGGCGCGAATGCTCGAAGCAACAAAGCGGTCCGACGAGGCGGTCCGTCGCGCAGACGAGGCCCTCGACGCCGCGAGGGACGACATCGCGCGTGCCGAGGCGGCCTGGCGGCGCGATTTCGCGGCGCTGCAGCTGCGCGCGGCGAATGCGCGGGCGACGTTCGTGCGGCTCGCCCGCGACGGCCGTCGCGACGAGCTCGCGGCGCGGCAGGCCGACCTGCGCAGGCTCGAGCGTCAGATCGCCGTGGCGGCGGGCGCCATGCGGTTCGACACCAGCGACCTCGCGCAGGCCCGGCAGAGGCTCAAGGGAGTGAACGAAGGCTTCGCGCGCGATCTCGTCGCACTGCGCCGTGAGCTTGCCGAGCGCACGCGGCAGCGCGACGAGGCCACACATGCGCGCGCGCGCGTCACGCCCGGCAGTGCCGAGGCGCAGGTCGCCGACGCGAGGCTGCGCGCGGCACAGGCTTGGATCGATGCGGTCACCGTCGAGAACGAAATCGTCGCCGGCCTGCAGACGCTGGGCGACGCGATGGCCCAGATGTGGACGCAACGGCACATTCTCGTCACGGCGGATGACATAGGCGCGCGCCGCGCGGCTGCGCAGCGGATCCGTCAGGGGATCGAAGCGCTGACGCCATGGAAGGTCTATCTCGACAGCCTCGTCCAGGAATCGCGGTCGCGACTCCGTGCCACGGAGTCGCGTCTCGCTCAGGGTGACCAGGATCCTGCGGCCGCGCACTTCGAAGGCGATGTCGCCAAGGCCGAATGGCGTGCGGTGACGACGCAGGAGCACGCGAAGGGGGCAATCGAGAACGCGCTGCACGCGCTCGACCGCTGGGTCGCCGACGCGCGGAAGGCAGAGGCAGCGCAGGGCTGGCGCGAGCGCGCGCTCGATGCGGGATTCGCCTTGCGGGACGGAATTCGCGCCGTCTGGAACTTCGAGGTGCTCACCGTGGACGACACGACGGTCGTCGATGGCCGCACCGTGACCACGACGCGTGGGGTGACGATCGGCAAGAGCGCGGGCGCGCTGCTGCTGTTCCTGTTCGGGCTGTGGGTGACGGCGAAGCTCTCCCGCCGCGTCGCTCGCTCGCTGGTCGGTCGCGGCTTCGATGCGGCGCGCGTGCGCACGATCCGGCGCTGGGTGATGGCCATGGCGGCGCTCGCCCTGGTATTGCTGACGCTGAACGTCGCCCGCATCCCGCTGACGGTGTTCGCCTTCCTCGGCGGCGCGCTGGCGATCGGCGTCGGCTTTGGAACGCAGACGATCATCAAGAACTTCATCAGCGGGATGATCGTCCTGATGGAGCGGCGCGTGCAGGTCGGCGACATCGTCGACGTCGACGGGATCAATGGCGTCGTCACCAGCGTCGACCTGCGTTCGACGACCGTCCGCAGCCCCGACGGGTTGGAAACGCTGGTCCCCAACTCGGCGCTGCTGGAGAACAACGTGACCAACTGGACGCTGTCGGATCGCAAGGTGCGGCGAACGGTGAAGGTCGGGGTGGCCTACGGAACACCGATGCGGGACGCGGCCGAACTGATCGAGGACATTGCCCGACGCCACGGCAACGTTCTCGCCGATCCCGCGCCCAATGTCGTTTTCGAGGACTTCGGCGACAGCGCCCAGGTGCTGACGCTCTACTTCTGGGTCGAGCTGTCGCCGAAAGTGAACGCGATGCAGGTGGCGAGCGACCTGCGCTTCATGATCGAGAAGCGGCTGGCCGAGGCCGACATCGTCATGCCCTGTCCGCAGCGCGATGTCCATCTCGATGCCGGACGTCCCCTGGAGGTCAAGGTCATAAGCGGGGACGTGACGGGGACAACGGGCACCGGGCAGGGGCGCGCATGAACGCGGCGCCCGTGCCCGTCGTGCGCGCGATCCCGGTCCTGCGCCCGTTCGGCTGGCTCGCGCGCGGCTGGCGCGATTTCACCCGTGCGCCGGGTCCCAGCGCGCTGCACGGGCTCATCGTCGCCGGGGGCGGGATCGTGATCCTGTTCGTGGCGCTGCGCCACTGGTACCTGCTGCCGGGTGCGTTTTCCGGGTTCGTGCTCATCGGGCCGATTCTCGCCACGGGACTCTACGAGTTGTCGCGCCGGCTTGCCGCCGGCGTCGAACGGCCGAGTTTCGCCGACGTGGTTCGCGCCTGGGCCCGCGGCACGCGGCCGCTGGTGTGGCTGGGTCTGCTGCTCGTGCTGGCGGCAACGGCATGGGTCCTGATATCGGCGGTGCTGATCGCGCTCTTCGTCAAGGCCCCGATAACCGGACTCGAGGACTTCCTGCGCCATGTCGTGCTCTCGCAGAGCTCCAACCTGTTCTTCGTCTGGGTCACGCTCGGCGGTTTCGGCGCCGCCCTCGTGTTCGCGGCGACGGTGGTGTCGGCGCCTTTTCTGCTGGACCGCGATGTCGATTTCACGACGGCACTGATGACGAGCATCCGCGCCGTCGGTGCCAATCCGGTGGCGATGGGCGTGTGGGCGACGATCATCATGGTGGCCACCGCGCTGTCGATGGCGACGCTGATGATCGGTTTCGTCGTCGCCATTCCCGTGGTTGGTCACGCGACTTGGCACGCCTATCGCGACGTCGTCGACGCGGACGCTCTGCCGCTCCGGCAGTGAGATCGGGGCCGCGCGACGACCATGTTCGGCCTCACCGAAGAAGCGATCGCCGAATTCGGGCTCTCCTTCGGCGTCGGCGGCTTCATCCTCTTCATGCTGTTCATCGTCTGGGATCTCGCGCGCAAGTCCAACGCCGGTCGCATGGGCACGTTCGTGCTGTTCTTCGTGCTGGCCTTCGGAATGATCGGCTTCATCGCCAAGACGATCATCGCCAAGTTGCTCGGGATATGACACCGGCCCGCGGCGGCGGATAATCGGGGTGGTGATGCACGCACCGTTCGAGGGGACAGTGGTGAAACATCGCAATCGGATTTGGCCGGGAGTCGGGCTGGCGGTCGTCGCGGGCTTCGCCGTGAACGCGCTGGCGCAGGCACCGGCGAGCGACGAAGGCTCGCGCGGCGCGCTCCTCTACGCAACGCACTGCAATGGGTGCCATACGACGCAGGTGCACTGGCGCGACCGCAAGCTCGTCACCGATGCGGCGAGCCTCGAGGCGCAGGTGCGCCGCTGGCAGGCGATGGGGGGACTGGGCTGGAGCGACGAGGACGTGGCCGATGTTGCGCGCTATCTCGCCGCGGCCCACTACGGTTTCCCGGCCGTTGCCGGGAAGCAGCTAAGCGAGGGCCGCTCCCCGGTCGGCCGATGATCGAACTGGTGATCGAACAGCGTCGCCGCGACCTCGGGGGGTTCGAGGTCGGCCGCGTGCTGCCCGTCGCCGGGCGGCGGATGGTGGGGCCCTTCGTCTTCTTCGATCACATGGGGCCCGTTGACCTTCCGCGGGGGATCGCGCGCAGCGTCGACGTGCGGCCGCATCCGCACATCGGGCTGTCGACCGTCACCTACCTGTTCGATGGCGAGATCATGCACCGCGACAGCGTCGGCTCCGCGCAGCCGATCCGGCCGGGCGAGGTCAACTGGATGACGGCGGGCCGCGGCATCACGCATTCCGAGCGCTTTGAGCGCGCCCGCGCCGAGGGTGGCGCGCTGCACGGCATCCAGGCGTGGGTTGCGTTGCCCGAAAAGGACGAGGAGGTCGATCCGGCCTTCGCCCACCACGGACCCGACGATCTCCCCACGTTCGAAGACGAAGGTCTGTGGGCCCGGCTGGTCGCCGGCGAGACGCTCGGCGCGCGCGCGAAGGTCAGGACCCACTCGCCACTGTTCTATGTCCACTGGAATCTTGCGGCCGGGGCCAGGGCCACGCTGCCCGCCGAATATCCCGAGCGCGCCGCGTACGTGGTTACCGGGGCCGTCGAAGTGGCCGGACGCACGTTCGATGCCGGCCGGATGCTCGTCTTCGCCCCGGGCAAGCCGGTGCAGTTCACCGCGCCGGTCCCGGCCGTCGTCATGCTGCTCGGCGGCGAGCCGCTGGGGGCGCGGTACGTCGACTGGAATTTCGTCTCGTCCTCGAAGGAGCGCATCGAGCAGGCGAAAGCCGACTGGCGCGCCGGACGCATGAAATTGCCGGACCTCGACGATCGCGAGTTCATCCCCTTGCCGGGGTAGACCGCCCCCTATGCGCGGGACAGAAGAGCGCCCGGTGACACGGGCCGGCACGAGGGGGCCGGCCGTCGCGTAGTACAGGCGGAGCTGCGGACCGTGCGCTCGAGTACATGGTCGAGCGCGGACGAAGCGCCGCGCGGATATTCCGAAAGCGCGGGCATAGCCGCCGTGCCTGCCGCGTTCGTCGCGCGTCAGCGCCCGAGCGCGGCGTCGCCGACGTACGGATTGCTCTGGCGCTCGGCGCCGAACGTCGACATCGGGCCGTGGCCCGGCACGAACCGCATGTCGTCGCCGTAGGGCCACAGCTCGTGCGTGATCGAGCGCACCAGCGTGTTGAAATCGCCGCGCGGGAAGTCGGTGCGCCCGACCGAGCCCTGGAACAGCACGTCGCCGACGAACGCGATGCCGTGGGCGCGATTCACGAACACGACGTGGCCGGGCGTATGGCCGGGACAGTGGCGCACATCGAGTATCAGGTCGCCGACGGTGACCGTGTCGCCGCCCTCGAGCCACCGGTCCGGCGTGAACGCGCGGGCGGCCGGCACGCCGAACGAGCGACCCTGCGCGGCGAGCTGGTCGATCCAGAACGCGTCCTCGCGCTGCGGCCCCTCGATCGGGACTCCCGTGCGCGCGGCGACGTCCGCGACACCGCCACAGTGGTCGATGTGGCCGTGGGTGACGAGCACCTTGGTGAGCCGCGCCCCGCTCTTGGCCACCGCGGCCACCAGGCGGTCGACTTCGCCGCCGGGATCGACGAGTGCCGCCTCGTTGGTCGTGCCGCAGACGAGCAGCGAGCAGTTCTGCTGGAACGGCGTCACCGGGATCACGGCGAGTTTGAGCGGTGCTTCCGGCGTCGGAGGGGGCAGGGAATCTTGAGTCATGCAGGCAGCGTGCAGGTGGGGAGAGGGTTGCCGGCCGCGTTGTGCGTGTGGGCGCAGGTGCCGCCCCCGATGGCACAGGTCGCCGTGCCCATGGGGCCGTGACGGATGCGCTCGCCTGCGGCGACGCCGCAGGCGAGCTCGTGCCCGACGGCGATCGCGCGATCGGTCGTCAGGACGGCATCCTCCAGCGCCACCGTCTCGCGGCTCACCAGCGGGCCAACGCGACCGCGACGTGGGCCCCGGCAGAAGGTCTCCTGACGGCTCGCAGGGTGCCGGGCGCGATCGCCTTGATTTCCTGCGGCGGAACGATGGTGTCGCGGCCCATCATCCGCAGCACGGCGGGGTCGGCGCCGGTATAGCAGCAGGCGAGACACTCGGCCAGTGTCGCCGGTGATCCCACGTCAGATTCGCCTGTGGGGCCAGGCGCCGATGATCGTCCCCGCGACGGTGAGGCCGATCAGCGCATAGCCGGAGTTGATCAACCACAGCGTCACCGTACGCTTCTCGAAGCCATAGTTGAGCGCCAGCAGGGCTGCGGCAAAGCCGATCGCCATGATCGCGCCGAGCTTCGCTCCACCGACCGGCGTGCGTGCCTCGAGCCGGCCGATCAGCCACGACAGCGTCAGGCACATGACGAGGATCGCGCCGAAGCCGATGAGATACGGCAGCGGCGATCCCCTGGTTTCGGCGAGCAGCTGGTCGGCGGTCTTGCCGATGCCGGCGAGCCACGGTGCGGAAAGCACGGTGTACCAGATCGCGCCGATGATCCAGAACACGACGGCAGCCGGAAGCGCGGCGAGATGGGGACGGGTGAGCATGGTGCCTCCGCAATCCTGATCGCGGGCGCGCGTGCGTCCCGCCGTACCAGTCTGCATCGGCGTTCGCGGTCGCGCAAGCATCGGATTCGCATCGAATCCGCGCGGCGACTTTGGGCACCACCTATCGCCGCGAGGAATACGAGTACAACTCGTCGCAGGCGACCACCGAGGCCGATGTTCCCGGCTTCGGCGGCAGCATCGCATCGATCCCCGAGGTCAGCCGCAACGTGTGGGCAATCTACGGCGAAGCGAACATCCCGATCGCCAAGAGTCTGGAAGCGAACGTTGCCGTCCGCTTCGACGACTACGAGCGTGTCGGCAATACGACGAATCCGAAACTGTCGCTGCGCTGGCAGCCGACGAGGGAAGTCCTGGTCCGCGGCTCCGTGGGCACGGGCTTCCGCGCGCCGGCCCTGCCCGAGCTCTATCAGCCGGCGTTCTTCGGTTCCACCGGCGGCAACTACGACGACCCGATCCGTTGCCCGCTCACCGGCAGCCCGCGCGACTGCAACGCCCAGTTCACGTCGAAGCAGGGCGGCAACCCGGACCTCGAGCCCGAGCGATCGACGCAATGGAGCGCGGGCGGGATCTGGGAACCGCTGCGCAGCCTGTCCCTGGGAGCCGACTACTGGTACATCAAGATCAAGGACGTGGTCGGCATCCCGGGCGAGGAGCCGATCTACACCAACGTTCCCGCCGCCGAGGCCGCGGGCCTGCTCGTCCGCTACGCCCCCGGGTCCACCGGATGCCCGCCACAGCCGCCGGGTGTGTCGTGCCCGATCAACTACAGCATTCAGACCTTCGCGAACCTGAACCAGCTCACGACGTCGGGGATCGACGTGAACGCGAATTACCGGCCTCCGCCGCAGGCCTGGGGCCAGTTGTCGTTCGCGATGACCGGCACCTACTACATCCAATGGGACCAACAGGAGAAAGGGGGAGACGTGCAGCACCTGATCGGCACCTACGCCGGCGGCCGCGCGGCGACGGTGAACAGCACCGGCTCGACCGGCGCGTTCCCGCGCTGGAAGCACAACCTGAATCTCGGCTACGGCTACGGTCCGTGGCAGGCGAACCTGAATCAGCAATACGTGCACTCGTATTCGGAACCCGACGACAACGGCGAGTCACGCACCGTGAGCGGCTACAGCGTCTGGGGCTTGTACGGTTCCTATTCGGGATTCAGGAATTTCACGATCGCGTTCGGCGTCAGGAACCTGTTCGACGCGGATCCTCCCTACACCCGCCAGGCCCAGGCGTTCCAGATCGGGTATGACCCGGGAATCGCGGATCCGACCGGGCGCTTCTGGTACGGCAGCATCAAGTTCGCGTTCAATTAGGGCTTAGTTGCCCGATGGGCGACAAGCGCGGCCGCCGCAGGGCACCGCGCTTGTCCCGGGAGGGGCGTTGGCGGATCCGGTGGTTCATCGGCGGCGCATGGTCGTGGTCTTGGCGGCGCGTCAGACACTCGGCCTCGTCGGCCTTGTGCGCGTCGCGTCATGCCGTGCCGCTGCAA
>Ga0105106_10001515_pt1 | contig 16796 bp, 11 predicted proteins | sample PPLLaktember2015_5_FD_79109 | JGI IMG/M metagenome (GOLD analysis project Ga0105106, IMG submission 79109) | Freshwater sediment microbial communities from Prairie Pothole Lake near Jamestown, North Dakota, USA - PPLs Lake P8 Core (1) Depth... | ecosystem: Environmental > Aquatic > Freshwater >...
AGAGAACGGGCATTAAAATGAGGTATCTCTTTTTCATGCCATCAAAATTAACAAATAAAACTTAACAACCACCCGGGCATTGTCATTCCGAGCGTAAGCGAGGAATCTCATTCTTAAGAGTGATTGGCACCCCATTCTTTGTTTTCCTTATTTCGAATTTTCCCTGCCGGTTACCTTTATCATCAAACTTTATCAGCCCTGTCACGCCACTGTGCTGAATATTTTTTAACGATTCCTGGATCAGTTCCCGGTCCGGTTCCCCTGCTTTCCTGATAGCCTCAATAAGTACACTCATGCCGTCATATGAGTATGAAGCAACCATGCCCGGCACATATCCATATATTTTTTCGAATTCATGCTTGAATTTGCGGTTTTCTGCTTCCGGCCATCCGCCTGCAGGAACTGAAAGAATATTGTCGAATAACTTCAATTCCTGACCCGACAGCGCATTTTCATTTAACATGGCCAACGAACCAAAAACCTGCAGCATAGGATTTTTCTTTTCTATTTGCCGGATTAATTTTAATGAAGCAGCGGGCTGGCAAAAAAGTACAATACAATCTGCATCTGATTCGCTTATCTTATCAGCCAGAATACCTGTTTTCTGAATGTGGTCTTCAATATTGAATTGTAACGGATCAGGCTTTCCTGACATCTTAACGAAATTCATGAAGCTGCCAAAGCTTTTTTCGGAATCATAATCACTTCCATGCACCACAACTATATTTCTGTATTTCCTTATTTTATATATTTCATTTAATAATGAAGCAGCCTGCTGATTATCGTTTGGCACGCAGTTAAAGAACCAGGGAACAAAAGCCTGCGAGAGTGTCGGATCGGCTGACCAAGCCGAAAGGAAAACCACCTGCGATTTTGTTGCGGCCTGCTCGACGAGGTGGGCATTTCGTCCGTCATGCAATCCCAGTAGAGCCCATACTTTATCCTCAAAAATCAGGTTTACCGCCTGTTTTGATCCGGTTCCCCACGGTCCTTCCATTGACCGTACGACAAGCCCGAATTTTCTGTCGTCCGGGCCTTCCTCTTCATTGGCTTCAAGGATTGCCAGCTCAGCACCCTGTACAGCTGAGATGCAACTGCTATCCTGAACAAGTAATCCGATTTTTATAAAAGGGGCGGGGTCACCGGGTTTCTGAGAAACAGCCTTGCCTGTAATGATAAAGTCCAGAAGTATCAGGATCAGGCAGACATGAAAGATTTTAGTGTAGGGGGTGGTTTCAGTCAGATTGGACATATACATTTTAATAAATATCCCTGCCGACAGCCTGTGCTATTTTCCTGAGATCGGTCATCAGCCTTGTAAATTCATCCGGACTGAGCGATTGATGTCCGTCGCATAATGCTTCTTCGGGTTTATAATGGACCTCTATAATGAGGCCGTCGGCACCGGCTGCAACAGCTGCCTTTGCCATTGCCGGGACCATCCATCTGTGACCTGTGCCGTGACTTGGATCGACAATTACCGGAAGGTGGCTTAAATGCTTAAGCATAGGAACCGCGCTCAGATCAAGTGTATTTCTTGTCGAGGTTTCAAAAGTACGTATTCCTCTTTCACACAGGATCACCTGTTCATTTCCCTGACTGAGGATATATTCAGCTGCAAGAAGGAATTCCTCGATTGTCGCCATCATCCCTCGTTTCAACAGGACAGGTTTCCGGAGTCTGCCAACTTCCTTTAATAACGGATAGTTTTGCATGTTCCTCGAACCGATCTGCAAAATATCAGTATATCCTGCAACAAGTTCAACCAGCCTGGTGTCCATTACTTCCGTTACAACCGGCAAACCGGTTTTGGCTCGTGCTTCTTCAAGGAATTTTAATCCTTCTTCTCCAAGCCCCTGGAAGTTATAGGGAGATGAACGGGGCTTAAAAGCGCCCCCTCTAAGGATCACACCACCCGCAGACTTTACTGCCACTGCTGTCTCCATAAGCTGTTCACGTGTCTCCACAGAGCAGGGTCCTGCAATTATAACAATTTCCGAAGATCCTATCCGGATTCCACCTGCATCAACAATTGTCGGATCAGCTTTTGACTTTCTGTTCACCCTTACCGGTACGGAGTATCCTCCTAAAATTGTCGGATCGTTGTAATGGTCTGATTCCATTGTATATTCTTTAAGATTAGTATCCCAGTTCAACTTTCTTATAAATTTTATCATCCTTTTCAAATTTCGGAGCAGGAGAAAATTCAAATTTGCCATTGCTGACCCTGGCCATAAAAATAGGTCTCATGTTATTAAAAGCTCCGTCAAAAACAACCACGCCTGTAACACCTTTGTATCCCTGGAAAGTTTTAAGGTCTGTGAGCACATCACGGATTAAAGTGCGGTTCAGTCCTACTTTTTCAATCGCCGCAATTATCATGCTTACAGCATCGTAGGCATGGGCTGCAAATACATTCGGTTCCATACCGAATCTTTTTTTATAATTTGCCTGGAATCTCTTTAATAAAGGGTCATTGGCAGTCGGATTATACTGGCATGTGGTTACCACACCGTCAGCATATTTACCTGCAGTTTCCAGAAATTCGGGATTTACCATCCTGTCGGATCCAAAAATGGGTTGATTCATGCCAAGTTCCCGTATCTGTTTTACTATCAGCCCTGATTCTTTTGCATTTCCCCATATCAGTATTGCATCAGGATTGATTTTCTTTATTCTTTCCAGCTGAGGCATGAAATCAGTTTCCTGGTCATTGAAACGCTCTTCTATTATCGTAGGGAAGCCAATCCGGGTGGCTGAACGATTAAAATGCATTGTTCCAACCCTGCCATACCTGTTATTGGCCCTCATTAGGGCAACCCGCGAATGCTTATCCTTTGTATAGATCTGGTTAACCAGGGCATAACTGCTTTGCCTGTCATCAGGAACATTGCGCAATACCCACGGTATATTTGTTTCAGTAAATGTAGGATCAGGATCGCCGGGATTGATAACAGGGATTTCCAGCTTTAAGGTTGCCCTTATCGCAACATGTGAGTTGATATCGTCAATAGTACCCACCCAGGCCCATACTCCTTCGTCGTCCATTTTGACAACCTCATTTGCAGCTGCGCCCCAGAGACCCACGTCGTTGTGGATCATCAATTTATAAGGAATTCCTTTGTAACCTCCTCTTTTATTGGCCTCCTCGATTGCCAAAAGGGAACCCTGCATCATCTGGACGCCAAGAGGCTGGATAATTGACCCTTCCAGGGGTCCCAGAAAACCAAGCCTGACCTCTTTAATATCCGTTGGAGGCGGAATTTCGCGGCCTGCTCCGTAAAACCATGTGGGTGTTAGAAAATGGTACTTATATGCTTTCTGATACTTATCAAAAGCAACAAGCTCATTTGGGATATTACCATAGTTCACATCCTTTTCCTGTCCCGATACCCATGAAAAGGACGAAAGAAGAAGGGAACCCGTTATAATTCCAAAAATAGTTTTCATATTCTTAATGTTTATTCATTTTACATACAGCGTATGCTTCTATTTCGACAAGAAGGGTTTCCCAGCATAACCTTGCCTGGATCCCTGTGCTTGCAGGCAGGGGATCGAGATTCATCCACCTGAAAAATGATGTTCTGATCTTATTGAAGTCTTCATAATCCCTTTCAATGTCCCTCAGGTAGTTTGTAGTTCTGACAACATCATGCCAGGTCATGCCTTCAGCTTTCAGTAGGTTCGTAATATTCACATAGGTTCTCCATGTCTGAGCCTTAAAATCTCCCAGGTGTTCAGCGTTACCCTCTTCATTAACGCTTGCAGTACCGGAAATAAGCAATACTTTAAAACCGCCAAATTCAAGATGCAAGGCTCTTGTAAATGAGGATGGTTTCTTATAATCATAAGCTTCATTTATAACCTGCGGGGCATGAACAGAAAATTTCTCAATAGGAGGACGTTCATTGTGAACAGCCGGATAATTGTATTCCTTAAAATGGTTATCATCTGCCAGTATTCCCAGTTTCTTCATTTCAGAGCGTTCACCTTCGGTAAGCTTTGACAGGTCGACTAATATTTTGTTATTTTCCATTTCCGGTATTAAAAAATTGTATTTAAGTGATCAGTATTTCTATGTTTTTGACAATCAATTCATCAGTTCTCCCCGGCACACTCCTTTTGATGTGGCAACCCAAAGTACCCCGTCTTCAGCATCGACACCAATAATAAAATTATGCGATATGGATGGAGACAAGGGAATTTCTTTTACTACCGAAGCACCTTTTAAAACCCTTGCTTTCCCATTTTCATCATTGTCATTCCTCTTATATGTAACCCACGTCTTGCCGTTGAAACTGCTTAATCCGTTGTCGCTGCAGACAAATACCACAGGCCCTTCAGCTCTTAAGAAATTGATGAAGTTGCTTGCCAGTCCGCTGTCATGATCAAAATAACCATTCCAGTTTTTGCCATCGTACCTGCTCATGCCAAAATAGGTCGAAACCCATAAAACAGAGTCGGCATAAGATGTTGCTGTAGTAATATCATGTATAACACCATCATCCGGCAGCAGATCTATCTCCATAAAACCGTCAGGATCGACATAATCCCTGAAGTGCCTGGTCTGCATATTGTATTCAATCACTCCTCCTCCCCAGGCTGCAATCCATACCTTTCCATCACCTGCTGACAGTGCATAAGTCCAGGGTTCATGCATTGGTGCATTTTGTTCGGTGAATATCTCCCATTTTTTGGTTTGTGTATCATAATGGCCGGCACCGCCCCCGGTTGCTACCCAGATATCTTTCCCAAAACAGTATACATTGTACACCAGGTCATTTGGCATGCCGCTGTTGAACTGGTTGAAAGTCTCAAATTTACCGCCTGACCATCTGTTCAGTCCGCCAAGTGTTCCGATCCATACGTCGCCTGTGAGTGCACTGACATCGACAGAAACAATACCGTTATGAGCCAGGCCATCCTCTGTGGTATATGTATGCCAATTCCCTTTTTCATAAACCGCAAGGCCATGATGCGTTCCTACAAGTACACGATCACCATCGATCCGTACAGAGTAACATTTATCCGAAGGCAAACCATCCTTTTCGGTGAAAGTCCGCCAGTTACCATAAACAGGCATTGTATCGGTATATTTTTCAATGATGGATCCTCTTTCCTGTTTCTCGATCAATTCCAGTGTTGGATAATCATCAGGATTAAAATCTGCTTTATGCAAATCAGTACCGGCAGCCGGTTTACTGCTTCTGCCACACCCAAATCCCATGAAATTCAGGCCGGCAATAATGAATGTTGTTAACATCAGGTTAATGATGACAGGCTTGTTTTTTAATAAATTTTTAAGTGCATTCATAATTAGCGGATTTTGACTTTTGCCTGGAGTGTTTTTGGTTTTTCAATATAGTTTTGCGGACCACTTAAAGATCTCAGGTATTCAATTAATTCATTAAGTTGAATTTTTGTCATGTCATTCACCGCGCCATGAGTATTCTTCTCAGCATATTTTGTCCATATTTCTTCCAGTGATAAAGCAAGCCCGTGATGCAGGTAGGGCGGCGAAGCATAAATATTATTAAGATGGGGCGTGTCAAATAACATTGAATCATCGCTGGCAAGAAGAGTTCCGACATCTTCAAACTGCTTATTTGTAAAATAAGGAGGAGGATGGCAGGTAATGCAACGTTGTTTTTCAGGAATCTCTTTACCTGCGAAATCGTGTGTCCTTTCAAAATGAGCTTTCCCTCTTAATTGCATTTCGGACAATTCCCCGGTAGGATTATAAAGGAGATTCGGAGGATATGGGATTCCTGTAACGATATAGGCTACCAAGGCATCAAGTTCTTTATAGCTGAATGGCTCATTCCTGGTCAGCACCGTGGAAAAGCGCATGCCGTCCTGTTTATATATAGTCTGGTTTTTGCCATTCCACTTAAAGGGAGGAGTATCTCCGATATCCCTCAGTGATTGTGTGTTTGCAAGATTCCGTCCCATATCCTTGGATGCCATGTTATACACAAGTCCATCTTCATGAGTGTCGGGATGACATGTATAGCATGAATACTGGGTCTGGAAAGTCCCTTTAGCGTTGTTGAACAATCTCCGTCCATGTCTCGCAACGGTGATCCTACCCGGGCCTCCAAGATCAATGGTATTTACCGTCTCGAGACTTTTGGTATTGATGACAGCGATCCTGTCCTCGAGGTGCTCTGCAATATACAATAGCTTACCGTCAGATGAAATGACCATTCCTTTAGGATTTGACCCCGTATGAATTCGCTTGACCACATAGCGACTGCTGATTCCCAAATGATTGGAAAAGTAGCTGAGCTCTTCATCAGATGATTCCTTAATAAGTGATCGGATGGAATCAATATCAACCACTGAAATGCCGTTTACCCCGCTGTGGGAGATAAAAACGTGTTTACCGTCAGGTGTGATAGCAACGTCAAAGGGGTCAGCAAAATATTCATTGGGTTCATCAAGCAAAAGCTGGATTATTCTTCCATCCGGCTTTTGTTCAACGATCCCGAATCCGTTGGTCATCATAAAACCCTTCTCAACCTGAATTGAGGGTACCAGATTCTTGGGCCTTATAAGAGGTATTATTGCTAGATCACCTTCCGGGGTAAAGGAAATATTTTCAAGCATATATGCCGACACCAAATCCTTCCGGTCAATTATTGTCTTGCTGTTATCATCGACAACTGTAAGCTCACAGACCACCGGATCTCCATATGGCACCAGAAGCGCGCGCCTGCTTGTAACATATAGTTTGCTCTTATCTGGGGACATCTGGATCCCCGTAGGATTATTGCCTGCCGTAAGTCTTTTACGTTCTTTTCCCGACCGAAGATCAATTACAGATATGTCGGAGGTATATGAATTGACAACATACAGAAATTGCTCGTCTGCACTCAGGGCAATACCGGCCGGGCCATTGCCGGTTTTAAGTGTATCAGTTACACTCATTTTGTTCAGATCGATAACCGAAACAAAATCAGACCATTGATTGCTTACATAAGCAAAGTTTTCATCATTATCAAGTATTACACTATGGGGCCGTGTACCAACTTTAATTTTCCTGGTTACCTTCCCCTTTTGGGTATCAACTATAAGTAAACTGTTATTCTCTTCTGCTACGATGAAAAGTTTCTTCCCGTCGTCAGACAAGGCAAGGTTGAAAGGTGAATAATAATCGGCATTTATCAACCTTGGGATTAAGCCTGTTTTCTGGGTATAAAGATGACAGGAGAGACAGTTCAGAGGATGATCTTCCACTGCAGTCTGATAATTCACATGTGCCCTTGCCCAGCGGTGAAAAGGCGGATATATAAGCAATACAAAAAGGCCCAGTACTCCAAAAATAATTATCAGCTTTTTGTAAATATTTTTCATATCTATTCCAATTCAACAGCCTTTTCCATGATTTGTGTGATATTAACAGGTATAATGACCGGGGCCTTTTTTACAGCCAGCGGTATCCTGTTTTCCGGTACCAGTTCCGGATCTTCATGACAACCGACACATCCACGCCGCTCATTAGGGCGCAGCCATAACCATGAACATGGTCCTTGCAGGACTCGTCCGTACTCATCAAGTGATTGAATCCGGAATGGTTTATCAGCCAGAACCTTCAGTTGGAATGATCCATCCTCCTCAACCGGAACAATGCCATATGTTGAATCTATTCCCAGTACCTCAATCCTTGACGCTCTCGGAACTGATGATTTATCAAATCCCGGTTGAAACCTTAATACATTGATGTCCTGGCAAAGCAGCAATCCTGTTCTTACCTCCTGATCCACCTCGCTTGGTAATTTTTTGGGTCGTTCATATTCTTCAGCCGGAACAGCTTCGACTATATTGTATCCGGGATCAGAAAAAACCATCCGGCCAAGCGACCTGGTTTCAGGATCAAACTCATAAAGTACGTAATTGCCGGTGCCTGATTTGCGGCAGGATACCAGATAATTGTCCGGACTGACCGGCATTACGTTATAAAAATCGAAACCGGTACCTGATGTCAGATTGGTCCTGGAATGCAAGGGCCGGTTGTAACTGACAGAAATAAGGATCCCTTCCATTGGTCCTTCCTTATCAGATTCGATGAATACAATTTTACCATCAGCTGTCTCCCGTGCTCCGCTGATAATGGTACTGCCCCCGGAATCTTTATAAAATATATCGGCTTTTGTGCCATCGGGCCTCATAACTACGATCATTGGATCATCCTGATATGGTAACAATTGCTGTTTTAGTGTCAGCAGCCTGCCGTCTTTTAGAACGGTTGTAGCCAGGTTGTTGTCAGGGCCGAAAGTGATCTGTTTCAGGCCGGAACCATCTGAATTGCATGTATAGAGACAATGAGCTGACTTTATGGTATCATTTAATGTCAGCCTGCTGAACATCAGACGATCGCCAGGTAACCAGGCCGGGTCAGTGCAGTTTTCGCTGCCTGAGCTAACCTGTCTGTACTTTAGATTATCCAGGTTCATCACCCAGATCTGCCATGGATCATTTTCCTTCTTCTGAGCCGAGAATAGCATTGAGCGTCCGTCATAGGAGATCTCAGGTCCGGATGCTGAAAAGAAATCCTTAGTCAGTATTTTTTGTGAACCGGATTTGCCGGTACTGATTGAGATTATCCTCGCTCCGGTAAGATATTGTCGTGATACCAGATCCGGATTATCTGCCTGCTCATTATTTCCAGGAACTTCTGTGACGATCAGTTTGATTTTATCTGACCTCTTTTTACTGCATGAAAGAATTATCGCACAGGTCAGGATCAAAAAAAGAATTTCGGGTAAAAAGAGTCTCCGCTTCATCATACAGGATCAGCTGTTTTATGGTTCTATCACTTCAAGTATCTGGTTGGTTTTTATGTTTTCAAGGGTTTGAACCTTTCCGGAGGGCCATGTTATTTCTATTTTTTCAACTGTCTCGTTTTTTCCAAGTCCGAAATGAATCCTGGGATCATTCTGTGAAAGGTATCCTGTTGTTGTTTTTTTCTGAGCTATCTGCGTTTTGTCTCCCGTGATTATTCTGATCCTGGCGCCTATCCCTTCCCTGTTGCTTGCAGTACCTGTCAGATCAAGCATAATCCAGTTATTCATGTTCCCTTTATTGTTCCTTAGAAAAACTGACCGGTTGTTAAGATTCACTACAAAAATATCAAGGTCGCCATCGTTGTCATAATCCCCTATGCATGCGCCCCTGCCAACATGTTCTTCGCTGAAATAACTGCCAAGTTCCAGGGATACATCCCTGAAGACTCCGTTACCCTCATTCTGAAATAGCTGATCTTCCTGGCCATAAAGGTGTTTGAGGGCGCCGTTGGTCTTAAAAATATCGGGATCGCCGTCGTTATCATAATCCATGAAGGACGAGGACCATCCTACAAATTGAGCGGCCTGCATGGATATATTTGATGATACTCCCTTATCTGAGAATATCCCGTTGCCCAGATTTTCATAAAGGGAGCAATATGTATCATCCGATACAAAAAGATCAAGCAGTCCGTCATTGTTATAGTCAGCAAAGTCGACCGACATGCTGACGGTCGCTTCCCCTGCCTGGCTGAAAGCAGTGCCCGACATAGTGCCTTTATCGACAAATCCCCTGCCGCCTTCATTATGCCACAGATAATTCAATGTATGGTCATTGGCAACGAAAATATCAACGTACCCGTCTTCGTCATAGTCAGCTGCACCAACACCCATCGCCCGTCCATCAATGTCGGTTATGCCCATTTTTACAGTTACGTCTTCAAATGTGCCATCCCCATTGTTGTGATAAAGGATATCCTTCTGGGCGTCGTATGCCATGGGACCGGGAAATCCGTCAGGGGCATAGTAGTATTTGTAATCAGGATCAAACTCCAGATAATTACCCACGTAAAGATCGAGAAAGGTGTCATTGTCATAATCCACCCAGACGGCGCCGACACTGCATTCATTTCCGCCTGCAACATTTGCACGTTTTGTAACGTCGGTGAATGATCCGTTGCGATCATTCTTCAGCAGGATATTCGGTCCGTAATTGCTTATAAACAGATCGGGGTAGCCGTCATTATTGAAATCACCGGCAACAGCACCCATGCAGTACCACGGTCCGCTCACACCTGCTTTACGGGTCACATCTTCAAAGGTCCCGTCACCCTTGTTCCTGTAAAGGTGGTTCCCCGGAGGGTCGGCCGGTTTTTCGCCTTTGCTGACTCCTTCAAGCCAGGTCCCGCTGCATGCAAATATATCAATGTAGCCATCCTGGTCATAGTCGAAGAAAGCGGCTCCTCCTCCGTCCGACTGAATGATGTTCGTAAGGTCATCATCACCGATCGAGTGCACAAAATCGAGTCCGATCTGCTGACCTATCTCCTGATAGAAATCATCATTAGCGGCTGTTACAGCAGCATCTGATTGCTTTACCGGTCCTGAGGCAGAGTTGCTTCCCTGGCGACAGCCTGGGAAAAGCAAAAGAACTATAAAGACAATGGAATAAAAGGGATTGTTTCGCATAACAGGTTTAAGATTAAAGGGCTCCAAAAATATCAATATCTTCTAAATAAAAAGCAAGTGAAACATTTACCACTTGTTCGCCCCTAAATCCCATAAAGGGGACTTGTTTTAATGTATCACATTAAACCCCCTTTAGGGGGAAGGGGGCATATCAAACTTGACCTAACCTGTTTACCGAAGAAATTAACCTGCCTAAATATATCAGACCGGTGTTAAACCGCAATTAAAGCAGAATTAAAAAAAAATTAAATTTATGTGAGTGCCGGGAGCTGCAGGGTAATTCTGGTACCCTCGCTGAGTTTTGATGTGATGTCTATTGAACCATTATGGTTTTTAACGATCTGATTTACAAGTGAGAGACCAATGCCGCTCCCCGGAATTGTCACAGCATTTGTGCTTCTGTAAAATGGTTCAAGGATTTTCCGGATATCTTCCTCAGGGATTCCGATACCTTTATCTTCAAATACCACCTTTACCCATTTATCCTCGCGCCCGAACTTTATGAAAACAGAATTATCAGAAGAATATTTGCAGGCATTTTCAATTAAATTGGTAACTGCGGTTTTAAGCAGGTATTCATCTCCCGCGACTATTATCTTTTCAGAATCGGTTACTGAATTATCAAGTGAAATGCTAATATGGTAAGAGGGATTGAATTTTTTCATTTCTTCCTGTGCCTGCCAGATAATCTCATCGATCCTTATTTTATTATTATAACCCGACGGGCCTTCTGAGCTTGTTCTTGCAACAAGAATTAATCTGTTTGAAAGGTCAATAAGCGATTTAATGTCTTCAAGGACCGAGCCAAGAGTATTTCTATATTCTTCCGTTGACCGGTCCTTCATCATCAGGACCTCAATCTGTCCGTTTATTGAAGTTAGAGGCGTTCTGAGCTCATGGGATGCATTTGCAATAAAACTCTTTTGCATACCAAATGATGTTTCAAGGCGCTCAAGCATTTTATTGAATGTTTTGGCCAGCCGTCCGATCTCGTCATTGCCAACGCCTTCGGGGACTCTTAAATTCAAGCTGGTTATTGATATATCCTCGACGTTACTTACAATATCTGAAATTGGTTTCAGGGCTCTCCCGGAAAAAAACCACCCGACGACAAAAAACGAAATAAGACTTACGAGACAAACAACCATCAGAACGATCCTCAGTTTTTTCATGTGTAAATGGCCATCTTTATCGATTGCTGCACCAATAACAACAAATTCGTATAATCCGGTTCTATGCAATGTCCCCAGTACATCGTAAGAATTGTGCTTATAAAAAACATCCTTACCGGCTCTTACCTGACCAATGATGGTATTAATTTCTTTAAATTCCCAGTTTTTGTCTGTTGTATATAATATATCCTTGTCAAGAGTGAGTATTAAAAATTTTTCATCCTGCAGTTTAGCAGGATTTCCGGTTCCGCTTCTCAGGATTAGGTTCGTGTTGTATTCATAGCTGTCGAGCACAAGCCTGGCTACGCTTTCTGCCCTGGATTTCAGAAGATTATTAAAATCATGCCTTCGGAGGTTAGCTGAAGAATAATAAATTGCAAGAGAGGCAATTAACATTATTAATCCTCCCAGTAGGAGAAACTGAAGCGTTAACCGGGTCCTTATCTGCATGCTACTCTCAATTTAAGGTATTCTATTGCAATGATAATTGCGGATTTGGGATTTTGGATTTCGGATTTGAAATCCAAAATCGACAATCCGCAATCCGAAATTCTTATCCTACCGATCTCCGAAAATATAACCGAATCCGACTTTTGTATGGATCAGCTTTTTATCATGTCCCTTGTCTATTTTCTTTCGAAGGAAGTTAACATAAACATCCACAACATTAGTACTGAAGTCGAAACTGGCATCCCACACTTTTTCGGCAATATCATTTCTTGAAAGTACCCGGCCCGTATTTCTCATGAAATATTCGAGAAGCGAAAATTCTTTAGCTGTCAGGTCGATATATGAATTTCCCCTTCGCACAGCTTTCCTGTCAAGGTCCAGTTCAAGGTCGTCAAATCTGAGGGTGTCAGATGTTTCATGGGATTGACCGGAGGTTTTCAGCAAGACCTTCACTCTTGCAAGCAGTTCCCTGAATTCAAATGGTTTTACAAGGTAATCATTGGCTCCGGCGTCAAAACCGGCCAGTTTGTCATCGGTGGTACCCAGGGCCGTAAGCATAAGAACGGGGATATTCGGAAAGTCAGTCTTTAGCCTTTTGCACAACTTCAATCCTCCAATACCGGGAATAATAATATCGAGTATGAAAAGATTATATTTATACTGACGCGCAAGTTTTTCTGCAAACTCGCTGTCGTATGCCAGGTCAGCCTCATAATGGCTCTCTTCAAGACCTTTTTTTATAAATGATGCCACCTTTGGTTCATCTTCCACTATCAGAATCTTCATACGATTAAATTATAGCTGTGTCATTTTTCAGCGTGGATAAACAAAAATACGATTTATTGCAGACAAGAAAAAATCATGAAGCTTTTTCAACCTGTTCACACGGAGAGGCATTTCGCCATAAGATGTTAAAATTTAATTTATTACATCAATTTTGTATTTCTCCGGATTATGATTTTAATACTTCTTATTGCTTAATTGATAAAATTTTGTTATGTTTGATCTTTCAGTTACTGCCTTTTCTAACCTAAAACCTGAACTATGAATAAAACCAATTCCTCCTGACCGAAAAGACCTGAGTAATCGGAACTTCATTTATCTGATTCTCTTACTGATTTTCTAATCTTTGGACCGGCTGATTATAATTTATTATATATCAGTTTGGTACAATGAATTTCTTAATTTCTTAAATAAACCTTAATTAATTAAACGTATGACAAAAAAACTTGCACTATTTGTTTCGTTTCCAAAAGCCCTGAAAAGAATCAGGTTGGGCATGAAACTTATAACGATGCTTCTATTTATCGGGACAATCCAGCTTTCTGCCGTCGGCAGCGGGATCGCCTCGTCGGACGACCCGCAGAGGATAACTGTTTCGGGTCGCGTGACTGATGTAACGGGAAGTGGAATTCCCGGAGTAAACGTTGTTGAAAAGGGAACTGTAAACGGAGCGTTGACAAATACTGACGGAGGTTATTCCTTAACAGTTGCTTCTTCAGCTTCGGTTCTTACCTTCTCTTTCGTTGGCTATACAACTCAGGAAGTAGTTGTCGGGAATCAGACAACAGTTAACATCGCACTCGCTGAGAATGTATCTACCCTGGATGAGATTGTAGTTGTAGGTTATACCACCCAGGTAAGGAAGAACCTTTCGGGTTCTATTTCAACTGTACAGGACGATGCACTGCAGGTTGCAGTACCGGCTCCTTCAGTGATGTCACGTCTTCAGGGACAGGCATCAGGAGTAACAGTGAGTTCTTCCAACCGGCCGGGCGGCGATGCTATTATCAGGATCCGTGGTGTGGGTACAATAAATAACTCAGAGCCATTGTACGTAATTGATGGCGTGCCAACCGGCACCGGTAATAATATCAGTTCAAACGACATTGAATCGATATCGATCCTTAAGGATGCTGCATCAGCTGCCATATACGGTGCCAGGGGTGCAAACGGTGTTATAATAATCACGACCAAGCGCGGCCGTGCAGGCCAGGTAGCTAATATTGACTTCAATTTCAGGACAGGAATGCACATGAGTGCAAACCAGTATGATCTCCTCAATACAAATGAATATGCTGAGGCTGTATGGCTCTCTTACCAGAACAGGGGAGTTGCACCAAACCATGCTCAATACGGATCAGGTGCATCCCCGGTAATACCTGATTATACCCTGCCGGCGGGTAAGATGGAGGGTGATCCTGCAGTTAATCCGTCACTTTACAATTATCCCGACTATCAGATTTATAAAGCAAATAAGGAAGGGACCAACTGGTACGATGAGATCTATCAGAAAGGCGTTACTCAGGAGTATGACATTTCAGTAAGAGGGGGTGGAAACAGATCATCTTATGCTTTCTCGGGTAATTATCTGAATGAGAATGGCTTGCTGATACATACAAATTTCAAGAGATATACTTTCAGGATCAATTCAGATGTCCAGGTCAATAACTGGTTCAAAGCTGGTCAGTCATTGCAGGCAATTTATATAAATGAACATGGCAATCTTTCGCAAAATGGTGAAGGTGCTCCAATATCAAATGCGTACCGTGCACAGCCTATCAGCCCGGTTTACGATATCGAGGGCAACTTTGCAGGATCGAGAGCTCCCGAAATGGGTAATTTCGGCAACCCTGTGGCTGATCTTTACCGGGCCAGGAATAATACTGGTACGTGGGCAAGGGCACTCGGTAACTTCTATGGTGAGTTTACAATTATAAAAGGGCTTACCGCCAAGAGTTTGTTTGGTTACAACTTCGGACAATGGAACTATAAAGGTTACACCATCCCGAATTTTGAACATTCAGAGCCCAATAAAGTTAACGGGCATAATGCCAGTTCAAATTTCGGACTTCAGTGGAACTGGACAAATACAATTAACTACATTGCTACATTTGCCAATGATCACAAGATTAATGTAGTTCTTGGTACCGAAGCGATTGAAAGCAAGGATGAAAACATTGGTGCAAGCAGGAGCCAGTATTTTTCAGAGGATCCCAATTACATGTGGCTCAACTCGGGTGAGATCAATAAGGATAATTACGGATCTGGTTCAGCCTGGTCATTATTTTCACTATTCGGACGTGTGAACTATGACTACAAGGGTAAATATCTTGTCGAGGCAACTCTTCGCCGTGATGGTTCCTCAAGGTTTGGTACCGACAACCGGTATGGTATATTTCCCGCTGCTTCAGTCGGATGGACAATCTCGGAAGAGAATTTTATGGAGGGCACACGGGGATGGCTTAACTTCCTGAAGATGAGAGCAGGATGGGGTATGTCAGGTAATGACAGAATTGGTAACTACAACTCCTATACCACATATGCATCAAATAAATACACTGCTGCATATGCTCTCGATGGTTCAAACACAGGCGCCGCAACAGGGTTCCAGCCATCAGCCCTCGGTAACCCGGGTGTAACATGGGAAACCACAACCACAATGAACGTGGGTGTTGATGCTATGCTGATAGACAACAATATGACAGTTGCTTTTGACCTGTGGCAAAGGAATACAAGCGATATGCTCTTCCAGCAGCCGATCCCTAACGTAGTGGGTCTTGCATCGCCTCCTTATATAAACATTGCTGAAATGAAGAACACGGGTTTTGACCTTGAACTTGGCTACAGGAATACAGGATTTGAGGGTAAATTCAGGTATAATCTGAAATTAACACTCTCACATTATAAGAATGAGATCACAAAACTTGCCCCTGGAGTTAACTATATTGGAGGGACTTCCGAACGTCAAGTGGAATATTCACGTGCTTACGTAGGTACAGCATATCCGGAATTCTATGGATATGAGGTAGAAGGTATCTTCCAGAATGCCAGTGAAGCTTCATCCCATCCCGCTTTTGGTAACACAACCTACAATGTACCCGGACATTTCAAATACAAGAACCAGCTTACAATTGATTCTGACGGTGATGGAGTAATGGATGAGAGTGACGATGTCATCACACCTGCCGACATGACATTCATAGGGAATCCTCACCCTGATTTTACAGGTGGTCTGAACATTGACCTCGGTTATGGCAATTTCGACCTGAATATGTTCTTCTATGGCAGTTATGGCAATGATATCATCAACTATGTTACCAGGTGGATAGATTATGGTCAGTTCAACGGCGGATTAAGCAAGAATGCCCTTTACAAGACATGGGGTAGTCCATATCTTGATAATGATGCAGATGCAACACTTCCGATGCTCGACCAGAACTCCAACTCACAGAATTCCAACTCAGCTTTTGTTGAGGATGGTTCGTTCCTGAGATTCAAAACGCTGAGGCTTGGCTATACACTTCCGAAAGGTTTTCTAAACAAGGCTCAGATAAAGAATGTAAGCCTTTATGTGCAGCTGACGAATCTTTTCACCCTTACAAAATACAGCGGACTTGATCCTGAACTCTACAGATCCGGTACCGGGATGGGTTTGGATAACGGCTCATGGCCGACATCCAAACAGGTTATGTTCGGAATCAGCCTTGGTTTATAATGATTAATAATTATAACTTAAACACTGGAACAATATGAAAAAACTATCAATTATACTGGCTACATTTCTACTTTTAGCCATGTTCTATTCCTGCTCGGAAGAATTTCTGACAAAGACTCCTCAGGGTGCAACATCAGAGAACGTCTTTTATTCCGAGAAAGGTATTGATGCGCTGGTAACCGGAACATACGGGATGGTTAA
>Ga0105106_10001518_pt1 | contig 16769 bp, 15 predicted proteins | sample PPLLaktember2015_5_FD_79109 | JGI IMG/M metagenome (GOLD analysis project Ga0105106, IMG submission 79109) | Freshwater sediment microbial communities from Prairie Pothole Lake near Jamestown, North Dakota, USA - PPLs Lake P8 Core (1) Depth... | ecosystem: Environmental > Aquatic > Freshwater >...
GAGTTTTGCAAGTGCCGGCGCAAAGGCCATTAAGATGATGACGGAAATAGTGCCGGCGATAAAAGAACCGATCACAGCAATCGATAGCGCAGGGCCGGCTCGGCCCTTAAGAGCCATCTGATACCCATCAAGACATGTCATCACGGTGGAAGATTCACCCGGTACATTAATCAGTACGGAGGTGATCGTCCCTCCATAGGCAACACCGTAGTAAATGCCCGCAAACATGATGAGGGCTGAAGTAGGATTTGCCTTGAAGGTAAGGGGAAGGAGGAGAGCGATGGCCGTTGGCGCACCAATTCCTGGCAGCACACCAATGATCTGTCCGAATAGAACTCCGACAAGGCAATAGATGATGTTATTAAAGGTGAGGGCGATGGAAAATCCACTGTATAAATGATTGAGAAGGTCCACGATGGTCCTTTTCTACCACCCGATCAACCCTTGTGGTAAGGGGATGGTTAGCCAGGAAATAAAGATCAAATGAATGCAAATGGCCGTCACCACGGCCGTGAGGCTGCATGAGAGCCAGCGGTGTTTCCCCATGATCCGCATCGTGATACCAACAAAGAGAGCGAGGCCGATAGAAAAACCCAGGAGAGGTAAAAGGAGGAAGGTAATAAAGATAATGACCAACACATGGAGGCCCAGCTTTGTTCGTGGTTTGAAGAATGTCCCTATTTTGTCGTGTTTTCTAAGGACGTTGATGATGACAAAAATGGCGCAGCCAATAAGAACCACTCCTACCCACAGGGGTAAAAACCCGGGGCCTGGACCAAATTCGGAATAATATTCCATTTGCGAGGAGAAAAAGACCACGGCCAGTCCAAAGAACAGGACAACCATTCCCCCGATAAGGTCAGCAAGGCGCATCCATATTCTCCAGCAAAATCCCCCCATCCCCTCTTTCGAAAAAGGGGGGAGAGGGGGGATTTACTGACTTACCCTGTTAGAAAGCCCCAGCATTTATGCTGGGGATGGTAGAAATAGAAAGCATCAGCTCCTTAACGAGGGCGGGGTCAAGGCCCTGCCCTTTCTAACGGGGTTTACTTAAGGAGTCCCAGGTCCTTCAGTACTTCTTTTGATCCTTCTTCATTCTGAGCGACGACCTTGGCAAACTCCTTGCTTCCCATCCAGCTGGGGCTGAGCGAATATTTCTTTAGATAATTCTCCTTCCAAGAAGATGATTCTGCCATCCGCTTAAACATGTTCTCATAAAAAGCAGCGGTTTCCGCAGGAATGTCTTGGGCGGCCATAATGCCCCGGTAGAAAAAGTAGGTCACATCATGCCCTATCTCTTTTAATGCAGGAACATCTGGAAAATCCGTCATGCGTGTGGCCTTGGCTACGGCTACAGGCCTTACCATCTTGGCTTCATACTGCGGCACAAATTCAGGCGGATTGGCCCAGATCATATTGACATGTCCACCCAGAAGGGCTGTGATGCACTCTCCGCCACTCTTGAAGGGTACGTAACGAAGCTTTATCCCCGCAGACCGTTCAAAGAGACTCTGGCAAATCTGGTCATCCTGACCGGCGCCCGTTCCCGCAATGGTTAACTCTCCAGGACGTTTTTTTGCTTCGGCAATGATGTCTTTGATGGTCTTCAAAGGTGAGTCGGTCTTCACAACGATCAACTGCTCATCGAGGGCAAGATTACAAATCGGCGTGAGTTCGCGGAAAGTGGGAGCCCCCTTGCCTGCCACCAGTGCCGCCTGTGCCTGACCTGGGATAAAGGTAACGAGGACATGGGGGTTGCCTTTCTGCTGGACCACCGATGTCGTTCCGACCAGACCGCTACCACCAGCCTTGTTAACAACGAGGAGGGGTACGGGGCATAATTTTTCACCCTCAATGATGCTGGCAATGGACCGAGCTAATACGTCGCTTCCACCCCCTGGGGCAAATGGAGCTACAAACTCAATCGGTTTGGTTGGCTTCCAGTCTGCTGCAAGAACGGCGATGGTGGAAACGAGCATTGCCGCCATTAAAACAATGGCTATACAGAATACCTTAGACCTCATCAAATTTGTGTTCATCTCTGATCCTCCTTTCCGTAAATTCTGGATACCAGAGTATCCAGGTTGCTCCTTGCGACTTTTACCCTTTAAGCTCTTTCATGAGCAATTTCACTTTCTCTCTGGACTCCATCTTTTGAGTGACGACGTGAAACCCTGCGCCAAATTTCCCCTGGCAGAACTCCCTCAGGATTTCGACCGTCTTAAGGCTTCCGGTAACAGGGAGATAGGGCCAGAAATAGGTTGGGATTCCCATGGCCACGGTCCAGGCCGCTCTGGCCACCGCCTTGGTCCTGTTGGCTTCGGGAAAACAAGCCACCAAGGGGAAGCCGCTGAGAGGCTTCTTTCCTACAGTCACCATGGAGAGAAGAAAATCGGTCACCCCACCATTTTCACAGCTTCCCAGATCGATGACGGCAGGAATATTCTTACCCAGTGAGGGGAGAAGATCCAACAACCCTTTCCCGCAATTCATCTCCCGCTGCTTTGGATTTAGGAGGCCGTATTTGGCAAGACCGACACTGGCGCAACCCTCGGAGATGCATAGAACATCCTTCTTCAACAACTCCTGAGCCATGGTCACGATCTCGTTATCCTGTGTGAACTTGACATTGTTGCATCCGGCCAGGAGAGCTATCCCTTTTATCTTTCCTTCCTGAAGCGCTTCCACAACCTTCTTCACATTCAGATTCTTAACGGAAAAATTCATGAGGGCGGACTCTTTGACCTCCGGGATCTCCCTCGATACCTCACTGCGGGCTTCAAAGGCTTTCCTGGCGCTGTCCACAATTTCACGGGCGAATTTGGCTAGGTTTCCCCGGTTCAGAACTTCCGTAGAAACAATCTCCACTTTCCAGATTTTTGCCAGTTCGCGCAAAGAGGGATTGACACATTGATCACCCGCCACAATAAGATCCACCGCTCCTGTCATCACAGGGATCTCCTGGGAACCATAGTTTGTCACGGCCGCAAAATGGTGAGGGGGAACGAATGAATCGGTACAGACACCCAATATCGCGATCTTCTTCCCTTTGGCTGCCTCAGCAATCTTCTGTTTCAGGAGGGGATTAAAATGGCCTAAAAAGAGGATGTTTGGAACTCCCTTCTTCATCACCCCTAAGTTGACCTCGACCGCGGTTGGAGAAGCATCTCCGAAAACCGAGGCCTTCAATCTTCCCTGAAGAACCTGAGCTGCACACCCGGCCAGGGCGGCTTTAAAGGCCCAGAGAAGAATATCTTCCAATTCTCCGATCCCTCCGTCCAGCTTCTGGGAAACCTTGAAGAGATCCCTCCCAGCTCCTTCCGGATAGACACCCGCTGTCTTCCAACTGTCGATGAGAGCCTTGGAAAACTTTCCTGTCCCATTGATACTTCCTTTTTCAGTCAGGCTTCTGACATCTTTGAGAATCTTCAGCGCCTGATCTTTTCTCTTGGGCGAACCTTCCTTGGTCTCAATGGCTCTGGCAAAATCAGTCAGCTGATCGAAGTAGGCCATTGTTCCGTGAAGGACCAACCTGAGGAAGGAATGAACCCCGAGGATGTCCTTGTCCTTCCCACAAATCCCCACCTTATTCTGCTCACGAAAGGGATGACTGATACATGGCCCCTGAAGGCAGTCTCTACAATTCAAGCCGGCGTCACAGAATCCGCACTGGGGAAGGGATCCCTCGTAACGATCCCAGGCCAAGGATACTCCCTCCTCTGCTGCCTTCAGCAAAAAAGGCTCTACCGCTTTATCAGCCGTCTTCCTCTGAATCAAATCCATCTCTCCTTCTCCTTTCTCTAAAAGGTACCATTTCGCAGGCGAAAGCGCTCCGTGGCTGAAGCTCTGGAGCGCAGGCAACCTGCGGCTACAGGGATTCTCCTCTAAAAACTTCGGCTTGGGGAATACCCATACCAGGTAGCCCCTTTCTCTCGTTCCTCCAGAATCAGAGCCTTCGTAGGACAGACGTCCACACAGATAGGAAATTCCATGTTCCGGCAGCGGTCGCATTTTACGGCCACATGATGTCCGGACGAAGGGGTAATGATCCCGAAGGGACAGACCATGACACACATCCAGCAGGCGACGCAGGTCGGTTCGTGGACATAAACCAGCCCGGTCTTCGGATCCCTGCGCATCGTCCCATTGGGGCAGGCATCAATGCATGGCGCCACTTCGCAATGGCGGCAGTGCAGAGGCAGATTGTTGCCGTCCACATGGACTCTTGGGACCGGACGGGGTTCCTCATGGATGGCGTCGTTGGGCTCCTTGGCGACGGACCCGATCTCCACTCCGCACCAAAGCCCGCAGGTGTGGCATTGGGTACACTTCTCCTGATCCACCTTGATCACTTTCATTCTATCCTCCTTGAACCTTCTATCCCTTTGGTCGCCGGGTAAGCTCCCGGTATTCAACCTCTGTGAATTTTTCCTTATTCTTTCCGATCAACGGCAAGAGGTCGGCAAAATTGAGGCGATCGCTCATCAAGAACGAGGCGTAGCCCGAAACATTGATCTTCTTCTTCAGGAGCGTCGTTAAGACCCCCGCCCTCTGCACCTGGCCGACCAGAATGGCTCCCACAATGCGCCCATCCTTGAGGACAAGTTTCCGGTAGGTCTCCTTCGCCCTCCTCTGAAACTGCTCGAAACCACCCCCTTCGGGCCGGGTGACACCCATGGAGATCACGAGAAGACCATAAAAGTCAAGGGAATTCATCCGAAAAGAACCATTGTAATGCGCCTTCCGGCCTGCCATATTCAGGCCAGCCACCCGTCCCTGCTCAAAGGCGCAGGGCCAGATGGCATTCATCCCCATTTTCTCCGTCGAAAGATCGTAGGTTTCGGCCACATCTCCGGCCACATAGATATCCGGCACGGTCGTCCTCATGGTCTCGTCGGCGACGATCCCCTCATTCACCTTGACCTTCGTCGAGGAGACGCAGTCGACATTGGGTTGAACGCCCTTACCGATCACCACCAATTGGCAAGTAATTCTTTCCCCGTTGTCGAGGAGGATGCCCTCCACCGACTCCCTTCCTACGATCTCGACAGCATCCCTCCCGGTCCGGACATCGATGCCGTGCTCGCGCATCGTTCCCTCGACCATTTGCGCGGCATCCCGGTCCAACATCTGGGAAAGGACCTGACCGGATTTGACGATGAGCTTCACCTTCACCCCTCGAAGGGAAAGGGCATAACCGGTCCTGAGCCCGATCAGCCCGCCACCCAGGATGCATGCCGTTTTGATCCCATCCAGACGATCGACGATCTCCTGGGCGTGTTCGATATACCTCATCACGATCACACCCTTCTTATCCTTCCCCGGAATGTCCAAAATCTTTGGAGAAGAACCTGTGGCGATCAGCAGTTTGTCATAGGGGTACTCTCTCCCATCCTCCATCCGGATGTTTTTTGAATCGGGTAGGACCTGCTTAACCCTCTGGCCGAGATAGGCCGTCACCCGGTTCTCCATGAAGAACTCCAGAGGTCTGAAGTGCAACTCCTCCTTGGTGATGGCTCCGGCAACGTAATAGGAGAGAAGGACCCTCGAATAGAAGGGAGTTCCTTCATTGCTGAACAACTCGATGGGAGAGGTCCGATCGACGGACCGGATTGCTTCTACGGTGCTGATTCCTGCTGCGCTTCCGCCAATGATAAGATATCGCATCTTTCACTCCTTCTAAAAAGAATCGCATAGCGCAGAGCGCATGGCGCATAGCGTAATGAAATAACAGATCACGATTCAATACCGGTTGATTACATAGAGAGGCAACATCTCTTTAATGATCTTCTTGCCCCGGGTCAGATTGAAGTTGCCACAGGTACAACACTTGGCCATCTCCACAGCCACGTCGTCCAGTGTCCGATGTCCCTTCTTGATGTCCCGGATCAACTTTCCGACGAGATCGTTGGCGATCATGGCGTGACCACACATGGTCGTGATCTTCAATACATCATACTCTGGCATCCTCTCCGTCTTGCCCCATGTCCCCATGGAATACTCAACCGTGTGGATGCGACCGAGGCCCGCTTCGTACATCATATCCTGGACAATGTCCGTGACACCCGACACCGTGATTGATATTCCAGGTCTCTTCTCTTTCAACTCCTTCAATAAGGCCACCACTTTATCCCGGTTATCATAGGTGACCTCAACGATGGTGCCGTCGGTGACGCGGTCCAGGATATCCTCAATCGTCGTGTTATAAATGTTACCTGTCTTCATATCGCCTTCATTGATGGGTCCATGCGTATAGGCAATGCGCAAATACTCTCGCGTCTTGGGCGCGGAACCTTTCTTATTGACGCCGGTGGATGGACAACCGAGCACCACAAAATCATCCTTGAGACTCTCCCTGTCACCTCTTCGATGTAAACTGTGCGTCATAGTGTCCCTCCTTTATCCACATTATTCATAGAATTTGAAGGGCGGCTCTCCTAGCCCCATATTGTTTTTGCTGTTGATGGAATACCAATACCCCAACCTTTTCAAGATAGGAAGGATGGGAATCTCCCCCACGGGGGGAACCTTTGAGATGATCTCCACGGTAAAAACCGTATCCACCTTCTCAGCCACCTTTTTGATGGTCTCCAGAACTTTGGGGAGATTCGCCAGCTTACACTTCCCCTCGATGATGGCAGAGGTCGCCCTTTCATTGAGAACATCATCCCGAAGTTTTCCTGTTTTTTTGTTTGACATAAATTGGGTGACCGGATTCTCCTCTGCAAACGTATACCCTAAGGGAGATAAGGCCATCGCCACCACCTCAACGTCCCTAAAGTAGGCCCCTACGCCTGGCCTCCCCAGTTCAATGCCAACGCCAACCTCCCCGGGACGAAATCGCCCTGACACGTCATTGGTCTTCATCTCCTCGGTTCCGCGACCCGGAACCTGAGATCCTTTGTATTCCGTCAGAGGATTGCTCAAGACCGCCCGAACCTCTCGGGGCCAAGGCTCCGCGGGTTGATAAAGGGCATTGACCGGACAGACCTTGGCGCGAAAACACATGCCACAGTCTGTGCACAAATTCTGATCAATATCAATATAGACCCTGCCAGGAATTTTCTCGTGACGGCGAAGGATCTGTATCCTCCCCATCGGACAGTAAGGGAAGCATCTTTTGCAACCGATGCACCTGTCATCGCGAACCTTCATAAAAGACCTCCTTTCCAGCATCGGACTCTAAAAATTCATCAACGATCAAGGTATCTCATTCAAACCTATTTAAGTTTTTTCAAAGAGGAATTGCTCGGCATCCACTTTGGCCTCCTGAATGTGGTCCCGCATCGTCCGCTCACACAGATCCGGATCTCTCAATCTCAAGGCCAACAAAATTTTTCGATGGCCATCAATGGCCCTTTTCCCTCCATCTGGATACCGGAGTGTGTCCCTTCGATACCGCAACACATATTTCCTAATATTCACCAGTAGCCGGTGAAGCCGCCTTTTTTCGACGACCATTCCATGAAGCACGTCATGGAATTTCGTATTCCATTTAAAGACCTCTTCAATTCGTCTCTTTTTCAAAGCCTCTTCCGCCTTTTCGATGAATCCGTTCAGTTGCTCAAGATCTTGATTAGCGATCTTCCCTGAAATGATCCTCAAGGCATGCCCTTCCAGAATGGCCCGAAGTTCAAACAACTCTTCCACTTCATCCTTTGTGTCTCCGGAAACAACAAACCCCCTCGTCTCAAGAGCTTTGATCCACCCCTCTGATTCCAGCTTATGGAGGGCTTCCCTCACCGGGGTGCGACTGACCCCTAACTTTTTCGCCAGATGCTCTTCGGTAAGCCTTTCGCCCGGGTTGAAACGGCCGGACAGAACGGACGATTTTAAAAATTCGTAAGTCATTTCTCTGACGGGAACGGAATTTTTTTGAGAGGTTTTACGAAAGGGAATTTTCTCCAAAATTGTATCCAATTTATGACTTTCTTCCAGAATGGCCAAATACTAAAATTTTTCTTTTAGGATGTCAAGAAATTTTTATAGACAAGATTACCTATAAAATATAAATAGTTATGTTCTTTTTCCAAATCTTATGTTTTTGAGGTCCAAAAGAATGATCTTCTTGTTAGATCGTTAAAAGCATTTTTTTGGATACAATTCTTTCCTTGTCTTTGAAACAGACCTATGTTAGAAGTAAAATTGTAGCGAATCCTAAGGACATCAAAATGGAGATTGACAAGAAGAAATGTGTTGGTTGTGGCAACTGCCATGCCGTGTGCACCATGGGGGTCATCTATCTGGACGAAGACGGAAAGTCCGTCGTCAATCAGGATGAGTGTGTGGAGTGTTATACCTGCTATCGTGTGTTAAGGAATGAAGGATACATCCCTTGGTTCGTCCGTGCCATTCGAAAAATCCTCTCCCTGTTTCGATTGGGTTATTTGGCGGAGGTCGATGTCTGTCCCACAGGCGCGTTAACCCCACCGGAGTTGAAATGGCCGAGAAGCATCCGGGCCCAGTTCAGCGATCCCACGACCACTCACCCAGGAACCGGTATTCGCGGAAGGGGCACCGAGGAGATCAAAACGAATGACGTGACAGGACGTCTTCGTCGAGGAGAGGCAGGCCTGGTTGTGGAGATCGGTCGTCCGGGGACTGGTGCCTTTTTCCGAGATATCGAAAAAGTGGCCGTTGCCCTCGCCAAACTGAAACCTCATTTCGAGAGCAAGAATCCTATCACGCAGTTGATGGTGAGCCCGGAAACGGGAAAGCTGCGAGACGACATCTTAAACGAAAAGGCCCTCTCGGCCATCATCGAAATGAAGATCGAACTCGAAAGGATCCCAGAATTCCTTCATGCCTTGGAGCAAATTCAGAGGGAGATCGACACGGTGACCAGCGTTGGGATGGCTTCGAAATGCCAACCTGACGGAACGATCCCTCATGAAGAATGGGTAAGGAAGGCCGGATATATACTTTCACCGAATGGAAAAACGAATATTGGATTGGGCCGGCCCCTCTTCAAGGAGAAAGAATCATGACCAACACGCTCCATCGACAAGGAGGCCCGGAAAGCCTGAAGGGCGATTATGTAATTTTTGCGACCACGGCCAAAGGAATCACTCACGAAGGATCGGCCCACAAACTGCAGGAGTTCATGCGAATCTGCCTCAAATATCATCCCGTGAACATGGGCAATAGCGAGCAGGGAAATGTCCATCAGGACGATATGGATACCGATAAGCTGATTGCGACACAGAAGGATGGCTCGGGTGCCGAGGCCGTGTTCACAGACCTTGACACCCTTCAAAAAGTGGTCGAGGAGTTGATTCGGGCCGACCTGGGCATCAGCATCAACGTCAGCGGTCTTCTCGAAGAAGTTCAGCAATGCTGCCGAAAGGCAGGTCTTGAGAGGCACAGCGTCGAGCACTCCCTTGGCTTCTGGGGTGCAAAGGATCTGTTGCCAGAGAGAGAGATTTTAGAATTTAACACCATGTGTGGTCATGGCATGGTCTCGTTCAACCTCATCCGGAAAATGATTGAATATGTGAAACTTCGGCGTCTCACCCCAAGGAAAGCTGCAAGGATCATGGCCAAGTGCTGCGAATGCGGTGTCTTCAATCCTGTTCGTGCTGAGATGCTGTTGGAGAAAGTGAGAAAAGGCGAAAAGTTCGCCAGGGGATGATATCCATTCCCTAATGCTTTTACCCCTTCTTCTCCGGACAGAGAAATGGAAACCTTAAAGCGAGATCTCCAAAGGTTGATCGAGGGAGAGGTCTTCTTTGATGAACTGACCCGCACCATTTATAGCAGTGCTGCCTCCATCTACCGGGTGAAGCCCCTCGGTATTGTAAAACCTAAACATCAAACAGATGTAATTCGATTAGTGAGGGTTGCCGCCGAGAAGGGAATCCCGCTCATTCCGAGAGGGGGAGGGACGAGTCGCACGGGGAATGAATTAGGAGAAGGGATCCTCGTCGACTTTACGAAGTATATGAACAGGATCCTGGAATTCGACCCCAAGGAAGAATGGGTGCGAGTTCAACCCGGAATGATCCTCGATTCCCTGAACAAGTTTCTAAAACCTCACAAGCTCTTTTTTCCCATCGATCCTTCGACGAAGGAATATTGTACACTGGGTGGAATGATCGCCAATAATTCGAGTGGCCCTCACGCGGTTAAATATGGGGCCACCCGCGATTATGTTCTCTCATTAGAGGTGGTTCTGTCTGATGGCGAAGTGATGAGCACACGTCCTGTCTCCCTGGAGGGAGGAGAATCGAAAGATCCGGAAACCCTCGAGGAGAGAATCTATAGGACCATGCCTGACCTGCTCCAACAGTATCGCAAACCTATGCAGGAGGAAAAGCCTTTCACCCTGAAAAACTCTTCAGGTTATGATCTCTGGCGGCTGCAGAGGAATGGATGCCTGGACCTCACCTCTCTTTTCGTGGGATCTGAGGGAACCCTGGGAATCATCACCGGGGCAAAGCTTCGTCTCCTCCCCCTCCCCGGAAGGAAACGGGGAGGCCTCATCTATTTCGACAATCTGGATCATGTGGGCGCGGCCACACAGAAACTCCTTGAACTCTCTCCTTCCATGCTGGAGATTATTGAACGGCAGATCATCGACCTTGCCCGAAAACAGAAGGCCGAGATGAGGTCGTATCTTCCCGAAGGAACTGAGGCCCTCCTCTTTGTTGAATTCGACCAAGAGGATGGACAAGGGCTTCCCCAGAAGTTCATCGAAGCGGAGAGGCTTCTCGTCCAACAGGAGAAATTGGCCACATCGTTAAAGGTGGCCAGCAATGAAGAAGAGACGGCCATGTTTGAGAAGGTCAGAAGCATCTCCGGCCCCATTCTCAATAAAGCAAAAGGACCTAAAAGACCGCTGGCCTTCATTGAGGATGCAGCTGTTCATCCGAGCCTTCTCTCCCGATATATCATGGGCCTTAGGGAAATTTTTAGAAAGGTCGAAGTGGACGCAAGCATCTATGGCCACGCCGGCGATGGGAACCTTCATCTCATGGTTTTCTTAGACCTTCGGAAGGATTCCGAAGTGAAAAAGATGTTGGAGCTGACCGATGCCTGTTACGATCTGGTTCTTTCGTTAAAGGGGACGATCAGTGGAGAGCACGGGGATGGCCGTCTGAGAACCTACTATCTCAGGAAACAGTATCCGAATCTCTATCCGGCCATGGTAGAAATAAAGAATCTCTTCGATCCTAAGAACATTCTCAATCCAGGCTGTATTGTGGGAGGTGAAACAAACCCTCTCAGTCAGCACCTCAAATATGCGTCTCAGGACCAGGGGAGACTGAGAGGAACCTTCTTTGACAAGGAAGTTGTAAGAACAGCCATTGAAACTTGCTCTGGTTGCGGGAAATGCCGTTCCTACTGTCCCGTTGCACAGAAGGTTCCAGAGGAATGGGCGATGGGGCGAGCCAAAGCGACGCTCCTGAGAGAATTTGCATCCGGCGCTCTCGATCCAAAATTCTTCGACTCTCACCAATTCAAGGAGGTGATGGATTCTTGCGTCAACTGCAAGAGGTGTTTAACCGAATGCCCCTCCGGAGTCGACATTCCCTGGCTTGCATTGAGCGGTCGCGTCCACTACCTTGAAAAACATGGGGAACCTCTGAGCAACCGCTTCTTCACGGACACCGGCGCCTTATGTAAAAAGGGAAGCGCTCTTGCTCCTCTGGTGAACCTCGCCAACTCTCTGGCTCCCGTCCGGAGGGGGCTGGAGGTCGCTCTGGGGCTCGACCGGCGCCGTCACCTGCCTCCCTTTCATCGCCGGACGTTGAAGAAAATGCTGAAGGATCGTCCCCCCTTTCACAGCGATAAGAAGGTCGTCTACTTTCTCAGCTGTTATTCAAACTTCAATGAGCCGGAAGGCGATGGACTGGCAACCATGGAGGTTCTTGAGCGAAATGGGTTCGAGGTCCTTCTCCCTGACTTTCAATGTTGTGGGATTGCCCGCATCAACTCCGGCGCCATCAAAAAGGTCCTGCGGGATGTTCAAACGAATCTGGAAAGGATGGCGTCTTTCGTCGACCAAGGGCTCAGCATCGTTTTCAGCGAACCGAGTTGTGCCCTAGCAGTCAAGATGGAGTACTCGAACATTCTGGATTCGGAAACGGCACATCAAGTCGCAGAGAAATGCTACGATATCCATCAATTCCTGATGGGGCTTCATAAAAAAGGAGAACTCCATCTGAACCTGGGAGAGATGAATCTGACGGTGGGGTACCACAACCCCTGTCATCTTCGTGCTTTAGGGGTCGTTAAGGAACCCGTTGAATTACTGCGTTTGATTCCGGGGATAAAGGTTAAGGAGTTTTCCGACGGCTGCTGCGGTCTCGTGGGCACTTTTGGAATGAAGCGAAAAAATTTCGACCTCTCCATGGCGATCGGAGAGAGGTTGTTTAAAGAGATTGATGATTCTGCCGTCGATCAGATCTCTACCAGTTGCGGGGCCTGCAAGTTGCAGATCATGCAGGGAACCCGGAGAGAGGCTGTCCACCCGATTTCTTTGCTGGCCTTGGCTTATCAGAAGGGAGCCCGAACTTCTTCACGCCAGAAATAGTGCTTTTCACCGTTCGAAATTCACGTAAAAAGGTTCTAAAAATATATTGACAAAGTGGAATCTTTTCTTGTAAGAATAAATGGTCTGACCTTTATACCAATTTAATGACCGTCTGGAGAAAAGTTTCTCTATGGAGTTTGAGCTTGAGTTAAAGGTAACCGAAGCCCTGGCTGAAGATGTAGGCAAAGGTCTGGCCCGCCTTGACCCGGAGGATATCAAGGCCTTGAACGGTGTCTTGGGCGACGTGATCGAGATCAGTGGGGCAAAAAATACGGTTGCCAGGATCACGGGAACGCTTCCCGAGCATCGCGGGAAGAAGGTGATCCAGATAGATGGTATCACTCGCAGCAATGCCAACTCCAATTTAGGGGAAGTCGTCCGGATCAAAAAAACCTCTCGCAAAACAGCCACGACGATCATCGTCACACCCCTCGATTTTTCAACCGTTTTGCCCGACGAAAGTGAGCTCGATCAATTTGCGAAGGTCCTCCAGGGATTGGCTGTTGTCGCAGGCGACAAGATCAACATCCCTTTCCTGGCAGGAAAGGACCGGTTCTTCCAGGTGGAAGCGACGTCCCCCCTGGGTGGAGTGATCATCAATCAGAAGACCAAGTTTGTTCTAAAAAAACCCGATTTTCCCCTGGAAGCACCTTCCCATGTCTCCTACGAGGATGTCGGAGGTCTCGAGCGTGAACTGAGGCTCGTTCGGGAGATGGTCGAGCTTCCCCTGCGGTACGCAGAGGTCTTTGAAAAACTAGGAATTGAGGCACCCAAAGGGGTGCTCCTCTACGGACCTCCGGGCACCGGCAAGACCCTGATCGCTCGTGCCATTGCCAGCGAAACGAAACTCCATTTTTTCCGCGTGAATGGCCCGGAAATCATCCACAAGTTTTATGGGGAAAGTGAAGCCAGATTACGTGAGATCTTCGAGGAGGCAGCCCGCGAAGCGCCCAGCATTATTTTCATCGATGAGATCGACGCTATCGCTCCCAAACGTGCGGAGGTTTTGGGGGATGTTGAGAAGAGGGTCGTTGCCCAGCTCCTCGCTCTGATGGATGGGATGGTTTCCCGAGGCCAAGTGATTGTCATTGGTGCAACCAATATTCCTGAGGTCATCGACCCGGCGCTCAGGCGGCCGGGCCGTTTTGACCGCGAGATCGTGCTTCCTGTTCCCAACATCGAGGGACGCAAATCGATCCTCAAGATTCACAGCCGGCGGATGCCCCTGGCTTCTGATGTCGATCTGGACCGTCTTGGTCAAATCACCCACGCCTTTGTAGGAGCCGATTTGGAGGCTTTGTGCAAGGAAGCTGGAATGGTGGCCCTCAGGCGATACCTTTCTCTGGAGGGAGAAAATCATCTCGCATCTATTCTCGGGACCCCGGACCAACTGCAGATCACGATGGAGGATTTCTTAACAGCCCTTCGTGAGATTGAACCTACGGCGATCCGTGAATTTTTTACCGAAAGGTCCACGGTCCGGTGGCATCAGGTGGGTGGCTTGGTCCCCATTAAGGAAGCCTTGATGTCTATTGTGGACTGGCCCATGAAGTACCCGGAGCTATTTGCATCGGGTAAGGTCTCGCCGCCCAGAGGGATCCTTTTTACCGGGCCCTCGGGGACCGGGAAGACCTTGATGGCAAAGGCCCTGGCCGGGGAAACTGGCCTGAATTTCATCTCGATCGGGGGCCCCATGATCTTCTCAAAATGGCTGGGGGAGTCAGAAAAAGCACTCCACAACCTCTTTAGGAAAGCCAAACAATCCGCACCCTGTATCCTCTTTTTTGACGAAATAGATGCCCTCATCATGGCCCGTGGCTTTGTCACGGATAGCGGTGCTGTAGAACGGATCGCCAGCCAGTTCTTTAATGAACTCGATAGCCTCACCGATCTTTCGCAGGTGATTGTTCTTGGAGCGACGAACCGCGAGGATGTTCTGGATCCAGCCCTGGTGCGAACGGGAAGGCTCGATTACATTCTGAAGTTCTCTGTCCCGGATGAGAAGGATCGGCTGGAGATCTTTCAGGTGCACACTCGAGAGAAGCCATTGGGAGACGACGTAGACCTGGTGGAGTTGGCGAAGACGACAGAGGGCATGGTAGGTTCGCAAATTGCTTCGATCTGCAGAAATGCAGCCCTGATGGCCGTTAAGGAGATGATTCAGCTTCCGGAGAAAAAATCATTCTCCAGACTGGTGATCCGGTCGGCACACTTCAAAGAGGCTGTTCGAAGCGTCCGAACAAGTGAGGGGAATACCCGATGTTAAAGGCGGTAGAAAAGAAGCGGGCCTACGAAGATATCGTCAAGCAGATTTTCAATCTCATTGAAAAGGGCAAGCTGAAGCGAGGAGATCAGCTCCCTGTGGAGAGAGAACTATCTGAAACCTTTAAGGTCTCCCGGGCCACGGTGCGAGAAGCCATCTTTTCCCTGGAGTCTATGAGATTGGTTCAAAGACGTCAGGGCGACGGGACTTATGTCATCGCTTCCAGCGAGGAGGCCCTGGTGCAACCCCTGGCTACGGCCCTCTTTCATGAGAAGGATGATATCATCGATATCTTTTTCGTCCGCAAGATCATCGAGCCGGAAGTGGCCCAACTCGCCTCAGAAAACAGAACGTTTGAAGAGATCGATGAGTTAGAGGAGATCCTCAAGGAACAGGAGAAGGAAGTAGAGAGCGGTAAGAATCCCATTCACACGGACTCGGAGTTTCATCACCTCTTGGCCCGGATGGCAAGAAACAGGATTTTAGAGCGTTTGCTCATTACAATTGTTGATTTACTGGGTAAAACCCGTGAAAAGTACCTTCAAACAGAGGAAAGAAAACAGAAATCTCTTCACGGCCATTATGAAATCCTTGCCGCCATCAAGAATGGGAATGGGAAGGTTGCTCGAAAGGTCATGCTGCGGCACCTCGAGGATGTGGAGAATTCCGTGTTCAACAAAAGGAAAGGGGGTGGGAAGAAGACCCTAGGTTGACCTGGGAAAGTGAGTTGTAGTAAAAGGGATGAAGGTTAGATTTATCAGGTGATTAAATTAATGAAGGAGGTATCTGTGTATGGCGAAAGTAACGGAGATAACTGTTTGGACGCGCGGGGTCGTAATGGACAAGGAGGCTCGGGATGTTGCCAACGCCTTTGCCCAGGCGGCCAAGATGGAGGGAAAATTTGTTCAGGCCTTCGATAACTACGAAGATCTGCCTGATCGCGTGCTGGTAACGACCCGTAAATATGCCCGAATTAGCGACAAAGAGATTGAGATGAAATATCTCTATGTGAATGAGCATCCAGACGTGGTCGTGATTGTCGAGCCAACCATCGTCAAGGGTATTAATATCTTGCGTGGGATGCCCGAGGGAGGTCTTCTCATCATCAATACCAACCGGCCGATCGAGTATATGCTCAAGTTTATCCCCAATGCAGACATCCTGGGCGCAGTGGCGACGGTAGATGCGGACGGCATCTCCGGGATGCGGACCGTAGACTTTTCCGGGTCAGAGGGAGGCGTTGATACTGCCGGCATTGGAGCCGGAATTGCTTCTCCTATTCTGGGAGCCATGGCCAAGGTGACGGGCATGGTGAAGAAGGACAACCTTGCCAAAGTCGTCAGCGACGTTGCCGCCATGGAGCGCGGTTATCAGGAAGTGAAGATCCAGAAATTTCGCAAAGCTCGTGCGGTTTATTTTTGGGGAGGCTAAACCCGGTCGCCGTGAGTCGAGAGCAAGAAGTGAATCGTCATGACCGAATAGACAAGGAGGCAAACAGTGAAATCGAAAATACAAAAAGCAAAGAAGGCAAAAGCGAAGGCCAAAAGCGTGAAGAAGGTAACAGCTACCAAGAGGACCATCATGCCTGAGGATATGTATGGGACAATCAATGTTCCAGAAGATAGGGCGGTTCCTTTTGGGGCCATCACGCCTGCTCCGGTGAGGCAGCAGGAGCTTTTTATAACCTCAAACTGGCGGATTGTCCGTCCGGTGATCGATCATGAAAAGTGCACCCGGTGCTTTACCTGCTACATTGCCTGTCCGGATGCTTGTTGGTCTTTCAATGAAAAAGAAGAGAAGATGGAATGGAATTGGAAGTTTTGCAAAGGTTGTCAGATTTGTATCAACGAATGTCCCGCGGACGCCCTGAAAGCGGTTCCGGAGCTCGATTTTGAGGACGGGGTTGTTCGTTTGGAGAAACCTTTCTAAGGAGGAGATGCTATGGCTCAAGAAAAGTTGCTCAGCGGCTGC
>Ga0105106_10001520_pt1 | contig 16746 bp, 19 predicted proteins | sample PPLLaktember2015_5_FD_79109 | JGI IMG/M metagenome (GOLD analysis project Ga0105106, IMG submission 79109) | Freshwater sediment microbial communities from Prairie Pothole Lake near Jamestown, North Dakota, USA - PPLs Lake P8 Core (1) Depth... | ecosystem: Environmental > Aquatic > Freshwater >...
AGATCCAGTCGTGGCGCCGGATCACGAAGCCCGCTTCGCAGACGCCGTCACGGCTCGCGTTCGGGAAGCCGAACACGTCGCAGTGCAGCTCGCAGACCACGAGATAAAACCGCTTGTGCGTGTCGAGAAACAGCTTGCGAATCTCGGTCGGCGCGTATTCGAGATTGAAGAACTTGAGCTTCTTCCCCTGCTGCGGGCGGCGCACGACGTGCACGCGATCTTCGATGGTGAATTTCCGCGCCGGACCCTCGCCGGCTGTTCGCGGATCTTTCAGAAAGAGATTCACGAGATCGCTGGTGTCGTATTTCTGGAAGATCGGCGCGGTGCCGCGCGGCGAGCGGCCGCCGGGCATGGAGTAGGTCGGTGCGACGAGGCGCCATTCGTGATGAACGTTCATCGCGTCACCAGATGTTGCCCGCGCCGGGCGTGTACGACGGCGACGTCACCGACGCGCTCGCGTTGAGCGTCGTGCAGTTGACGATGCCGTCGAAGGTGGACGTGGCGCAGTGCACGTTGAGCGCGGACGCGGTGATCTCGACCGTCGAATTCGCGGTCACGGAAATCTGGCCGCCGGCGTTGAACGTGATGACGCAGCCGTTGGAATGGGTCAGGGTGATCTCCTGGGCCGAGTCGTCCATGACCAGCTTGTGGCCGCTCTTCATCGACAGCGTGACTTTCGCGGCGCCCTGAGTATCGTCGAATTCGAGGATGCTGCCGGAGCGCGATTTGATCAGCCGCTTGTTGTTCGCCGCCTCCGCCTGCTCGGGCAGGCTCTCGACGCCGTTCCACGCCGCGCCGACGATGTACGGACGACGCAGACAGCCGGCCTCGAACCCGACGACCACTTGCGTGTCCACTTCGGGCAGGACCATGAAGCCTTGATCGTCGTCGGCGTAGGGCGTCAGCAGCGTCGCCCACGCGCGCACTTCGCCGCCGTCCTCTCCGAGCCAGGGCAGCTTGACCTCGATGCGGCCGATCGAATCGGGATCGACGAGATCCGTCACGAGCGCCGGGTAGAGGCCGAAGTACCCCGGCGCCGAGCCGTCGGGATGGAAGTCGCGCCTCATTGAAACTGTCCAATCCACCCGCGCTCGGCCTCGAACTTCGTGCGATGGCCGTAGCGGATGTCGTAGGTATGCAGCATGCGGGTGACGTAGTAGCCGCTGCCTACGAAGGGCGGGCTGACGTCGCGCAAGTCGAGCTGGCTGCCGACGATCAGGTCGGGCGTGCCGAGCGCGGTGCCCGTCGCGACGACGAATTGCCGCGCCCGGCGCAGCATCTCGGCGCGTGCCCAATCGCGCGCTTCGCCCGAGGTCAGCGGCACTTCGCGGACGCGATACGAGACGCGATCGCCAAACGCCTGCGACAACACGCTGGGACCGCTGCGGCCGCCCGCGTTTTCCGACTGAATGACGCTGCCCGCGGCCTCTTCGTCGATCGACTCGCGCGCCTGCGCGTCGTAGCCGCTCACTTTCACGGTGGTGCGCTGGTGCGCCAGGTCGGCGCGGATCTGCGCGTTCATCAGGTTTTCACGCAGCGTCAACGTCACCGCCGTCGCGCGCCGGTTCGCCCGCGACTGGAAATACAGCGTGCGATCCCCGGTCCACACTTCCGCCTGGATCAGCCGCGCCCGCTCGCGCAGGAACGCCAGGTCGCTCATGTTCCACTGCTGGACGACGTCATAGGTGGGCCCGTCGGCAGACACCTGCGGCGTCAGTCCGTGCTCGGACGCGATCTGCCGCGCGATATCGGCGTCGCTGACGTCCTCGTAGGTCTTGCTGCGGCGTGTCATGCGCAGATCCATCAGCCGGTCTTCCGCCATCACTACGACTTCGCCCGGCGTGCTCTCCGACAGATCGATCTCGACCGCGCTGATCAGGCCGTCGAAGAGCGTGCGATCGCCGCCCGACGGCCCGATCGACGCCTTGATGCCTTTCCCGAAATCGAAGATGCGGCCATCCATGTAGAGACGGCCTTCCTGGTCGCTCGCAGGCGTCGGCCCCCAGGCGAGAAACTGCGCGCGCAGGCGCCGCAGTCCGGCCGTGTCTTCTTCGATCTCGAGCCGCGTGAGATCGCGCGCCAGCTCGCCCTTCACTTCACCGTCGATGGTGAAGACCGGGATGGCGGCCTGCAGCAGGGGCACCTCAATCATCGAAATCCCAGGCGCGCGTGCGCTCTTCGTCTCGCGAGCGGCGTTCGATCACGTCCGCACCGGCGTCCGCCGCTTGCGGTGGCGCCGCGGGCGGCGCGTCCTCTGCGCGATCGCCTTCGAGCTCGATGGCCGATTCGATTTCGTCAATCCGTACCGGCACGCGTCCCCCTAGTGTCCGCAGCCACACCGGCCGCCGCATCCACATCCACAGCTGCCGCCGGCGTGACCGTGGCCGCCGCGCCGATCGATCGTTGGTGGCCGCGGCAGCTCCTTCCACGGCGCAACCGTGGGATCGTCGGTGACCGGTGGTTCGTTCGATCGCGGCCGCGCGCCAACGGTGCGAGTGCCGAAGACCACGGCCGCGCGTTCGGCAGCGGCGGGGGCGATACGCGATCGCAGCGGAACGCCGAAGCCGTACCAGTTCTGCCGCCGGTCACCACGCTGCACGCCACCAGCCGCGCCAGAACCACCTGCCGCCCCGGCAGCGCCTGGAGCACCCGAAGCACCTGGAGCGCCCGAAGCACCCGACGCGCCTGGAACCCCCGAGGCACCTGCGGCACCGGCGGCGCCCGTCGCCGCGAAGCCACGCACCGATTCGCCGACGGCGGCCTGCGCGCGACCGGCCTGCGCCGTTTCGACCGCGCGGCCGACACCGCCCGCTTCCGACAACGCGAAGCCGGCTTGCCGCACTTCTTCACGCCGCGCGGAATCCGTGACGCTTGCAGGCGTGGTCGCCGCGTCGATCGCACCGCTGATCGACTGCGCGACGCCGGCCGCGAAGCCCACCGCCGACGCCAGACCCGAAGCGAGCGACGCCGCCGCACTGAAGTTGATCTGGAGTCCCGCCGGCAGCGAGAGCGGATCATCAACCTGATTCGCAATCGCGCGCCACGCCGCGGGATCGAGTCCCTGCCGCTGCACGAACGCGGCGGCGCTTTCTCCGCCTTTCGCGGTGTCGGTGCGATTCGGCTGCGTATTGGCGCCGTTGGTGCCCGGCCCCGCGTTGTTCGATTGATCGGGTGGCGGCGGCTCGCCACCCTCGCTGGCGCCGGGCCCGCTCTGCAGCTTGAGATCCTTGGTCCGCTGTCCCGTGATGGTGACGTCAACCTTGGCGCGGAGCGGCGTGCCGTTCTCGGCGAAGAAGTCGATGTCTTCGGTGGCGCTGTCCATGATGCCGTCGAAGATGAGGTCGCCCCACTGGAACCGCACGCGCGGCGGCGCGTCCTTGGTGCCTTGCTTCACCGGTTCGAGAAACTGCGCAATCAGCCGCGTCTTGCCGCGCACCGACACCGGCCGATCCGTCGTGCCTTCATCCGCCGTGTCGAACACCAGCTGCATCGTCAACTTCGTCGAGCCGGCGGCGAGGTGCTGCCGCGTCCGTACGCCGAGCGCCTGTCCGCTTTCGCTCTGATTCGTGACCGAGAGCCGCAGCGATGTCGGGTTGAATTGCACTTCCACGGCTTTGTCGAGCGGCTTGTTCTTCTCGACGCTCGACATCGGCTGCAGCGTGGCTTTGATCAGTCCCATGGTTGTTCACGCCCTGAGCGTGAGGCCCTCATGCGCGATGTGCAGCTCTTCGATCGCGATCTCTCCCGTCTTCGCATTGAGCTCGGGGCCCTTGATGCGGAGCGGCAGGCCGCGCACGAAATCCCAGTGCGCGACCGCCGACTCGCCGACGTGATAGACGACGATGTCGCCGTCGTAGCGGACCACCGGGCGGATGCCGCGCACCATGTCCTGCAGCCAGATCCAGAGCTGACGATTGAGCCCGTCGCTGGCGAAGAACATCCCGCGCTTCAGGATGATGTGCGGATACTTCACGCGACCGAGACGGCGGACGACGCCGTTGTTATGGCCGCCTTCGAGGTACTCCTGCACGTCCTGTTCGAGCTCGAGCCCGCCGCACTCCTGGAAGCCGCCGTTGCCGAGCTGATCCTGGTAGCGATTGCCCTGATCGCCCGTGCCGGCACTCCTGGTCAGCGTGATCCGGAACCGAAACGTGCGGACGAAGTCTTCCGCCATCAGCCCTCCACCGTCACGCGGCCGTCAACGTTGCGGACCAGGCGCACGATGATGAATTCGAGCGGCTCGGCCGGTGCGATGCCGATGTCCGCAATCAGCTTGCCGGCGTCCACCGTGCGTTGATCGTTCAGGTGCTCGTCGCAGCGCACGAAAAACGCTTCTTCCTCGGTGCTGCCGGTGAACGCGTTGGCGCGGTAGAGCTGCTGCAGCAGCGCCTCGGCGGCACGGCGCAGCTCCATGCGCAGCGCCGCGGTGTGCGGCTCGAACACCATCCACTGCGTCTGCTGCTCGAGCGTCCGCGCGATCATCGTCACGAGCCGGCGCACGCTCAGTTGCCGGTAGTGCGGATCGCGGCTCAGCGTGCGCGCCGTTGACAGCAGGAACCCGTCCGGCTCGCGCACGAAGACGTTGATGCCGGCGCTGTGCAGGTGCGCGTGATCCGCCGATTCGACGATCCGATCGAGATTCACCGCGCTCGCGGCGATCACGTTCGCCGGGCCGTGGGGGACGCCGAAGCGCAGTTCCTGATCGGCGATCACGCCGGCGGCTACCGCTGATGGCGGAATCCTGATCAGCGCGTCGCGTTGATCTTCGCGCGGCGCCGCCAGAATCCACGGGTGGTAAGCGGCCGCAAACGCCGATGAGAACTGCTGGCGCCATCGCAGCATCTGATTCAGCTGCAGGCCGGGAGGCACATCGAGCAGCGCGGTGAACGCGCGCGTGGTCTCGGCGAGCTCGACCAGCGTGCGTTGATGGCGCGAGATGATCGCGAGCTCCCCCGGCATACGCGGGTTGAGCCGCAGGCCGGCGAGCTCGTCGGGCGCCCCGCCTTGTCGCTGTGGCGGCGCGGTGTCGAGGCAGTACTCGAACTCGGCGCCGGCGACGGACGGCGGATCGAGGATGTCCTCGCGCGGCGGAACGGCCACCGGCTCGTAGAGATCGGGGACGCACACCATCGCGAGGTCGGAGAGCTTCACCAGCGCATGCACGCCGGAGCCGGCCGCGTCGTTGCCGAGCGTCCACCGTGCGTCGAAGCAGTCATCCGGCGTGATGTCGCGATAGCGATCGCGTCCGCTGCGAAACTGCGAGCGTCGCGTGCGCGCCACCGTCAGCCGCGCGTCCCGCGGTTCGAGCTCGGACGAGACCCACGCCGGATCCGGGATCACCAGGCGTGACTCGTGCGAGAGCACCTCGGCCAGGCTGCGCGGATGCCGCGGGCTGAGGGCGAGCCGGTCATGCACTTCCTGAGCGCCGGCGCCATCGTTGATCTGCAACGTGGCGTCCACGAGTGCGAGCGCGGCGGGCACGTCGGCGAGCGGCGCCGTCAGCACGACGCGCTGTTGACGCCCCCGGCCCGCGAGGGCGTGCACCGGCGCCATCCAATCGACGGTAGCGAGCGCGCGTGCGCCCGTCGGCAACGTGGCTTGCAGCAACGAACCCGCGAGGAGCGGTGCGTCCATCGCGACGAACAACTCGGCTCGCGTGCTGCGTGCGCCGTCGAGTGACACCGGCCTGGTGTTGAACGAGAGCGCCGCCTGAAGCCGGTTGCCCCACGTGCCCTCATCTCGCGCGCGCAGCCGCACGACGCCGCCGCCAACCTGACGCACCCCGTCGAGCACCGCTCTCGCGATCCCGAGCTGATCGCGCACGTCGCCGTAGTCGTGCACGATGCGCACGATGTAGGCGCGGCGCCCGCCCTGCTCGAAGAACGCCTGCACGGCGTAGGGCAGCCGGCCGGGGCCCTCGAAGCCGCCGAAGATGCGCCGGTAATCGTCGAAGCTCTCCACCGCGACGGCCACCGAGCGACGCCGGCGCTGTCGATCGAGAAACGGCAGCCGTCGCAACCAGTCGTCGAGCTCGTCGTCCGCAAGCGGTGCTCGCGCCGGCCCCCGCGGTGCCACGCCCACGAACGCGCACACGTCCATGCGCACGCCGGTGAGCGTGAAGAGCGGTGCGGGCTGGTCGAAGTACACGCCCGGCGGATCGAACGTCGCTCGAAACACCCAGCCTCCTAGACGTACTCGATGCCTTCGTGCACGAGGCTGAGCTCTTCCATCGCGACCTCGCCGCCGCCTTTCGCGCCGAGCGTCGGCCCGGTCCACTTCTTCGGCTGCGCGTTGCGGATCCGCCACGTCGCCACGATGTGGCGGGCTTCGTCGAGCAGCGTGACGGTGATCTGCCGCGGCTCCGGCTGTCCGTCACGCACGCCCTTCAGCCACTGGAACAGATCGTCCGATCCCATCAGTCCGCGCTTCAGGGTCACGTCGTCCTGTTTGTGCGTGTTGGGAACCTTGCGCACGGTGTTGACCTGCTCGTTGCCGTTGCGGTACTCGGAGTAGCTCACTTCGATGCCGAGGCCGCTCACATCCGAGAAGCCGCCGACGATCGTGCCAGGACCGCCGTCCCCGGTCTGACCGCCGAGCGTCACGAGGTAATTGAACGCGCCGTAGGGGTTGTCACGTGTGACGGGCATGATGAGGATCTCCTGTCAGATCAGTTGCGCTTGGCATCGCCCGTCCACTGGCCGATGCGGAAGATGACGAACTCAGCCGGATAGGTCGGCGCGACGCCGATCAGACAGATCATCCGGCCGTTGTCGAGATCGTTCTGGGCCATGGTCGTGCGATCGCAGCGCACGAAGTAGGCCTGCTCCGGCTTCTCGCCCATCAGCGCGCCGTCGCGCCAGAGGATGTAGAGGAAGTCTTCGACGGCGTAGCGGATGTTGGCCCATAGCCGCTCGTTGTTCGGTTCGAACACCGCCCATTGCGTGTGTTTGTCAATCGAATGTTCCATGTAAATGAACAGGCGACGGACGTTGACGTACTTCCATTCCGGATCCGAGCTGAGCGTGCGCGCGCCCCAGACCCGATTGCCGCGCCCTTCGAAGAAGCGCAGCGCGTTGATCCCTTCGGGGTTCAACACGTCCTGGCGCGCCTTGTTGATGTTGGCTTCGAAGCGCGTCAGACCACGCACCACTTCGTTGGCCGGCGCCTTGTGCACGCCGCGCTCGATGTCGCTGCGCGCGTAGATGCCGGTCACGAATCCGGACGGCGGCAGCATCATCCGGCTGGGTGGCGCCCCCTGCGACGGACGCTGCAGCGGATCGAGGATCTCGACCCACGGATGATAGAGCGCCGCGTACTTGCTGTCGAAGCGCGAGCGGAACTGCCGGATCTCCGTGATCGAGCTGCCTTCCGGCGCATCGACGACGGCGATGCGATAGCGGAGCCGCTCGGCATGACCGATGAGCGTGTCGGCGGCGACCTGCGACTCAATCAGCGTGGGATAGGTGCCGCCATCGGGAAGCGCGACGATCGCGATGTCGTCGATCTCGCCGAGCGCCGCCAGTCCCGTGGCCTTCTCGGTGACGATATCCGGGCTCGACTCGCGTCCTTCGAGGCTGTGGCGGGCGCCGTTGACCGGCACCATCGGGCCGTCGTGCCCGCCTTGCAGCCGCTGATTGGGATTGTTGACGAGCGCGCCGACCAGCGCCGCCGCGTAGCCCAGGCCGCGATTGGGATTCGCGTCGCGGAACGGCGTGCGATCGATCTCGAGCCACACGATCGCGTTTTCGTCTTCCGGATCGTTGCGGTCGAGAATCTTGCCGATGAACCGCACGTGCGTCTCGAACGGCGAGACGCGGTCGTATTCGTCGACGCGTTCTTCGCCCTGGATGACCTGCACCCGCAGATCGACCGCCTGAATCAGCGGCAGCGGCGCGTTCGGGAAGTTCGCCGGCTGGCCGTTGGTGCCGATGAATTGCTGCTGCCCGTTTGGCTGAATGCTGATCGCATACAGGTTGGCGGCGTTGAGCGGAGCGCCGTCGGCCGGCGGCGCATTCGGCGGCGGACTCTGCACTTCGACGATCGATCCGTGTTTGACGCCGTTGGCCTGAACGCCGGCGGCCGGATCGACGTAGGCCAGATTCTTGGTGCGCACCGGCAGCACCCGCACCAGCACGTTGCCGAATGCACCAGGCCATCGCGCGTGCCAGTTGACCACCGGAAATCCGCCGGCGACCGCGACCGATCGCGTGGCCACGCCCAGCCGCTGCAACAGCGTCGGATTGGCGCCGATCGCCGGCGCGCGTTCGGCGACGACGCGCGACACGTACAGTCGCTTGCCGCCGTTGAGAAAGAACGCGCGCGCCGCGTGCGCGAGATACGTCGGGCGCTCCGTTTCGACATCCCCCATCGCCGATGCAATGCGCATCGGCTCGAGGCCGCCGTAGACGCGCTCGAACTCAGTGAAGCTGGTGATGAGTCGCGGCTCTGAGCTCGTCGGCCCGCCGGCATACCAGACCGGGCCAAACCGCGTCATTCCCGCGAAGCCGGTCGTGCTCGTGGGAACGCCCTCGATCGACTTCGACCGAAAGCTCACTTCCTCGACGTAAACGCCTGGTGCTAGATACTCGGGCATCAGCTCTCTCCTTCGAGCGAAACGCTGCGGTGCGCGTCAAAAGGCAAACACTTCGCGATGGATCCTTCCGGCCGTAAACGTGATGCTGCCGCCGTCATGTGCGGTGTAGGCCGCGGGAATCGTCCACCCCATGGCGGCGCGATCGAGTGCGGGCCGCGCCGGTGAACTCCCCCCGATGGCCTGCGCCGGACCGATCGTGTCGAGCGGCACGTCGCTGAAGCGATCGCGTCTGATCGCGAGCTCGACGGCCGGGGTCAACGCGGGTGAGACGCCGATGGTGAGCGGCAGCGAGAACGTGCGCGTGGCCGACAGCGTCGGGGTCACCGACGCCGGCACGATCAACAGGAACTCGCCCTTCTCGTCGCCGTGCGCCACCGCGCGCGGCGGATCGGTCGCCACGCCTGACGCTGCCGGCACCACGACGCGCGCCCATCGCACCGGTCGGTTCGCGAGCGTGACGCGTCCGCGAATGCCGGTTGAACCGGAGACCAGGTCGTACGGCGCGGCCGGAAACAGCGCCGCGCGGCGGATGCGGAGCAACGGCCGTCCGGCGTTGTCCGGATCCGCCGCCGCCGGAACCGGCAGACGCAGACGTCGCGGGATGTATTGCCCGCGCGCGTCGACGACGCGCACTTCAAACGCGACTTTCGGAGGTGGCGCCGGACGGCCGGGCGGCAGCGGCTGCGGGTAGACGATGGCGTGCAGGTTCACCGCGCGCCGCCGCATCGGCCGCTTCGGAAATCGATAGCGTCCCTCTGCGTCCACGTCGTCGGGCTCGCCGATCGCCTGATCCAGCGACCACTGCGGCAAGGCGGCATCCTCGCGCTCGATCACCACGTCCGCCGTGCTCGGCAGCCGGCTGTCGCGGGCGCCGTCCCACAGCTGGAGCGCCACGGCGCCGCGCAGGACCCGTTCGTCGTAGCGCGAGGGCAGGAAGCTGTTCATGGCGTCAGCGACGGCACCATGCCGGTGACGATGGACCCGACCGGCAGATCGGGCTCGGCCGGACGCGTGTCGAGGCGCATCACGCGGGCGAGATACGACACGCTCAACTTGTGTTTCACCGGCCACAGGTCGAACACGCGCAGCACCGTTTCGGCCGGCACTTCGTCGGCGAGCAGCTGGATCGACTCGCCGGCGCCCCAGACGCTGGTGTTCAGCGAATGCAGGAGTGGACCGGTGAGAATCGGCGTGGCTTCGAGCAGCTCCATCGCCCGGCCGATGATGCGGAGCTCGTCTTCGGCGTCGGTGGCCCACGCCGTGAGCAGGAAATGCAGATCGAGCGGAAGATGTCCGACGCCGTCATGATGGCCGACCGCGGACCATCCCGGCCGCATCGTGCGATTGAGGTCGACGCGGTAGAAGTAGATCGTGAGCGCGGGCAAATTTATCGTCTTGAGCTTGTCCGCCGTCACCAGGTCCACGTTCGTGGCCGTGGTGCCGGTCGTAGGCTCGTCTTCCGCGAAGCGCAGCTTGAGCAGCCGCTCCACGCTTTTTGCCACCGCTGCGATGCCGGCCGAGGTCGCCATGCGCTACTCCTGCGGGAGTTCGCGGTTCCGATGGACCGCCTCGCGAAGCGCGTCGACGATCTCGGTCGGAGACATCTGGCCGAGTGCTCTTCGATGCGGCTTCAGCTCATACACCACGGCATCGTTACCTGCTGGCACCACGGTCATGACCTGCGTCCCCGGCCAGCGGGCAAACAGTGCCAGCACCAGCGTCGCGTCCTCCGTCGCCGTGAGCCCCATGATCACGACGTCCGGCGCCTGCTCCGTCAGCAGCTGCAACGGACCACTCGTGACCCTCAACAGCTCGCAATCGCTGCGCAGCTGAATGGCATGCTCGAGGATGCCGCGGAGCAGCAGCGGCATCTCGAGCAAGAGAACACGCACGGTCTCACGCATCTCGCGGTGATTGTGTACGCCGGCATCGCGGGAAGAAATCCGCCGGACGGTTCAAAATGTGTTCAGCCGAGGGCCGGACCGTGGAGGAACGCGGTCTAGATCTTGTGGTTCAGAGTGCAGACGCAGATCGAGCCCCGCACTGGCCAGACCAATCGTGCGCGGGGTCGAAACGAATCGTTCTGGCGGGAGCGATCAGCTCACTCGACGAGGGGAGAGACGCCGCTCGAGCGTGGCTTTCAGCGGCAGCGCGGCGGACGCGATCGCCTGTCCGCGTGTGGAGACCTGCAGCTTCCCGAGCACGCTGTGAACGTGGTTCTTGACGGTGGCCTCGGCGATGTGAAGGGCACCAGCAATTTCCTTGTTGGAGTGCCCTTGCTTGAGCAGGGAGAAGACTTGCCCTTCGCGACCGGTGAGGTTGCGACTGGCCACATCCTCGGTTGAGTGAGTCCCCTGATGCGCAGCGCGGCGCAGCAGCTGCGCGGCGACTCGTGGGGAACACAGCAGTTCTCCGGCAGCCGTTCGTTCGATGGCCTCGACGAGTTCAGACACAGAGCCGCTGGCCGTCACGAATCCGTCGGCGCCGGCTTCGGCGTAGTTGAGGATGGCGGTGATGTCGTCTTGAACGGCGAAAGCCAGAATGCGGCTCTTTGGACACTCCGCACGTAACGCCCGCATCAGGCCGAGGACGTCTTCCAGCGACACGTCGACGATGACAACGTCAGGCACCGCGTCGGGGACTGCGGCCTTGGCTTCCAGCGCCGTTGCGGCCGTTCCTGTGATGCGCAGATGCTCCTGTGCATTCAATGTCGCCGCCAGGCCGTCACGGTAGAGACGCACCGCCACCGCGATCAGTATCTTGATGGGCTCACGAGCGTTGTTGACAGGCTCCATACGGTCCTTCGCGGCTACCCATTGGAACCACGCGAGGGAAACCCACCAAGGAAATCTGCGGTGCTGGTGAACGGAATTCGACTACCGTAGGCCGAACCATCAAGCCGTGTCAAGCCCCAATCGAGGCATTTGCCTGCGGGCAACACCTACGTTCGTGAAGAGGAGCTGATTCGACAATTCGGTGACATCCCGGCAGCAACAGATGCTGCTTCAGGCAAAACTCGACCGGGTGTACGAGGACCGTCTGAGTGACCAGATTCCCGAAGAACTCTGGACTACCGAGTCAACGGAGCTGCAGGAGGAACTTCGGCGGGTGCGAGGAGAAATGGAGCGCCACGGAGCCGCGAGCCAGGCTTACGAGGCAGCGGGGCTTCAGATTCTAGAACTCGCGCAAACCGCCTATTCGTCGTACGTTGCGAGGAATCCGCACGAACAGGCGCGTCTAGTGAAAACGCTCGTATCGAACTCCACGTTCGATCGCGGAAGTCTCTCTCCCACCTACACTAAGCGGTTCGATGTGTTTGCGACGGGGGGCGAAACTGGAAATTGGCTCCTCAGGCTGGACTCGGTCCCGCTGGCGACGAGCGCAGCGAGGTGCCGCGCGACGTCGCCCGCCGCGGCTTGGCTTTCCCGCCAAGGGACCCCGATTCGTACCGCCAGGGGGTACAGTTCTTGGTACACTCCATCGGCCCGTCGCAGTGCCCGACATCGTCTGGATGCTACCGTTCTTTGCCGTCGGCCAGTGGCTGTTGCGGCGCCATCCGACGCATAATGGGACCTGGCGCGGCTCGGATGTCATCCAGAGGGTCATGATGGACTGGCGCACACGGATCGTCGCCGACCCGGACGTGCTCGTCGGCAAGCCGGTGATCAAGGGCACGCGCATCAGCGTGGAACTGGTCATGGACCTGCTGGCGGCCGGCTACACGACCAGCCAGGTCCTCGACCAGTACGACCACCTGACTGCTGAGGACGTTCAAGCCTGCCTGGCGTACGCCAAAGAAGTCATTCGGTCCGAGCGGGTGTACGCCGTCAAGAAATAACGGCGAGCCGCCGCCCATGCGCATCCTCGCCAACGAGAACATCCCTGGCCCGGTGGTCCGCGGACTGCGGGAACTGGGTCACGACGTCGTCTGGGCCCCGGAGACCCTGAGAGGCGAGGCAGACCACGTACTACTCTCCCTCGCCCAATCCGACGGGCGCCTCGTCGTCACCTGTGACACGGACTTTGGCGACCTGGCGTTTCACGCCGGCCTTCCTGCGACCTGCGGTGTCGTCCTGCTCCGAATCCCGTGGACGGATCCGATCGCCGACAACCTGTTCGCGGTCACCGCCCTGACCAGTCGAGAGAGCTGGACCGGCCTGTTCGCGGTCGTCGAACGGGATCGCATTCGCGTTCGCCCGCTGCCAACCCCCGGCGCGAACCTGTCGCGCCCGGACGCCGGGTAGGCACCACGCCTATCGCGAGCCGCTCTTAGCGTGTGACGCGCTGCGTCTCAATGCCTCGAGCCAGTTGGAGACAAGCAGGATCTGTTGAGGCGCCGGCTCCTCTTCTCTCGTGATCATCACGAACCCTTGGCCATCCGACGCCACGTCGTAGTTGGCGGCATGGCCCGCTGTCGGATGTCTCTCGTACGGCCCCTCGAGAAGCAAAGACGGCCGGCCGGCGACAAATGAAGGCACGAAGGTCACGGCGACCCCGTTCGACGACCACGACGAAGGGAAGGTCCCGAACTGGTTCTTCAGAAGGACTTCGGGGGGCGCGGAACCCTCGGCGTCAATCCAGTACAGATGGCTCGGCCCTGGCGTCGTGGATGCAAAGGTGATCCGCACCAGCACCGCGACCAGGCCGAGTTTCAAGCTGAACTCCAGCGTCGATCGCGATCGTCCTTGGCTCATCCCCGCTGGCCTGGGCGGCCCCGCCGAGCCCGGCAGATCGTCCGCGGTAGCTGCCTCCCCACCTTCCAGTCGATTCCGCCCGCCCTCCCACCAGGCGTCGATTTCAGACCTGAGGGCATAGACCGACCCGCGCTTGTCGTGCAGGTGCCGGCGAACCGGAAGGCCTTCGTGATGTTCCCAGCGTTGAACGGTGGTGATGCTGCGCTTCAGGTGAGCGGCAATCTCCTTCCAGGAATCGAGTCGATCGCCGGAAGAGACCTGGAGCGAGCGCGTCGGACCGGTAGGCGCCGGTTCGCCCATAGCAGTTGTCACTTTTCGAGGACGCAGGGATTCTACCGCATCCCGACCGCCCAGCAAATCGAATGGCAACAGGCGCCGTTAGGCGGCGAGCTTGGTGGGGCCTTTCGGAGCTTGCGGGCGACAGAGTGGCCCTGCAGATTGAGGCATCGCCGTACACGACATGCGCCAGGAGGAGAGCATGGGACACGCGTACCAGAAGTTGGCCCTGGCCCTGATCGCCTTCGCTTCCACCCTGTGGGCGGCCGGACCTGATTCAGGGGCGGCTCAGCGCTATTCGGACTGGTCCGAGGCCGCCAACCTCGGCCCGACGATCAACTCCCCGTTCACCGACTTCACGCCTGAGATCTCCAAGAACGGGTTGAGCTTGTACTTCAGCTCGGGTCGCCCGGGCGGGTTTGGGTTGAACGACCTGTGGGTCTCGCAACGGGCCGGCGTCGATGCCGAGTGGGGGCCCCCGATGAACCTCGGATTCCTGATCAACTCCGGCGCCAACGAGGCCGCGCCGCATCTGTCGCGCGACGGCCACTACCTCTTCTTCACCAGCAATCGTCCGGGGGGACTCGGCTCGAATGACCTCTGGGTATCGCGACGGGTGCAATCATCGGCCGCGACGGCATGCTCGGCGGTGCCTCGAGGGTAGTCGAGCTGAGCAGTGAGGGGAACGACCAAAGGCCCAGTATCCGCTTCGACGGGCTCGAGATCTTCCTTTCCTCAGACCGCGTCGGGAGTGTAGCTGGCTCTCAGGACATCTGGGTCTCGACCCGGAAGGACCATGCTGACACCTGGTCCGAGCCCCTCAACGCGGGCCTGGCCATCAACAGCGAGTTCCAGGATCAACAACCGGCCGTCTCCGAGGATGGCCGGATGCTCCTCTTCGGCTCCGACCGTCCGGGAGGAAGTGGTGGTCTGGACCTCTACGTCGCGACACGCGGTCGAGGCACGCGGCGGCTCCACCGTTCGCAAGAGCGACGGGCTGACGCGCCAGCGTCCTGACTCCGCGACGACCGTTGCGGTCTGCCGATTGATCCGGGCGACGGTTCCTCTCGCCGTACGGCCATCGTCCGTATCGAATTCCACTGTCATCCCGACTGAGAAGCGCGCAAGCTGCGCGAGGCGCTTGGCCGAGCCTATGAGCTGCAGGCGCTCGACAATGCGGCAATTCAGCTCGATCAGTTCGTCTTCAGACAGGTTGGTCAGGTCGATGAGCATGAGCCTTGGCTGCTTATCATCATGAAACCGACGCTCGAGTCGACCGAGGTCGGAGATCGTATCGAAGCGATCTCGGGCGGACTCGTCACGCGGCAACGACGACCGACATCTGGCCCTGCCTCTTGCGCGTCGGCTTGATCACGACCTCGACGTCCTGACCGAGGGCCGTCAGGAACTCGATCAAGCGGTCGACGGAGTAACTCCCCGAACTCCCGCGCATCAACCGAGAGACGTTCGGCTGCTTGATGCCGAGAATCTTCCCGGCGTCCACCTGGGTCAGGCGGCGCGCTCTGATGAGCCGATAGATCTGCAACATCAGCGTTGCCTTGAACAGCTCGAGCTCCGGGTCTGGGAATCCCAGGTCGGCAAACACGTTACCACTCGTCGGCTCAACCTTGATTGTGCGACGCTTCTTTGCCATGCCTCTTCCGCTTCTCCTCATCGTGCCGTTCGGCCATTGCGAGGCGCCTTCGAATCAGATCGATCTCCCGCTTCGGTGTCCTGACGCCTTTCGTGGACTTCTTCTGAAACGCGTGCAGAACGTAGATGACGTCGGCAAAGCGAACCGTGTAGACCGCGCGAAACGCGTCGGACCTGAATGAGACCACGATCTCCAGAACGCCACGGCCGACGAAGCCCTTGAGCGCCTTGACCGACGGATACTCTTCGCCACACTGCGCGGCGAAGAGCGCCTGGCCGATATCGCGCTGAACTTCCCGAGGAAACGCCCTCAAGTCGGTGCGAGACGACCCGATCCACTCAACTGGCTTTGGCCTGCTCACCGTCATCGACATACCAGTATGCATATACTGGTATCTCCTGACAAGCTGAGACGGACCGGGCCCCGGGGTGGCCGACCTGGTCCGGCCCGGACAACTCCCGGCTCGAGGACTCCGGCCGCTTCGGTGCCTAATCTAAGCGCTGTCGCGCTGTGCGTCGGAAGGCCGGGTACTGGTTGGAAACGGCGACCGCTCCACGTGACGCCCACCCTCGATACGTGCTGACCGAGCCGTGGGTGGCTACCGCCTTGGGGTCGAGCGTCGAGACAACTCGAATGCCTCGGTGGCCGGTGTTCAATCGGAAACAGACCTGGTCCCGCAAGGTGACTAGCATTGGCTCCTCGGATCCGCAGAGCGCCCGTAGACGAACGGCCTCTCGACCGGTCGGCGCCTCGACCACCCGCTTGACGACATCCGATGATGACCATGGCATTGCCTGGACTGCTCGTACTCATCGTCATCGCGAGGCTCGCATCGTTCCTGGGCGTGCCGGTATCAGCGCTGGTCGTGATCTACCTGGTCAGCCAGGTTGCGTGCAGGTCGTAGGCCTGCTCGTCGTGAATCGATGAAGCCATTCGTATGTGGAAGGTCGCATCGGCCCCTCGCAGTGAGCCCCGCCGCTGGCGTCGCGCTCGAGTGTCGCGGCGGTGGCGCCGCGGCATAGCGCTCGACCCTCGGCACGGTCCACGAAAGGGCGCTCCGTCGTGGTGGACGCGCGCGCGTGCGCTCTTCTGGGCGTGGTGGCCTTGGCTCATCCTCAGCCTTGGCGCTGCGATGACCGACCGTTGGGCCTGGGCGACGGGCCTGGGTGCGATGGCGATCGTCTGCTATCTGATTGCCCCGACGGAGTCATCGCCCCGTTACGGCCTCGATCACGAGTTCGACGTCGAATCGGAAGAGTTCCTCAACACCATCACCGGAGCCACCGGCGTGCCGTTTACAGGCGGTAATCGGCTCGCGATCTTGAACAACGGGGACGAGTTCTATCCGGCCATGCTTCAAGACATCCATGCGGCCAAGGCGTCGGTCACTATAGAGGCGTACATCTATTGGGCCGGCGCCATCGGTCTCGAGTTTGCGCGCGCGCTGGCAGCCAAGGCTCAGCAGGGCGTCCAGGTCAAGATCCTGCTCGACGCCATCGGATCGGCCTCCATCGGCCCCGACATCCTGG
>Ga0105106_10001522_pt1 | contig 16741 bp, 16 predicted proteins | sample PPLLaktember2015_5_FD_79109 | JGI IMG/M metagenome (GOLD analysis project Ga0105106, IMG submission 79109) | Freshwater sediment microbial communities from Prairie Pothole Lake near Jamestown, North Dakota, USA - PPLs Lake P8 Core (1) Depth... | ecosystem: Environmental > Aquatic > Freshwater >...
CGCGACGGACGCTCGTGCGTGCGGCCCGAATATCGCGCGGTCTCGTTTCTGCGCCAGGACCTGCGCGCGGCGATGCCCGACGAGCCGTTCGATCTCGTGCTCTGCCGCAACGTGGTCGCGACCTACTATGCGCCAGCCGTCCAGCTCGCGATCATGTCGCGCGTCGCGGACCGCCTGTGCGCCGGCGGCGCGCTGGTGCTAGGCATGCACGAGGTGCTGCCGGAGGACCTCGTCGGCTTTGCACCCTGGCCCGGCGCGCGGGCGATCTACCGGAAAACCGGCGCATGAAGGAGGTTGGCCATGGCCGCTGATGGGTTCATGCTTCCCCCGCCCGAGCGCGATGACGGACTGCCTCTCGCGGCCGCGCTCGCCCGGCGCAGGTCGGTGCGCGCCTTCGCCGCGCGAGCGCTCGCTCCCGCTGAGCTTGGGCAGCTCCTCTGGGCCGCGCAGGGTGAGGCCGATGCGCGCGAGGGCGTGCGCACGGCGCCATCGGCCGGTGCGCTCTACCCGCTCGTGCTCTATGCCGCGACCGCGGACGGGCTGTTCCGCTACGTCGTGGAAGCGCACGCGCTGGAGCGGGTGGCCGCACGCGACGTGCGCACGGAGCTCGCCGCCGCCGCGCTGGGCCAGGAGGATATCGCGAGCGCGCCATGCGTGCTGGTGTTCACCGCGGTCCTTGCGAGGACGACGCGCAAGTACGGCGAGCGCGGCGTGCGCTACGTGCACATGGAAGCCGGGCACGCCGCTCAGAACGCCCTGCTCACCGCGGCTGCACTTGGGCTGGCGGCGTATCCCGTCGGCGCGTTCGAGGACGCGCGCGTCGCGGAAGTGCTGCGCCTCGGCCGGAGCGAGGCGCCGCTGTATCTCGTGCCTGCCGGCGCGCCGCGATTCGCCACCGTGCGATGAGCTTGCAGCGGTCCGTCAGACCAGGCATCTCGACGGGCGGCGAAGAAAAAGGGCGCGACGTTCCACTAGGTCACGGGGTTGGCCAGCGACGCCACCGCCTTCGCAAGTCCGTCGACGACCTTCGCCATGCGCGTGAAGTCGATCCGGTCGGGCGTGTCGGTGGCCCGGTGGTAGTGCCGATAGCGGTAGAACGCCGTGTCGGTGACCATCACGCCGGGATAGCCCTCGCGCCAGAACGAGAGCTGATCGCTCCACGACACGCCCGGCACGATCCCCGGGCTGGCGAGCTTCTCGGCCGGGAAATCGGAGCCGCCCTTGAACGCGCTGACCACCTCGCGCAGCGCGCGCCGCGAGCGCAGGTTCGACACGAAGGCGATGAAGTTGCCGGCCTCGGGATAGAAGAGACCGAAGAGCGGCGGGTAGGCCTGGCTCCCGGCCGCGTCGCTGTAGCAGCCGAGCATCTCGAGCGAGAGCATCACACGGATGTCGTCGCCACGCTGTCGTGCGGCGCGCGCGTAGACGCGGCTCCCCATCTCGCCGAAATAGAAGAACGGCGGCTCCTCGTTCACGAACGCGATGAGTCTCACCGTGCGCGCGAGCCGCGCCTCGCGCAAGCTTCGCGCGATCTCGATCACTCCGGCCACGCCGCTCGCGTTGTCGTCGGCACCGGGAGACCCAGGCACGGTATCGTAGTGCGCCCCGACGAGCACGATCTCGGAGGCGCGGTTCGCGCCCGGCACCGTCACCTCGAGGTTCGACGACTCGACGCCTTCGGCACGGTAAGTTTGCCGCGCGACGTCGTAGCCGAGCGACACGAGCTCGCCGGCGATGAAGCTTTCCGCGGCGTGCAGGGCCTGCGGCCGGCCGACGTGGCGCTCGCCGATCTCACCGGCAAGAACCTCGACAAGTCGCTTGAGGCGGACCTCGAGAGGCGGCATGTCGCGAGTCACCCGTCCCACGCAAGCTCGATCCGGCCATGCTCGCGCAAGCTGGCCCGCGTGCCGAACGGACGGCCCACGCGCTCGAGGAGCTCGGCGAGCCACTGCGCATCCTCGACCGACGCGCGCTGCACGCGAAAGCGCCTCATCTGCGTCGCCACAAGCTCGAGGCGCACAAGAGCGCCGGTTGCGGCGTCGAGGGTCGGGAAATACATGAGGCCGAGGTCGCTGCGATAGGACTCGTAGCCGCTGATCCCCTCGTAGTCGTTGATTAAGTCGCCGCAGCCATAGAGCACCAACTTGCCGGCGTGCACCTCGATCGCCTTCGGATGATGCGACGAGTGGCCATGGACGACGTCCACGCCCGCGGCGTCGATGAGCCGGTGCGCGAAGCGCCGCTCCGCCGCGCCGATCGCGTAGTCCCAGTTCCCGCCCCAGTGGATCGAGGCGACGACGAGGTCGTCGGGCCGTTTGACGGCGGCCAGGTTGCGCGCGATCCGGTCCGCGTTGCGCTCGGACAGGTCCTCGAGCACCACGACGCCGGGCGCATCGTCGGTCGCGGCCCATTGCGGCGGAACCCCGCTCGACGGCATCCCAAACGCGGCCACGAGCACGCGACCACCCTGAGCCAGCGGGATCTCCGCGAGCGCTTGCGCCTCGGCGCGGTTCCGTCCCGCGCCCGCGGTGCGCAGGCCGATGGCGTGCAGCGTGTCGAGCGTTTCGAGGAGGCCCGCGCGCCCCCAGTCGAGGACATGGTTGTTCGCGAGCGTGCAGCAGTCGATCTCGGCCGCAGTCAGGCAGGCCGCGTTTGCCGGGTGCATGCGGTAGTTGATGCCCTTGTCAAGCCAGTCGTCGCTCGTGGTGACCGCGGTCTCGAGGTTCACGATGCGGGCGGCAGGATTCACCCGCTCGAGCTCGGCGAGCGCGTCGCCCCAGAGGTATTCCGGCGCGACTCGCCGCGAGAGGGTGCCGTGCTTTGACTCCGCCAGCGCGACGTACCCGAGCGCGTTCTGGACGAAGAACTCGTGGAGCGCGGGGTCGGACGGGTGCGCGAGGACCTGGTCGATCCCCCGGCCGGTCATCACGTCGCCACAAAGAAAGAGGGTAATCGGCTGCATGCCCTTTGACCGTCCTCAACCCTTCGCCCGCGCCGCACCGTAGATTGATGAGAGACGCTCATCCGATGGCGCTGCGCGCCCGACACGATGGCCGAAGCCGCGAATCGATCGTACTCCCTCGACCACAAGGTCGCGTGCCTGCGGCGCGCCGAGAGCTATCCCGCGCCGACCTCGCACGTGGAAGCGGTCGAGACGCACATGTCGTGGGTCTTCCTCACCGACCGACATGCGTACAAGCTTAAGAAGCCGGTGCGGCACGCCTTCCTCGACTTCTCCACCCTCGCAGTGCGCAAGGCGCACTGCGATGAGGAGCTGCGGCTCAACCGGCGCCTCGCGCCGGACGTTTATCTCGACGTCGTCGCGCTGTCCGCGGACGCGTCGGGACGACTCGCGCTCGCCGGCGACGGCGCGCCGGTCGAGTGGCTGGTCAAGATGCGCCGCCTGCCGCGCGACTGCATGCTCGATGCCGCGCTTTCCCGGGGCGCAGTGCGCGACGAGGAGATCGCGGCACTCGCCGAGGTGCTGTCGGCGTTCTACGGCAGTCTCGCCCCGATCGGGATGTCGCTCGCCGAGTATCGCGAGCGTCTCGCGCGCGATGTCGAAGCCTGCCGGCAGGAGCTCCGCACGCCTGCGCACAAGCTTCCCGCGGCGCTGTTCGAGGGCACCGTGGAGCGGCTGCTCGGCTTCGTCGCGCTCGAGTCCGACCTGCTGGAAGCGCGGCTGCAGGCCGGGCGCATCGTCGAGGGGCACGGCGACCTGCGGCCCGAGCACGTGTGTCTCCTCGAGCGGCCGGTGGTCATCGACTGCCTGGAGTTCAACCGCGAGTTCCGCGTGCTCGACGTCGCCGACGAGCTCGCCTATCTCGCGATGGAGTGTGCGCGGCTCGGCGCCCCCTCGATCGGCGGGAAGATCTTCACGGCGTGCTGCGAGCGCATGAGTGATCGCGTGCCGCCACGGCTCTTCCATTTCTACTGCGCCTATCGCGCGCTGGTGCGCGCCAAGATCGCGGCGTGGCACAGCAAGGACGTGCCGGCGGCCGAGATCGAGAAGTGGCGCGCACGGGCGCGGCAGTACCTCGCGCTCGCCGCGACGTCCGTTCAGGCCTGCGGTTGAGCCGGCGGTGGGTGGGCGAGCAGCTCGACGAGCGAGCCCCCTTCGTGGAGCCGCCGGATCGCTTCGGCGACGAGCGGCGCGATGTCCACGATCACCAGCTTCTCCGCGGCAGGCCCGCGACCGAGGCGGAACGGCGGCACCGAATTGGTGACTACGATCTGCCGCAGCGCCGGATCGCCGAGCGTCTCCGGCGCGTTGCCCACGAACAGCCCGTGCGTGGCGGCCGCGTAGACCGCGGTCGCACCCTGCGCGCGGCATGCTTGCGCAGCGCGCAACAGCGTGCCGCCAGTGCTGACGAGATCGTCGACGATGATCGCGATCTTGTCGCGCACGTCGCCGGCGAACGCCTCGCCGCTCACCACGCCGAGCGCGCGATGTTTCTCGACGAACGCGTTGCCGACCGGCTTGCCGAGCGCCGCGGCCAGGCTCCTGCGCAGCGCCTCCGCGCGCTTGGTGCCGCCGGCGTCGGGCGAGACGACGACCGCCTCATTGCCGCTGAGCGCCGCGGCGAAGTGACGCGCGAACAGCGGCCGCGCCTCGAGATGCTCGGTCGGGCAGCGGAAGGCGTTCTCGAAGGCAGCGGGGTTGTGCACGTCGAGCGCCACGACCCGGTCGACGCCGACCGCCTCGAGCGCGGCGGCGACGTAGCGCGTCGTCACCGGATCGCGTGGTTGCGTCCGGCGGTCCTTGCGCGCGTAGCACAGGTAGGGAATGACCGCGGTGACGCGCGCCGCCCCTGCGTCCTTGAGGCACCCGATGAAGAACAGCAGCCGGCAAAGCTTCTGGTCCACACCGGTCTTCGGCTCGCCGTAGAGCGAGTGGACGACGAAAACGTCCTCGCCGCGCACGCTGACGAGGGGCCGCACCTTGTGCTCGCCGTCCTCGAAGTCGCGCTCTTCGTGCGGCGCGAGGGCGATGTCGAGCGCGCGCGCCACGTCTCCACCGAAGCCGGCGGTGGCATTCAAGGCGAACAGACGGAGATGTTCGAGCGACATCGCGCTTGGCTCCGATCAACTCGCCCCGCGGAGGAAGTCCCAAGAAAGCCACGCCCCAACCCCCGCGACTTCCGGGGGCTGCGCCTCAAACTCGGCGCCTCGAGGGCGTTAGAACCAATATGCGCCGTTGCGCGCGCGGCGCGTTGCGCTTAGTCAAACCCGGGCGACGCCCGGTTCAGTGGTCCTCGATGCGCGGCACCGATTCCTCGGCCGGCGCACCGGTCTCCGCGTCGATCCAGTCGGCCATGCCGATCTCGGACTCGGCCTCCTGGAGCGACTCGCCCGGCTCGTATCCGGTCTCGGCGCTTGCCTGCATGTCGGCGATCGCTTCGAGGAGGGTCGGGAACGGGCCGTACTCCCTGCTGCTGTCCTTCGCCTGCCAGTAGAAGCCGTTGGGCCGCTCGATAATGCGCGTGCGGTCGTAGTCGGGTGAGGTCTCGGGAATCTTCTGTGTCATCGCTGCACCCTTGGTGTCGATGCTGTCCTCGAATGAAGCGTAGGCCACTCGGCGACCCAGCCGTTGACCTCCGTCAACTCGGGACGTGCGGCGCCCGGTAGCTTGGAAGGGAGAACGAGCGGGAGTCACCGATGGACGAAGCCGCACTGCCGAGCCGGCGTGACCTGTGGATCCACATGCTGGTGCACCCGGGGCACACGCTGCCCACGGCGCTCGCACCCGTGCTCGTCGCGGCCGGCCTCGCCTTTCACGACGGCGTGTTCGCGGCCGGGCCGGTGCTGCTCGCCCTGCTTGCCGGCTGGCTGGTCCAGCTCGGCGGCGTGCTGACCGACAACTACGAGAACCTCGTCCGGCACCCGAGCGACCGCGAGCACCCACAGCTCGTGCACGCGCTGCGCGAGGGATCGCTTACGCTCTTCGGACTCAAGGCGGCGATCCTCGCGTGCTTCGGCGTCGCGCTGGCGGTCGGCGCGTACCTCGTCCACCTCGGCGGCGTCGCGGTGCTCGCGATCGGGCTCGCGAGCATCGCCGCCGCGGTGCTCTACTCCGCCGGTCCGTCCCCGTTCGGCGCGCGCGGGCTCGCGGATCCGGTGTTCTTCGCGTTCTTCGGGACGGTGTCGGTCGTCGGCGCGTACTACGTGCAGGCCGCGCCGGCGCTCGGACCCATCGCGTTCTGGGATGTCGTGCCGGCGGCGCTGCCGCTTAAGGCGGTGGCGCTCGGCCTGCCGATCGGCGCGCTCACCACCGGCATCCTGATCATCGACGACATCCGCGACCGCGAGTTCGATGTCGTCAAGGGCAAGAATACGGTCGCGGTGCGGTTCGGCGCGCAGTGGAGCCGTGCGGAATTCATGGCGCTGCTCGCGTTCGCCTACGTCGCGCCGCTGTGGTTCGTCGCCGGGCTCGGGTTCAGCCCGTGGGTGCTGCTGCCACTCGCGTCGCTGCCGTACGTGGTGTCGACGGCGCGCGCGGTGCTGACGCTCGACCGTTACGAGGCGCTGTTGCCGTTGACGCCGCAGATGGCGCGCTTGCTGGTGCTCTACGCGATCCTGCTCGCCTTCGGCGTCGCGCAACCCTGACGAGGTGTATCAATTCGGGGGACACATCCCCCTACTCCCTGATTTGGTGCTTGGAATCAGAACTCCGCGAGCGAACCGACGAAGTCCGCGAGCAGCGCGTTGACCCGCGCGGGCACTTCGATCTGCGGGAAGTGCCCGACGCCGGCGATCACCTCGATGCGCGCGGTCGGCACGCGCTTGCGCACGAGGTCGAGCCAGGGCGTCGTCTCGCCTTCCCTGAGCGGCACGCGCTTCCGATCGGCGTTCAGAGTGGTGGACTGAATGACCATCAGCGGCACGCGCATCGCATCGAGCGCTGCATCCATGCGCGCCGCGTCCCACCGCGCCATCCGGGGGAAAAGCGCCGCCCCGATCTCGCCCGGCAGGCGCTTCGCGCGCCCGACGATGCGCGTGGCGTCGGGGCCGGGCCGGAAGAACATCCCCTTGAAGAGCGCATCCGCGAACGCGGGGAATCCGACGAAGTCGATCGCCGCGCGTATCGCCTCCTCGGCCTGCGCGGGGTCTCCGACGCCAAGCCGGCTGCCGTCGATCAGCACGACGCCGGCGATGCGGTCCGGCGCGCTGCCGTACGCCTCGAGCACGACGCGACAGCCCAGGCTGTGGCCGACGAGGATCGCTTTCTTGAGACCGCGCTGCGCGACGAGCCGCGCGACATCGGCCCCCAGCGTCTCGATCGAGCAGTCGGCCGGGTCGCCCGGCGTCCGGCCATGACCCCGCAGGTCGCAGGCGAGCACCGCCTGCGTGGCGCCGAACTCGGCGATTTGGGCCGTCCAGTCGGTGTGGTCGCACGCAAAGCCGTGCACCAGCACCATCTCCGGCACACCGCTGCCGGCGCTTTGGACGAACATCTCGGCAGACACGGGGCGGCGCGCCCGCGGCGCTATGTCGGCTTGGGCTTGCTCCCGCAACCGCAGGCGCCGCACGAACCGCAGACGAGCCCCACGCAGGTCACGCATTGCACGCCGAGCGCCCGGTCGATGGTCTTCCCGCAGGCGGCGCACTTCACGGCGCGGCGGGATTTCGTCGGCGCCGCCTCAGCGATGCCGCCGTTCGGGAGCCCCAGGCGCTGCAGGTACCCGCGATGCTTTGCGATCGCGTCCTCCCGGTGCTCCTCGAGCTCGCGTTGCCGCTGCCGCTGCTCGGCCTCCAGCCGGGCCGCCTCGGCGCGTGCCGCGGCCTCCTCCTGCTGGCGCCCGATCTCCAGTTCGAACTCCGGCCAGCGCGACTCGAATGCCTCGAGCTCCGCAGCCTCCCGGGCCGAGTCCTCGGGCGACAGTCCGCGCAGGTAATTCTTCGCGAACGTGTAAGCCGGCACCTCCCAGGTCGCCCGCTTCGCGAGATATGTCGTGGAATCCCGGCAGCGGAAGAACAACAGGTCCCCCTTAACGCCGGGCCGATTGGCCGAAATGCTTCGATCGAGCACGACCCAGCCGTGCTCCTTGCTATAGCCCCACCATTGCATAGTGCTTCCCTTCGCGATCGCTGCGGACTGCAGCGCTAGTCACCCCAGAGACTACTCTCAACGGGTGTATACGGTTTTCCGGCGCCGGCCGGCGCGGCCCGGTCGAATCCGCCCGATCCGGACGGTCGGGGCGGCGGCCGAACGGAGGGCAAAACTGCGGTACCTTCGGGCCGCAGGTTCCGGAGATCCCCAAGAAACCATGCCGAGAGCACAGGCGGCCGCGAGTGCGGCGGGCGCGCAGAGGACTGCGCGCGGCGAGGCGGAGTCCACCTATGCGTGGATGCGCCTCCTCGCTTCGCTCGCCCTGTCGAGCATCGGCGGCGTCGGCATGTGGTCGGTCGCCGTGGTGCTGCCCGCCGTGCAGGCCGAGTTCGGGATCGCGCGGTCGGCCGCCTCGTTGCCGTACACGCTCACGATGCTCGGCTTCGGCTTCGGCGGCATCCTGATGGGCAAGCTCTCCGATCGCTTCGGTATCGTGGTTCCCGTGGTCGTCGGCGCGTTCGCGCTCGCGCTCGGCTTCTACGCGGCCGGTGCGGCCACGAGCCTGTGGCAGTTCGCGCTAGTGCAGGGGCTGCTCATCGGCCTCCTCGGCAGCTCGGCGAGCTTCGCGCCGCTCGTGGCCGATACCTCGCTCTGGTTCACGCGGCGCCGCGGGATCGCGGTGGCGATCTGCGCGAGCGGCAACTATGTCGCCGGCGCGATCTGGCCGCCCGTCATCCAGCACTTCGTCGAGACGGCGGGCTGGCGGAACGCCTACATGGGGGTCGGCCTGTTCTGCCTGGCGACCATGCTGCCGCTCGCGCTGGCGCTGCGCCGCCGGCCGCCGGCGCTCGAGCTCGCGCCCGGCGGGGCGCGCATGGCGCAGTGGTCGGACCGGCCGCTCGGCTTCTCGCCCGCCACGCTCCAATGGATCCTCTTCGCCGCCGGCATCGCGTGCTGCGTGGCGATGTCGATGCCACAGGTCCACATCGTCGCGTACTGCGGCGACCTCGGCTACGGCGCTGCACGCGGCGCGGAGATGCTCTCCCTCATGCTCGGCGCCGGCGTGATCAGCCGCCTCGCCTCGGGCTGGATCTCCGATCACATCGGGGGTTTGCGCACGCTGCTGCTCGGGTCGGGGCTGCAGGGCCTCGCGCTCCTCCTGTTCCTGCCGTTCGACGGGCTTGTCTCCCTCTACGTGATCTCGGCGCTCTTCGGGCTCGTCCAGGGCGGCATCGTGCCCTCGTACGCGATGATCGTGCGCGAGTACTTCTCGCCGAAGGAGGCCGGTGCGCGCGTCGGCACGGTCCTGATGGCCACGCTGCTCGGCATGGCGCTGGGCGGCTGGATGTCCGGCGCGATCTTCGACCTCACCGGCTCCTACAAGGCGGCGTTCGCGAACGGCGTTGCATGGAGCGTGGTCAACGTGGCGATTACCGCATTCCTGCTGCGGCGCACGGCGCGGCTCAAGACGAGATGAGCAGCCCGTCCGATCCATACCAGCCGCTGTTGCTGCAGGCGTCCGAGCACATGCAGGCCGGGCGCCGACAGGCGGCCGAGAGCATCTACCGAGACGTTCTCAGGCGCGCGCCGGATCATCCGGTCGCGACGCACTTTCTCGGCGTGTGCCTAGTCCAGACCGGGCGAGCGCAGGAGGGCCTGGCGGCGCTCGCGAAATCGATGCAGGCGCTCGGGCGCCAGGCGCGGTTCCGGCACAACTACGCACTCATGCTCGCGCAGGCCGGCGACGCCGCCACCGCCGAGCGCGAGCTGGAAGCGGCGATCGCCCTGGAGCCTGGCAACGCCACCTCGCACAACTACCTCGGCGTCGTGCGCCAGCAGCTCGGCCGGCTCGCGGACGCGGCAGCCGCGTACCAGGCGGGGCTAGCGCTCGCGCCCGACGATCCGTTCCTCGCCAGCAACTACGGCAACTGCCTGCTGGCGCAAGGCGAGATCGAGAAGGCGGTCGAGTGGCTGCGCCGCTCGGTCGGGCGCGAGCCGCGCAACCCGGTCGCGCACAACAACCTCGGCTCCGCGCTGAATGCCGCCGGCGACGCGCGTGGCGCGATCGCCGCCTATCGCAAGGCGATCGAGGTCGAGCCGCGCTATGCGCCGGCGTGGTTCAACCTCGGGCTCGGGCTGCGCGGGATCGGCGACGACAACGGCTCGCTCGAGGCGCTGCGGCAGGCCGTGCGGGTCGGCCCCGATTTCGCGCCGGCGTGGCAGGCGTTCGCGGACGCCTTCTCGAGCGCGCGCTTCCTCGCGTGGGACGCGCAGGCGGCGCAGGACCTCACGCGCGTCCTGCTGCACCCGTCGATCGATCCGGGCCCGCTCGCCGAGGCCGCGGCCAGCCTGCTGGTGCTCGACCCGACGGTCGCCCCGCTGTTCCGCGATCCGCCTGCGAACGGCGCGAAGCTGCAGGCACTCGCGCACCCGATGCTGCTCGCGCTGATCGAGAACGCGCTCGTGCCCGACCCGGCGTTCGAAGCGTTCCTGCGCACCCTGCGGCAGCGCCTGCTCGCGGCGTGGTGCAGCGGCACGCTCCCCGCGACGGCGCGCTCGATCGATCTCGCCTGCGCGCTCGCCCAGCAGTGCTTTCTCAACGAGTACGTCTGGCCCGAGGGCGCCGCGGAGACCACGGAGGTCGTGCGGCTCGCCGACGCGGTGCGCGCCGCGCCCGGCGCGCTCGAGACGGCGTTGCTCGGCGCGTACCGGCCGCTCGGCGCGTTGGCCGGGCTCGCACGCCCCGCCGGTGCCGGCGAGTCGCTCAAGCGGCTCTGGCAGCGCCAGGTCGAGGAGCCCGCGGAGGAGCGCAGGCTGCGCGAGACGCTCGACGCGCTCACGCCGGTCGAGGACGAGACTTCGCGCGCGGTCCGGCAGCAATACGAGGAGAACCCGTACCCGCGCTGGCATCGCGTGCCCGCGTCGCTCGCCTCGCCGTTCCCGCTGCGGCGCGCGCTGCGCGAGCTGCTCCCGCACGTCGACCCGGACCGGCTGCGCGTGCCGGAGGCGCCGGAGATCCTCATCGCCGGCTGCGGCACCGGGTACCAGGCGGCGATCACCGCGCTCCGCAACCCCGGTACGCGCATTCTTGCGGTCGACCTCAGCCGCACGAGCCTCGCCTACGCGCTGCGCCGCGCCCGCGAGGCCGGCATCGCGCACGTGCGGTTCGCGCAGGCCGACATCCTGAGGCTCGGCGACCTGCCGGAGCGCTTCGACCTGATCGAGTGCGCCGGCGTCCTGCATCACCTGCGCGACCCGCTGGCGGGAGGTCGCGTGCTCGTCTCGCTGCTGAAGCCGGGCGGCGTGATGAAGCTCGCCCTCTACAGCGAGCGGGCGCGTCAGGGCGTGGTAGCCGCGCGCGAGCTGATCGCGCGACGGGGACTCGGCGGCGACATCGACGGCGTGCGCGCGGCGCGGCAGCTCGTGTTCGCCGAGCCCGAGGGCAGTCCCGCCCGCTCGGTCACGCTCGGCAGAGACTTCTACTCCGCCTCCGGCGCGCGTGACCTCGTGATGCACGTGCGGGAGCACCGCTTCACAACCGCGCAGCTCGGCGAGCTGCTGGGCGCGCTCGGGCTCGAGCTGCTCGGCTTTGAGTTCAGCGACCCGAGCGTCCCGGCCGCCTACCGCGCACGCTTTCCGGAGGATTCCGCCGCGACGTCGCTCGAGAACTGGGGGCGCGTCGAGGACGAGCACCCGGAGGTGTTCGCGGAAATGTACCAGTTCTGGGTGGCGAAGCCGGCGTAGCGATCGGGGGCCCTACGCGCGCGGCGCGAGTTGCCGCGCCACCCAGTCGAGCTTGTCGCGGAACTGCGCTTCGTCAGGCGGCTGCTTGCGCATCACCGGGTGCGGCAGCTCGAAGAACGAGCCGTCGGCCTTGACCGCGCGCCCGCCGCCGGTCTCGAGGTAGCAGAAGCCGACGCCGCCGAATGTCGCGTCCGGCTTAGCGCCGGTCAGTTGCGCCGCGATCTGGTGCGCGATGACCTCGCCGTGGGCGTGCGCGAACACGCCCGCTTTCGGCAGCGAAAGCGGCATGTCCGGCGTGTAGCGCCCCGGCAGCGGCACCACCGTCACGTCTCCCGCCGCGTACACGCGCCCCGCCGCGGTGGCCGCTTTTACCTCAAGCGTCTGCGGGTCGACCGGGATCCAGCCGGAGGGGTTTACGAGGCCGGCGTCGCGCACGACCTTCGGCGCTTCGTGCGGCGGCACCGAGATCAGCAGGTCGTAGCCGGCCTCGGAACCGTCCTCGAAGACAATGCGCCGCGTCGCGGCCTCCACGCGCGCCGGCTTCTTCTGCGGATGGAACGCGATGCCGCGCTGCGCGAGCTCGGCCTTGATGTGGTTCCCCATCTCGGCGCCGGCGGTCGCCATGGGTATGCCTTCCACGGTGTAGATCGCGATGTGCGCCTTGCCGACGAGGCCGCGACGCTCGAACGCGTGGTGCAGCAGCATCGCCGCCTCGTACGGCGCGGGCGGGCACTTGAACGGCGTCTTCGGGATCAGGATCGCGACCTCGCCGCCGGAGAATTTCTCCAGGACGGGTTTCAGGCGCTCCGCGCCCGCGACACTATAGAAAGTGTGTGCGGCCTCGGCGAGCCCGGGCAAGCCCGCTTCGTTCACGTCGGCGCCGAGCGCGATCACGAGGTAGTCCCAGGCCAGGGTCTCCGTGCTCGTGACGACCTTCCGGTTCGCAAGGTCGATCGCCGTCACGTCGGCCTGGAGAAAGCGCACGCCCGCGTCGAGGAGCGCCGACCGCGCCTGCGAGATCTGATCGAACGTGCGCTCGCCGAGCATGATCCAGGTCTTGCCCGCGCCGACGTAGAAGCGCGGTGTCCGGTCGACGACGACGATCGCGTGGTCTTTGTGGACCAGCTGGCGCAGCGTGTTCGCAGCGGCGATGCCGCCGAACCCGCCGCCGAGGATCACAGTGGTCTGCGTGCTCATCTCGTCTCCTTTCGAGCGCCGGCCTGGCCGCCGGTTACTTCATGAGAATCTGCCAAGCGATGGTTGCCTGGGCGAAGAACCCGACCGCGAATGCAAGCGTGCGCACCCACGGAATCCGGAAGGTATACGCACCGAGGTGCACGACGCGCGCCCAGAAGTACACGATGCACGCGGTGGCGGTCGCGCCGTTGCTCACGCCGAGGGCGTGGGCCGCGAGCACCAGCGCGGCAAAGACGACCAGGTTCTCCACCGCGTTGTCGTGCGCCTTCATCATGCGCTGCGCCCACGCGGACTGCGGCTTCGGGTTTTCCGGGTACCCGACTGCGTCCATGAGGCCGCGTGTCGCGATCCGGTCGAGGATGTAGGGCACCCAGATCAGGCCGGTCAGCGCGGTCACCAGGACGAGATATAGAAGCTCGGTTTTCATGCGTTCCCCCTTGTTGGATCGTTGGCTGCGAAGCAGAGTGGTGCAGGGCGCACCTCGAGAACGGCCTCTGCGGACCGAAACCTGCGCTCGGGGTCGGCTGCGCGCGCCGACTCTCGTTGTCCCGCTCCCGCAGGGAGCGTGCGAGAGTCTACACCGGGGTGCGGAGTCCCTCGACGAGAAGCGCCGCCGCCAGGCGCATGGGAGTACGGCAACCGGCGGCTAGAGTCCGGCGGCCAGTTCCCGCGTCAAATCGGCGGCGGGCACGGCCTTGCAGCCGCTCGCATTCTGGCCGGACCACAGCGGCGTGAAATCGCCGGAGCCGCGGCTTTCCGCTTTGGCCCGCAAGGGGGCGATCGCGCCGACGGCGAGGGGAAACGCAGGGACCGCTGCGCCGATCGGGCCAAGCTCTCTCATGACGCGGTTCACGATCCCGCGGGCCGGGCGCCCCGTGAAGAGGTTCGTGAGTGCCGTATTGCGGGCCGCCTCGCTCTTCAGCGCAGCGCGATGCACCGCGCTGGTGGTGGCTTCCGGACAGAGCAGATAAGTCGTCCCGATCTGTACGCCTGCTGCGCCGAGCGCCATAGCGGCCGCGACACCTTTTGCGTCAGCGATGCCGCCCGCGGCAATCACCGGGAGCTTCACTTCCCGCACAATCTGCGGCAATAGTGCAAACGTACCGATCTGAGTGCTTAGGTCCTCCGAGAGGAAGATCCCACGATGTCCGCCCGCCTCGAGACCCTGGGCAATGATTGCATCGACCCCCTGTGCTTCGAGCCAACGCGCCTCTTCGACGGTGGTTGCCGAAGAAAGAATCTTCGCGCCCAATGCTCTCACTCGCGCCAGTAAGTCGGCCGATGGCAAACCGAAATGGAAACTCACGACCGGGGGCTTGAACTCGTCCAACAGGTCAGCGGCTGCGGCGCTGAAGGGGGCACGCCCCGGTCCGACCGGAATGGCCACCGCGTCTATTCCGTACTCTTCGTAATACGGCGCAAGCGCGGCTCGCCAGGTCGCCTCGCGTTCGCCACTGGGCGCGGGCGGCGCATGGCAGAAGAAATTCACGTTGAACGGCTTGTCGGTTCGCGCCTTGATCGCCGCCAGCTCCTTGCGGATGGCGTCGAGACTGAGCATCGCGCAAGGCAGTGAGCCCAGCCCGCCCGCGTTGGACACCGCCACCGCCAGAGCGCTCCCCTGCACGCCCGCCATGGGTGCCTGAATGATCGGAAGCTCGATTCCCAGGAGTCGCTGCAGTGTCATCGTCGGAAATGATACGCCGCGTAGGAAGTTTCGATCCGGTGTTGCGCGAGCAGAGTTCGCAGGCCGCGCTCGAAAGTGCTGCGGCCGCGCATGGGCGCGGCTGTGGCCGTGTGCCAGAGCGAGACGAGGGTGCGAATGGCTTGTTCGTCAGGGGTCATGGGGACTTGCTCGGGTGAGATCTGTAACCCATGTCTCCGGACTCCTTAGCCAGCTATCTCCCCGACCGCTCAGACTCGATTACAACAACTCGCGAAACTGTTCAACAGTGAGGCCGGCATCGCGGACGATACCGCCGAGGGTGAAAGCGTTGACGGGATTGTGGCGAGGGATAGTCAGAATGCGCGTGCCGTTCGACATTACGATGTGCTTGCCTTGACGGACAATCGTGAAACCTGCCTTCTCGAAAGCACGCACTGCAACGAGATGGTTGATGCCCGGGATCTTGGGCAAGGCTAGATCACTACTTCGACTTCACGAACCTCTTCGCCGCGCAGCTGGTCGTCGACGACGCTCAAGTACTCGCGGATGGCGTCCTTGATGTTTTCGATGGCTTCGGCCTCCGAGGCTCCCTGGGACCAACAGCCGGGTAAGCCGGGAACCGATACGGAAAAGCCTTCGTCGGATTGGTGGACAGCGATACGGTAGCGCATGGAGCCTCCTAGGAACGCTCAGTATAGCGCTGCGCCTTTGAGGCCCACCGTTCGAATTGTGCGGCGCCGACAGGCGTCCGCACCATTGAGTTGTTAGACGACTTCGCGGTCTTTGAGTGTCTTTCCATTGCCATCTTTCCAAGCAGTAAGGCCGTTGGCGTGTCCGCCATGAACGACGGCTGCGGCTGAGCTAGAGATGCAGTCAGACCTTCTACGCCTACCGTGCAACACAGCTTGAAAATCCGGGGAAGTCTTTATATAGAAATCGACACCGTGGAATCTTGGCACATGCGCCCGGATGTTTCCACCGATGGAAAGAGATTGGCAGACAGCCTGGCAAATGTAGCTGGTCGAGAATTCCGGTCGACTTGGCAGATCTATCCGGACTAAAGCCGCCCCCGCAGCGCGCCCACCGACTTTTCAGCGCCCGCCAGCCCTACTCGTCCGCCGCCACCTTCAGCGTCACCGATACCTCCCCCGGCTTCGCCCCGATCGGCCACTCGAGCTCGACCACCGCGCACTGCATGACCTTCTCGAATCCGTTCTCCGACTGCGAGACAGTGTGCAGCGGACGCGCGCGCACGCGTGCCGGACGGCTGGTGAGAATCCCGATCGACCCCCGCATGAACCGATCGTCAAGCACCAGCTCGGTCACATCCTCGGCGTCGAGCGGCTGGCCGAAGCCGCCCGGAATCTCGCCGCGCAGGATGTAGCGCCCGGCAAATCCATCGCAGCTCGGCATCGCGAGGCAGAGCTCCGTGCGCAACCGCCCGCCAGTCAGACCCGCGTAGCTGTACCACGCAGTGACACGGCCGCCCTGAATCAGGATCTGCTTGTCGACGGCCCCGCCGCCGCACGGCGCGCGGAACCGCAGCGCGTACTCGAAGCCATCGTGCGGCTGCAAAACGTAGCCGTCGATCGGATGCGCCACCCCGTCGGCGTCGACCCACGCGTCGCGAAAAATCGTGCGGCCGTGCGTGTCGGTGGGGAGATCCTCCGGCCCGACCGGGTGCTTGAACGACACGCGGTCGTGCGCGGAAGCGATCCCCTCCCCCGCATGCTGCGGCGTGCCCGCCGCAAACGCCTTGCGGTGATAGTGCTCGGCGTGCCGGCGCAGCGTGTCGCCGAAATTCTGTGCCAGCGCGTACGAGTCGAGCTCCACGACGCTCGCCGCGCCGTCGAGCCGCACGATCACCTGCAGCTCGCCGTTCTGCAGGATCACCTCTTCGACGCCGTCCGAGTCGAGGTCGAGCTGCTCGCGCGCCGGACGCGACTCTACTCGGTCGAGGGTCGACTCGAGGCGCAGCAGCGCGTAGTAGATCCCGCGCCGCAGGTGCGGGAGGTAGAGCCCGCCGAAGAGCCCGTGCCAGTACGCGTCGTTCGCCTGGGCGAGATGAACGAGGTGCTGCATCTCCG
>Ga0105106_10001524_pt1 | contig 16739 bp, 14 predicted proteins | sample PPLLaktember2015_5_FD_79109 | JGI IMG/M metagenome (GOLD analysis project Ga0105106, IMG submission 79109) | Freshwater sediment microbial communities from Prairie Pothole Lake near Jamestown, North Dakota, USA - PPLs Lake P8 Core (1) Depth... | ecosystem: Environmental > Aquatic > Freshwater >...
CGAGCTTGGGGCGGATCCCGGCGTAGTCCGGCGTGAGCCACGCCGTTTCCAGCGCCGGCAGCCAGCGCCGCGCCGACGCCGCGAAGCGCTCGGCCTTCGCGGGGTCGACGTCGTAGCGCTCGCGCTCCACGTACTCGGCGTCGGGCCCGAAGCGGATGCGACCGCCGAGATCGAGCGTGGCGTGGATGCCGAGCCCGGCGCCGGCGGGCACGGGATAGACGAGCCGTTCGAGCCGCAGCCGCGCGCCGGGCGCGAGGGCGAAGTAGTCGCCCTTGCACGGATGCAGGCGCTCGCCGCGGGCCGCGAGGTCGAGCCCCGCGAGCGCGGCGACGCGCTCCGCGCCGAGGCCCGCCGCGTTCACGACCGCGCCACACGTGATCGTGTCGATGGCGCCGCCGGGCCGGCGCGCGGCGACTTGCCAGGCGTCGCTGCGCAGCGCGAGCCCCGTGAGCTCCGCCGCGAGCACGAGCTGCGCCCCCCGGGCCGCGGCCTCCGCCGCCAGATCGAGGGCGAGCGCCTCGGGATCGACGATCCCGGTCTCCGGCGAGCGCAGCGCCGCCTGCGCGCGCACCGCGGGCTCGAGGCGCGCGACGTCCGCGCCGTCCACCAACGCGAGCCCCGCGGCGCCGTTCTCCGCGCCCGTCCGCAGCAGGCGCTCGAGGGTCGCGAGCTCTTCGGGCTCCGTCGCGACCACGAGCTTCCCGAGGCGCCGATGCGGGATCCGTCGCGCGGCGCAGCGCGCGTAGAGCAGCTCCCGTCCGCGCCGACAGAGCCGCGCCTTCGCGGAGCCCGGCGGGTAGTAGAGGCCGGCGTGCACGACGCCGGAGTTGCGCGACGTGGTCTCGCGGGCGATCGCGTCGTGGCGCTCGAGCACGACGACGCCGAGGCCGTCCCGGGCGAGGGCCGCGGCGACCGCGAGCCCGACGACGCCGGCCCCGATCACCGCGACGTCGCCCTTCGGCGTCACTCAGCCGCTGCCGCGCCCGCTGCTCCCGGTCGTGCGCAGCAAGGCCGCGAAGGCGCTGCGGCGCTCGCGCGCGCCGATCGCGAGGTAGAGCACCGAGAGGACGAGGTAGGCGATGATGAAGAAGTACCGGACGTGGGTGCTCGGGAAGAAGAGCTGCGCGCCGAACATCACCGCGAGCAGCGTCGCCTCCTTCGCGCCGAAGCGCAGGTCGGCGATCAGGATCGTCGCGAGCAGCGACTGGGCGGAGGTGAGCCAGAGCTCCTCGACCTGGCGGGCGTCGAGGGGGATGCCGTGGGTCGTGCCGGACGAGATCGAGTAGGCGATCGGAATCGCGCCCACGAGCAGCGTCCACTGGTTCACCTTCGACGAGACCAGCGCGCCGATGCCGAGCGTTCCGCGGCCCTTCAGCGCGAACAGCACCGCGATCACGAACTCCGGCGACTCCGACGCGAGCGGCGCGAGCCACTGCACGAGCAGGAACTCGTCGATGTCGTAGTTGCGGCCGACGTGCACCAGGCCGTCGGCGAAGGGCTCCGCGGAGATCAGGATCGCGTAGGTCGCGAAGGCGAACATGACGACCGCCCAGACCCTGCGCCCGTTCTCGCTGAACACGTCCTCGATCAGCGCCGCGGGGCCGACCAGCTCGACCTCCTGGGAGTGGCTGCGCATCGCGAACCAGACGTAGCCGAAGAAGATCGCGAACAGCGCCGCAGCGTCGAAGAGCGTGATGTGGTCGCGCAGCGGGATCACGAAGGAGTAGAGCGTCGCGAGCAGCAGGAAGCGGATCTCGAGGCGCTGGCGGGGATCGACGGCGAGATGGGTCGACTTCGCCCGGGCGCAGGCGATCAGGCAGACGAGGGGCCAGCCGAGGCCGATCAGGAGCCGGTTGCCGCCGGTCATGTTGGCGACGGCGTAGGGCGCGTAGGTCGGGTCGGTGCCGGCGGTCCAAGCGAAGTGGAGGTCGACGGCGTACTCCGGGAGCACGCTCACGAGGGCGAGCACGAGCAGCGCCAGGGATTGCGGGATGTCGCTCTCGGCGAGCTCCGTCGCCCAGGAGAGCATGAACGCCGCGCCGAGGATCGCGACCCCGGCGAGCAGCGCGGTGCCCTCCGCCGGCAGCCCGAGGCCGGCGAGGTTGTGCGCGATGATCCACGGAAGCGGCAGCAGCACCGCGGCGACGAACCAGATCAGGTCCCGCTTGCGGTGGCGGCGGCCCTCGTGCGTCTCCATCAGTACGCGGCGCCGAACTCGCGCAGGTAGCCGGCGCGGATCTCGTCGGGTCGGGACTGCAGGCCCTGGGGGCCCTGCACCGCCACGACCAGGGCGCCGAGCAGGCTCCCGATGCGCCCGCTGGTCTCGAGGGGCAGCCCGCGCGCCATGCCGTAGAGCAGCCCGGCGCGGTACGCGTCGCCGCAGCCGGTCGGGTCCACGACCTCGCGCGCCTTGACCGGCGGGATCTCGATCCGCTCGCGGCGGGTCAGGATCGTCGAGCCTTCGCCGCCCTTCGTCACCACGAGCTTGTCGACGCGTTCGAGGATCGCCGCCTCGTCGAGGCCCGTGCGCTCGCAGGTCATCGCCCACTCGTAGTCGTTCGCCACGTAGGAGTCGGCGCCGTCGATCAGCTCGAGCAGCTCGTCGCGCTCGAACACGGGGAGCTGATGGCTCGGGTCGATCATGGTCGGCACGCCGCGGCGCTTCAGCTCGCGGGCGTAGCCGAGCATCGCCTGCTTCGCGTTCGGCGACACGATCGCGTGGCTGAACGGCGCCGCGACGTCCGCGATGCGCGCCTCGTCGGCGCGCTCCATGGCGCCGGGATGGAACGCGATGATCTGGTTGTCGTCGAGATCGGTGGTGATGAAGCACTGCGCGGTCAGCGCGCCGGGGATCGCGCGGATGCCGTCGCGTCGGATCCCGTGGCGGTCGAGCCACTCGCCGTAGCTCCCGAAGTCGTCGCCCACGGTCGCGAGCGCGATCGGATCGTCGCCGAGCATGCGCAGACAGAAGGCGATGTTCCCGGCCGTTCCGCCGAAATTGCGTCGCAGGGTCGGGACGTGGAAGGCCACGTTCAGCATGTGGATGCGGTCGGGGAGGATGTGGTTCCGGAAGCGGTCGGGGAAGACCATGATGTGGTCGAGGGCGATCGACCCGGTCACGAGGACGGACATGCGGACCTCCGGACGGGGCAGTCTCGCGGCGGCCCCCGTCGGGGTCAATGGTAGACTCGCCGCCATGCGCATCGTCGAGGCCTTCGGACGCGGCCGCCCCGTGATCTCGTTCGAGTTCTTCCCGCCGAAGACCGCGAAGGGCTTCGACGCGCTGTACCGGACGGTGGCCGAGCTGAAGCGGCTCGACCCGAGCTTCGTCTCCGTCACCTGGGGCGCCGGGGGCTCGACCCGGAGCCAGACGATCGACCTCGTGACCCGCATCCAGGACGAGATCGGGATCACCGCCATGGCCCACCTGACCTGCGTCGGCGCCACGGCGGACGACCTCCGGGCCGTCCTCGACCGCCTGCGGGCCGCCGGCATCGAGAACGTGCTCGCCCTCGGCGGCGATCCGCCGAAGGATCAGCCCGACTACCGTCCGCTGCCCGGCGGCTTCACCTACGCCGACGAGCTCGTGCGCTTCGTGCGCGCCGGCTGGCCCTTCTGCATCGGCGCCGCGTGCTACCCCGAGACGCATCCGCGCGCCGCGAGCCCGGAGGCGGACCTCGCGAACCTGGTGCGCAAGGTCGCGTCGGGCGCCGACTTCCTGGTGACGCAGCTCTTCTTCGAGAACGACGACTACTTCCGCTTCGTCGAGCGCGCACGCGGCGCCGGCATCACGGTCCCGATCGTGCCCGGCATCATGCCCGTGGTCTCGCAGCAGAACGTGCGCCGCATGACGGCGCTCTGCGGCGCGAAGATCCCGCGCGAGCTCGACGTCGAGCTCGCGCGGGCGGGCGACGATCCCGAGCGAACGATCGAGCTCGGCGTCGCCTGGGCCACCGAGCAGTGTCGCGAGCTGCTGCGGCGCGGTGCGCCCGGGATCCACTTCTACACGCTCAACCAGTCGCCGGCGACGCGCCGCATCCACGCGAACCTGTTCGGGGCGTCGTGAGCGCTCCGCTGCGCGTCGGCGTCCTGCTCTCGGGCGAAGGCACCACCCTCGAGGCGCTGTGCGAGCGCATCGACGAAGGCGCCGTGCCGGCCGAGGTCGGGCTCGTGCTCGCGTCGAAGAGCGAGGCCGGCGGTCTCGCGCGCGCCCGGCGTCGCGGCATCCCTGCCGTAGCCGTGCCGCGGAAGGCGCATCCGGACGTGCGCGCGTTCAACGACGTGCTGCACGCAGAGCTCGCGCGCCACGAGATCGGCTTCGTCGCGCTGCTCGGCTTCCTCTCGCCCTTCGAGCTGCGCGGGCGCTTCGCGGGCCGCGCGCTCAACACGCATCCGGCGCTGATCCCCGCGTTCTGCGGCCAGGGGTTCTACGGCCGACGCGTGCACGAGGCGGTGGTCGCCTCGGGCGTGAAGGTCTCGGGCGCGACGGTGCACTTCGTGGACGACGAGTACGATCACGGCCCGATCATCCTTCAGGAGGCCGTGCCCGTGCTCGACGACGACACGCCCGACACGCTCGCGACGCGGGTGCAGGCCGTCGAGCGTCGGCTCGTCCCCGAGGCGATCCGGCTCTTCGCCGAGGGGCGGCTCGTGATCGAGGGCCGCCGCGTCCGCCGCCGCTAGCGGTCCCGCTCCTCGATCAGCTCGACCTTGTACCCGTCCGGATCCTCGAGGAAGGCGATCACCGTCGTGCCGTGCTTCATCGGCCCGGGCTCGCGGACGATCTTCCCGCCGGCCGCGCGCAGGCGGTCGCAGGTGGCGTGGATGTCGCCGACGCCGATCGCGACGTGGCCGTAGGCGTCGCCGAGCACGTAGTCGGTCTTGCCCCAGTTGTGCGTCAGCTCGATCACGGCGGTCTCCGACTCGTCGCCGTAGCCGACGAAGGCCAGCGTGAACTTCCCTTCCGGGTAGTCCTTCCGCCGCAGGAGCTTCATGCCGAGCACGTCGCAGTAGAAGCGGAGCGAAGCGTCGAGGTCGCGGACGCGGAGCATCGTGTGGAGGAGGCGCATGGCGCTAGCGTAGCGTGCGCGCACGACGCGGAACCGAGGAACCGGAGAACGGAGGAGCCGATGGCACGCTTCATCGCGATGAACCACTTCCAGGTCGACCCGGCGCGGGGAGGCGAGTTCGAGGAGCACTGGCGGAAGCGGAGGTCGTACCTCGAGGAGGTGCCGGGCTTCCGCTCCTTCGCGCTGCTGCGCTGCGACGAGCCGGGGCTCTACGTCTCGCACTCGACCTGGGAGAGCCGGGAGGCTTTCCAGGCGTGGACGCGCTCCGAGGCCTTCCGGAAGGCGCATGCCCAGGCCCGCACGCCCGAGGGCGTGCTCACGGGGCATCCGAAGCTTCGGACCTTCGAGGCGGTGCTGGTCCAGGATGCGGAGCCGCCGCCTGCTTCTTGATTGACCGGGGGCGAAAAAAAGGCGAAAGTCGGCCATGGCCTCGCCCCTCGATCGCGCCCTCGCCGCCCTGTCCGATCTCGGTCCCTGGATCCGGCGCGGCGAGACGCCCGCACTTCCCGCTCCGCGCCTGACCTCGGACCTCCCCGCCCTCGATGCGCTCACCGGGGGCGGGCTGCCGCGGGGCCGGGTCTCGGAGCTCGCGGGGCCCGACTCCGCGGGCCGCACGGCCCTGGGCCTCGCCCTGCTCGCCGCCACCACCCGGCGCAGCGCCCTCGCCGCCTGGATCGACGCCAACGACGCCTTCGATCCCGCTTCGGCCACCGCCGCCGGCGCCGATCTCGCGCGCGTGCTCTGGGTGCGCGCTCCCGGCCCGCGCGCGGCGCTGCGCGCGGCCGAGCGCGTGCTCGAGGCGCGCGGCTTCCCGCTGGTCGTGCTCGACCTGCCCGCTCTCGCGCCCGCGGAGCGCGCGCGCCCGCTCGATCCCCCCGATGAGCTCGCGCGCGCCCGCGTGGCGCCTGCCTCGACGTCGTCCGCGGCGCATGCCCGCGTGGCGACTCCCTCGTCCCCGTCGCGCGCCGCGGGCCCGCCGCGTCCGCCGAGCGTCGCGGCCTGGACGCGCCTCTCACGCGCCGCCGCCGGCGCCGACGCCGCGCTGCTCGTGCTCGCGCCCGTCCGACACGGCGGCGTGTGGGTCGAGCTCGGCCTCGAGCTCGCGCCCGGGGCGCCGCGCTTCACCGGCAGCCCGCAGCTGCTCGAAGAGCGCGCCGTGCGCGCGCTGCTCGCGCGCGGGCGCGGCGCCGCCGTGCCGGGCCGCGCGGCGGCGTTGCGGCTGCGCGCCGCCGACGCCGCATGAGGCGCGCGTGCGCGTCGCCTGCCTCCTCGTCCCCGACCTCCCGCTCGCGGCGGCGCTGCGCGCGCAGCCGGAGCTCGCGGGTCTCCCTCTCGCCATCACCTCGGGGCCGGGCCCGCGCGCCCAGGTCGTCGCCGCCTCGCCCGAGGCCGCGCGCTGCGGCGTGCATCTCTTCGCGCCGCTGCTCCACGCGCGCGCTCTCTGCCCAGCCCTGATCGCGCAGCCGGTCTCGCCGGCCCTCGAGCGCACGGCGCGCGAGACGCTGCTCGACGTCGCGCGCTCGCTCTCGCCGCGCGCCGCCGCCGTCCCGCCCGCGGCCGGCGCGTTCGTGGCCGAGGCGGCGGTGCACCTCGACGCCTCCGGCGTGTCGGCCCTGTTCCGCTCCGAAGCCGGCTTCGCGAACGCCGTCACGACGCGGGCGCGGGCGCTCGGGCTGCCGGGCGTGGTGGCCGTCGCGAGCTCGCGGGGCGTCTCGCTGCTCGCGGCGCGCGAGCTCGCCCGCGGCGAGGGCGGCGTGCCGCGCAGCGACCTCGTGCGCGTGCTCGAGCCCGGGAGCGAGGCGGCTTGGCTCGCGCCGCTGCCGATCGATCTGCTCGACGCCGACGACGCCCTGGCCGAAGGCCTCGGCCGCTTCGGCATCCGCCGCATCGGTGAGCTCGCACGACTTCCGGCGCGCGCCCTCGCGACGCGGCTCGGCCCCGGCGCGCTGCGCCTGCTCGCCCTCGCCCACGCCGAGAGCGACGCCCTGCCCCTGCCCGCCCCCGCCGAGGAGCGCTTCGAGGAGGCGATCGACCTCGAGCACGGCGTCGACCGTCTCGAGGCCTTGGCCTTCGTGCTGCGCGGGCTCCTCGCGCGCCTGTGCGAGCGTCTCGCGTGGCGCAGCCTCGCCTGCGGCGACGTCGATCTGACGCTCGGCCTCGCCGGGGGCGGAGGCGACGTCCGGCGCGTCGGCGTGGCGGCGCCGACGCAGGATCCGCGCGCGCTGCTCGGCCTCGTGCGCCTCGCCCTCGAGACGCGGCCCCCGGCGGCGCCGGTGGAGCAGGTCGCCGTCGCGACGCGCGGCGCGGACGTACGCCGGGACCAGCTCGACCTGTTCCAGCCCGCGGGCCCGGCGCCCACGGCGCTGGCAAGGCTGCTGGCGGAGCTCGAGGCCCTGTGCGGCGCGGCGCGGGTCGGCGCACCGCGGCTCGCGGACGATCCGCATCCCGATGCCCTGGCTCTCGTTCCCTTCGCGCCGCCGCGCAGCGCGGCGACGGGTTCGCCCCCCGCAGCCAGCCTTCTGGCCGACGCACCCGACGCGGCGACGCTCGCGCTGCGCGCCCTGCGTCCGCCCGTCCGCGCCACGGTGCGCACGGCCGCGGGACGGCCGCGTTGGCTCGCGAGCGCCGTGGCGAAAGGTCACGTCCTCGAGGCGGCGGGGCCCTGGCGCACCACGGGGCGCTGGTGGTCGGCCGGCGAGCGCTTCGCCTTCGACCACTTCGACGTCTTCACCGACGACGGAACGCTCTCACGCCTGCGTCTCGACCTCGTGCGCCGGCGCTGGGAGGTGGACGGGATCTACGACTGATCCCCACGAAGACGTCGCCGCAGCTTGCCCGCCAGGACGCGCGCAGCTAAAACGGCGGTCCAGCGACCCTCCTCTTCCACGCCCATGCGAGGAGCCGAGATGCCCCCCCGAAGCGCCCAGCAGAAGCCCGCCTCCGATCACCCGCTCGCATTCCTGACCGGCTTCCTGCAGCGGCCGAAGGAGGTCGCGTCGATCATCCCGAGCTCGCGCTTCCTGATGCGCCGCGTGGTGCAGGGCGCGGACGTCGCGCACGCGAAGCTCGTGGTCGAGCTCGGCCCCGGCACCGGCGGCTCCACACGCGCGATGCTGCGCGCGATGCGCCCCGACGCCACCCTGCTCGCGATCGAGATCCATCCCGGCTTCGTGCGCCTGCTGCGCCGCACCATCGACGATCCGCGCCTGATCGTGCACGAGGGCAGCGCCACCGATCTCGCGGCGATCCTGCGCCAGCACGGCCTCGGCGCACCGGACGTCGTGTTCAGCGGCATCCCCTTCTCGCAGATCCCCGAGGCCGTCGGCCTCGGCATCCTGCACGCGGTGCAGGACGCGCTCGCGCCCGGCGGCCGCTTCGTCGCCTACCAGGCGCGCGATCGCGTGGAGAAGCTCGGCCGCCGCGTCTTCGGCCGGCCCCGGGTGCAGCTCGAGCTGCTGAACGTCCCGCCGATGCGCGTCTACCGCTGGGATCGCGCACCCGCCCGCTGACCCGACGTTCCGAAAAAAGGAGAGACGATGACCCCGATCCGCCTTCCGGTCGTGATCGCAACGATGGCGCTCGCCCTGGCGGCCTGCGCCTCGGACGAGACCTCCTCGCCCACCGCCCGAGCGAGCGCGCCGGCGGCGCCCCTCGCCGGGACCGTCGCGGAGCAGACGGCGGAGGTCACCGCGACCGTCGAGAAGGTGGATCTCGCGACGCGCCGCGTGACGCTGCGCGGCCCCGAGGGCCGCGTCGTCACGATCAAGGCCGGGCCCGAGGTGAAGAATCTCGCCCAGGTGAAGAAAGGCGACCTGGTGAAGGTCGCGTACTACGAGTCCCTGGCGTACGAGGTGAAGAAGCCCGGCACGGCCGAGCCCGGCGCGAGCGTCACCGACGTCGCCGCCAGGGCAAAGCCCGGCGAGCGGCCCGCCGGCGCCGCCCTGAGCCAGGTGACCGTCACGACGACGATCCAGGAGATCGACAAGAGCGCACCGTCGGTGACGCTCGTGACGGCCGAGGGCGATCCGATCACGCTGAAGGTGCGCGACCGCGCGAAGCTCGATCGCGTCGCGGTGGGCGACCTGGTGGAGATCACGTACTCCGAGGGCCTGGCGGTCGCCGTCACGCCGGCGGAGTAGAGCCCGCCGCGCTCAGTCCGGCTCGCCGCGCTTGCGCTGCAGCGTGAGCCCGGCGCGCGGGGCGACGCTGCCGCTCCCGCGCTGCACGGCGCCGACGCCGAAGCGCGCCGCGATCTCGTCGAGCGCGCGGTCGAGGCGCGCGCCGGACCGGGGTGTGGCGTCGCCGTGACGCGCGCCGTCCGACCCCTCGGCCGCGCCGAACAAGACGAGCTGGGCCGGATCGTCGTCGCGCAGCAGGCCGGTCGCGCCCACCCCCACGAGACGCACCGGCTCGGTGAGCCCCGCGACGTCGAGCAGCGCCAGCGCCGTGCGACCCAGCACGGCGCTCTCGTCGGTCGCGGCGTCGAGCGTCTCGCGCCGCGTGAGCAGCGGAAAGCCGCGCTGGCCCGGCCCCACCCGGCGCGCGAGCTTCAGCTTGATCACGACCGTGCGGGCGCGCAGGCCGCTCGCCCGCAGCCGACGCGCGACGGCGTCGGCGTGGGCGAGGAGCGTCGCGCGCAGGCGCTCGCGATCGGACACGTCGTCCTCGAAGGTGTTCTCCTCGCTGATCGAGACGGCCTCGCGCACGGGCTCGACGCTTCGCGCGTCCTCGCCGCGGGCGAGGCGCGCGAGCACCTCGGCGTGGGGACCGAGCAGGCGCTGGAGCCGCGCCGGCTCGGCCCGGGCGAGGTCGCCGAGCGTGCAGAAGCCCGCGGCGACGAGCTTCGCCTCGGCCACGGGTCCGACGCCCCAGAGCCGCCAGACCGGGAGCGGCGCCAGGAACGCCTCGATCTCCGCCGGGGCCACCTCGAGCAGCCCATCGGGCTTCGCGAGATCGCTCGCGATCTTCGCCACGAGCTTCGTGGGCGCGATGCCGACGGAGACGACGAGGCCGGTCTCGCGCCGGACCTCGGCGCGCAGCCGCTCGCAGGCGGTACGCGCGGGGCCGAGCAGCCGCTCGGTACCCGTGAGATCGAGGAAGGCTTCGTCCAGCGAGAGGCCTTCGACGAGGGGCGTCATGCGCTCGAAGAGCGTGAAGATGCGCTTCGACTCGCGCTGGTAGCGCCGCATGTCGCCCGGCACGAACACCGCATCGGGACAGAGGCGCCGCGCCTCGTGGCTCGGCATCGCCGAGCGCACGCCGAAGCGGCGCGCCTCGTAGCTCGCGGAGGAGACGACACCGCGTCGCGAGGTGCCGCCGACCACCACCGGACGCCCGCGCAGCTCGGGCCGGTCGCGCTGCTCGACGGAGGCGTAGAACGCGTCCATGTCGGCATGGGCGATCACGCGGCATGTCGGATCCGGGGGCACGACGGGAGTCTACTGCGCGCTGCGGGCGGGCCGCGCGCCGAACCGTCGACTCCGCGGCGCCGGCGGGACGTGGGCCGCGAAGCGGGTAGACTGCGCTCCCCATGACGACCCCGACCTCCGACGTCACGTCGAGCCCCGACCACGGCCCCGCCGCGGGCGTGTGCTGGAACCTCGCCGACCTCTACGCCGCGCCGGACGACCCGCGCATCGACACCGACCTCGAGGCGAGCGAGCGCGCCGCTGCCGCCTTCGCGTCGCGCTACCGGGGCCGCGTCGCGTCGCTCGCGGCGGGCGCCCTCGCCGCCGCCGTGGACGAGCTCGAGGCGCTGTGCGAGCCGATGAGCCGGGCGGCCGCCTACGCGGGCCTGCTCTTCGCCGCCGACACCGCGGCGCCGCGCCACGGCGCGCTGCTCCAGCGCGTGCAGGAGCGCTCGAGCGCGATCCGCAACCAGCTCGTGTTCTTCGAGCTCGAGTGGGTCGCCGTGGACGACGCGCCCGCCGCGCGGCTCCTCGCCGACCCCGCCCTCGCACGCCGGCGCCACCATCTCGAGGCGATGCGCCGCTACCGCCCCCACGTGCTGTCAGAGCCCGAGGAGAAGCTGCTCGAGGAGACCGCCAACACCGGCCGGCGCGCCTTCTCGCGGCTCTTCGACGAGCTCCTCGGCGCGATGCGCTTCCGGCTCGCCCACGCCGGCCGGGTCGAGGACCTCGGCGAGGAGGAGGTGCTCTCGAAGCTCCACGAGCCCGACCGCAGCCTGCGCAAGGCGGCGGCCGACGCGCTCACGGAGGGCCTGCGCGCGAGCTCCCGCACTCTCGCCTTCCTCTTCAACACCCTGGTGCACGACAAGGCCACGAGCGACCGGCTCCGCCGCTACGCCGACCCGATGCACGAGCGCCATCTCGCGAACGAGATCGACGCCGCGAGCGTCGACGCCCTGCTCGCCGCCTGCGAGCGTCGCTACGACCTGGTGCAGCGCTTCTACCGCCTGAAGGCGCGGCTCCTCGGCATCCCGCAGCTCGAAGACCACGACCGCTACGCGCCGCTGCCGGGCGACGTCGGCCAGCGCAGCTTCGACGACGCGCGGCGCATCGTGCTCGACGCCTACGGCGACTTCGCGCCGGAGCTGGCGACGATCGCCGGCGAGTTCTTCGACCGGCGCTGGATCGACGCCGAGCTGCGACCCGGCAAGCGCGGCGGCGCGTTCTGCGCCTCGACCACGCCGGCGCTCCACTCCTACGTGCTGCTGAACTACACCGGGAACCTGCGCGACGTGATGACGCTCGCCCACGAGCTCGGACACGGCGTGCACCAGCAGCTCGCGCGCCCGCGCGGCCTGTTCGAGCAGGACACGCCCCTCACCACGGCGGAGACCGCGAGCGTGTTCGGCGAGATGCTCGTGTTCCGGCGCCTGATGCGCGAGGAGCGCGACCCCGGCGTCCGCCTCGCGCTGCTGTGCGGAAAGCTCGAGGACGCCTTCGCCACCGTGTTCCGCCAGGTCGTGATGACGCGTTTCGAGCAGAAGCTCCACGCCGCGCGGCGCAGCGAGGGCGAGCTCCCGATCGCGCGCGTGAACGCGCTCTGGCTCGAGACCAACCGGCCGATGTTCGGCGACGCCGTGCGGCTCTCCGACGACTACGGCTTCTGGTGGCTCTACATCCCGCATTTCGTGCACACGCCCTTCTACTGCTACGCCTACGCCTTCGGCGAGCTGCTCGTGCTGGCGCTGCTGCGCCGGCACGACGAGGAGGGCGCGGCCTTCGTGCCGCGCTATCTCGAGCTCCTCGCGGCTGGCGGCTCCGAGGCGCCGCCTGCGCTCCTCGCCAAGCTCGGCCTCGACATCACGGACCCGGCGTTCTGGGACGGCGGGCTCGCGGTGCTCGAGCAGATGGTGGACGAAGCCGAGCGCACGGCGGCGTCGATCACGAGCTGACGCTCAGCGCTTGTCGAGGGCGGCCACGAGCTCCGAGGCCGCACGCAGTCCGCTCGTACAGGCCATCTCGGTGTATGGCCCCACGAGGTAGTCGCCGGCGAACGCCATGCGCGGCGTGCGCTCGCGTCGGCTGCGGAACGCTTGAAGCTTTCGCGTGTAGCCCGTGCCGAAGAGGGGCAGCATGGGATCCCAGCGGTGCAGGACCGTCTCGCGCGGTGCGAGGCGTCCGACGGGCGTGCGCGCGAGCTCGTCCAGCACGAAGGCGGCGACCGCGTCGTCGGGCTCTCCCCAGAGCCGCTCCGCCTCGCGCGCCCGGAGCGCCACGTTCACGAGCCCCGCGCCGGGCGGGCAGACGCCCGGCTTGTGGTGGTCCACCGCGAGACCGTAGAGGCCGATGCCCTCGCGCCGCGGGAATGCGACACCGTAGTAGGGCAGCGTTTCGGGCGCGCGCTCGAGCAGCAGGAACGCGATGATCCCGCGCACGTAGCGCACGCTCGCGAAGAAGGCCTGCTCTTCGGGCGTGAGCAGCGGACAGATCCCGGCGACGCGCGTGCCCGGCACGGCGACGAGCACGGCGTCGGCGAGGAGCGTGCGTTCGACGCGCTCCGCCCGTCCCGTGCGATCGGTGTGCGTGGTCGCGTAGCGCACGCGCGCGCCGTCGGACTCGGTCTCGACCGCGATCACCTCGCGCCCGCGGTGGACCCGCAGACGCGACGCGAGCGTCTCGGTCAACAGGCCGAGCCCGCCCTCGAAGCATTCGAGGCGGAAGCCGCCGGAGAGGAAGCGCAGCGTGAGCAGCGCGAACACCGCGGAGAGGTCCTCGGGCTCGGCGTCGAAGGTGGCCGAGAACGCGGGCTGGAGCAGGTACTCGAAGGCCTCGTCGCCGACGGTGCGGCGCAGGAAGCCCGCCATGTCCTCGCGGTCGATCGCCGCCGCGTTCTCCGGATGCCAGGGATCGAGCAGGTGCCGACGGCGGAAGAGCTGCAGCAGCAGGAGCGGCAGGCGAAGCTTCGCGCGCGCCGAGAGCAGCGGCGAGCGCAGGAAGCGCAGCAGGTCGTCGTAGTCGCCCGGATGGAGCGTGCCCCCGCGCAGCAGCGCGTTGCGGGGGTGGCGCACCGGGCGGATGCGGTCGGCGACGCCGACCTCGGCCGCGAGCCCGTGCAGGTTGCGGTAGCCGCTCGCGATGAACTGCGCGCCGCGATCCAGCACGAAGTCGCCGTGGCGCTCGCTGCGCATGCGGCCGCCGGCTGCGGCCTCGCGCTCGATCACCTCGACGTCGTGGCCCGCACGCTGGAGCTTCCAGGCGGCGGAGAGGCCGGCGATGCCGCCGCCCACGACGACGATCGCAGCCACCTAGGGCGCCGCCGCGGGCAGGCGGCCGGCGAGCGCCTTCTCGACGGCGTGGAGCAGCGCGTCGGGCCCGAAGGGCTTCTGCAGGAAGACGCCGCCGCGGGCATCGAGGCGCACCCGCAGCTCGGGGGGCGGTGCGACCCCGCTCGTGATCACCACGCCGAGGTCGGGCCGGAGCGCGAGCAGACGCTCCAGGGTGGCCGCACCCCCCTCGGGCGGCATGGCGACGTCGAGCACGACCGCCTGGACCGGGTCGCTCGCCTCGCAGGCGTGGAGCTGGGCCAGGGCCTCGTCGCCGTTCGAAGCCGGGACCACCGTCCAGCCATGGGCGGACAGGATCCGCTGCACCAGCCGGAGCAGCATGGGCTCGTCGTCCGCAACCAGAATGGCGGCTTTTCCCGTGACTTCCACTGCCCGAGCATACCGGGGAAACCTCCGAGGATGCGAGTCGCGGACGACGCGGTCGCCTTGTTCGGAGGCGAAAAAAAGGCGAATCTCGCGAGGTGTCCGGCTCGCCCCCCGCCTTCGCCGAGCTGCGCTGCCGCAGCGCGTTCTCCTTCCTCGAAGGCGCCTCGAACCCCGAAGACCTGGTCGCCCGCGCCGCCGCCCAGGGCCACGCGGCCCTCGCCCTCGGCGATCGCGACACGCTCGCAGGCGCCCCGCGCTTCCATGCCGCTGCGAAGCGGGCCGGCCTGCGCGCGATCGTCGGCGCCGACGTGACGGTCGCCCTCGGCGGCGCGGGCGCCCCGCCGCAGCGCCTGCTCCTGCTCGCCGAATCGCGCGAGGGCTACCGACATCTCTCGCGCCTCGTGACCCGCGCCCGTCGCAGCGCGCCGCGCGGCGCGCCGGTCGCGAGTGAGGATGCGCTGGCGGAGCACGGCGCCGGCCTCGTCGCCCTCGCCCGGGGCGACGCCTCGCTCACGCCGCTCTTCCTCGACCGCGCCGTCGGGCTGCTCGGGCGCGGGCAGGTCTTCGTCGACGTCTCGCGCCACCTCGAGCGACGCGGCGAGGCGGCGGCGCGGCGCGCCGTCGCGATCGCCGAAGCCGCACGCGTGCCCGTGGTCGCGAGCAACGACGTGCGCCACGCGGCGCCCGAGGGCCGATGCCTCCTCGACGCCTTCACGTGTCTGCGCGAGAAGACGACGCTCGACGCTGCGGGACGCCGGCTGCTCGCGAACGCCGAGCGCCACCTGCGCTCGCCCGCCGAGATGGCCGCACGCTTCGCCGACCGCCCCGCGTGGCTGCGCGCCTCCCAGGCGATCGCCGAGCGCTGCGCCTTCACGCTCGAGGATCTCGGCTACCGCTTCCCGCGCTTCCCCGTGCCGACGGGCGAGACGCAGGACTCGTGGCTGCGCCGCGAGACCTTCGCGGGCGCGCGCGATCGCTACGGCGCTCCGCTTCCGGCGCGCGCCCGCCGCCAGCTCGAGCACGAGCTCCAGGTGATCGAGAAGCTCGGCCTCGCGGGCTACTTCCTGATCGTCCACGACCTCGCACGCTTCGCGCGCACGAGCGGCATCCTCGCCCAGGGCCGCGGCTCCGCCGCCAACAGCGCCGTCTGCTACGCGCTCGGCATCACCGCGGTCGATCCCGTCGGCATGGAGCTCCTGTTCGAGCGCTTCCTGTCGGAGGAGCGCGGCGAGTGGCCCGACGTCGACATGGACCTTCCCTCGGGCGCGCAGCGCGAGCGCGTGATCCAGTACGCCTTCGCGAAATACGGCCCCCACGGCGCGGCCATGACCGCGAACGTCATCACCTATCGCACGCGCCTCGCGGTGCGCGAGATGGGCAAGGTGCTCGGGCTCGGGGAAGAGCTCGTGGGCCGCCTGGCCGGGCTGCTGCAGAGCCACGAGTGGGACCGGATGGACGCGGACGGCAAGAGCCCGGCCGCCGACGGCGGCTCCGCGCGCGCGGCGCTGCGCGAGGCCGGCGTCGATCCCGAGGAGCCGCGCATCGCACGCCTGCTCGAGCTCGTGGCGAGCGTGCGCGGCCTCCCGCGCCACCTGGGCCAGCACTCGGGCGGCGTCGTGATCGCAGAGGGCCGCCTCGACGAGGTCGTCCCGATCGAGCCCGCCGCGATGCCCGACCGCCCGATCGTGCAATGGGACAAGGAGGACTGCGCCGACCTCGGGATCATCAAGATCGACCTGCTGGGCCTCGGCATGCTCGCGGCCCTCGAGCGCACGCTGCCCCTGGTGCGCGCCCACGAGGGCGTCGCCGTCGATCTCGCGAAGCTGCCGCCGGACGATCCCAAGACCTACGACATGATCCGCCGCGCCGACACCGTCGGCGTGTTCCAGATCGAGAGCCGGGCGCAAATGGCGACGCTCCCGCGCATGAAGCCCGAGCGCTTCTACGATCTCGTGGTCGAGGTCGCGATCATCCGGCCCGGGCCGATCGTCGGGCGCATGGTGCACCCCTACCTCGAGCGCCGCGCGGGACGCGAGCCGGTGTCGGTGCCGCACCCTTCCCTCGAGCCGATCCTCGCGCGCACGCTCGGCGTGCCGCTGTTCCAGGAGCAGCTCCTGCGCATGGCGATGACGGCGGCGGGCTTCAGCGGCGGCGAGGCCGAGGAGCTGCGCCGCGCCATGGGCTTCAAGCGCTCCGTCGAGCGCATGGGCGCGATCGAGGCGCGGCTGCGCGCGGGCATGGCCGCGCGCGGGATCGTCGGCGAGGCGCAGGAGGACGTGATCCGCGGCATCACCTCCTTCGCGCTCTACGGCTTCCCGGAGTCCCACGCAGCATCCTTCGCGCTGCTCGCCTACGCCTCCGCATACCTGAAGGCGCACCATCCCGCGGCCTTCCTCGCGGGCCTGCTCGACTCGCAGCCCATGGGCTTCTACTCGCCGGCCACCCTGGTGAAGGACTCCCAGCGCCACGGCGTCGACGTGCGCCCGATCGACATCGCGCACTCCGGCTGGGACACGACGCTCGAATGCGACGGAGGGACGCAAGGCGGCGAA
>Ga0105106_10001525_pt1 | contig 16734 bp, 11 predicted proteins | sample PPLLaktember2015_5_FD_79109 | JGI IMG/M metagenome (GOLD analysis project Ga0105106, IMG submission 79109) | Freshwater sediment microbial communities from Prairie Pothole Lake near Jamestown, North Dakota, USA - PPLs Lake P8 Core (1) Depth... | ecosystem: Environmental > Aquatic > Freshwater >...
CTAACTTCTTTCCCTGGTGAAAGCCTGTAATATTTTTTTGAGGGATTCTCCATAAAATCCGTCTGCTCAATATAGATAACACGTGAGAAGGGGATTTTCCTTGTACCCATTTTTTCATCTTCAGGATTATTAATTGCTTCCAGTTCTTCAGCGATACCTTCTGGATAGTTAGTCAAAACAACTTTAAGCGGATTCAATACTGCCATCACTCTTGGAGCTCTTTTGTTTAGATCTTCTCTTATGCTGTACTCCAATAATGCTACATCTATAATGGTATCTCGTTTGGCAACTCCAACCCGGTCAGCAAAATTTCTAATGGATTCCGGAGTGTAGCCTCTTCTTCTCAATCCCGAAATGGTGGGCATCCGCGGATCATCCCATCCGTTTACATATCCATTCTGAACAAGTTCAAGCAGCTTCCTTTTGCTCATAACTGTGTAGGTAAGATTAAGCCTGGCAAATTCAATCTGCCGCGGGTGATGAATTCCGAGCTTGTCTAAAAACCAGTCATAAAGCGGCCGATGAATTTCAAATTCAAGTGTACAAATAGAATGAGTGATTTTTTCAATGGAATCACACTGACCATGGGCCCAATCGTACATCGGGTAAATACACCATTTATCGCCGGTTCGATGATGGGAAGCATGACGGATTCTGTACATAATCGGATCGCGTAAGTTCATATTGGGGGAAGACATATCAACTTTTGCCCTGAGGACATGTTCGCCGTCTTTAAATTCACCACTTTTCATTTTTTCAAAAAGAGCTAGATTTTCCTCAACCGGCCTGTTCCGGTAGCGGCTTTCCTTCCCTGGTTCGGTTGGAATCCCTCTATAGTCTTTTATTTCTTCCATTGATGAGGAATCGACATAAGCATCTCCCTGTTTAATTAGCTGAACGGCGTATTCATAAAGCTGATCAAAATAATCGGAAGCATAATAAAGACGGTCGCCCCAGTCGAATCCGAGCCATTTTACATCATCGATAATTGATTCAACATATTCAACATCTTCTTTTTCAGGATTTGTATCATCAAAACGAAGGTTGCATAAACCTTTATATTCCTCCGCTAATCCAAAATTAAGGCAGATAGATTTTGCGTGCCCGATATGAAGATAGCCGTTCGGTTCGGGAGGGAACCGCGTATGAACTTTTTCATCATAGCGTTTATCTTTAATATCCTGGTTGATTATCTCCTTAACAAAATTTGTTGAAACAGGGAGATTATTCGAATTTAAATCTTTATTTACCTTTGATTTGCTTAAGTCTTTGTCTTTCAATTAGCTCCTTTAGATGTTTAATCTATTTTGATTTTTTCAACGGCAGAATAAATTCTTTCAACAGATTTGTCCTTGCCAAGTATATATAAAATATCAAATATGCCGGGACCGGTTCCTGTGCCCGAAAGAGCCAGTCTCAGCGGGTGAATTAATTTACTTGGAGAAATGTTCAGCCTTTCCGCTGTTGATCTTAAGGTTGTTTCAAAATCATTTTTGCCGGGGCTGGATAATTTATTAAAATTTTCAGCCAGTAATTTCAAATATTCCGGCGTCTCTTTTCCCCAGTTTTTCAGAATCATTTTTTCCTCATAGCTTACCGGATCTTCAAAGAAATAAAAGGCTTTTTCCAGATAATCACGTACAAAAGAAACCCGTTCCTTCATTGCTTCGACAACCAGCAGCAAGTATTCATCGGAATATTCCGCCGGATTATATTTTGAATTTTTTAATTCTTCCCTTAACATTTGAAGAATCTCTTCAGATGTTTTGTTCCGGAGATGTTCCGCGTTCAGCCAATTTAATTTTTCAAGATTAAAGATTGCACCTGATTTGTTAACACGCTCCAGCGAAAATTTTTCAATGAGCTGATCTATTTTATAAAATTCCTGGTCATCCCCGGCGGTCCATCCGAGTAATGCTACAAAATTAATAAGTGCTTCCTTTAGGTATCCTTTTTTCCGGTAATCTTCAACGGCTACATCTCCCTGTCTTTTACTCAGCTTTGATCTGTCGGTATTGAGGAGAAGAGGAAGGTGGGCAAAAGCAGGTATTTCCCAGCCTAAGTAATTGTAAAGTAAAATATGTTTCGGGGTGGAAGAAAGCCATTCTTCACCTCTAATTACATGAGTAATCTTCATTAAATGATCATCTACAACATTAGCCAAATGATATGTCGGGTATCCATCGCTTTTAATAAGAACCTGATCATCGACGGTATCGCTGCTGAACTCAACATTTTCTCTAATTATATCTGCAAATGCAATTTTTTCATGGGGCTGAACATTAAGCCTTATAACATGCGATGCTCCTTTTTTCAGCTTTTCCGAAACTGTTCCCGGAGAGAGCTTTAGGCAGTGTTTATCATACATCGACTGTAAACCGGCTTTCTGCTGTTCTTCTCTTAAACTCTTCAATCTTTCCGGCGTACAAAAACAATAATATGCTTTCCGTTCTTTAACAAGACTTTCGGCAAATTGTCTATAAATTTCAAGCCTTTCCGATTGAAGATAGGGAGCATGTTCGCCGCCGACAAAAGGGCCTTCATCATACTTCAATCCGATCCAGTCCAGAGTTTGAATTAAGTTTTCTACAGCATTTTCAACATATCTTGAGCGGTCGGTATCTTCAATTCTTAAAATGAACTGCCCATTATTTCTTTTTGCAAAAAGATAATTATATAAAGCTGTTCTTAATCCGCCTACATGCAGATATCCTGTAGGACTGGGAGCAAAACGTACTCTGACAGATTCATTAATCATCTATTGAATAAAAATCTAATTTTATAAACGATTTTGACAAAGTTAATAAAAAAATTCCTGTTATTTTTAGGTAAAGAGGAGATAATATGAAGTTAAGGTAGGAGATTAGCTTTAACTAACCGGGATCTTGCTTTCAGTGTAATGTTTTACTTTTTCAATAAATTCGTGGCTATCAATAGGTTTTGGAATATAATCTGTAACACCTGCTTCCAAACATTTCTCACGGTCTCCTTTCATTGCAAAAGCCGTAAGTGCAATTATCGGAGTTTCTTTATATTCCAGCATCTGTCGAATTTTTTCTGTTGCTTCAAAGCCGTTCATTACAGGCATCTGCATATCCATTAAAATTAAATCGAATTTTTCTTTCTGCACCTGTTCAACTGCTTCCAATCCGTTTTCAACAACTGTTATATGATCGTAATTGTTCTTTTTCAGCAGTCTGGTTACAATAATCTGCGAATGTTTATAATCTTCAACCAGCAGAATTTTTATTATATTCTCACCAGGTGCTGAAGGAGCCGGAGTTCTAATTGTCTCATCAAAACTGTTAATCATTGCATGTATTGTATCGGCCAAATCCTCGATATTTGTACTGTTCTTTTCGAGAAGCTCATTGAATAATCCGTCTATCTTCTGCAATTCTTCCTGATAGTTTTCTTTCCCGGTATAAATGACGACCGGCAGTTTTGCAAATTTGGGAGTAGTCTTAATTTGTTTAATTAAATCGTATCCGTTTAATTCAGGCATTTCCAAATCAATAATTGCAATATCAAGATTCATATCCTCAATCATGCTCATAACTTTAGTTGAATCTGATTCTGCGACGGGAATGTAGCCGGCCTGCTCAATGGCTTCGATGATCAAGCTTAAAGTAGGAACATCATCATCAACAATTAAGATATTGGATTCTCTTTTTAATTTATAGCTCTGCAGTACTTCGACCAGGTATTTATATTGGATAGGTTTTTCCAGGTATTCAACTGCTCCCATTAAGAAAGCTTTCTGCTGTTCTGCTTCAATTGAACAAATAATTACCGGAGTATTTTTTGTGTGCTTGAATTCTCTAATTTTTTTAAGCAGATCAAGGCCGTTAGTATCGGGTAAAATAATATCCAGAAGTATTGCAAGAAAACTTTCTTTTTCGATTATCTTCAAAGTTTTTTCTGCAGAATTAACAATGGTAGGATCATAACCCCATTTTATCAAATAATTGCTCAGCAGCTTTGAGGTTGCGTAATCATCTTCAACCACAAGAACTTTATTTTTCTTTACAGGTTTTGGCGGCGGAGGAACTTCTTTCTCAACTTGGGGAACTACCTCTACTTCAATATTAAAATTGTATAAAATTCCTTTTCCTATAGAACTGGATACTTCAATATACCCATTAAGCAGTTGTATGAACTTCTTTGAAAGTGTTAATCCTAAACCTGTGGCAGTCCCGAGCTTATTATTGCCAAGCTCGAATATCGAGAACGGATTAAATAATTCTTTCAATTTATTTGAAGGCAACCCGGAGCTTGTATCGGTTATTTTGAAATTTAATTTATCTTTTGCAGAGAGTGAAACCGAGATGGTTATTTTTCCTCTTTCGGTAAGCCGTAGAGAGTAGGTAATAATATTCAGCAGAATATATCTTAATTTCTGATTATCTAGATTTATCAGTTCCGGGAGATCTTTATCAAAGTTAGTAATGAAATCTAATTTTTTGACGTCTATTTTTTCGCGGAACAGCTTAATAATTTCTTCAACAAAGCTTTTGATATTTACAGGCGTTCTGGTTTCCTTATTGGTTCCTGTTTCAATTTTTGCAATATCGATAATATCGTTCAGGAGAGAGAGGAGGTTAAAAGAATTCTGTTTTAGAGTAGAAACATATTCGGCTTGTGTAGAAGTCAAATTATCTTCATTAAGAAGGGAAGCGAATCCCATTATGCTATTAATTGGAGTTCTTAACTCATGCGCTATATCCGAAATTATTTGTCCGGAGGAAAAACTGAAACCGCCTGTTCTCCCCAGCCATATTTTAACAATATTGCCTATGGCATCGGCGATTGTCCTTATACTATCTATGTCGCTTTGGGCAAATTCGGATTTCTTGGATATCTTGAAAAGTACTTTATCATTTTCATCAATCTTAATAAGCAGACAGCCTTCGTGATTAACAACGTCGGTAGTTTGAATTTCGCACTCCTGCTGGATGTCGAATGTAATTGATTCCGGCTGAGAAAAAATCGATTTGCAGAAATTGCAATAGAAGTTATTATTTTTAATGTAGGTTTTTTTTGCTGCCGATGATTTCCCAAGCATTAAAAGCCCGGAATCTTCAATCACTTTAAAGAATAGTATAGCCTGTAGATCATATTGAGTGCAGATATATTCGCAAAGGCTATCCGGGAATTCTTGAGACCCCTTAACAGCAAGGGAGATGAGATCGTTATATTTGATTAAAAAATCGAGTTTAGCGCTATGCATTAGTTTTGTTGATGGTAAAGAATTCTGCTAAAAAACCTTCCTAAATTCTTTGCATAAATATAAAATTCAGAAATTAAAAAGAAAAATTCGTGCCGGGAATTTAAAAAATACTAAAATCTGTTCAACCTTGTAAATGTTTAATTTTTAAGCCAAAACGAAAAAAAATTCCTCTTAGCTTTTGATCATAAAAAATATTTGAGTATTTTCTGTATAGTTTTATCTCATGAATGAGAATATTTTACATCTCCAAATTCCATCTGATAAGATTTTATTGACTCGAATTAAACAAAGAAAGAATGATTTAAATGTCCAAAAATATAGATCTTTTGATTGCTGAAGATGAAAATATCATAGCAAAAGATATATCACGGGTTGCAAGAAAATTGGGTTACAGGGTTGCAGATTTTGTGAAATCCGGGGAGGAAGCGATAAAAAAAGCGGAAGAACTTAAGCCTGATTTGATTCTAATGGACATTCTGCTTCAGGGGAATATTAATGGGATTCAAGCTGCTGAAAGAATTAAAAATTCAGTTGATATACCAATTGTTTTTCTTACCGCTCTTGCAGATGAAGAAACACTGCAACAGGCTAAAATAACCGAGCCGTTCGGCTATATCTTAAAACCGTTTGATGAAAGGACTCTTCATTCTTCAATTGAGATGGCATTATACAAGCATAAAATCAGTATAAATTTAAGAGAAAGAACCAGAGAGCTCGAGAGAGAGAAAAAAAGAACAGATGAACTCCTTCATAATATTCTGCCGGCAGATATAGTGAGAGAATTAAAGGAAAAAGGGAGAATAACTCCGCGTGAATATAAGATGGTCACTCTTTTGTTTACGGATTTTCAAGGATTTACCTCATTAGCCGTACAAATGCCTCCAAATATTTTAGTTGATGAATTGAATGACATTTTCAAGCATTTTGATGCTATCGTTGATAATTACGGTTTGGAGAAACTGAAAACAATAGGCGATTCATACATGCTGGGCGGAGGTTTTCCAAAAGAATCTGAAAATCATGCATTTGATGTTGTATCGGCAGCAATTGAGATGAATAAATATATTAACTCTAGAAACAAAACTTCCAAGTTTATTTGGAAAATGAGAACAGGAATTCATTCCGGAAATGTAATTGCAGGTGTAATCGGTAAAAAGAAATTTACTTACGATGTTTGGGGAGATACAGTAAATATTGCAAACAGAATGGAAAGATTCGGCAAACCGGGAGAAATAAACGTCTCCCAAACGACCTACTCTTTAATTAAAAATCATTTCGAATGTGAATTCAACAGCAAAATTGAATTAATGGGGTGCAAAGAAATGAAAATGTTTTTTGTGAAGAAAAAAAAGGTTTATAAGAAACAGGAAGTTAACGTAGCTGTATAGAAAGCAGGAAATTAATATAGCTGGTAAAAATCCGCGCGAAAACTTTTCGTATTAAAATGCAGAATTTTATTTATTAAAAAATTTTTTAGGCCTTTCACACTCTTTTCTTTAAATAAAATCCCTTTTAAAAATTAAATATGTGGCATATCAATTGCATTTTTTCGTGAAATAAGTAATGTAAAATAAATTAGGAGGGCGCCGGATGTTCGTGCATTACTATTCCAAATAAAAGAGAAGCCTCATGAAAGAAAATCAAATTAAAATACTTATAGCTGAAGATGAGCTTATCATTGCTCTTGATATAAAGAAAATGCTGAAAAAGAGCAGTTATAAGATCTGCTCAGTAGTCTCTTCGGGGGAAGAAGCAATTAAAAAAGCTTCGGAAGAAAAACCAAACCTGATTATTATGGATATAATGCTGAAAGGTTCAATTAATGGAATACAAGCAGCCGAAATTATTTCAAAAGGACAAAACATTCCGATTATATTTCTAACCGCTATTGCCGACAGTGAAACATTGGAGAAAGCCAAAATAACTGAGCCTTTCGGCTATATTATAAAACCTTATGATGAGAGGACGCTGCGTTCTGCAGTTGAAATGGCTCTGTACAAGCATAACGTTGAAACAGAACTAAAGCTCAAGACCATTGAACTGGAAGAGGAAAAAAACAAAGCAGACAGCTTGATCCATAATATACTTCCTGCGGATATTGTGAGCGAACTGAAAATTAATGGTAAAGTAAATCCGCGGTATTATGCAGCTGCAACCGTTCTCTTAACTGAATTTTGCGATTTTTCTACGATAGCATTGAGCTATTCTCCCGAAAAACTGATGCTTGAATTAAATGATATCTTCAATAATTTTGATCTTATAACCGAACGGTTCGGCCTGGAAAAATTAAAGACTATTAATGATTCATATATGGTATGCGGCGGAGTTCCTAAAGAATTTGATGATCATGCTGTTAAAGTCGTCCGTGCTGCTGTTGAAATGCAGCGTTTTATCAGGACAAAAAATGAATCATCCCAAATAAACTGGAAACTCAAAATTGGAGTAAACTCAGGACCGGTAATAGCTGGAATTGCTGGTACAAATAAATTCTCATACGACATTTGGGGGCATACGGTTAATATGGCGAGCAGGATTACCGGCAGCTGTCTGCCCGGGTTAATAAATATCTCCGGTTCTACATATAAACTGGTACAGAAATATTTTAATTGTGTCTATAGGGGAAAGCTGAACTTCGAAGGAAAAAAAGGAATCCACATGTATTTCATAAATTATGATGATTTTTCGGAAGTGTTCGAAAAAACTATGAAGCCTTCTTTAAAATCTAAAAAATTAAAAGTTAAAGTCTAACTGAACACTAAGCTTATTGTCAAGATTCCCCGGAATTTTTTCATCTCCCGAATACAGGAATTTTTCCTCCGGTTTATATACTTCGGAATATTTGCACGAAACTGCCATACTATTTACCGGTTTGTACTTGAGTACGAAATACCATTTTACTCCTTCCCCATACAATGCTGAATTTGTAGATATTCCTTGCAGATCGTTTTCATATCCATAGACTGCAGAATTAAACGAATCGGTTTTAAAGAAAATAATTCTGGATGAAAACGTGACTTTAGCAAATAAACTAAGCCTTAAATCCTGAAAAAATAAAATTCCCTGCTCATTTAAACTTAATTTTTCGATGCTGAAATTATTAATTTCAAATCTTCCCTTAATCCGGATTTTTCTTGAAGCGGTATAGATCAGATCTAGCCGAAGACTTTTTTTAATTTGATCAACCATAATCTTTGATAAATCAAGGGATCCTGCAGTTTCTTTATTTTCATGTTTAATTCTGATTTTAGTTTCAAATTTCGGCAGCGGTTTTGAATGCAGACTGAGTAAAAATTCGCTGCCTCCGGCGGGAAGAGGAACCCGGTATCCGGCATATGGAAATTTAAATTGATCATAGTAGAAATTTATTATCCCAATTTTTGTTTTCCACCTGATACCGCTGTAAAAACCGACTTCATTTTTTCCCGAAGCTTCTGCCAGTGCAGCGCCGTGCAGGCTGTAATAATTCCGCGGATAATTTCTAATTGATGTTATAAAGGAAAAATCTTTACTAACAGAGATAATTAATCCGTTAATTGAAGCTGCGGATATTCCGTTATAAGAGACTTCTCCGAAAAGATTTATTGAATGATAATAGAAATCGTAATAGACAGAACTATAATTAAATTTGTTTCCGGTTATATCATAGACGCTGGAGTGCATGAAAGGATAGGAAAATTTCGAATTGAAATATAATGCCCCGATGTTCAAATTAATTCCCGTTGTTTTAAAGTCGGACGAGTAATCAGCCTTAGCTCCGATTAATGTTTCTTCTGCTTTTTTTCTTTTTAATTGTTCATTATCTGTTCTGTGAAATCCGGTTAAAGGAGTTGAAGAAATAGAATAACTTGAGGAATCAATATTTGCATCGAATTTATTTTTTGAATAAAATGCCGTAAAAGAGAAATTCCCCAGCATAATTTCACCGGCTGCCCCGCGGAAAAATCTGTTTTCATCTGTGCTTTTGTAGGCTTTAATATTTTTACCGTATTTTTTAATAGGGAAGACTGCTTCACTTCCTTTTGAAAAACCGTAAGGACTCCACAAAGTAATTCCTTGTCCCCCTTCTATCATATAGTCGCCGATTAATAAATTTTTCAGAACCCCAATATCTTTAACAGAGAGAAAGAAAGAAGTAAATTCATCAAAGCGTTTTTCACCGGGGTCTTTTTCAGTAAGAACTCCGAATTGATATCTTCTTTGATAATCGCCGATAAACCTGTTATAGTATTTGAATCCAGATCCTTCGAATTTATTTTCTTTATATGCATCTCTAGTCTGTAAATCTTTCGCAGCCCGGCTTCTGATATTCAAATCCGAATTGCCGGCAACTCTGCCGAAAAGATCTTCTTCTTTTTCAGTCTCCATACTCTCATAACTAACGGTAAGAAACGGAAGAATTCTAGGAATGATTTCCGGAGAAATTTCTTTTACCGAATAAAGCTCATTAGTGGAAAAGAAAGGACCAAATTTTTGTCTGTATTCAAGAATTTTATTTGCCGTATTTAGATCTAAGTAGGGGACCGATAAAAGTCCTGAAATTTCTGCTGTGTTAAGATTTACCGGATTATTAAGTTGTTCTTCAATAACCTCATAAGCGCTTGAGTTATCGGATTCCTCCTCTTGTTCCTGAATTAGATCCTCAACTGCTTCACTCTCATCGAAATGCAAAGAATCCCATTGAGGAAAGATCGATGAGCTGGATAATATAAATATTATCGGCAGATAGAATTTCAAAAATTTCTTCCGGACTAAATTTTAAAACTTTTAAGGATTATTCTTTTTTCCCAAGGTATTCTCTAATTCTGACGGTTCGCGTGCTTCCTTCTGCAAAACTGATGATTATTCCTGCCTGGTGTGTCAGCCCCAAATCAGGATGATTAATTACTGCATAATCGAGACTGAAAAAAGAATAATTAATTCCCATTCCCCCTGAATAGCTGCTTGGATTATTGGAGAAACCGGAACGCAGGGAGATATTTTCAATAATGTCATAATTTATTCCCGCCTGCAGAGCGGCATCATAACGGATGTCCTTCTCGATAGAAAAATTGAATGAGAGCTGATTTACAATGTCATAGCTTAAACCTGCATTCATCAATAAAGGAATTTGATCGTCTTCATTTCCGAAAGAAGCGCGGTTTATGTTGTGCACAAAAAATCCCCATCTGAAAGAATCCGATAAATAAATTAATCCTCCAATATCAAGATAAAAGACACCGGTACTTCCGTAATTTTTTATAGAAACAGTATGATAATTTACCGCTGCGCCCGCAAAAAAATTATTATTATAGTTAAATGAATAACCTAATATCAGTTTATTTTCCCTGTATAATTCAAATCCGTAGGTCATTCCGCCGAATGCGAAAGACCCTATTTTAGTTGGTTCATGGTAAGAAAAAAATCCATTTGCAAGTTCGTTAAATCCGAAAGGGGATGGTGAATAATAAATACCTAATTCTCTCCAATTCATCTGTGAAAGTCCGGCCGGATTATTGAATAAGCAAAATACATCATTGCTCAGCGCAACATCTGAATTTGCAATAGAAATTTGTTTTGCCCCTGGATTAAGTTGTGCAAAAAAGTTTGAAGAGACTGAAACAATGTATAAAGTAAAAAGTATAAGCCGCATGCAGAAGATTCTGAATTTTATTGTTTGATTATATTGAAATTCATATATTAAGTCAACATTTTTTTTAACTTCAAGGGTATGAAATGAAACTCCTCTTTCTTCTTATTATATCCTGTTTTATGACAATTACTGCTCAGGAGTTAAATTGCATAGTGAGTGTGAATTATGAAGCAATACCGGTCGTAAACAGGGAACTGCTGAGAGATTTCAAGGATGTTATTGAAGACTATATGAATAAAACGAGGTTTACCGATATTTCATGGGAGGGAGGAAAAATTGATTGTTCTTTTACCATTTCATTCGTTGGTGCATCCAACGAAATAAATTATACAGCGCAAGTTGTAGTGCAAAGCCAGAGACCCGTTTATAAATCAACTAAAAATTCCTTAATGCTGAAAATTCTGGATGATTCATGGTCATTTGTTTATGAAAGAGGGCAGCCGCTTATTGCCAACCAGACAGTATATGATCCCGTTACCAGTTTACTAGACTATTATGCAAATATTGTCATTGGATTTGACATGGAATCGTATGAAAAATACGGAGGCACACCGTATTTTAACAGAGCTCTTGATATAGTGAACCTTGGAGCAACAAGCAGATTTTCATCAGGCTGGGAAAATAAAGGAACTACTTTCACCTTCAGCAGAAGAAAACTGGCGGAAGATGTGCTAAATGAAAAATACCGTCCTTTCAGAGAAGCATTTTATGAATATCATTATAACGGGATAGATATATTTGAAGAAGATAATCAGGCAGGTGCAGAAAAGATTGTAAGTCTTGTTAATTTGTTGGAATCAATGAGAAACAAGGTCGATTTAAATAGCGTATTGGTTAAAGTATTTTTTGATGCAAAAAACGGAGAGATAGTTGAATATTTGAAAGAATATCCTGATAAAGGAGTATTTAAAACTTTAATAAAGCTCGATCCTCCTCATGCATCTAAATATCAAAATGCGATGAATGAAGGATAAATATTTTTATTTATGGATTTACTGCATCCCTGTATTTAATGCTGAAAAAGAGAAACAAAATAAAAACTGCTAAAATAATCCACCTCAGGTTTATTGTTAGGAGTTTATGGCTTATGATAAATAGAAACATTGCTATTTCTGAAATTCTATAGAACACTTTATCTTTTTTGATAATTAATTCAGTTATCTGCCAAAGTATTGTTAGTAATAAAATGTAAGGTAATGCAGTTTCGGCATATTTCATAAAAGTGCTTTTACCGAAAACAATTGTTTCAATTGTAATGATGAAGCTTATAATGTAAAGAATACGGAATAGAATTTTGTAAAAATATTTTAAGATATCCAATTAACCCCTGCTCCCTGTTTATTTTTTCCCGACCTAAAAAAACAGATGAAAGCCAATGAAGAAAATATATCTAATCTTATACTAAATTTTTATTTCATACATACGGTATTTTTTATAAACATCCGCATTCATCACCTCGAGTCCGCGCTTCATCATTTCGTTATCTTCAAGAACCCAGCTTGCTTCGCCTAACCTGATGCCTACCTTATCGGCCCGGTTCACAATTTCCCAATAAAGAATTGAATCGATTCCTTTCTTCTGAAATTCCGGTATAACTCCGAGTGCAATAATACGCGCCCATTTTATTTTCTTTTTATCAGTCATCAGTTTTATAAAACCAAAAGGAAAAAGTTTTCCGTTAAGTTTTTTAAATATAAAATTGTAATCGGGCATAACCAGAGCAAAGGCAACAGTTTTATTCTCTATTTCTGCAAATAATACTAAGGATGGCTCTACTATAGGTTTTAAGTCTTTAGCCATTGCATCGATTTCCTCATTAGTCATCGGGACAAAACCCCAATTGGGCTCCCAGGCTTTATTATAAACATATTTAACTTTTTCAAGTTCGGAATTAAACTTTTTCATATTAAGCTGGGCTATATTCACCCGGTATCTTTGTCTGGAAATTTCCGAAACACGTTTTAATTTTTCAGATTTCATCATTTTATCGTGTTCAATTCTGTAAGCATAAAGATCTTTAGCTTTTTTTAAGCCGTAGTTTTCACACAAATCCAGGTAGTATTTAGGATTGTAAGGCATTAAGAGTCTTGGATAATCATCAAATCCTTCAAGCAGCATTCCATACTCATCATTACTGGATGGATTTGCCGGGCCTCTCATTGAAGTTAGTCCTTTAGCCTTTAGCCAGTCTTTTACTGCATCGAATAAAGAATTAGCCACCTGCTGATCATTTATACATTCAAAGAAACCGAAGAAGCCTGTATTGTCGTTATGATGAATGTTGTGGAGGTCGTTTTTTATTGCAGCGATTCTCCCGGTAATCTCTCCATTTTTTTCAGCCAGGAAAAGTTCAGCTTCCGAATGCTTGTAAAAAGGATTTTTCTTTTTATCAAACATTTTTTTTCTATCCATAATCAAGTGAGGAACCCAGTATTCATTTTCTTTATAAATCCGCCAGGGAAACTTAATAAACTGTATTAAGTCTTTACGGGATTGAACAGTTCTGATTTTTATACTCATAATATTTTCCTTAGAGATAAAAAAGCTGTTTAAAAAATCTGCCTTTATGTGGAATATTTTTTTGAAAAGATAAAATATCCGCAGCGGATTCCCCGGATAATATTTTCTGAGACAGCCTGCTGACTAAATTAAACCTAATTTTTTCCCGGTCCGCTGAAAGATATCCAGTATTTTATCTAGATGTTCGTCTTCGTGGGTTGCCATGTAGCTTGTCCGCATCATTTGTCTTCCGGGAGGTACGCCGGGTGATATAAACACATTTACGAATACACCCTCGTCAAAAAGCATTTTCCACATTTTAAAAGCAATCCCATCCTCTCCCACTATAACCGGAACTATTGCAGTTCTTCCATCTAAGACAGTAAATCCTGCTTCTTTAAATCCCTTTCTCATTTTGCTTGCATTTCTCACCAGCCTTTCAACTCTTTCAGGTTCTTTCTTGAGAATGTCGAGTGCAGCTAATGTTGCAGCAACGGACGCCGGGGTTGGAGAAGCGCTGAAAATCAATGCCGGTGAATGGTGCTTTATATAATCAATTACTTTGGCAGCACCGGCAACAAATCCGCCAAGTGATGCAAAAGTTTTACTGAAAGTCCCCATAGTCATATCAATTTCATTTTCCAGATTAAATTCGCTGGCCGTTCCGCGGCCGCCTTTTCCGATTACACCGACCGCGTGTGCATCATCAATTAAAATCTTTGCATTATTTTCTTTTGCAATTTTATTCATCTTCGGAAGGTCGATTATTTCGCCTCCGGTGCTGAAAACTCCGTCGCTTACAATAAGCTTAGCGGCATCTTTAGGAATTTTCTTGATAACACGGTCAAGATCATCCATGTCATTATGCTTATATCTCACAAATTCTGCGGAAGCAGCTTTGGCCATCATATTCCCGGCAACTAAACATGCATGATTATCTCTATCCGAAATAACATATTCTCCGCGTTGTACCAAAGTTGGAATGATTCCCTGGCCTGTTTGATAACCGGTGCTGAATAACAGAACGGCTTCCCGGTTGAAAAACTCCGCAAGCTTCTCTTCCAATTCTATATGAAGATCAAGCGTACCCGTAAGATAGCGTGAACCTGAACATCCGGTTCCATATTTTTCGACAGCTTTTATAGCAGCCTCTTTAACCTTTGGATGCGCAGTAAGCCCCAAATAATTATTTGAGCCAGCCATTATGACTTTTCTGCCTTCAATTTGTACTACGGGTCCCTCGTTCTCTTCGATCGGCCTGAAGTAAGGGTAGAGCCCCATTTTTTTTATTTCGTCAGCTCTTGTGAAATCATAACACTTTTTGAATAGATCCAATAATTCCTCCTGAAGTAAAGATTATAGATTAATTTATATTAGACTGCCTCTCGATAGGCAGATAGGAAATAATTTGGTAAATTTCGCCGTAAAATCTATCATTTAATAGTAAGAAAATCAATTAATAGTAAGAAATCAATTAAACAATGGGAACTAACAATATTGCTGTTGTTACAGGAGCAAATGGTTTTATAGGAAGTCATTTAGTTGACCTTCTTCTTAAAAAAGGAATTTCTGTTCGCTGTATTACCCGCAAAAGCAGCAAGCTCACCTGGCTCGTAGGAAAAGATATTCAAGTTTTTAGCTGCGGATTAAACGATAAAGAAGAAATAAAAAAAGTATTTGAAGGAGCAGATTATATTTTTCATATTGCCGGTGTGGTAAAATCAAAATCAAAAGAGGGATATTTTAAAGGGAATGTAGATACTACTCATACTTTGCTGAATGCAGCTTTAAATAATAATTCTTTAAAAAAATTTTTGGTGGTCAGCAGTCTTACTGTTGCCGGACCGGCTTTAAATGGAAAGCCGGTAGACGAAAATTCCGAATGCAAACCAATAACAACATACGGCAGAAGCAAACTTGCCCAGGAAGAACTTACAAAATCATATAGAGATAAGATACCGGTAACAATCTGCAGAGCACCTGCAATTTACGGTGAGAGAGATACTGAGATTTTAATATTTTTTAAAACTTTTAGCAAAGGATTGATGACTACAATCGGATTTAACAACAAGAGGCTGAGTCTGCTGCATGTTAGAGATTTAGTGAATGGATTATATTTAGCCGCAATTAATAAAAGGGCTGTAGGAGAAACTTATTTTATAAGTTCCGAAAAGTTTTATACATGGCAGGAAGTAGGGAAGATTACAGAAAAGATAATGGGTAAAAAACCGATAAAAATAAAGGTACCCCATTTCGCCGTTTATTCAATTGCTGCAATTGCCGAATTTTTTTCAGTCTTCAGCAGCAAAGCTGCTACTTTAAATATTGAGAAGGCGAGAGATATAACTCAACTTGACTGGATCTGTGATACAAGTAAAGCAATTAAAGATCTGGGATACAGACAAGAGATTTCAATCGAAGAGGGGATAAAAAGTACAATTGACTGGTACAGGGAGATGAAGTGGATCTAATAAATTTCAGATTTTGAATTTCGAATTGCGGATTTATAATCCGAAATCCAAAAACTTGCCCGACGGCAGTCAGGTCCGCATTGCGAAATTAATTATTCTGTGCTCCTTCCCTAATCCAGGTTTTAACACCATTGATTTGATTTACCGTTAATGGGGGATAGCCAATCGGAGGCATTGGGGAAACAGAAGCTTGCGCTTCAATCGCCCAAACAAGACTGCTGTTATCCGGTTCTCCTCTAGCTACAACGGATGGATCTGCGGTTGTATTTGCCCATGAAGTCAAACATAAACCATCCGCTCTTGTTGCATCATCATGGCATCCGGCAGAAGCACACTTTAAATTAAGAACAGGCTGAATATGCTGGGAATAGCTGACGTCTTTATCCGGAATAATTCTCTTATCTAAATCATCAGTAGTGATTGTATCATCACATCCAGAATAAAAAACAAGACCGGAAATCGTCAATAGAAATATTGACCAAATAATATTTTTCATACGGTGAAAATATATTTAATAAATTTATCAAACAATGAATTTTACAATCTACCGCCAGATAAATCTGCCTGATAATTTAACTGATTGACTAAACAAAATTACTTGCATATTTTTGTCCGTAAGGTGTTTTTTTAATGGGGCTATAGCTCAGCTGGGAGAGCGCTTGAATGGCATTCAAGAGGTCAGGAGTTCGATCCTCCTTAGCTCCACACCAAAGTTCAAGTGTAAGCCTGCCTGCCGCAGGCAGGTTCAGTTTCAAGAGGGAAAATTCACAGGCAAAAAACCTAAAAAGTTTATCCTTAATCTTTAACTTGAACTTTAACTTGAACTTTAACTTGAACTTAAACTTTTTCGGGGCTATAGCTCAATTGGGAGAGCGTCTCGTTCGCAACGAGAAGGTTGGCGGTTC
>Ga0105106_10001526_pt1 | contig 16732 bp, 14 predicted proteins | sample PPLLaktember2015_5_FD_79109 | JGI IMG/M metagenome (GOLD analysis project Ga0105106, IMG submission 79109) | Freshwater sediment microbial communities from Prairie Pothole Lake near Jamestown, North Dakota, USA - PPLs Lake P8 Core (1) Depth... | ecosystem: Environmental > Aquatic > Freshwater >...
GCGGGACCGGGCAGTAGGTTTTGAAGATATCTGTCTCTATCATGCCACTGGCACCGGCAGGCAGGTTCGGCATTGCAAGAAGGATGCGCCAGTCAGCGGGAAACTCATGGCGCACAATGACGGGAGGCGGCCTGACCCCCCGTGAAGCTGCGGACGGTTGGAACTCTGCCTTGTCGCAGCCCTGCCCGAACGTGTGCCCCCCGTCAATAATAAACCCCCCGTGTTCAAACGCAGCCGTGCCTATTCCTGACGTCCCTCCGCGGCCGACCAGAAGGGCGAGCTCTTTTATCGGAAGCGATCTACCATAAATCTCAGTGATTCCCCGGGCGATTGCAAGCATAAGCTGGGATCCACTACCAAGACCGATATGCGAAGGGTAGTAATTCCGCACGGTTATCGATACGTTACTGCCGGCATGTAATCCTTTCAGAACCTGACGGGCGGTATCCATAATACGTTCGCGTATTGGGGAGTCACAACCCCCTACTTCAAGCATTGCGCTCTGGCGCACCTCTATCAGGATTCCCGGGTCGTCAAGAGCGATACCTACTCCCCCGTCCACCCGACCGGAACTGCCATGCATGTCAATGAGCGTAAGATGGAGGCGTGATGGTGTCTGCACAATTACCCGCCGCTCATCGAGGAACTTGTTGTACGGAAACTGCTCTTCAATAAAGATCAGTGGTTTACCCTGATGGATAATCCGGTACTGCCGGCTGAGCAGTGGTTCTTTCCCGCAGAGGGAAAATATCCTGCCCGTATCTTCTGATGCAGAAGAAACCCGGGTATTCAGGATCTCGCGCCTTGCTTCAATCCGGTGATTCTGGATGATCCTGCCAATAGGAATATCTGCTTTCATCAGGTCGTCTTTAAATTCCGGTGAGAGGCGGGCCAGTGGTGTATGAGAAATCGCATAGATCAATACTTCGCCGCTTTCAGGAGTTTTGATCTCAACGATACGATAATTGACAGGGTCGCCCTGGCTGATCATGAGGAGTTCTGCGATCGGGGGATCGGCTGCGATGATTTTTTGTACCCGGGTTTCGATAACGACCTTGTTTCCCGTAATTGCTTCCAGGATCTGCGTAACCGATCCATCGGTCCCAAGCAGGAATTTCTGCATAGGGGAGAGTCTTCCAACCTGTGTTTCGATCTCGTTCAGGCTATGTGCAATGTCCATCCTTACATCCACCCCATGTTGGATAATAAAAATACAACTAAGAGTTGATACGATTATCGCACGGATCGCGAACCTTTCGTTCCTTTTGCCCCATCACTGCCGGGTATCAGTTCCTGGGGCACCCTGATTGTGATAGACGTGATAGATTCCTCGGTGAGATGCCCCCGTTTTCCGATAACTTCCCCGCTTCGGATTACCAAAACCCGCGAAGTCAGAACATAGCTTTCACCAAAAAGATCGAGCCCGCCTCTTGAAAAATCGTCCAGTGAAATCGGGATACAGGATGCATCGGACGGAGGCTTGCTGCTGACCGGACAGAGGTAGACTTCGCTGGCCTGTCCCGTCGCAATAACCACGGCAGGGCGGGTTTTTACCCCGCTCCGCTCTTCAAAAGCAACAGGGGCGATCACAACATCGCCCCGTATATAATGCCCCATATTATAAGTATTCCGGCGTTCATCCGCCATAAGGCGTTTGATAGCCATGGACGCAGATATTATGTATAATGGGCACCACTGTGGTAGAGCAGGGGTGACCGCTGCGGAAAAGAGTCCATGTACCTGTTCTCCAGAAGCAAAGGTATCAGGCATCACCGTATGCCAGTATCGATGGAGATGTCGAGCCGGATTGTTTCACCCGGGCGGATTGAAACCGTTTTTGGTTGTTACGGACTCCTGTCAATGCCCTGGAGTCTGATATCAACAACATAAGTTTCTGGCCAGAGGCTGAGAGAATACCCGCTAAACGGGTCAGGCACCGCTTCTGCAATAATCCCTGCGCCAGGCTTTTGAACCAACAATCGTGCGTGTGGCATATTCAGCGGTGAGCTGGTCCGGGGAAACCGCGCAGGGTTCGACCAGGCACAAGATTCCGATGTTGACAGTACTGGTCAGAATTCTTTGCCACCACCTGAACCCGGGGCAGAGATATTTGTGTTCAGGATTATTGCGACTGCAATGGTTATGATTATGAGAATAACGATGAACAGGGGGTGGTCAAGTCCAAACCTGGGCATAAAGGGGTGATTGGAGCGATCGGAAAAAAAGTTCGGTGAAGGGGATTTTTAAGACGGGGATTATTTTATAGTTCCCTCAGTCTTAAGAGTGCACAAAAAGGATAGTATAGTTCAGTAATTCTCTACCCACAATTCGAAATAACTCTGCGGGTGATCACAGACCAGGCATTTCACCGGAGCCGCCGTGCTTTCATGGATATAACCGCAGTTCCGGCAGTACCATTGTGCAGGACTGTCCTTTCTGAAGACCTCGCCCTTTTCAAGATTTGCAAGCAGTTTCGTATACCGTCTTTCATGGTATACCTCCACCTTGGCAACCTGTCTGAAGAGATTGGCAATGTCTTTGAATCCCTCATCATCTGCCTGCTTTGCAAAAGCAGGATAGAGCGTGCCCCATTCTAACTTTTCACCCTGTGCTGCTGCCATGAGGTTATCCTTCGTGGCACCTATCATACCCGCGGGATATGCTGCAGTTATCTCTGCGTCTCCTCCTTTCAGCAGTTTGAAAAACAGTTTGGCATGTTCTTTCTCCTCATCTGATGTCTGCTGGAAGACCGCTCCAATCTGCTCATAGCCTTCCTTGCGTGCTGCGCTTGCAAAGAAACTGTAGCGTGTGCGTGCCTGTGACTCGCCGGCAAATGCGGCAAGGACGTTCTTTTCCGTTCTGCTCCCTTTGAATTCCATCTGTTCTGCTCCCGTCTGATATGAGGTATTCTTTTTGTTCTCCTGCAAGGATTTATATGCTGTGTTTAAAAGACGTGAAGGCAGTAATTCAATCACACTCTTCGAGGACGTAAAAATCTTTACCGGTATGATGTGGGAGAATTATGCGACCCGATTCCTTATTCCATGATTTTATCTGCCGATACGTCCGACATTGGTAGCATGACAAAGAAAGAAAAAGTGATGAAACTGGTTGATGAATCGACAGGACTCATGGAATGCCTCGTGTGCGGCGCAAAGCATAACGCGGTCATGAAACCCGGACCCGACGGGAAATACCTGCCGGAGAACTGGGAGTGCGTCAATAAGTGCAAATTGATCCACCATGATGAGAAATCCTCGAAAAAGAAATAGATCCTTTTTTCTCTCCTTTTTAGCCTGCCAGTCCTGCGGGAAAAAATTTTGCATGAATTCAGGACGTCTGTCAGCATTTGGTTCTGGGACTTTGGCAGGGGAGATCCTTCATGAGAGGGGATGTTCTTGGTAAAAAAATCTCTTTAACCTGATGTTTGTAGAATTTCGGCATCATTAACATCATGAAAACTAACCAGAAAATAGAATATGCAAATCACGCGACTTTATACCGGGAAGGATAACCAGTCCCATTTTGATGAAATTGAGATTCAGCTGGAATCCCGTGGTCCCCTGGGCTTTTTTACCGAGCCGACTGGTGTAAAGGCCTTTTTCTTCAGAGAAGTCCCTGCAGATTTTCGATATACCTGGCACAATGTTGTCTGCAGGGAGTATGTTATAACTCTTGAAGGGAGGGCTGAGATTGAGGTGGGCAGCGGAGAAAAGCGGCGCTTTGGTAAAGGGGAGGTCCTGCTTGCGGAGGATGTTTCCGGTCAAGGCCATAAAACCCGGGTTATGGGTAAAAAACCATGGCGGCAGGCGTTCATAACCCTCCCCTGACGGTCTGTTTTCCTTCATGCATCACCATTCCTTATAATCATTACAATCCATGACGTCACAAAGCAGATATTCCCATCACTAGCCGGAATCTATTTAGTAGTGGGAGTATGATATCATGCTTTAAATCAGGAGCATATACGTGTGGCTTGAACTGCTGAATTTCATCATCGGCATTGCATTTGGCTTTTTTCACCGTGGGGAAGAAGACTTCGTAGGTATTCTCAAAAACAGCGCGATCATCGGGATCATCCTGGGTAGTATTTTCGTGGTCGTTTCGATGTTCCTTGTTCCCGAAGGGATCAGCGTTGGTGACAGTTTCCTGGGAGTGTATCGTATTTTTATCGTCATTATATTATTCGTGATCATCTTTGTCATGGGTGCCTTAATCGGGGACTGGCTCGAAGGCGTCCTGAAAAAGTAACCTTTACCGAAGTTGCATTGGTTCATTGCCAACCTTTTTATTAATCATTGCCTGAACAGCAAAATTCCGTTTCCATTCCTCCAATGGAAAAAGGGAGTTGACCGTTTCGATTCAAAAAAAAAGAAAAGGTAATGGGTGCCGCCAATATGCAACAAATGGCGAAAGTCTGGCCTTAAAAAAACCGTAGAGAAAAAAACGGGCCTGAAGGGATTTGAACCCTTGACCTGCGGATTAAGAGTCCGCCGCTATGCCGAACTAAGCTACAGACCCGCGCTCGTTAGACCTAGTAATGTGGTCGATAATGCCGAATAAATGTTTTGGAGATAGTCGCATTGGAATCCCTTAATACGCTGGAATGGTACATCTTTGTGTAACATGCCACAGGAAGCCCCGTTAGAGCAGCCGGGACCGACAAAATACTGCATTTTCGGGTGCGGAACCAATGGGTACAATATCATTCTCGAACTCGCAAAAGAGAATGAGCGCGTGACCGTTGTTGACAAGGATGATACACGCGTGCGTAACCTCCGTGACCAGAAGTATGATGCGTACCTGAGGGATATTACTTCGCCGGACATGCTGAGCGGACTCCCCGCTTTTGAGATCGCATTCGTGATGACCGGGAATGGCGATGCCAATATCGCAGCAGTCCTCACCATTAAGAAGCGGTACCCTTCCGTTCAGGTTGTCGTGCGCTCGATCGATCCGGTAAACGGTCAGATGCTCACCGCTTCAGGCGCGGAATTTGTCCTCTACCCCCCGGAAGTAGTTGCACGATCAGCAATCCTTCAGATCAAAAAGCAGCACTCGAGCAGAATTTCGCAACGGCTCTTTTCCCTCCTATCCGGCTGGGAGGGCACGCTGGGTATAATCACCCACAAGAATCCGGATCCGGATGCTATCTCTTCTGCCATGGCCCTTGCCGAGATCGCAAAACATGCCAACCCGAAATCACTTACAACACGGATCTTCTACGAAGGCAGTATTGGCCACCAGGAAAACCGGACGTTTGTCAACCTGCTCGACATCAAAATGGAACATATGACTGCAGAAAATCTCCAGAACTGCACCTATCTTGCACTTGTCGACAGCTCGGGTCCCGGCGCAAACAACGATGTACCCCCCCAGACCAGGATTAATATTATTATCGACCACCACAAGGAGGGCAGGCACATGGCAACACAGACCACGTTTGTCGACATCCGCCCTGGTGTGGGCGCAACCGCAAGCATCCTCACCCAGTACCTGCAGGAGCTTGATGTCCCGGTCGACAGGCGGGTCGCGACCGCACTTCTCTATGGTATCCGTACAGATACCAAGGAATTCAAGCGCAATGTGACGCCGCAGGATCTCAACTACGCAGGGTTCCTCCTGCCGCTCACCGATGCTGACCTGCTCGACAAGATCATGTCACCTTCCATGTCGCAGGAAACCCTGGACGTGATTGGCTCAGCTATCACCCGGCGCAAGGTGCAGAGCGGGTATCTCTTTGCCAATGTTGGTTTTGTTATGAACCGGGATGCACTCCCCCAGGCTGCTGACATTCTTATCACTCTCGAAGGGGTGAATACGGCACTTGTGTATGGTATCACCGATAACGCGATCGTGATTTCTGCCCGCAACCGCGATATCAGGCTGCATATCGGCAACGCACTCTCAGAAGCGTTCGGGGAAATGGGCGATGCGGGGGGTCACCCGAATATGGCTGCAGCCACCCTCCCCCTCCATTACTTTGGCAAGGTCGAGAACAAAGATCAGCTGCTTGAATTTGTTATTGAACCCATCCTGCAGAAATTCAAAAACCTCGTCGGGCTGGAGAACGAGGGAAGAAAGAATGGAGTATAATCAGTGGTAAATACCGGAGAATTAATCCGATACCAGAAAAATTTTTGGAGAACAGTGATGAACTATGGGAATGGGGACCTTAGTTTTCACCAGACCCGACTTCTGGAGAAATTTAAAGCGTAAAGTGCTGTTCTCTGAACATGGGCTGGTGTTGGCAGATAAAGATCATTAAAAAGGTCGAGGTTAACAATGGATTTTGACGTATGGGAACCCTATTACTGCGAAATTCTGGAATATTTCGGGTTCGATCGTGCACAGGATGAAGAAGCAGCCCGATTACTCGCCTCACTTATGATCCGTGACAATCTTCTCTCTCTTACTGCGCTTACCTGCGACAATAAAGTTACTGTCTGTGGAAATGCACCCTGCCTGAAAGATGAGCTGGTCAGAATTCAGGGTGTTGTATTCGCGGCAGATGCAGCAGCTGAAGTGCTCGATGCACATGATATCTGCCCGGATGCTGTTTTTACCGATCTTGATGGTGCTACAGACCGGCTCCTTGAGCTGAATGAATCAGGGACGATTGTCGTTATTCATGCGCACGGTGATAACATGCCCCTGCTCCGATACTGGGTGCCGCAATTTAAAGGCCCGGTTGTTGCCACAACGCAGAGTGCCCCGCTCCCGCATGTCCACAACTTTGGCGGATTTTCTGATGGTGACCGTGCAGTTTTTGCCGCTGATGAACTTGGTGCAGAGCATATCACGCTTATTGGATTTGACCTGGATGATAAAAATGTGGACCCGATGAAACGGGGCAAACTTTTCTGGGCGCGAAAACTCCTTGCCCTGATCGGTCATGCCTGCTGAAGCCTATATCCTTGATGGGTACGTGGATGAGCCTGCGTGTCTTGGTGTGCCACCATACATTTCGCCCTATATCCGCACGGTTGCCGGCGCGTTGATCGGGCACCAGTATACCGTGCGGTATCTGACCATTGACCAGCTCCGGAAAGACCCGCATGTTATCAATATGCTTGACCGTGCGAACCTGCTGGTCATGATTGCAGGTGTTACCGTACCGGGAAAATATCTTGGTGGCACGCCCGCAACCCTCACCGAGATCCAGCAGGTCGGGCACATGCTTCGGGGGCCAAAAAAACTGCTCGGTGGACCGATTGGGTTCGGCTACGCATCAGAAGGCGGGCAGCCGGCGATCAAACAGGTTATCAGTGGTTTTGACGCCCTGCTCAAAGGTGAGCCGGCTATTGCACTGGATCATTATCTGGGGGGGGATGAACCGGCAGGGACGGTCGATTATGCCCGCACGGACCCGTGGAGTATTTACGGCAGTGGGATTATTGAGCAGCATCCGGATTACCCGTATGTGATGTGCGAGCTTGAGACTGCCCGCGGCTGCTCGCATGGTGCTTCAGGTGGCTGTTCATTCTGCACTGAACCCTTCTACGGCAAGCCGAAGTACCGCAGCATCGAAAGTATCGCTGACGAAGTCGCATCACTCTATGCTCACGGTGCGAGACATTTCAGGGTTGGGCGACAACCAGACATCCTCACGTATGGTGCAGGTGCCGGAGAGTTCCCAGCACCACGCCCGGATCTCCTGGAGGCCCTCTTTGCCTCGATCCGCATCGCAGCACCCGAATTAAAAACCCTGCATATTGACAACACAAACCCAGCGACCATCGCGAAGCACGAACAGGAGAGCCGTGATGCTTTGCAGGCAATCATACAGCATCACACCCCCGGCGATGTCGCCGCGTTTGGCATGGAGACTGCAGATCCGGTGGTTGTTGTTGCAAACAATCTCAAAGCTCTTGAAGAAGATGTATTTCAAGCGATACGGATCGTCAACGAAGAAGGTGGCATGCGGAGGAACAACGTCCCTGAGCTGCTCCCCGGGCTTAACTTTGTCTGTGGTCTGGCTGGAGAGACCATGAAAACCTATGATCTCAACGAGCAGTTCCTCGTCCGGGTGCGTGATGCCGGGCTTTCCGTCCGGCGGGTAAACATCCGGCAGGTAATGCCGTTTGAGGGTACACCGGCGTACGCAAATAATACCCTGGGGAAATATGATCACCGATTCAGGCGTTTCAAGGAATTTGTGCGGCAGAAAATTGATCTCCCGATTCTCCAGCGGGTCTATCCAATCGGCACTATTCTTCACGATGTTCGCATTGAGGTCTGTGGGGATCTTTCATTTGGGCGGCAGATGGGTTCATATCCCATACTTGTCGGCATTCCGGTCCGGCTTGCCGAATGGAGCATTATTGACGCAGTTGTGGTTGACTGGGGTATGCGTTCGGTGACTGCCCTGCCTGTCCCTATCGAGATCAACTTGCTTCCTGCTACTGCAATAAAATGGCTGCCGGGTATCGGGAAGAAAAAAGTGGCGGCAGTGCTGGTAAAACGGCCATTTAAAACTTACGAGGATTACCGGAAAGTATCGGGGAGTTCACGAATCGATTTTCTGCTCAAATTCTAAATCTGTTTCAGTTCCGTCACTTTAATGATATCTGTCCGGGTTACAATCCCGAGAATTTTACCGTCGAGTACAACCGGGATCCTACCGAAGTTGCGTGCCGACATGATCTTCAGCGCATCAATCACCGGTGCCGTGGGTGGGAGGGTAATCGGGTCGCGGGTCATGATGTCCCTGACCTGCATTGCCTCACGATCAATCGAAGTCATACGGTTTACATCCGCAAGGGTTACCATACCGATTAATGTATCCCGCTCGATTACCGGAAAGCCGAGATGCTTGGTTGAGTACATCATCGTGATCACCTGGCTTACCGGAAGCGTGGGTGGAACGGTCATCACCGGGCTGCTCATCATATCACCAACCGTCACATCCTGCAGCAGGTAACTGTACTTCACCGCCGCCGATTCCATACTAGCTCCTATATAGATGAAGAGCGCGATGAGGATCAGGAAGGGGGAGAAGAAAAAGAGCCCGATAAGACCAAAAACAATTGCAAAACCTTTACCTATATCAGCAGCAATCTTTGTCGCACGATGGAGTGGCATCCTTTCAGCCAGCCATGCACGCAGTACTCTGCCTCCGTCCATAGGGAATGCAGGCAGGAGATTGAATGCAAAGAGGATGATATTGAGCAACCCGAGATATCCAAAAACAAAGATTACTACACCAGCGACAGGGGGATTCTTAATGACAGCGGGAACAGCATATGCTATCCCAACGCACAACAGACCGACAACCAGACTGGCTATCGGTCCAACCAGCGCCATGGGCAGTTCGGCTTTAGGATCCGGAACCCCTTCTTCCATGGCCGCGATGCCACCGAAGATCATGAGCGTGATACTGTTGATCTTGATCCCTTTGCGGCGGGCGACCAGCGAATGAGCGAGTTCATGAATGAGGACGCCTCCAAAAAGGCCAAGTGCAACAATGGTACCAAGGACCCAGGGCATAATGCCCTCGGTGATAAGCGAGGTATCAATCGGGACGGAAAACAATCCCTGAAGCATATCTGCGGTGAGCGTAATCTGGCTTCCGATGATCCAGGCGAAGAGGGGGATGACAAGGATAAAGGAATAATGGATCAGGATCGGAATACCAAAGATGCGTCCGATCCGAAAAGATCCGTCCATAACAAAGGATTATCTTTTTAACTCTTAAGTATATACTTTCATCTGATAACGATGGAAACCCAGATTACAGAGTTGTTCGGGCTTCAGATCTATACGGACAAGGGCATGTTTGTCGGCGAAGTCGAAGATGTTCTCATCGATGTGGATCAGAAGAAGATAGATTCAATTGTAGTCAGCAAGGTCAATGATCAGCTCTTTGAGCTGAAAAATTACAAAGGCCTCAAGATCCCGTACCGGATTATCAGCGCGATTGACGATATTGTCCTGATCCGCCACCTGCCGGGAGCTTTCACAAGCGGCAGCGTGGAAGAGTAAGAAGGGAATCAGATTACTGCGGGAGAATCATTCATATTTTTTTTGCTCCTGCATGGTTGTTGTATGGAAAACCGGGAAATATTTTCTGCAATCACTACTATCCCCCCCGTTTTTGTGAGACTTGACGGACGTGCATTTCACCGTCTTGCAGAGGATCTTGCCCTGAAAAAACCGTTTGATGACCGGTTCAGCCATGCCATGGTTCAGGTATGCACAACAATCGTGGCTGACAGCGGGCTCTGTCCTGATTTTGCTTTTACCTTCTCGGATGAGATCAGTCTCTTTTTTACCAAACTCCCGTTCAATGGACGGGTAGAAAAGATTGACTCAGTGTCCGCCTCCTTTGCAGCAAGTTCTCTTACCCTTGCCCTCGGAGGTGCAACTCCCCTGTCTTTCGATGCACGGGTCATCCCGGCAACACGGGAATTTGCGATCGAATACCTGGCCAACCGGCAGAACGAAGCCTGGCGCAATCACTTGAACGGGTATTGCCAGCAGGTGTTGATTGAAGATGGTATGAGTGCAAAAAAAGCCGCTGCACAGCTCAAAGGGATGCCTGCAAAAAATCTCCACGAGATGATGCATGGAAGGGGTTTCAACCTTGCAAAGACTCCCGCCTGGCAGCGCAGGGGTGTGCTGGTCTATAAGAAGATCACCGAAAAGGAAGGGTTCAATCCGATCACACAACAGCACGTTGTGGCCGAACGCAGTGCGGTTACGGTTGAACGGGATCTTCCGCTGTTTACCAGCCCGGAAGGCAAAGAGTTTCTGGGAAAATTAGTAGCCTGCCCGTGAGATCCCGATGGTCATGCTGACCGTTTCGGTAGCCCCTTCAATTTCCCAGTCCTTTATCGAATCATGAGTCCTCATTATGTCCCCCGTTTTAAGGAAGGAAAACAGGACCCCTTTGTCCGGTACAACCGCTAAAACCTCTCCTGCAATATTGTTTTGGCTGTTTTTTGTGAGAAGGTCGAAGACCCTGGGATTATTAACCAGCACTTCTACCGAGATGAACTCGCTGACAACAAGATCGAGTTGTTTGCGCATTTCCTGTATCCGGCGGATGACCTCACGTTCATACCCCACCTTCTCAAGATCTTCGTCAAGTCTGACATCTACATACACTGTTGCATCCTGCATGGGAGCGGAAAATACCTCTGCGGGGAGTTTTTCAGTGAAGGTCACGTGCTGTGCGCCAATCTCGAATTTCGCACCGTCCCCGCCAAGCAGCACGGTTCTGCCGGCATCGATCTCAGCCTTGATTCTGTTCCCATCCGCTGCTTCTATAAGGCCTTTTACCTTGAAGGAATCCCTGCCGAATCCTCCCCCCAGTGCTTTCATTACCGGCTCAGCATGCCAACCGATCCGCTCCCACCTGCCCATGACGACGGTGACCTTTCTGGCATTAGCCCGCTCCATGCACACCTCGTTCAGCCGTTCGATTGCATCTTTCACCGGTTCAGCATTCGTAACCACGACCACTTCTGATACCGGCCAGCGGAGTTTTCGCCTGCCCGCCTGGCGTGCATTTGCACACGCATCGTCAAACGATCGGACAATATCAACAGCAAGTTCGAGAGATGCATCAACAAGTGCCGGGTCCCCGGCATCCCAGTCCACAAGGTGAATACTTGCAGGATCATTCCCGCAACGGAGGTTCAGGTAGATCTCCTCCGTGAGATGGGGGCAGAACGGGGCGAGGAGCGCGGTGAGCCGCCGCATGACATAATAGATCGTTTCATAGGCATGGCGCTTGTCAACCGATTCCGCCTCAGACCACATGCGGGGGCGGACGAGCTGAACATACCAGCGGGAGAGATCTTCCAAAATGAAGTTCACCAGTTCACGGGTTGCCCGGTGGATCTGGCATTCCTTCAACGCGGAATCAACCGTGGCAGCGATGGAATTAATGCGGGATACAATAAAACGGTCTTCATCGGGCAAATGACTGAGATGTGCCCTGATATATGCACCATCCCAGACGCTATTCCTGTTCGAAGGTTCGAATTTATCGAGGATCATATACGGGAGCGGAAACCGGTACACGTTCCAGAGAATGTTTACTGCCCGGTTGGTAGTACCGACCCCCTCCCAGTTAAATTTGAGATCGTCCCATGGTGCTGATGACGAGAGCACGTAGAGCCGGAGCACATCAACACCAACTTTTGCGATGACCTCTTCCGGTGTCACGACATTGCCAAGGCTTTTTGACATCTTTTTACCGTCAGCATCGAGTGCAAAGCCGTGCATGCAGACACTCCTGTACGGCGCTTTGCCGAATGCGATAGTGCTCGCTCCGAGCTGGGAGTAGAACCAGCCCCTCGTCTGGTCCTGTCCTTCCGTGATAAAATCTGCCGGCCAGAGCATATCGAACTCTTCGGTCTTTCCGGGAAAACCAAGGGTTGCCCAGGATGCGACCGCTGAATCGAACCAGACATCGAAGATATCCTCGACCCGTTTCATCGTACCGCCGCAGCTGCACGGGATCGTGACATCATCAACGTAGGGGCGGTGTGGATCTGCAAGTGGTCTGCCACTGCGTTCTTCGAGTTCGCTGATGGTGCCTATCACCCGATAGGCATCGCATTTCGGGCAGACCCAGACCGGGATCGGTATGCCCCAGTAACGCTGGCGTGAGATACACCAGTCACGGGCTTCTTTAATCCAGTCATAGAAACGTGCACTCCCTGCCCAGTCAGGATACCAGGTGACCTTCCCCACTTCCGAGAGCATCAGGTCCCGCATCTCGGAGATCTTTAAGAACCATTGTGAGGTAGCCCGGAAGATGATAGGTGTCTTGCAGCGCCAGCAGTGACCATAGCGGTGGGTAACGGTCTCTTTTGCAAACAGGTGTTCGCCAAGCGCCACGAGCACGTTCTCGTTGGAATCCCGTACAAACTGGCCGGCAAAGATACCCGCCTCTTCCTTGAATTTCCCGGCACCATCCACAGGACAGACAATGGCAATTCCTTCCTTTGTCCCGAGCACGAAGTCATCCCAGCCATGGCCGGGTGCGATGTGTACCATGCCGGTATTCTCGAGCGCAACGAAATCTGCTGAGAGAACCTTGTGATCAATCTCGCGCTGGAGTGGCACGCTGGAGGTGAGCGGGGATTCATATTCCCATCCAACGAGATCGGAACCCTTCTTTGTCTCCAGAATGGAATAGTCCTTACAGCGTCCCTTCTTGAGCACCGCTTTTACCAATGGTTCGGCGATCCAGAGGAGCGTCTCCTTGTCATCTTTTCTGGCGAGCACTTTTGCATACTCAAAATCCTTAGCCACGGCCACAGCAACGTTTGCCGGGAGCGTCCACGGTGTTGTCGTCCAGATAGTAAGGAACTCGTTTATCCTGCCTTTGAGGGGAAATTTGACAAAAACCGAGGGATCATTCTCATCCCAGTATTCAACTTCAGCATCCGCAATCGCTGTCTCGCACCGGGGACACCAGTTGACAACACGGTGCCCGCGTTCGAGCATGCCCTTTTCCTCTGCCCGTGCGAGCGTCCACCATGCCGCCTCAATATATTCAGGCATAATAGTCTGATACGCGCCGGGGAAGTCCAGCCAGACGCCGAGGCTGGCAAACTGGTCATCCATCAGGAGCTTGTTCTTGATTGCAAATTCCCGGCACTGCTCGATGAACTTCCGGATACCATACTTCTCGATATCCTTTTTTGATTCAAAGCCGAGTTCCTGCTCAACCTTTACTTCGATGGGCAGGCCGTGCATATCGTAGCCTGCACGGTCAATGATATTCCTGCCGTTCATGCGGTGGTAGCGCAGGATGCTGTCTTTTAAAATCTTGTTCCACGCGGTTCCAAGGTGAATGGTACCCGTGGTATAGGGGGGGCCGTCAACAAAAAAGAACGGTTTCCCTGCACTGCGGTGCTGTTTTACGGTCTTATATGTGTTGTTGGTGCGCCAGTGTTCCTGCACCGCACACTCGATCGACTGTGCATTGAAGTTTGCAGCGACTTCCTTCACAAAACCCCTCTTGAAAATTTATAGGACGCAGAAATGTGCGTAGAGCAATGTTGGCGCTGATGGACAAAGTAGTTTTTCACCCATCGTACTCTGTCGGATTTCCCGCTGCACCGCAAATCGGCGTACCTGACGGATCGGAATCGTAACAATTATAAGGGTGACTTTAATATTGAACATCATGAGATTCGCACGATACGCTCTCCTTTTTGCAGTACTGGTGATCCTGCTTGCGTGTGTATGTGGTTGCACAACAGTACCGAATACAGGTTCCGGGCCGGCGGCTCCGGGCACTACAACAGCTCCCGGTGTTCCCCCGCGGCCGTCATTTACTGAAGTAACTTCTGCCTACCAGGCAGCAAAAAGCAGCGGACTGGAGACTACCATCAACATCCATTATAATGACTTTAACTGTCTGGACCTTCAGAAAGAACTCGGTGTGGATTACCTGTACCCCGATCAGATGTATACTATCTGGGCGACCTCACCGGGGAGTGGGAACGTTAATGTGAATGTCCTCCTCCTCAAGGTCGATGACTTTCAGAAGATCCAAACCGTCAGACCTGCCTGGGATACGGTAAAGAAAACCTGGGTTTATGACGGGATTGCTCCCCTGATCCAGCTCAACGACATCTCCATTCCCCAGGAAAAGACCATCACGATAAAGAACCAGGGCAAATATTTCCTGTGTGCCGATGACCGGAAGGAGTCCGGCATCAATGATGCCATCCTTCGCGTACCGGTAAAAATAACCCGGCTTTGATGCCGGTTATTGAACTACCCTTTTTTTGACCGTGCAGAATCTTAAAATTCTGGCGGACCGGTCTTATGATCCGGAATTTCTTGATGAATGACTTCGGATATTATACCGTAAACAAATCTTCATATCACAACGCACGTGCAGTAATGCCATGCGGAATTAAAAAAAGTGCAGAAGAATAAACCGGAATGATCACTGATGGAGACGTATCCCATTATTCTGGGTGGTGTTAAGAAGCAGACCGGGGAAATTGTGAATGTACGTTTTCCCTACACCGGCGAAATATATGCAAAGGTCTGCCAGGCAAGCCAGAACGATTTGAAGGAGGCAGTTGCTGCCGCGGTGCGGGGATTTGAAAAAACCCGCAGACTTCCTTCAGGAACACGGTCGCGAATCCTTTCCCGTCTTGCCGATGAGATCCATAAACGGTCAGATGAGCTGGTGGACGTAATGGTGATGGAAGGCGGCAAAACGAAAAAGTTTGCTGTAAATGAGATAGTCCGTGCAGAGGTAACTGTCAGGACTTCTGCAGAGGAAGCAAAACGGATCTATGGGGAAATAATCCCCCTGGACTGGACAGATGATACGGAGGGGAGGGTCGGTTTTCTCCAGCGATTCCCGCTTGGCCCTGTTGTAGGAATCATCCCGTTTAATTTCCCGCTGAATCTCGCCTGCCACAAGCTCGGACCGGCTATTGCTGCAGGGAACTCCATCATTCTTAAACCCGCAACCGCTACACCTGTCTGCAGTTTACTTCTTGGCGAAATGGCACTCGATGCCGGTCTCCCTAGGGAAGCGATCAGTGTGGTGCCCTGTGCAAATGTCCGAGCGGAAAATCTCGTCCTAGACCCCCGCGTTGCATATCTCTCGTTCACCGGCAGTTGTGCGGTGGGCTGGCACCTTCGGGAAATCGCCGGACGAAAAAAGGTAGGACTGGAACTCGGAGGGAATGCGGCAGTTATCGTTCACGACGATTCAAATCTCGATTTTGCTGCAAACCGGATCGCAACCGGGGGTTTTATCAACGCCGGTCAGGTCTGTATCTCTATCCAGCGGGTGCTGGTACATCGCCCTGTTTACGATCGCACCCTTGAAAAAATTCTCTCAGCGGTGAAGACTCTGAAGGTTGGTGACCCCCGTGAACCTTCGACCGATATAGGTCCGATGATCGACCAGCAGAAGGCAGAGGAAGCTTACCGGAAAGTCCAGGAAGCCGTGAAGCAGGGTGCACGGATTCTTATCGGTGGCGAACTCAAAGGTACTTTGTTTGAGCCTACGGTTATTGTTGACACGAAACCGGAAATGAGCGTGGTTCGTGAAGAAGTTTTTGCGCCGGTCGTCTCAGTAACACCCTATGATGATTTTTCCGAAGCACTCCGCATAGCTAACTCGGGAGAGTTCGGTCTCCAGGTGGGAATCTTCACCCAGAACATCAACCGGGTTACGCGAGCGTTCGGGGAGATGGAAGTGGGTGGTGTGATTGTGAACGACATTCCCACCTTCCGGGTTGATCATATGCCCTATGGTGGTGTGAAGGGGTCAGGGATCGGGCGTGAAGGCCCGCGCTATGCAATTGAGGAGATGAGCGAGCTCCGGTTCATGGTGATCAACCGGAATGACGGGATGGAATTGGAACGATAGAGTATGGGACAGATTGCAGTAATTGGTGCAGCTCAAACGACTCCTGAAGAATATGAAGTGGCCCTGATGGTCGGTCGACTGATTGCCAGACATCATGAAGCGCTGGTCTGCGGTGGACTGGGAGGGGTTATGGAAGCAGCATGCAAGGGAGCTCAGGAACAGGATGGACTGACTATCGGAATAGTACCTGATACCGGTAATGGAAACGGGTTCCTCGATATCATCATCCGGACGGGACTCGGGCATGCACGAAATGTACAAATTGCACAGTCTTCTGATGCTGTTATTGCAATCGGGGGAGGTTATGGCACGCTGTCAGAGGTAGCAATCGCATTGAAAATAAATCGCCCGGTTTTTGGCATA
>Ga0105106_10001529_pt1 | contig 16717 bp, 18 predicted proteins | sample PPLLaktember2015_5_FD_79109 | JGI IMG/M metagenome (GOLD analysis project Ga0105106, IMG submission 79109) | Freshwater sediment microbial communities from Prairie Pothole Lake near Jamestown, North Dakota, USA - PPLs Lake P8 Core (1) Depth... | ecosystem: Environmental > Aquatic > Freshwater >...
CGCCGCACCAGGACCATCGGGCACCACTGGCCTTTCGCCACGACGCCTATGACGAATGGATCGACGACGCGTCGACCTGGCAGGTCAGATACCAGCTCTCCTTCGACGCGCATCGGCTCGAGGCCGCGGAGCTTCTGGCCTCCGGGCATGCGGCGCTCGCGTGCGACGTGCTTGTAATGACGGCGAAGCGTCCATGGGAGGGCGAGCCAGACGCGGAAGTCGCAGAGGCGACCGCGGGCACGGTGGAAAGCACGGATCTCGCCGCATGGCTGCGCCCGGACTGGCGGCGCTACGTCCGGGTCGAGCTCGCACTCGAGCTGGTGGTGCGTTGCCACGCGGAGTTGGGCAACATCGTGGCCCGCGACGCGGCGCTCGGCGTCCTGGAACGGCTTCCGGACGGCACGGCCGCCGCTGCCGCGATTCGCGCTCAGCTCGCCCTCGCGGCCGGCGACCTGCGGGCGGCGTCCCGCGAGTCGGACGCATTGCGCGGCTCCGGATGGACCGCCGCGCGCGCCGCGCTGGCGATCGAGATCGCGCTGCTCAACAGGCGCTTCGACGAGGCCGCGGATCTAATCAGTGCCTCCGGCGTGACGGACAACGTGAGAGGCGACTACTTCGAAGAGCTTCGCTGGATCGAGTACCGGCGATTGATCCAGAGCGAGAGCGGCATCAACGTGCCAGCGAACCCCCGTCCGTGTGCTGCCGAGAACGAGCGGAGCGAGTTCCTGTACTCCGCCGCGCTGCGGAGCCTTCGCGCGGGCCTCGTCATCGGAGCCTGTCGCCTGCTGGACAGGTTTCTCACGAGCGCGCCGCCGGCCGAGCCGCGTCTCCTCGTCGAAGGACGCCGACATGCGGAATGGGCACGCCAACGTGTGCGCGCCCTGGAAACGCCGGCCGCAGTGCATGCGGGCTGCGGGCAACCCTCGTCAGCGGTTGGCGCCGGCTTCCGACACGAGTTCGCGCACCCGCCCGCGTGACAGCCCGCGCACATCCGAGGGGCGCACGCCGAACACCCGCCGGAAGCTCGTCGTGAAATGGCTGTGGCTGCTGAAACCGAGATCGAAGGCGACGGCGGTCAGCGAGTCGCCAGCCACCACGCGTTCGAGCGACTGATGTACGCGGAGGCGCGTGCGGTAGGCGCTGAGCGTGGAACCGCGCTCCCGACGGAACGTGTGGCACAGGTGATAGGGAGAGACGCCAAGCGAATCCGCGAGACGACCGAGCGACCACCTCGATGCCGCGTCGGCCGAGACCTTCGCGCGCGCGGCGTCCGCCAGTTCCGGATCGCGCCGGCGCCTTTCGAGCGCCGCCCCCGGCCGAAGCGCGTAGGCGTGGTCGAGCACCCGGTCCAGGAGCCCCATCACGGCCTCGTCCACCAGCCACGCATCGGACGGGCCGCCCGAGAGTGACTCGAAGATCGCCCGCTGCTCGAGGTACACACGCGGATCGGACGGGCTGTGATCGAATCGAAACGGGAGGTCCGGCCGGTCATCGGCGCGACCATCCCTCAGTCTCACGGCATCCAACGCCACCTCGGGCGCAACGGCAAACCAGTCGCCGCGATCGCCGTCTGCGCTGATGCGCCGGCGCTCGTAGACGGCATCCCGGTTGTAGAACGTGACAACGGTCGGGTCGGCGACGAAAGGCGCCCGCCCGTCATGCCGGATCCACACGCTCGTGCGGGGGAACACGAAGCACCACGACGTGCATGGCGTGTTGCCGGAGAACCCGGGCTGTTCTGGCCGCGATCTGAAGCTGCCTACCGCCACCGAATCGGACTGATGGAGCAGCTGCTCGGCGGGGAGCAGCTCACGGATGACGGCCGACCGTCGATCGGGCGCGCTCATTGAAGGGATTCCCATACTACGAGGCCCCGAGTCCGCAGGCAAATAGCCGGCCGCAGGAGCACCGCCGGAGGCCGTCGAAGATCCCGACCGGCCTGCGAGAGATTCCGCCATAGCCCATTCGGCTGCACGCCGAGCGGCGCTCGGCCCGTGCCTGGGGGGCCTTCCGACCGGGGCCCCCTTCTTGCAGTTCTGTCGGTAGGCGACTCTCCGGATTCCCTCACTCCGGGTGAGGCCTGGAGGGTGTGCAGATGACACGACGATTCGGCGCCATCGGGCGGCTGGCGGTTCTAACCGGAATGGGACTCGGGCTCGCGACATTCGCCCGCGCGCAAGCCGTCGTCACTCAACCCCTCAACTGGGAAGGCCAGGGCGGCGCCATCGTGACGCCATTCGCCCAAACGGTCGACACAGGCGACAACCCGGGCCGCCTCTCGGTGGGTTTCCAGCTGATGAACGCGGGAGACGTCCTCGGCTCGAGGTTCCAGATCTCGTTCACCGCGGCGTTTCTACAGCGCGTGGAGATCGGCTACACGCGATCCGCGGTGGCTGCGAAGGAGGAGCCGCTGAGCTCCCTGTTCGACCGGGGCTTCAACACGATCCACGCGAAGGTGAACCTCCTGCCGGAGAACTGGAACGACTCCGGCTCGCCCGCCATTTCGGCCGGTTTCATCGCCAGATGGCAGAAGGGCAACATCCAGGAGGAATGGCCGGCGACGAAGAACGGCGATGTGTTCGTGGTGGCGACCAAGACCGTCGCCCCGGACAGCGAAGTGCCGGTGCTCGTCAGTGGCGGCTTGCGCATCACCAACGGCTCGCTCTATGGGCTCGCGGGAAACGCGCCGGACTGGACCGCGCGCGGGTTCGTGACGGGCGGCGTGATTCTGGCGGACAAGGTCCTGGCCGGGATCGAGTATTCCCAACAGCCGTCCGAGATCGAAGACTTCCCAGGGACGGACGTGCCGGCGACCGTGAGCTACTTCGTGCGCCTGCTGCCGGTCCCCAAGGTCAACCTCGGCATCAACGCCGCGATCGTTCGCCTCGCCAAGGAGATCGGACCAGGCCTCGAGGTCAAGGCGGACACCTGCTTCCTGCTGGGAGTCAGCGTGCGCTTCTGAGCCCGAGACCTGGCTTGGCCGGCTAGCGTCCGCCGCGCCGGATCTGGTTGTGCCGGAGCAGGAACAGCTGGCGATTGACGCCGCGCCAGGCGCGCCGAACCTCCCGGCGCTCCACCGGGGAGAGCGTGCCTGCCCGCCGAAGCTCCTGCGCATGCCGCCGCACGCCGGCCATCCGCGCGCGCAGACGCCGGACTTCGCCTCGCGTGAGCTGTCCGGTCCGGACGCCTTCGCGAACGCGCTGACCAATCGCCTGAACCTTGGTGCCAGCGGGCGGCTGCGGCTGGGCCGCCTGGGCCTGCGCCGCGAACGTCGTGACCGGTACCGCCAGTGCCAGTCCCAGCAACATCGCACGTGTCATATGTTTCATCATCGGGCCACCTCTCGGTCTCTGGCAGGTTAGACCCGATTGGATCGGTCGAGGTTACGCGACGAACGATCCGCCGGAAAAAGGCGTCCCGCAGGCGTTTCCGCGAATCTTCCTCTCTTGACTCATCGTGTTGGTGGTACTGTAATCGCTGCGAACGTCAACAGAGGAGTGTCTTCGTGAACAAGAGTGAACTGATTGAACAGATTGCCAAGCAAGCGGACTTGTCCAAGGCCGCTGCCGGGAACGCGCTCGACGCAGCGCTCACCGCCATCAAGACGACGATGAAGAAGGGCGGAACCGTGTCGCTCGTGGGATTCGGCACGTTCTCGTCCCGCAAGCGCGCCGCGCGCACCGGCCGCAACCCCTTCACGGGCGCGACCATCAAGATCAAGGCAATGAAAGTGCCGAAATTCAAGGCCGGCAAGGCCCTCAAGGACGCCATCAAGTAAGCGTGGTTCTTCCGGGCGGCGCGCGCCGCGGCCACCGCGCAGGTGACTACGGCGCCGCGCCGCCCTTCTTCTTCTGTAGATACGCGGCCCGCACCGCGTCGACCAACCGTGCGTCCACCAACCCTGCGGGATTGCCCTGATAGCCGAGGCCGCGATCTGCGCGGAACTTGTCGACGGCCGCGATGGCCTCTTCGTCGAACAACGACAGCTCGCGCGGCGCCGGCTCGGGAAACGCCGATAGCGTCGGTCGCCAGTACCCGAGCGCATGCAGCATGCGCTTGAGCTCCAGCACATCCGGTCCCTCGACACGCGAGAACGTCCGGTACCCCAGCCGCCGCGCGGTGGTGAAGTAGATCCGCTTCATCTCGGCCACCGGCTCCGGATGCTCACCGACTTCGATCGCCAGAGCGATGTAGTCACCGCCACGTCCAGGATTCTTCGGATCGGCGATCTTGATCGCGGCCGACTGGAGGTTGCCCCACCGGCGATCGCCGCCCTTCGCCTGACCGGCCTCGAGCGCCAGGATCATGCGCTCGGCGAGTGGCCACCCGCTCCCTTCGGTGGACTCGAAGCTCTCGGCCACCGCGTCCACGACCTCCGGCCCCACCATGATGTTGGCCTGCACGGTGAAGTTACGGCCCTGACGGCTTCCGGCCCAGGCTCCGTTCTGCTTGCCGGTGTGCGCCGCCGCCCGGCCGCTCATGTCGATCAGCCCGACCTGACGCGACTCGCGCTGAGCATCAGTGGCCATGAGCTGCTGCAGCACGGCTTGCGGCTCGACGCCCTTGGCCAGGAGGTCGAGTCCACGCGGACCGTACTCCACCATCGTCGACGCCTGCGTGCAGACCGCGCCGACGCCGGCGCGCACGTGCGGCACCGCCCGGCCGACGAACGGCACGCGCGTGGTCACCGCCGCCCCGGACTGCCCGGTCGACGGATCGATGGCACAGAGCGAGAACGTCGAGTACTGCGGCTGCCCTTGCGCATTGAGCGGCAAGCCGTCCGGCGCGCGCGTCTGGGCCGCAGCCCCGGACGCCGTGAGAGCTGCCAGGCCGAAGCCGATGAGTGTCGCGAACGGGTGTCCTGACATGTTTCTCCTGACGGCCAACCCGATTCTGGCACAGCGCCGGCAGACCGGTCATCGGGGTCCCTCCAGGGTCAGGCCCCCCCGGCCCCACCCAGCCGGATTCTCCGCACACCGGGCTGAAGAATCCTCACGGGGTCCGGGCACGGCGCCGGCTCCCGCAGAAGACCGCCGATGACGTGGCCGCTCCGCTGGCACGGCCTTCGCAGTTCGGTTCCGGCGAACAGGATTTGGGAGGCGTTGTCATGACCATGCGGATGTTCGGCTCGAATCTCACCCGGACCGGGATGATGGCGGCGTGTGCCCTCGCCACCACGATCGCGCTCGGTGCGCAGTCCCCACAGAACGAATCAGCAGTGGCGGCCAAAGAGGTGCCAACCGTCGCAGCCGCGGATCTCGAGCCGCTCCTGCCAGTCGTGGACGGCTGGACGAAGACGCCCAAAGGCGGCGACAAAGTTGTCGTGTCCGAGACGTGCGGCTACGCTTTCGTCGATGCCATCTACACGAACGGCAACGCCAAGGTGCGGGTCACGCTGGCCGACACCGGGTTCAACCAGGAGGGCCTGGGCCTGCTGGCGATGATCGTGGTCGCTTTCCCGGACGATTATCTCGGCGAGGTGCCGCCGTCGACGACCATTAACCGCCTGAACGTGAACGGGATGCCCGCCGGGTCGCGCTGGGACGCGGCGATTGGAGAAGGCGAATTCACGATCCTCGTGGGAAAGCGCTTCGTCGCCAAGGCCGAGGGAACGGGCGTGGACAGCATCGAAACACTCCGGGGCCTGGTCGAACGGATCGATCTGAAGAAGCTCGCCGCCCTCAAGTAGGCGCCGGGTCGCGACGTCTCCACCAGATCAGTCAGGTCTCGAAGCCAGCGCAACGCCACCGGGCGGCGCTGGCTTTCGCTTTCGGGGAGAGGCGGGGTGTCGCTCATTCGCTACTTCGGGCGCCGCCGGTCGGATCGGCAACCCTCGCTCTCGCTCGGAGAAGCGCAGTCCAGTCATCGCTCGATGCCGTAGATTCGATCGAACGCCTCGAGAGTACGTGTCCATCCATAGCGTCGATCGACCATCTGTCGGGCCCGCCGTGCGATCGCCCGATTGCGCCCGGGCTGTGCGAGGCACCCCTGGATCGCTGTTGACGTGTCACGAGCCGTGACGCCGCCGATCGTGATGCCCGTCCGGCCGTTCACCAGGTAATCGGACACACCGGCCACCGGTCGCGCGACGACCGGCACGCCAATGGCCATCGCTTCGAGCACGGCCAGGCCCTGCCCTTCGTCGGACGACAGCGACACGAACAGATCCCAGCGACGAAGGTACCGTCTCACGTCGCGCACTTCGCCGGCGAGGGTCACCGCTCGGGTCAGACTGTGATCCCGCACGGCCTCTCGCACGCGGTCGGCGTACGCCTCGTCCGCAACAGGCCCCACGAGCTCGAGCTGGGCATCTGGATACATCCTTCGCACGCGCGCGAACGCCTCGACGAGCGCGTGCTGTCCCTTGCGCGGCTCGACGCGACCGACGAAGCCGATGACCGGCCCGGAACGTGCGCGCCGATCCTCGCCACGGAACGGCAGCTCCTCTAGCGGCAACCCCCACGGCAGATAGGTCAGCTTGCGCTTCGACACGCCGGAGTCGACCAGCAGGCGCTCGTACTGGCGCGCCGAGCAGATCACCCGATCGGTCTGGCCGAAGCCCCACGTGTCCTGCCGGTTCATCCACTCGGGACGATTCGGCCCCCAACTGTACATCTGACCAATCAGCCTCGGTCGCTGCCCGCTCATCGTACGGGCGACGACCGCCCCGCAGCTCGGGACACCCGCATGCGCGTGCACGACACCCGGTTTCAGCTCGCGGAACAGATCCGCGAGCGCCGCGGCGCTCGACCAGAACGCGTCGGGCTCGCGATGAAAGACATCGATCGTATGGTGGACCACGCCGGCTCGTCGAAGGCGCCGGCGATAGACGGGCCAATCCGCGAGCGCGGCCGATCGGCCGGTTGTGACGATCGCGACTGGTCCGGTTCGGCGCTGATGCTCGCACAGCCGCGTGATCACGCTGCCGGCGCCACTCCAGAGGAAGGGCGCAACGTGCAGAATGGGCGGGCGCTCCGCGGCCATTGAGGACGTGTCTCGCCTGGCCTCAGGCAGCCGGCTCAACGAGCGGCCGTCGCGCCGATTCCGTGGTTGCCCCGTGCGCCTGTGCGCGATAGAGCGTAAGGTACGCCTGTTCGGCCGCAAGGTCGCCCGGCTGCCAGCCGATCACGCTGACCTGCGACGGCGGCACGCCACGCCCCGCCAGATGCAACGCGGCCTCCGCCGAAGGCGCGACGATGCGGTCCACGAAGTTCATCAGATGGACATCGGTCGCCTGATCTTCGGGCGTGCTGGTGGCGTCGCGCCAATCGTGCGCGGTCTGGACAATCGCCATGGGCCGTCGCCTGGCACCTCGGAAGATCAATGCAACCAGACTGGCCACGGGCGCATGGGCGTGAATGACCTCCGGTTCGGCGCCGGGTGCGTACAGGTTGTCGATGGCGTCGATGGCTCGCGCGTGCGCGCCGCTGTCCCGAATGGACGTCGAATCGACGAGCCTCACCGGCACGCGAGCATCCTCGAGGCGGTCGAGCCACTCGGGTTCGTGACCCGCCTCCTGCGCTCCGAGATGCGAGGCGACCACGATCACGTCATGGCCGGCGCGTTGCTGAGTGATGGCGAGTGCCGTGACCACGCGGCCCGCGTCCCCTCGCAGGAACGCTGCCAGATGCAGGATGTTCATGCTGCCCTCGTCCTCCGCTTGAGCGGCCGCCGCCGCGACGTGGCCGCCGATGGCCGTGCCGCACGAGCCCGCGCGAGTTCGCTCGCGTCGAAGCCGTCGACCGCTGCGATAATCGCCGCGATCGCCATCGCGTCGTCGGCGCGCGCCGCCGCGCGCCGCAACAGACGCACAGCCAGGTCCAGGCCGGGCTTCGCCCCCGCTGACTCGCGGGCCACCCAGATCCGCCGATCGCCGGTGCGCTGGAAGCGAAGTCGCCGGTCGTACAGGTCCTCGAACCGCTTCTCGCCCGGGCGGAGGCCGATGATCTGGACCGGGACGGGCGCGAAACCGGCGGCCTCTTCGAGCGCGAGAAAGCGGGTCACGAGATCGCCGATGCGCACGGGCCGGCCCATGTCCAGCCAGTAGATCTCGGCCGACTGGCCGATCAGATCCGCCCGCAGCACGAGCGCCACGGCTTCGGAATCCGTCATGAAGTAGCGGGTCGCGTCCGGATCGGTGACGGGCACCGGACGGCCGTTCCGCACGCGCTCGCGCATGATCTGCAGGAGGCTGCCGCTGCTGCCGAGCACGTTGCCGAACCGCACCACGATGGGACGGAACGAGGGCGTCGCGGCGGCCAGGGTGATCTGTTCCGCGAATCGTTTCGTGGCGCCCATCACGCCCTTCGGCTCCGCGGCCTTGTCCGACGAGATGAGCACGAAGCGCGCACCGACCTCCGCGGCCGCCTGCACCAGCTCGATCGTCCCGAGCACGTTCACCTCAGCCGCGGCACACGGGGCTCGCTCGGCCATGGTCACGTGCTTGTACGCCGCCGCGTGGTAGATCACATCGGGCCGCGCCGATCGACACACGCGGCGTACCTGCGCCCGCCGTGCGACGTCGCCGAGAACCGGCTCGATCGGCAGGTCTGGATGGCGTTCGCGGAGGTCTCGCTCGATCTCGAACAACCCGAGCTCCGACTGGTCGAACAGGATCAGACTGGCTGGCTGCATGGCCGCCAGCTCGCGCGCAAGCGCGGATCCGATTGATCCGCCCGCTCCCGTCACGAGTACGCGCCGGCCCGAGAACGCCGCGCGCTCCGCCGGGCCCAGACCCGCGTCGATCGGCCTGTCCAGCAGGCGCGCCAGCTCCTCCGCCGCGAACCCGGGCATCACCGCGACGTCTCCGCGCGCGGCTCTTCCCGAATCGCGATTGCCGGATCGAGCACGACGATGTCCACGCGACGGTTGCGCGCGCGGGCTTCCGGAGAATCGTTCGGCGCGAGGGGCCGATGTTCGCCGTAGCCAGCCGCCGACAGCCGGCCCGCTGGCAGCTTCCCGTCGGCTATCAGCAAGTCGACGACGCGCGTGGCGCGGGCCGTGGAGAGCTCCCAGTTCGACCCGAAGGACGCGGTGCGAATCGGCGTGGAATCGGTATGCCCCTCGACCCGGATTGCGTTGGGCTCCGGGGCCAGCACACGGGCGAGAACCAGCAGCAACTGGCGGGCTTCCGGCGTTGGTTCGGCGCGCCCGACGGGAAAGGACCGGGCCTCGGGCATGGAGATCGTCAGGCCCCGGGCGTCGAAGGCCATGTCGATGGCCGGCGCATCCGGCAGCGTCTGCACCAGGCTCAGCAGCTCGCGCTGCAGGCGCTCCAGGGCGCGGCGATCCACCGCGGCGTCTGGCGTCACAGCGGCCGTCGGCGCGGGCGATGCCGGCACGAAGTCGATTCGCGCGCCATACAAACTCGCGAAGCACGCGAACAGCAGCGTGACCACGTCCGCGTAGCCGAACAGCCAGCGGTCGTTCGACACACGCACCGACGGCTGACCGGAAATCGGTCGCCGGCGCACGGCGATCATGCGGCCTCCGGCTGCGGGCGCGTGCTGTAGCGCTTCAGGTAGCCGGCCAGGCGCTCCTCGACGAGACTTGGCGGGGATCCGTCATGGATCGCCAGCACGCCGTCGATCATCAGCTCACGGCGGAGGATGTCCACGCGCGCCCGCGCACGGAGGCGCATCGCGAGCGGAAGGAAGATCAGGTTGGCCGCGCCCACGCCGTAGACGGTCGCGACGAACGCCGCGGCAATGCCCGTGCCCAGCCCGGGAGCGCCGGAGAGACGCTCCATGACCTGCATCAGGCCGAGCACCGCACCGAGGATGCCGAGCGTGGGCGCGTACCCCGCGGCGGCCTCGAGCACCTGCGCGCGTTCTTCATCCTGCTCGGTGCACACGCGCGCGTCGATCTCGAGCGCCTGCCGAACCATCTCCGCGGGCAAGCCCGTCACGGACAACGCGAGGGCGCGCGCCAGGAAATCGTTCTCCGCTGTTTCGATCTCGTTCTCGACGGCGCGCATGCCGTAGCGGCGCGCCTTGTCCGCGTAGCCGATGAAGGCCGGCACCAGCTCCTCGAGCGAATCGCGCTCCTGGTGACGGAACAGGTCGACCACGGCCTTGCCCGCGCGAACGAGGATCGGCCAGGGATAGCTGACGAGCAACGCGGCCGCAGTCCCGCCGAACACGACCGCGAGGGCCTCCGGCTGGACCAGCGTCGAGAGCGCGCCGCCCATCGATACATGTGCCCAGGCGACGACGGCCACGCCGATGAGGAGGCCGCTCAGATTCCAGATCTTGCGCGTGGTTCGCATCACGCTCCCTGCTTCACGCGACTCGCGGCGACGGCCTGCACGTGAATGGCCTCTGCGATGCGAATCACTTCGACGAGCCGGGGCGACCGCGCGGGATCCTCACCCATCGCGATCACCGCGCGCGCGAACTCGAGGTCGCCCTCGGTGTCCACCGTGAGTCGGAGGCCGGGACGGCGAAGGTGCCCGGGCGCCACGGCGCGGAGCGCGCGAAACCGCGAGTCCCTCCGTAGAAAGGAGGTGACGTGCTCGCGATCGTACGGGTCGGTGATGAGATCCCGCGCGCGTTCGAGGGCCTCGAGCCTGACGAGCTCGACGGCCGCTCCGACTGGCAGACCGCACTCCACCAGATGGTCGGCGCCGACCGCGCGGGCCAGACGGACCACGCGGCGCGGGGCGTCCCCGTCCACGAACGGATTGTCCGCGGTCGCGCGCACCACGTCGGTGAGACCGAAGGCGTGTCCAGCCTCGATGTAACGCGCGAGAACGTCGTGCTCGGGCCCGCGGAAGACCTCCGCGCCAAGCCGGCGGGCCTCACGCTCGATCGCGTCATCCTCCTCGCGCGTCGTGGTCGCGACGATCACCGGCAGCGCGCTCTCGGACAGGCGCCACACGCAATGCTCGAGGAGCGTGCGGGTCCCGATCACGGCGAGCACTTTGCCCGGCAGCCGTGACGACCCCATTCGGGCCTGAAGAACGATGGCAGTGTTGGGCTTCATGCGACCTCCGGAATCGGCCGCGTCGCCGAGGTGTTGAACCCGACCGATCCCGCCTCCACGAAGACCGACGTCTCGTAGCTCGACATCCACAGTCCATCGCGGAACCTGCCGATGGCCGACGCCACACGCCACCCGCGCGCGAGTTCCACGAGCATTCGCGGGAAATCGGCGCCGGCCGCAATCGTGAGAGGGATGCCGCCGGAGAAACGCGGGTTGATCTCGAACACGACCGGCTCGCCCTCGACCAGCCGGCACTGGATGTTCACGGCGCCGGCGAAGCGCATCGCGCGGGCGCAGGACCACGCCAGGTCGATCAGGCGCGGATGACGCACGGTGCGACCGCGGTCGACGACCCCGGCGCGAATGACCACGCGCTCGCGCGGGACGATCGACAGCGGCTGACCCGCGAAGTCACAGAGCATGTCGATCGTGAATTCCGGGCCGTGAAGGTACGTCTGCACGACCGGGTCCGGCACGTAATCGAGGAAGAACTCCAGCTCGCGCGGCGTGTGCACGGGATATGCCGCCACGCCGCCTCGTCCGACCCGTGGCTTGATGAACAGGGGAAAGACGGGATCGGCGGGCAGCTGGGTCGGGAGGTACGTTTCGACCGCCGGCACGCCCTGCCGGGCGAGCGCCCGACACGTCGCGTATTTGTCGTTGCAGGTGGCCGTTGTCTCCGGTGGCGACACGGCCACTCGCACACCGGCCGCGGCGAACGATGCCTCGCGCTCGGCGAAGAGCGTCAACTCATCGTCGATCGTCGGCACGACGAGGCCCACACGCTCGGCCCGACAGATGCCCGCGATTACGTCCAGGTAGGCCGGATCGGTGGAGAGCGGCGCGGCGTGCGCGCGATCGGCCACGTACACGGTCGGCGAGAGCGCGTTGACGTCCGTCACGATGACCGAGCCGCCGCCGGTGCCGGCAAGTGCGCGCTGGAAGGCGCGCACGAGAGGCACGCGGCGCGACCCCGCAGTGATGAGCACGTTAAGCGACATGAGGTCTCCCAAGATCGGTGGCAGTCAGATCGGCGTGCGAGATGGGATCGCCGCGATGCAGCGCACGGCGGAGACGCCGGCCGACGACCGACGGCATCTCCCGCGGCGCCACGCCCGCCGACGGACGGAGGGCGGTGAGGTCGCGGGCTGTCAGCACGGTCCCTTCCGGCAGGTCGCGCGCGGCGCAGAGCGAGCGGCGGCTGGCATGAAGGTTCGGGGCTTCGGCTTCGAGGCACACCTTGCGCCCGGATCCGAGCGCCGCCTTGGCCCGGCGCGCTGCGGTGATGGCCTCCGCGAGCTCTTCGGGAGTGCTCGAGACCGGCCGATCGATGGCCGTGCTGTCGGAGTCGAGCACGAGGTGTCGCTCGTACAGTGACGCGCCGAGCGCCACCGCCACAGGCAGGGCAAACGCGTCGGCGCCGTGATCGGACAGGCCCACCGGCACGCGGCACTCGTCGGCCAGCGTCCGGATCGCCGCCAGGTTCTCGCTGCCCCGTGGCACCGGGTAGGCGGACACGCAGTGGAGCACCGCCAGCTCACGAGCCCCGGCGGCCCGGGCCACGCGCAACGCATGCTGCACTTCGGACAGATCCGACATCCCGGTGGAAATCACGATCGGCTTTCCTGTCCGGGCGCAGCGGGCGATCAACTGGTCCCACGTGAGATCACCGCTCGCGACCTTGAACGCGTCGATGCCGAGCCGGTCGAGCATGTCGACGGCGTGTTCGGAGAACGGCGTCGCCATCACTGCCAGTCCCGCAGCCCGGGCGTGCGCGATGACCTTCCGGTGGGCGTCCTCGTCGAGTTCGAAGGCCCTGAAGAAGTCCACGAGCGATGCGGCTTCGACGTGCGCCGGAGCGGGACACGACGGCGCGACGAGCTCATCGGCGACGATTGTCTGGAGCTTCACGGCGTCGGCGCCGGCCCGGGCGGCCCCGTCCACGAGCTTCAAGGCCTCGTCGAGCGATCCACCATGATTGAGGCCGATCTCCGCGATGACGAACGGCGGCCCTCCTCCGGCGATCCGCCGGGTGCCTATCTGAATGGCGTGCGCGTCAGGCGACATGGCGGGTGATCGTCTCCTCGAGAAGCGCGTGCGCCACGCGCGGGATGACTGACAACTGTGTCACTGAGAGATGCGCCGCCGTCGCTGGCGATGATTCGCCGGACCAGGCCGTGGCGAGCACCGCTCGCATACCCGCCTGCCTCGCGCCCACGACGTCGCAGCGCTCGTCGTTGCCGACGAAGACGACGCGGCGGCAGACCACGTCGAGCCGGCGAGCCACTTCCACGAAGGGTGCCAGCTCCGGCTTCCCTGCGCCCGTGCCATGTTGCGTGGCATACACGACTGCGTCGACGCGCGCGGCGAGATCGAGCGCGTCCACCTTGCGCGCCTGCGTTGCCCGCGGGCCGTTGGTGAGCACGCCCAGCCGCCACCCCATGGCGCGAAGCTCCGTGAGCACTCGAGCCGACGTTCGCGGCAGGCGCAGGACCGGCTGATGCGACTTCATCACCTCCACGAGGCCCGGCAGGAGCGAAAGCGGCAGGCCCAACGCGCAGAGCGAGGCCTGAATTTCCTGGCCGCGGTCGCCGGACATGCCGGCGTGCACGAGCAGGCGGAATGCGCTGCGCGGGTCGACGCCGCACAAGGCCGAGAGGCGTTCCGCCACAGCGGCGAATCCGCTGACGACGAAGCGGCGGTACGGATAGAGGGTGTCGTCGAGGTCGAACACGACGGCCCTCGGCTCATGCGGCACGGCGCGCCTCCGGAAGTACACGACGACCGCGGGACCCAACGACGTGAGAGTCGATTCGGCGCGCACGCCGCACGAGGGCCGCGAGTTCGAGCGTGACCCTCGACGCACCGCGACCGTCCACGAGCCGCGATCCGCTGCGTGCAAGCGCGGCCGCCTTGCGCGGATTTCGGAGCAGGAGGAGTACCGCGGCGGCGACGCGGTCGGAGCCTGCGTCACTGGCGCGCGCCGCAGGCGACAGCACGGCGGCAGCGGACGCGAACGCGCCGATCGTGAGGCGCTGCGTCCGAACAATCGGGACCGCGACGGCGGGCGTGCCAAGCGCGCACGCTTCGTACAGCGTGACGCCTCCGGCAATCACGGCGACAGTCGCGCCTGCCAGCCGGCTGGCAAGGCCGTTCGGCGCGTGCACCCAGCGACAGCGTGGAGGCAACGGCGCGAGCTGGCGCGGCGGTGCGAAGCCCGCGACGAGATCCACAGTCACGAGCGGCGAACGTCGCACGAGCGTCCGGGCCAGACGCGTCGCGAATCGCCGGCCTCTGGCTCCGCCACCGAGCGCGATGAGCACGTGCGCACGCGGCCGCGGCCGGCGGCGGACCCGGGATGCGCCAACCGCGGGATCGAGGATCGCGAACGCCGGTCCCTGGAGGTCGGCGGGTCGCGTTCGTGGACCGGTCACCGGACTTCCGTCGATCGACAGGTCCGACGGCACCCGTCCCAGTCCCAGGTCGTGAATGGTCGCCACGGGGATGCGCCGGAGATTCGCCTGTCGCACCCAGTAGCCTGCGTGCACGGTCGAGGGATCGTCGACGACCACGAGATCCGGCCTGGGCCGAGTGTCGAGAGACGCCGTCGATCGCAACACGCGCCAGCCCAGACGACGGGCCGTCGCCGCCGTTCGAGGCGAAGACCTCAGCACGACTTCGAAGGGCACGCCGAGCGCGCGCGCGACGACGCCGCAGCGCACCAGGTGGCCGAAGCCCCGGCGCGGCCCCGCGGCCGCCACACACACGACGCGGCGGATCATCCGCGTCATCTTGGAACTCCGAACGACCCGCGGAACGCGTCGATCACCTGATCGACCTGTGCGTCGGAAAGGGCTGGCGAGAAAGGCAGCGAGAGCACGGTGGCGGAGATGCGTTCGGCGTGCGGAAACTGGCCCGTGGTGTATCCGAACCGCTCCGCGTAGTAAGTCAACTGGTGCACCGCGCGAAAGTGCACGCTCGAAGCGACCCCGGCGCGGGCGAGCGCACTGGCCACTTCATCGCGTGAGCGGCCTGCGATCTGTTCGTCGATCAGAACGGTATAGAGATGATGCGCGTGGACGGTGCCGTCTGGGGTGTCGTCGAACCTGCCAATCGGCAAGCCGGCGAACGCCCGATCGTAGCACTCGGCGATCTCGACGCGGCGGGCGTAATGACGCGCGATCGCTCGCAGCTGATGGATGCCGATCGCGGCCTGAACGTCCATCATGTTGTACTTGAACCCGGGCTGACGCACGTCGTACTGCGTGGGAGCCAGCCGTTCGTAGCGCGACCAGGCGTCGCGCGTCAGGCCATGGAGCGAAGCCGTCCGAATCCATTCGGCCGATTCGGCGGACGACGTCGTGACCATGCCGCCCTCCCCAGTCGTGAGGTTCTTCGTCGCGTAGAAGCTGAAACAGGTGAAGGGCGAGGTCGTCCCAATTTTGCGCCCGCCGGCGACACCCTCGATGCAGTGCGCCGCGTCTTCGATCGTCGTCAGGCCGTGCCGGGTCGCGAGCTTCTCGAAGGCCTCCACGTCCACGGGCCGGCCCGCATAGTGAACGGGAATGATGGCGCGGGTCCGCGGGCCGATCGCGTTCTCCACGGCGCGCGGATCGAGGTTGCCCGTGGCGGGATCGACGTCGGCGAAGACCGGCGTCGCGCCGGCGTGAACGACGACGTTGGCGGTGGCGCAGAACGTGAGCGGCGTCGTGATGACTTCGTCGCCCGGTCCGATGCCAGCGGCCAGGAGCGACAGGTGCAGACCGGCCGTCGCCGAGTTCAGCGCGATGGCGTGCTCGGCGCCGGTGTAGCGAGCGAACGCCGCTTCGAACTCGCGCACGCGCGGACCGGTCGACAGCCAGCCCGACTCGAGCACGCCGGTGACTTCAGCGATCTCCGGCGCGCCGATGTCCGGCGGAGCGAACGGAACGTGCGGGACCGCGACGACCGTGCTCATGCAGCGTGATCCTGCGGGCCCGTCTCCGGCACCGGTTGCAGAGTCTCGAACACGGCCCGCCAGTTGTGGAGCGCCTCTGGGAAATCTCCTTCGAGCGCTTCCGATACGGCCAGCCAGTCTTCGGCGAACTGTCGTTCGATCAGGGCGTCGACCACGACGCGGGTCTGGTGGAGCGCCCGCGTCCACGGACCGCCCGGCGCACACAGCCGCCGAAGGTCGGCACCCGCGACGGTCGCCGAGACCACGGCCAGGCGAAAGAGGGTCCGTGACGCGTCGACCAGCCGGGCGAGCTGCTCGTTGCCCTCCGTCGGCCGCTGCCACCGGAACGCCGCAGCCACGTCTCGGGCATGCCGCTCGAGCACCTCGAGGCTGTCGAGCGCCGTCGCGATCGCGTCGGCGACAACCGTCTCCTCGGAGCCGTCGTCCGCGGCCGTTCCCGGTACGGAAACTGTCGGAGCGTCGACAGGGGATCTCCGGTCCTCCGTCATGCACGCGAGGAGCGCCGGCCGGCCGGGGGACGGGAATTGGGCGGTTTTGGGCCTGGAACTGGCCTCTCGTGCAGCCGGGGAACTGGGCAGCGGGGTCATCGACACTCTCCTCGGCGGGTGGAAAGGCGAGAATCCTGCCAACATTGTGAGGACCGGTCCTGGGTCCTCGGTCCTGGGTCCTCGGTCCTGGGTGCTCGGTCCTCGGTCCTCGGTCCTCGGTGCTCGGTGCTCGGTCCTCGGTGCTCCGTCCTCGGTGCTCGTCTCGGTCCTACGTCCTGAGGCCCGGGGC
>Ga0105106_10001531_pt1 | contig 16712 bp, 11 predicted proteins | sample PPLLaktember2015_5_FD_79109 | JGI IMG/M metagenome (GOLD analysis project Ga0105106, IMG submission 79109) | Freshwater sediment microbial communities from Prairie Pothole Lake near Jamestown, North Dakota, USA - PPLs Lake P8 Core (1) Depth... | ecosystem: Environmental > Aquatic > Freshwater >...
GCACAATCCCTTCCGCCCTCAGTTCCATGTCGATTCTGTTTGTCCCCAGTTCCAGGTAGACTTTGCCAAAATCCCCGAAGCTCCAGATTCCCCCGACGCTGTATCTGTTGTTGTAGGCGTACGACGAGACTCTCATGAAGGATCTGATAGCGTTCGGGTCGCCGGCATACCCGTCGGGGACGGGGAAATCGAAATTGTTGTAGTTGCTTATGTATGTATCGTTCGGGCGTTCGCTCAGATTCGTCACATGCCCCTGCCATGGCAACGTCTGCGGGTACAAGTAACAAAACGCGGCTTTACCCGGCCACCGCAGTATGTCATGTGGATATGCAAGGAAGGTGTAGAAGGGATTGCTGCCGATGGTGAAATTGGGATTGGCAAGGGCATACAAAGGTGACAGCGCTACGAAAGCAATGATCAGCCTTCTCATGGCGGTTCCCCGGAAGATTTGACGACTTTGTTGGCATAAATCTCAAAGACTGTGCCATGTGGCCCCGCAGCATGATGCTGAATGTTTATGACTCTCTGTAACTCCTTGCGTTTGTAAAACAGTCACGTGAATTGAAATCTCTACTGTAACCCAAGTCCGGCGGCGGTAATGAAGGCGCGGGAGACTGCGCCAACTTGTGCATCGGGTTGAGCGCGAGCGTTTGGCTGGTGACCCCTATCCCTTCTTGATCACGAGAAGTGTCATATCGTCGTCACGGGGGTGTCCCTCGGTCTTGATGGCTGCGGCAACCTGGAGGGGTCTAAACAGCGAAGGCATCCTCGACTGGATGCCTTCGGTCTGCTGCGACATCTATCTCTTGCGCGGCCACGTCAGTCTTGAGCTTGAGAGAATCGACCGCCGAGCCGGGTTCCGTTCCGCCGCATCCTCTGAGCAGGAGCCAGAGGCCGATGGTGACGGCAAGGATAATGAGCAGTGGCCAGAGCCATGGAGTGCCTTTTTTGCCTGCAGCTGCTGCGCCGCTCATGTGGTAGCTGCCGAGATTCTTCAGGTCGCCAAGGCCCAGGACACCGGCGAGTGGTTGCGGGGCAGCGCTAATGATGCTGTCCTTCTGTGACACGAGCAGATTTGTAAGGCCTCCAAGATCCAGACCGCCCTTTCGGATACGATCTCCCAGGACTCCCATGATAAGGAGGCCGGCCACACTGAGCAGTGAACTTGCCGATGGACTCTTGATGCCGGCAACGTTGCTGAGCAACCCCGCAATGGATGACATCTTGTCACCGAAAATCGACGCAAGAAATTTTCCGCCGAGTGCGTTGATCGGTTCTTTTGCACTTCCTCCCAGCAGGCTGCCGACGTTCTTCAAGATGCTCCCATCGTTAGCCTCATCCTCCAGCAGGTCGAAGATCTGGCCCATTGCTCCGGAATCCTGCGCCTTGTCCAGCAGGCCTCCCAGGACGGTGGGAAACGCAGATCCCAAAGCTTTGGTCGTAGCGCTGTCAGATTCGCCCAGCATTCCGCTGGCCCTGGAAATCAGGTCGGGGGTGACGACCTCCTTCAGTGAGTCAAGCAGGTTTGTTGCCATCGCGTTGCTCCTTTCGAATGGCTATTTCGTCAGGGCGGGGGAAGGAAGAAGGCTACCGTATAACCACACAACGATACGCAATTTCATCGCCAATAAAAAAAGGGCAACGGTTTAGCACAAACAGGGATCATTGTCCGCTTGCATTCTTCTCTCTCTCCGCGCATCTTTGAAAGAAAAGGACTGACGAATGCCATGCCACTGAAACCTGAAATTCGGAAAGGGATCTTCGACGAGCGCAGTTGCACGGCAAGACATGGTGAGTTTGACTCTTCATCCTTCGCGCCGTACTTTTGGTTGAAACCCGTTTCTACACTGTCGACGTCGGAGTACCTCTATGATGCAAAACTCAGACAAATCCTGGTATCGAATTGAGAATGTCGATGAAATAGATTCGCCGGCGCTTGTCGTCTATCCGGACCGTGTTTTGGCGAACATCCAGACAGCAAGGAGAATCGTCCAGGATGTGACATTGCTGCGGCCACACGTGAAGACGCACAAGTCACCAGACGCTGCCGGTCTGCAAATCTCCGAGGGCATCACAAAGTTCAAATGCGCCACGATCGCGGAAGCCGAAATGCTCGCGCTTGCGGGAGCGACCGAAGTCCTCCTGGCCTATCAGCCTGTGGGACCGAAAGTGCGGCGACTCCGCGCCCTGACACGGACCTACTCTCGGACCTCATTTGCGTGCCTGGTCGACGACATGACTGCTGCTGGTGCCATAGCTGATTTGTTTGCCGAAGAATCCGAACCGCTTGAGGTATTCCTCGACCTCAACGTTGGCATGAATCGCACGGGTATTGTCCCGGGTGATGCCGCCCTGGAGCTATACTGCGTATGCGCTGGAACAAACGGGATTCGCCCGGTGGGCTTGCACGCATATGACGGACACATTCACGACAAGGATCCCCTGCTCAGAAGTCAGCGCTGCAATGCGGCCTTTGCCCCCGTTCTCAAGATGCAAGAGGCCCTGATTCGGAGGGGGGCCGGCGCCCCTCTCATTGTCGCAGGAGGATCGCCAACTTTTCCAATGCACGCTCGTCACTCCGGAGTGGAGTGCAGCCCCGGAACCTTTGTCTACTGGGACAAATCGTACCTGGACGGGCTTCCGGACCAGGGTTTTCTCCCCGCGGCGCTCGTCATCACGAGGGTCATCTCACGTCCTACCAGACAGGTTCTGTGCCTCGACCTGGGCCACAAGTCCGTCGCAGCGGAAAACGACATCCTACATCGGGTATTCTTTCTGAATTCAGCAGGCGCCGAAGTCCTCTCACAGAGCGAAGAGCATCTTCTTCTCCGGGTAGACGACTCAGGCTTGCACGCGATTGGCGAGGTCCTGTATGGATTGCCCTTCCACATCTGTCCCACATGCGCGCTGTATGAGCGTGCGACGACAGTCGTGGATCACAGGGCACAGGGTGAGTGGACGATGGTGGCACGCGATCGGTCGATCAATATATGAGCCACAACTGAATTCTCCGTTCGATGCCGGAATCCGGGGGACATTGGCGAAGGGAACCCCCGGAAAGAAAAACCCGGACAGAACTGTCCGGGTTTTGATTGCGTCAAGCTTCTGCTATCTTCTTCAACTTCTGAAGAGCCGCTGGCCACATTTTGTTGAACATCTCTCCGTACTCGGCTTCAATGTCCATATCGACCAAAACCTCGGTGGAACCACCTCTCGCTTTGAAGGTGTAGTTTTCGAAAGCTGGCGCCCATTTTCTCGCCGACTCGCTTTCTGTGTCTTCTATTCCATTCTGCACAATCCCGATGTGTTCGATGGAAATGAACTCGTACGGATTGTTCTCCGCTATTCTGCTCACCATCCCCCCTTCCTTTCCCGTCTCCGGATCGGGTCCGAGGAACAGAATCTTTGATCCTTTGCTCCAGGCTCCTTTGTAATATGAGCCAGGGTTGAAAGCCGCAGTCCATTCTCGGTACGGCTTATCATCCAGCATCGCATGCCAGACCTTCTCTTTTGGCGCATTGATCACGATTGAGAAGTGTAGTTTTTCCATAGCCTTCTCCGGCTAAAGCACACAGATTTTCCTTTGTCCGGCGCAAGTCCGGATCGCCCATTATAACCAAGCGATGGTGATTTTCTTGTTCGTCTCGTATTGAGTCTTTGCTGAGAGGAAACCAGTGCCGGACAGAGCTCCCTCGAGCGTGCGCGTGATGCTCAGAGTTCCCGGGCCTGCTGTGAATCCGCTCACGTCGAGGGCATCGTGGGTACCGTCGTCAGGTTGGGAATTGTTCTTGCTGTTCGTTGCGTCACTTGCGTTTCCCCTCACCGACGTTCCGGTCCCTGCTATGTAGTGAATCGTGAAGCTGCTCGTACGGGTGAGCTGCGCTCCCGAAATGGTGGGCGCGGCAAAGACCGGACGGGGGGGAACCGAGACATTCGCGGTCGTGTTCACACCACCGCGAGTGAAGAGGCACGAATAGGTTCCGCCGACGGGTTGAATCGGAACGCGCTCCGCGTGACCCACGAGGAGGGCGTTCCAGGTGAGAGCGGTACCATTACCCGACAAGGCGATATTCGAGGCCATTTGGACCACCTTGCCGTTCTGGAAGAACTGCATCACTACGATCACTTTGCCGTCCGAAGGCATTTCGTCGATATCCAGAACCGAGATGAGCACATCGACATTTGATGCTGGCGCGTCGATGACAGATGGTGCTTGACACCCGCTGCAGCCGGCAAGACATGCTGCGAGCAAAGCGACCAAGGAACTTTTCACGAACAATATGCCCTTTTGACCCGTTTTCAAGATCATCCGACCCTCCTGGTGTATGGTTGGTGAGGTCCACATTCTCCATCCCTAAACCAGGCAAACGAGCATTTTGTTCCATCGTACCAATGTTTTGGCGATCCACGATGACCACGGGGAGCTCTGGGCTTCTGCCGTGGTTACAGTGTCGCAGCAAACTCCTGTGCAAACCTGACCATTGATGGATCCGCATCATACGGAAGAACGCCGCTTCCGAGCACGGTCGCAGGCCGCCCCCCGGCAAGTTTCGCCAGGTACACCAGCTCCGCCCGAAGAGCCTCCCGATCATCCGAGGCAAACAACCTCGCAGGAGTATTCAATCTCACCGTGACAGACGGGTACTTCTTCATGATCTCCATGAATGCCTCTCGCTCCGTTTCAGCAGGACAGATCACATATTCTGTCCCCGTCCTCAAGAGATCATCCAGGATGCCCGCGGTGTCACCGCCGAGGATCAATGGTGGTGATTCGTTCGTGAGACTTCGGACGCCGGCGATCATTTCGCGAAGTGCAGGAAAAACCACGCTCTTAAACGAGTCCGAGGAAATGATGGGTGGAGAAGCCGCAGAGTCGAAAAACATCACGCGAAACCCTCTGGAGGCGAACGTACGGCACACCTCAAGCTGCCCCGCCACGAGATATTGTAGCGCAGCAGCGACCGCGTCCGGGTTGGTCAGCACCTCGGTCAGAATTCCCTGAAAACCTACCAGCGCGCAGGCGATTGAAAAGGGGCCGCTCAGCGGAATGCGCACTTCAGCCCCCGGGCATTCTTCTTTCAATCGCGCCGCCGCTTCCATAATCATCGGAAATCGGCCTCCGCCTGCTGCCTCAGGCCACACAAGCCTGCAGATATCTGCCGCGCCCTGGCACAACCGCCCCACGACCGACGGAACTTCATTTTCCCGGGAAGCCCCCACGACCGCTCCGTACGCTTCGGCCTCGACATTGTAAACATCGATGCCAGCAACAACCGGTGCGTGCCGGTACACAGCATAGGCAGCCGCATGAGCTTCAACGAGAAGGTCGGCACTCCTGGAGACTTCCCAGGGTCTCCTGCCGATGAACTTTGCGGCATGTTCGTAGACAACGGGAGTGAATTCCACCAGGTCTCCGAAAAAGAGAGAAAAGGATTTCCTGCAAGAAGATACAGGAGGTGAAACCGAATATCAAGCAATCTAAGGGATTCGGAGGCGGCGGGATGTGCGCCACTCGTTCAAGAGACACACGTTCGGAAACCGGATGGCGCTGCAGAATCAATCGACTGAAAGGTTGAAAGATGAGTTAAGCCCTCCGAAGGGGCACATCCCCTTAGCTTCCGAGGCAATCAACGTCGCTCAAAACAAATACCGACACGTATGAATACGGTATGCCTGAGATTCCGGTATAGATCATACCGAACGTAGTTACACAACCGGGGAACCACTCATGCTGGCAGGATAGCGCGGCCGCGATGCGATGAGTCCTGTCGAAGGCAGAGAAGTCCATCTTCGGCTCGTTCGGTTGAACGGCAGGATTGTACCGCCACTGGTCATAGGCATTGTCCCATGCGCACGCGGAATCCCTGATCCATCCGCGGCTATTATGTTCCCCTGCAGAAACGCCGAACTAGAGGTTTGACTTCGGAGAAGGACGGGGGCGAGAAATACGATCAATAGGAGCAGAACACGGGACGGGACGCGGAATACACTGTTGTAGCTGGAATTTGCCGCACTCGAGATTCGTTCCATAATGCGCGGGCCTCAGACATTCCATGGAGGCGTCACAGATCACGTTTTCAGGATCACCGTCCCGGCAACTCGCGTGAGTGACCTGCGGTCTCTCTTCAAGACTCTATCCGCGACAAAATAGCGAATCCGAGTTCAAAGCGCCACTATCATTCTGTGTCACACAACAGCGTAGAAGCCCAAATGATAAGTTCTTTCTGGCGCAGCATGTGGGGAAAGACTGCAGGAGGAACTCAGAAGGGTACACGATGACGTGTCGGGTTCTTTTCTACTTCCTTGTGTTCGCGATGCCGGGTTGCGATACCGGGGTCTCCTTGTTCGCATGTGCGGTTGCCGCTGTCATCGCCGCGGTGGCGCCAAGCGTTTCCGCGAGTATGGCCGCGCGAGTGGCGGCAATGGCGATACTCCGCACAAGGGGCGAGCGGGGATTTTCCTGGAAAGCCTCCTCCGCCCGAGCCAGGGTCTCCAGTGCCTTGCGCAACTCCGCCGGCACAAGCTGTGTCGCAGGGGAAGCGCTCGCGTGCGCGAAAGCCTGACGCGCACTGACAAGTTCTGTTGGGGGGGAGCACGTAGCGCAGCCTACCAGTATTCCTGCGAAGGAGATGATGAGGATATGTATGAGGGGTTTCACTGTTTCATCCTTCCCCTTTATACCTATACTAACGGAATAGAAGGGTACAGAATCATGCCGGAGAATGGATCAACTGAAAGAACGGTGGGCACGTGCGAGGCGGCACAAGCAACAAGGCCCAGGGGCTACTGGCACCGCCGATGCTGTCACTCTCGCTGTCACCCACCTGCCACTCCATTCCTGCAACTCGTACTGCCACTGCTCTTGTTCCCCTTGCTAGCGGTGGACTCGCTTCTCCGCCTTGTCTGTCGGCGGGATAACCACCCTGCCATGATGGGCCATCCTGCCCGTGACATCCTTAAGGAAGTTCAACTCTTTTTCGGTCAGCGGGCCTCGCGGCATCCCCGCACCTACGGCCTCAAGGTAGTTCAGATATTTGTTGTAGAGCCTGCTCGCGTATTCCGCCTCATCCAGGCTGACGGTAACGGCTGTTTCTTTGGGCTTGTGTGTGAACCTCTCGAATCGCCGGTCTCTCATCGACAGATCCTTTCTTCAGTTGAACTCCCGGTCTCAGTATAGGCCTTGTGAAACCCATACTCTGTCGGCCATCTACCTCTGGTACCAACAACTCCTGGGCTCCTTATTGTTCCCCGTGCTATCAAAAGGGGCCAGCTTTTGATCTTCCTAACCTGCCAGAGGCTAGAGCCCGCACATTCGCCCTGCAAGGCCTCAATTTTGCAGTGTGCTCCGGTAGAGCGGCAGAAGCGTTTTCCTGTTGCGTGGACCGCTGCGATGTAACACACGCCGTTGCGAAGGTACACGGAAGCCCTGATGCACACTCCTTGCGGGGGATGTCACCGTCGATGCGATTCGGAGGTGACAACAGAGTGACAGCAGTTGAAGCTTTGTTATCGGCACTAGTTTTGCTATTTTTGTCGATGAGGTTCTTTGCAAAACAAAAATGAGAATAAATCCAATCCTGCTATTGCTGCTATCAAGCGCACCTGTGGGTACCAATTCATTCGCTCAAACAGTGCCACCCTTTGTCAATACCGTTGAGAACGCAATTGATCGTATGTGTCCTTGAGAGTATTTGATACTCTGGGCTGGGAAGTGTCGCTTCTCCTTTCCGAACAGTTGTCTACTGGAACGCACTCAAGACAATGGGACGCTGCAGGTTTGTCAACCGGAGTTCACTTCTACCGTTCGCAGGCCGGCTCATTTTTCGAGACCAACAAGCTTGTTCCACTTATGTCTTTTGCACATAAAACGAATGAAAGCAGGGAATTCCAAAATGTCCAATAAGTCTGCAATGCATATGATCTCTGTTAGTGGACTTGGTTGTTCTTTTCGCCACTTGGTTATTACCTTAGCGATTCTAACTACAGTACTTGGAGCTTCTGGTTCTTTCTCTTTTTGTTATGCTGAAGCGACGGGCATATCCAGTTCTGCAAAAAAATGGGTTGGAACCTGGAGTACAGCACCACAACTAGTTGAGCCAGGTAATAATCCCCCGGCACCTGGATTGAGCAATAACACTCTTCGACAAATAGTGCGCATTTCACTTGGCGGGGACAGTCTGCGAATGCGATTGTCAAATGAGTTTAGCACGAGTCCTGTAACATTGTATGCAGTTCATATTGCTGTCTCTAGAGGTGGTGGTACGATTGACACGAGTACTGACAAGGTTTTATATTTTGATGGCACGACGGAGACTACAATTGCGCCAGGTACTGTAATTACATCGGATCCTTGTCAGTTTGCTGTGCCACCACGGACTGATGTTGCTGTCACCATTTATTTCGGCAATACCTCGCCGGATGTAACCGGCCATCCTGGATCAAGAACCACGTCATTCCTGCTTCCGGGCAATGAAGTTTCGAGAGTGGATTTTGCCGGTGCTGTGACGACAGATCATTGGTACAATATCAATGCGATTGATGTACTGGCACCGTTAACTGCAGCTTGTGTTGCTATACTTGGTAACTCCATTACCGATGGACGAGGTTCAACAACAAACCTGCAAAATCGATGGACAGATGTGTTGTCAGAATCTCTTCTGAAGGACTCAAGTACTCAGCAAGTAGGTGTTCTTAATCTGGGCATTGGAGGGAATTGCGTGCTTTCGGGTGGTCTGGGTCCAACCGGAGTAAGCCGATATGATCGAGACATTCTCAATCAACAAGGGGTACGTTGGGCTATCGTTTTTGAAGGGGTTAATGATATTGGGGGGGTCAGCTCTGCTACTTCTGCAACTTCGACTGCCAATAGTCTTATTGGTGCCTACAAGCAGATGATTGTCAAAGCTCATATCAAAAATATCAGGATATACGGTGGTACCATTCTGCCCTTCAATGGGAATTCGTACTATAATCTCTATAGCGAGTTATGCCGAAATTCCGTTAATCAATGGATTCGAACCGAAGGCAATTTTGATGGGTTTATTGATTTCGATAAGATGATGCGAAATCCACAGGATACTACGAGGCTTGTGTCATCATATCAGAATGATGGTCTGCATCCTGATGCGGCAGGATACAAAACGATGGGTGAATCCATTGATGTCAAATTGTTTGCTGGGGCAGATACGATTTTCCAGCAAGCAACGGGAATTGAGTCGTTGTGGTTTGAAGCTGAACGTTTTCCGACGGTTGACAGCAGATTTACTATAGCAAGTGATGCGGCGGCTTCAAATGGAAAATATATAACGGTTCAGGCTGGCGTACAATCCCTTTCAGCAGCTCCAACCGATAGTGCTGGTTTACTTACTATCCCTTTTACAGTGACTAAAGACTCAACATACTACGTATTTGGCCGTGTAAGTTGTCCGACATACGATGACGATTCATTTTGGGTAAGGGTGGACGATAGTACGTTTGTGAATTGTAACGGATTGAAAACAAGCGGATGGGCGTGGATGAATTTGAGCAGTTATCTCCTGACCAAGGGTAGTCATACCCTTACCATTGGCTATCGCGAAGATGGAGCCTGTCTTGATAAACTATGCATTACCGATTTTTTGGTCGCTCCAAAGGGCATGGGTGAAGCAGATCCTACATCGGTTGGGGTAAATCCTATGGAAGCAATCGATGGCTATGAATTCGGGCAGAATTTTCCAAATCCGTTCAATTCTAACTCAACCATAGGCTACGACATACCTCACGCGGGCATTGTTTCGTTGAATGTTTACGATGTAATTGGCCGAGAGGTGGAGAATCTTGTGAATGAGATGCAAGAGCCGGGAAGACATTCTGTCTACTTCGACGCCTCCAAATTCTCGAGTGGAATGTATTTCTACAATCTTACATCAGGAATGCTCACTCAAACGAAAAAAATGGTGTTGATAAAATGACGTCACCCGATGCCAGGTGCAGGTGGGTGAGTAATGCAGACCCTTTTCCCCCTGGAGTCAAACGGTACTCATCTCAACATTGCTACTCGAACCGGGGGCTGCTCAATGAAGGGTGAAAGATTAATGTGAAAACTGGAACATTCGTTTTCATACGCGCCGCTGCAGCCCTGAACAGGTCATCGGCCCGATAGCCGAATCCGGCGCCTCATGAGTCGGCGCCCATCCTAGGCGGCGTGATGTCCGCCCTTCTGCAGAGAAGACATCCTGCAAGTTTATTTGAGAAGAAGGAGGCTGCGCGTCTGAACGAATTCCCCAGCCTGCATTCGATAGAAGTATACGCCGCTTGACAACTCTGAACCGTCAAACCCCACTTCGTAGCTCCCTGGTTCCTTCATCTCATTGTGCAGTACTGCCACTTCCCTTCCGAGTTGGTCATATACGGCAATCCGTACCCACTTGCATCCCAGACCCGAGACCGCATACTCTATCTTCGTTACCGGATTGAACGGGTTGGGATAGTTTTGTAGCAAACAGGTTACTGTTGGCACTGCCGGTTCACTACGCACTCCCGTCGTGATCATCTCGACCACCGCTGGCTCAAACACATGGACAGTGCCATCAAGATCAATCTGCTTCAGCCGGTAGGCCCATTTCCCGGATGTGACGTTTTTGTCAACGAATGTGTACGTGTGTGGCTCTTGGGTAGTTCCCTGCCCGGGAGTGAAGCTCCCTGGTATTTCGGTAAACGCCTGTTGTGACTGTGCGAGGGCTTTCTCAAGGACAAAGCCGTAGTTGTCAATCTCCGACATGGTCTCCCACCGAACCGTGACACTGCCATCCTGGGACAGAGGCATGGCTGAGAAGCTGCGCAGAGTAATAGGCAGGGAGATTTCGGGAATTTCAATCCGGAAGACGCCTGCTCCCCATGTTCCCGCAAAGAGATACTTGCCACTGGCAAGAAGAGCATAAACATTCTTGCTTGTCAAGCCCAAGTTCACCGAAGTCCAATTCGCCCCGCTGTTGGTGGAAAGAAAGACACCGCCGTAGAAGGTCGCGGCATAGAGATACGTTCCACAGACGGCAAACTCTGAAATACTCAGACTCGTCAAGCCGTCGTTGACTGCACTCCAGCTCGCACCGTTGTCGGTAGAACGGAAGATCCCATCCCCCCTGGTCCCAACAAAGAGATCCGTTCCTGAAATCGTGAATGCCCAGAAGGGCTCAGCTGATTCAATGCCGGCGACCTGAGTCCAGCAGTCGCCGCTGTTCGTAGAGAGGAACAGACCACCCCACGTGCAGGCGTAGAGATTTGTGCCCACAACGGTCAGTGACAAAACATTCTTGCTATCCCAGTTTGGTAAGCCGGTGTTGACCTGAGTCCAGCCTGCACCGTTGTCAGTGGAACGATAGACGCCCATGTCAGCAGAACCGGCGAAAATACTCGTGCTACCTGACCCGGTGGGGCATAAAGCAAGAGCCGGAATATCTAGTCGTGTCAGTCCTTTATTGACCGCAGTCCAGCTTGTGCCCATATTTGTAGAAAGAAAAACGCCGTCGCCCTTGGTCCCCGCAAAGAGATTTGTGCCACTGAAGGCAAGAGATTGGACAGCCGCGGTACCCAGGCCCTGGGTGGCCTCGGACCAGCTTGTTCCATCGTCGGGCGAGAAAAACACCTTCCCGCCATACGTCCCCGTATAAAGATCGCTACCAGAGGCAGCAAGAGCCCAGCATATCATGTCCGTCAGGCCGGTGCTCACAGCCGTCCATCTTTGATTGCTATTGTTCAGCAAGCAGATACCCCCGCCAGTAGTCCCGGCAAAGAGACTCATGCCCTCTCCCCCACCGGAGCCGGGGATGACAGCAAGAGAATAGACCGAAGTGGAAGACAGCCCATCGTTCAATTCAAACCAGCTTGCTCCGTTGTCGGTCGAGAGGAAGACGCCGCCGGATGTTCCGGCAAAGAGATTGGCGCCCGAATTGGCGAAAGCACGAACATTCGTGCTCGTCAGACCAATATTCGCCGTACTCCAGCTTGTACCGTTGTCGGTGGAACGAAAGATGCCACTATTCCTGGCCCCGACTAAGAGATCCGTTCCTGATATCGTAAATGCCAAGAAGGGTTCAGCTGATTCAATGCCAGTGACCTGAGTCCAGCTCTCGGCGCTGTTCGTGGAACGGAACAGGCCACCCCATGTGCAGGCGTAGAGATCCGTGCCGATGACGGTCAGCGACACAATATTCTTGCTGTCGAAGTTTGGTAAGCCGGTGTTGACTTCAGTCCACCCGGCTCCATTGTCAGTGGAACGAAAGACGCCCATATCGACAGTTCCGGCGAAAATATTCGCACCACCTGTCCCGTTAGAGGCAACAGCAAGAGCAGTGATATACCATCGCGTCAGTCCTGTATTGACCGCAGTCCAGCTTTCGCCCCTGTCAGTCGAACGAAAGATACCGTCGCCCTTGGTCCCCGCAAAGAGATTCGTAGAACCTGTCCCGTCAGTCGCGGGACTGACAGCAACTGCATAGACAAGCGTGGTCGTCAGACCCGTGTTGACTTGAGTCCAATTCACCCCGTTGTCGGTTGAACGATAGACTCCACCGTTGTAAACCCCTGCGAAGAGATCGGTGCCACCATCCCCGGTGGAAACGACAAGGCTATACACAACGCCCACAGCTGGGGCATTTGTCTGCAGCCATTGAGCGGATGCAGAGGAACAAAGCAGGACTACTGCGAGTGAGGTGAAGAAGAACCGGGTAGTCATGTTGCCCCCTTTTTGGAGCAATCACTACTGGTATGATCATCGCGTGGCACGCGCGACATGCGGCCGCACATGAGAACTGAGTGCAGGTGAGGAGAGGTACAGGCACACAACAGGAATATACAAACCGTATTGCGCAATCTCTATATAGGACAATTCCAGATAATCGTTTTGAAAACTCAAGGCCCTTCTTTGCAGGAACATTCCCACAGACCACGCCCAGGCCGGTCCAATCCTGGAAGCCGCTCAAACTGTCTGTTTTTGGCACTACAGGGGATCACTGGCTTCGGGCACGTACGTGTGTAACCCATCAGCATTCACCGCACGCCATCGACCGCCTCGGACGTTCCAAACGCATGCATCAGGACCGTCTCGACAGACCTCTCCGCCGGCATCAGATATCCACAATCGACGACGTTCGCGCATCGTGAGCCCTATGGGGACCTCCCGCAATCTCGACAGAACGTCCGGTTTCTACTCCGTATGTGGAATTGAAACATACATGAGGCAACGAAGCCGTTTCGAATAGAAATATGTTGAGGCAATTCGCCCTCTTGATCCGACCCTGCTTTTACTTTAACTTCCTGTAATAGTTCCGGACGCGTGAAAACCGAAAAATCCAATCGCCTATCCGCGTCAACGGAAGGAGGCTCATCGTTCGGATAAGTTTGTTAATTCGCTGAAAACATTTTGGAACAAGTTCACGATGATAATAAAAACTGGAGGCCAAAATGGTAAAGAAGGTTGAATTAAAGACGAAAGTTAATGCCGCAAGCGTAGAAGTCTTTCTCAATTCTGTTACAGATGAACAAAAACGCGAAGATTGTTTTGAGATTCTCAGATTAATGAAGCAAGTGACAAAAGAGGCGCCAAAGATGTGGGGTTCAAGTATTGTCGGTTTTGGAAGCTATCACTACAAAGGTGCCAGCGGACGTGAAGGTGACTGGTTGCTGACTGGCTTCTCCCCTCGTAAACAGAACCTGACGCTATACATTATGGGAGGTTTTGATTTCCATAGAGATTTACTAAAGAAACTCGGCAAATATAAAACGAGCGTAGGATGTTTATATATCAAGAAATTGGATGATGTGGATAAAAAGGTCTTGAAAGAACTAGTCGCTGAGTCTGTAAAAACCACGAAGAAACTTTCAAAATAAACCAACCATTCAAAGAGTCGCTGAAGGCTTGGATTCATTCTCTTTTACAGCTACCAGTAACGCCCAACTGTCAAACCCATTCCATGTGAAGGGTTCTCCCGTTGTTACACGGGATACTGGGTGACAACGTTGCTAGGCATTCCCGATATACGGAAGCATCATGACAAAATCAATTGCTCCGCTCACTCTGTGGCTCTGTGAACTTTACCTACTCGTCCTACTTACTTGCATTCCACCGCTTCCTTAACGAGGAGGTAAACTCATCCAGATTCCTTTGACGCTCGCCTCTCATTTTCTTCCCGGCATACACATAGGCGTATGCTATAGGTATGTCCATGTTGGACCTATCGTAATAGAAAGCCGTTACATGTTCGGCAACATCGCCATGTCTGAACCCCCTTTGGTTAATAACGCTCTCTATCGGCCTTATTCGTTCACGAACTTCACGCCCAATGTTCGCATCTAGAATTTTGTCCAGAACGAGTACCGCTCCAGACGATACACCGTAGATGCAGAACATCTTCCCCTGCTCATCCAGCTTTTCCCAATAACGTCCGTTAGGCCAGCCTCTTGTCAAAGCCTCATCCTCGATTTGTGCAAAGAGGAGCAAGGGCGAGCACAGAACGGAGAGCAAAAAGAGCATTCGAGCAGCCATTCTCACCTCCGGGTGTTGGTGTCTTGCAATGAATTCATACCCCCCGGCGTGATATAGCGGGGAGCGGAGTCCAGTGCAATGGATAGTTTACTGGCTTCCATTGACCAACCTCCATATCGATTAGCATGACGGTCCACTGGGGGCTGTGAAGATACATGGGTGACTTGAAAAAAGCAAATAGAATACACTTTAAGGTCATTCTTCCAATAGAATACACTTTAAGGTCGTGCTGCTATCTGAATGCCCGTGAAGACACTGCCCAATAGGAGTGGAGGCCGGGATACCCCGAATGACCAGGTCGGTTTGGCAACAAGCTTGCGAGCATAGTCTATGTCTTCCCTGGTGATCGCATCAGGCGCCCCCTGAGGTAGGCGCTCAATCCACTTGAATAGTTCCCGGACCGGCATCGCTCGGCCTTCGTGTCGGTTGGATTCACAGCCTCCTCGCGCGAATAGAGCCGGGAGCACGGAGCATAGCCACAAGACGGCTACTGCTATCAGAAGGGACGCCGGACATGCTATCGCAATTCAGATCTGCTGCTCTCGGAATAAATTGCATGCTGCTTCAACCTCGATCATAAGCGTATCAGTTTACGGTTGCTGTTTTAGCTAGAAGTCCTTATCTCTGGTTCCATTGCCACCCACTTGACTCTTAGTGTCCGAACACGTATACTCATTTGACATCATGAACACGAAGTCCGTCCATACCGCTAGCCTGAACCCAAACCACTGCTGGTGGTGGCGCACGATTTTCTCAAGGAGGCCGGTAGGCGGATAGCATTGGCATAGTTTCATCGTGCAACATCACGACCCTTTCCGGTATCCGGGAAGGGTTTTTCGTTTTTATACAAGGAGGCTTATGGTCTCGTTCGAGGAATTCTCAGCCCTTGCGGCAATGCACAACGTCATTCCCCTGGTTCGCAGATCGATGGCTGACACGCTGACTCCGGTGTCGGCCTATCTTGCGTTGCGGAAGGAGGGCGTTCCGTCGTTCATACTGGAGAGCGTCGAACCCGACGAGAAGATCGGCCGTTATTCATTTATCGGCATCAACCCGCGCGTTCTCGTGCAGGCGAGGGGGAACAGTGTCACCGTTCAGGAAGGCGGGCGCAACACAACTCGGCAGCAGAGCGTGTTCGATTGTGTGCGCGGCATCTTGGGTCGGTACCGTGTTGCGCCCTTCGCTGAGCCTCATGGCCTCATGGGAGGTCTTGTTGGGTACATCGGCTATAATGCCGTCCGATCACTCGAACGGATTCCGATTCCAGCGCCGGGGCCAAACGACGAGCCCGATGCCATTCTTGGATTGTTCGCCACGGTGGTGCAATTCGACCATCGGCTGCAGGTGATGACGATCATCCACAATGCGTTCATGGATTCCTGTGAACCCCTTGAAGCGCAGTATGATTCCGCGTTAAGCTCCCTCAACGAGTTTGAGCTGAGACTGCGTCATCCCTATTTCGGTCCGACATCCTTTTCGTGTGATTCCGCGAGTGATCGCGATGAACCCGATCGGGAGGCCTTTCTTTCTGCCGTGAAACGGGCAAAGCAGTATATCACCGACGGGAATATCTTTCAGGTTGTGCTGTCACGCCGTGTCTGCAGGATATTTTCCGGAGATCTTTTCGCTGTGTACCGCGCCCTCCGCATGATCAATCCGTCTCCCTACTTGTTCTATCTGGATTTCGGCGAGACAAAGCTGGCGGGCTCCTCGCCTGAAGTGCTGGTCCGCTTACGCGACCGCGTAGTTGAAGTGTTGCCGATCGCGGGGACACGCCGGCGGGGGGAGCAACCAGAGGAAGACGAAATGCTCGAAATGGAACTCCTCGCCGATGCCAAAGAGCTTGCGGAACACGTAATGCTTGTCGATCTGGGGCGCAACGATGTGGGGCGCATTGCCGAATATGGATCTGTGGAGGTTCCGATCTTCAAACGGGTGGATCGCTACTCGCATGTGATGCACATCGTCTCGGAAGTGCGGGGCCGTCTTCGGAGTGGTTTCTCCGCGATGGACACTCTAGAGGCCTGTTTTCCTGCAGGAACGGTCTCGGGTGCACCCAAGGTGCGTGCAATGGGAATCATCCAGGAACTGGAGTCCTTTCCCCGTGGGGCATACGCCGGAGCGGCAGGCTATGTCGGACTTGACGGAGCTCTTGAGACGTGCATTGCCATCCGCACCGTTGTGGCCCACA
>Ga0105106_10001533_pt1 | contig 16696 bp, 15 predicted proteins | sample PPLLaktember2015_5_FD_79109 | JGI IMG/M metagenome (GOLD analysis project Ga0105106, IMG submission 79109) | Freshwater sediment microbial communities from Prairie Pothole Lake near Jamestown, North Dakota, USA - PPLs Lake P8 Core (1) Depth... | ecosystem: Environmental > Aquatic > Freshwater >...
GAACCAGGTACCGGAAGAGGGGAGAAAGGGGGTGAGTATGTGTGAGTTGGAGGGGATTTAAGGGTAAAGTTTGGAAGAAATGGAATGACACCCAAAATTTTCAAAGTTTAATAAAACAATATTTTTTTAATCAGTATGATTTGTACATTTAACCTTTGATTGATTTTTTGACACTTAATATCAATACCATGCAGAGAATTAAGAAATATGTCGGCCTGGTTGCAGCTCCGTTCACTCCGATGGATAAAAAAGGGAACCTCAATACCGATCTGATACCGAGATATTACGAATTCCTTGAAAAGAACGGTGTGGTAGGCGCCTTTATCAATGGTTCAACGGGCGAGGGACCTTCGCTGACCCAGAAGGAAGCGCATCGCCAGGCGTCAAAATGGACGGAATGCCTGAAAAAGGGAGGGAAAGTCCGGATTATAAACCTTGTAGGGGGAACCTCCCTGAACGAGTGCATTGAGAATGCGATATTTTCGTATGAATCAGGCCTCTCGGCAATAGCCGTCCTCCCTCCTTATTATTATAAAACGGCCGACGAAAATGTGCTTGCAGAATTCTGTACAAGGATCGGGGAATCGGTCCCTTATATGCCTCTCTACTTTTATCACATACCTGACCTTACAGGAATCTATATCCCCATGATAAGATTCCTTGAAAAGATCTCAGCCATGCTGCCAAATTTTGCAGGGATTAAATACTCGAATGAAGACTTCATGGATTTTCTTACCTGTCTGAATTACAGGGATGGCGTTTATGACATACTCTGGGGACTGGATGAATGTCTTCTTCCTGCCCTGGCCCTCGGTTGTGAAGGCTGCGTGGGAAGCACATATAATTACGCAGCTCCGTTGTACCACAAACTGGTAAAGGAATTTAACGCGGGCAACCTTGAAGAGGCGCAGCGTATCCAGCAGCTGTCGATAAACATGATAAGCCTGCTTGGAAAATATGGCGGACTGGGAACCGGGAAGGCTTTCATGAGGTATGTCGGTATTGATTGTGGCGAATTCAGGCTGCCTGTCAAAAACCTGACAAGTAAAATGTATGAGGATTTCGTAAAGGATGTCGAACTCCTGAAAATGTCCGCTCTGTTCTCGAAACTGTAAAACGGAATCAGTTGTGCCCCCGACAAAACCAGGGATCAGGTTTTAAATTAATCTGTTCTTTACCTGAAATTAATCTAAACTTAATTTATGAGATACTAGCTGAAGATAATTTTAATATATTTGATCAAGTAAAAGTATTAACCGGGCCCGATACTTAATGACAAATGATTATCGCTAATCTGGTTCTTCCGGAACTGCTTAAGTAAATTCTTTAGCTTACTCCAGAATTGAAGATCCGGAAACAGGAAAATGAGCTGATATATGTTAAGTACCAAAAAACCAGATTGTCTAAAATTGACTGCAAACCTGATTATTACAATTCTGTTTTCATTTTTCTTCCTTCAATTGAATTCGCAGGTGGATCAGAAAAAGGATTCACTCCTGAACGCGGATCAGAACAAGGATTCACTTCTGAACGCAGATCAGAAAAAGGATTCACTCCTGAACGTTGATCAGAATAAGGATTCACTCCTGAACGTTGATCAGAATAAGGATTCACTCCTGAACGTGAATCGGAACAAAGACTCACTTCTGTACCTGAAAAAGAGCTTTACTGCTGAGGAGATCGTCAGGGGCGAAAGGCTTTTTTATGGCCTGGCTTATCCTGATGAGAGGTCCGTCAACTGTGTAGGGTGCCATAACACAAAGGAATTGGATACTTTGAACTGGAATCCTGATGCACTGGAGATTTCATTAAAATATCTCAACAAAAACGCTGCCGATTTAAACAGGGTCCTCCTGAAACCATCCGGGAAGAAAATGACAGAAGTCCACAAGGGATTTCAGCTTACAACCGAAGACATAATCCTTGTGAAAGCTTATATGGACAAGTTTGTTGATATCGGTATTAAACAAAAGAAACCTGTTGTCACAAACCTGTTTATCCTGATAATTGCATCCGTCCTGTTCCTGATCTCGTTTATTGATATCATAATTAAGAAGATCTTCCGAAACCAGACCATTAACAAAATTGTTATACCGGTCACATTAGTTGTAATAATCTGGATACTGGCAGTAAATGCCGTTGCATTTGGCAGGTCGACGAACTATTCTCCCGACCAGCCTGTAAAATTTTCGCACGCTGTTCATTCGGGACAAAACAAAACCGATTGCAATTACTGCCACTACTCTGCGAGGTCAGGCAAATCAGCAGGGATACCTCCCGGGAATGTCTGCCTGAACTGTCATTTTCTGGTCAGGAGCGGAACCCGTTCGGGAGTGACCGAAATCAATAAAGTCATAATGGCATTCGACAGTTTGAAACCTGTTGAATGGGTAAGGATCTATAAACTCCCCGATTTTGTTTTCTTTGCCCATGCTCAGCATGTTACGGCGGGACAGATTGCCTGCGAAGCATGTCATGGAGATGTAAAGACAATGGACAGGCTCTGGCAGGTTCCTGACCTGAGCATGGGCTGGTGCATCAAGTGCCATGATTCAAGAAAAATTAACCTGACAAACGAATATTATAAAAAATATTTTTCAAATTATTATGATTCCCTGCAGGCCGGAAAGATCGACAGCGTAATGGTCGCAGCAACAGGAGGCAGGGATTGCGGAAATTGTCATTATTGATCAGGATAAAAAAATGATCCCCTGAAGGATGAAAAGGTACAGAAAAGATATTGAATCAGGCCAAAAGGATCAAAGCAGGGAACTGCATCATGATCCCGGTCCCGGATCAGATACGTTATCTGAAATTCTGAATGTTACGGGTAAGGAAATGAATGCCTCGCGGAGGGATTTTCTGAAGCTGTGCGGGTTCAGTTTGGCTGCAGTGACTCTTGCGTCGTGTAAATCAAGGATAAGCAAGGCAATACCATATATTATTGCACCTGTCGAGATTACTCCGGGTCAACCCCTCTTGTACGCATCAAGTTATATGAATGGAAGTGATTATTGCAGTGTTATAGTACGAACAAGGGATGGACGTCCGATAAAAATTGAGGGCAATCCTCTTTCTGCGATGACAAGGGGTGGTACCACAGCCAGGGTCCAGGCATCAGTACTTGACCTTTACGATTCGGCACGGTTCATTTGTCCGCTGAAAGACGGAACACCGGTTGAGTGGAGCCTGGCCGATGAAGAGATAATATCGGGCCTGAACAAAATTGTTTCGGAAAAGGGATCAATTGTACTGCTCACACCAACAGTATATAGTCCTTCAACAGAGGCAGTTATAGAAGGGTTCCTTAAAAAATTTCCAGGTTCTGAATGGGTGATGTATGACGCAATATCAGCTTCCGGAATGCTCGAAGCCAACAAAGCAAGTTTCGGAAGGCAGGCAATTCCCGATTTCAGATTTGAAAAGGCCGATGTGATCGTAAGCTTCGGGGCTGATTTCCTCGGCACCTGGCTCTCTCCCGTTGAATATACAAAACAGTTCGCCTCACGAAGGGATCCTGAAAAAGATATGAATTTTCTGGTTCAGATTGAATCAGGTCTCAGCCTGACGGGCTGCAATGCCGACAGAAGGATACAGGCTAAACCTTCACAGGAGTACTCCATCCTGCTTAATATTTACAGTGAAATTGTTCTTGCTGCAGGAGGAACCGATATTAAGGCGCCTCCCTGCCCGGTGGATGTTAAATGGATAGTACAAAAACTGGTATCAGCAAAGGGCAGGTCACTCGTTATTTCCGGCTCCAACGCGGTAAATAATCAGCTTCTTGTGAATGAGATCAATATCTTGCTTGGAAATATTGGAAATACAATATTGTTTGATTCTTTCCTGAGAACCCGGAGGGCCATAGACAGCCAGATGGAAAACCTTGTGGAGAGGATGGCCGGAGGCAGGGTAGGGGCTTTGATCGTTTGGAATTCTAATCCTGCCTATACATGGTATGACAGGAATGCATTTACAGAAGCACTCAAAAAGGTCGAACTGACAGTCTCCATATCCGGAACGCCCGATGAAACCAATGAACTTGTAAAATATATCTGCCCTGATAATCATTATCTTGAAAGCTGGAACGACGCTGAACCTAAAAAAGATCTTTTCAGCCTGATGCAGCCTGCTATCAGGCCTGTGTTTAATACACGACAGATGGCCGAATCGATCCTGAAATGGACTGGCTCATCAGTTGAATATTATGATTTTATAAAAACGTACTGGTCGGGCCGGATGATGACACGGCAGAAAGAATACTCAGACCCGGTGCTGTTTTTTGACAATACGCTTCAAAAAGGTGTATTTGAACCTGATGATAAAATTGCTTCACCACTTTCCGCCTCTAACAAACCTGAATCCTCCAACTTTAATGCTTCATTGGAGCCGGTCGGAAATGGCGGCAGTGAATCGGAATTTGAGGTGGTACTCTATGAGCCTGTCGCAATGGGTGAAGGCAGACAGGCAAACAACCCATGGCTCCAGGAACTCCCTGACCCGGTTGCAAGGATATGCTGGGACAATTTTGCATCTGTTTCCGTCAAACAGGCAAACGAAAATAATCTTGCAGAGGGCGATGTGATAGAACTCGACGTACTAAATCTTCCGGTTCACCTTCAGCCAGGACAGGCTTATGGCACAGTCAGTTTAGCGCTTGGGTACGGCCGGCGAAGATGTGGCGTTGTGGGCGAAGGTGTCGGGATTGATGTAACGCAGTTGGCTTCGTTTGAAAATGGTACTGTAATTTATTCAGGCCGGAAAGTAAATATTTTAAAAAAGGGTGAGAATTATATCCTTGCCCAGACTCAGACCCATCATAGTATGGAAGGTCGTGCCCTTGTACGGGAAGCCGGACTGGATGAATTTAAAAATAATCCGGCAGCAGGAAATGAGCTTCATGAATATTTTAAGGGGGAGGAAAGAAACCTGTATCCTGAAAGAGAATATCCGCACCATCACTGGGGAATGGCGGTTGATTTGAGCAAATGCACGGGGTGCGGGAATTGTGTGGTAGCATGCCAGGCAGAAAACAATATTCCCGTCGTGGGAAAGGAGGAAGTATACAGGGTTCACGAAATGCACTGGATGAGGATTGACAGATATTTCAGCGGCGATGACATGGACCCTGAAGTAGTATTCCAACCCGTCCTGTGTCAGCATTGCCAGAATGCCCCATGTGAGAATGTGTGTCCGGTAGCTGCTACTAACCACAGTTCGGAAGGACTGAACCAGATGATCTACAACCGTTGTTTCGGAACAAGGTATTGCAATAACAACTGCCCCTATAAAGTGCGAAGATTCAACTGGTTTAATTACACCGAAGCAGGTACGCTGGGCGGAAACCTCAGGGATGCCGCAGGTATGACAGGTGACCTGCGCCGGATGGTCCTTAATCCGGATGTTACCGTCAGAGCCCAGGGAGTTATTGAAAAATGTTCCTTCTGTATACAGCGTATCCAGGCTGCCAAGCTAAAAGCAAAGACTGAAGACAGGGCATTGATGCGTGACGAGATAAAAACAGCCTGTTCACAAAGCTGCCCGGCCGATGCTATCATTTTTGGAGACATGAATGACACGGAAAGTGAATTGTTCAGACTTATCGGCAGCGGACGCAGGTACAGGCTGCTTGAAGAGTTATATACACGGCCATCGGTAAATTACCTTACTAAGATCAGAAACAGGATTAGCTAAATAAAAAAGAAAGAAATGTTCCAGTCCCCATTGAGGAATCCTTTGATCAAAGGGCAAAAAACCTACCGGGATGTTACCACCCAGATCCTTGACCCGCTGCTGAGTAAGCCGGGTAAGTTCTGGTATATGGGGATAACCCTTTCGGGAGGAGCTATGCTCTTCGGTCTCTTTATGATATTCTGGACGATCTGGCAAGGGATCGGGACCTGGGGAGAAAACAGGACTGTTGGATGGGCTGTGGAGATCACCACTTTCGTGTGGTGGATAGGGATCGGTCATGCCGGTACATTCATATCGGCCATCCTGCTTCTTTTCAGGCAGCGGTGGAGGAACAGCATTAACCGTTCGGCAGAAGCAATGACGCTGATAGCTGTGATGTGCGCGGCACTTTTTCCCCTTATTCACCTCGGACGCCCTCTTCTTACCTTCTTCATCTTTCCTTATCCGAATACCCGTCAGCTCTGGGTTAATTTCAATTCCCCCCTGGTGTGGGATGTTTTTGCCATTTCAACATATTTTACCGTTTCACTGATTTTCTGGTATGTGGGACTGATTCCCGATATTGCGACACTTCGCGACAAGCTTACGAAAGGAATTAAAAAGAGTATTTACAGCTTTCTTAGTTTCAGTTGGACAGGATCGGCACGCGATTGGCACAGGCATGAGATAACATCAATTATGCTTGCTGCCATTGCCACACCACTTGTACTATCGGTTCACAGTATTGTGAGTATGGACTTTGCCACTTCAATACTTCCGGGCTGGCACACCACAATCTTTCCTCCCTACTTTGTAGCCGGGGCAATATTCTCCGGATTTGCGATGGTTCTGACCTTGCTTATAGTAGCAAGAAAAGCAATGAACCTTGAAGATTTCATTACTGTTGACCATGTTGAAAACATGAACAAGATCCTTATCGCAACAGGATCGATTGTCGGACTTGCATATATGACTGAACTTTTCATGGCCTGGTATTCAGGGGTTCAGTATGAACACTTCGCGTTGATGAACAGGGTTAAGGGCCCCTATGCGTGGGCTTACTGGATCATGATGATCTGCAATATAGGCTCGGCGCAATTGCTCTGGATTAAAAAGATCCGTACCAGTCTTTTAGCGACCTTCATTTTGTCGATCACCGTTAATATCGGCATGTGGTTCGAACGTTTCGTGATCATTGTGACTTCACTGCACCGTGATTTTCTGCCATCAAGCTGGACCATGTACAAACCCACTATAGTAGAGTACGGATTGGTGATCGGGACCATTAGTATCTTTTTTACAATGTTCCTGCTTTTTATAAGGATCTTTCCGGTTATTTCAATATCGGAAGAGAAATCCATTCTGAAAATAGAACGTGCCTGTGCCGGCCGCAAACACGACAACCATGAATGATAAAAAATATATAACCCTTTGTTTTAATGATGAAGGTCCTATGCTGCAGGCAATCAGGAAGCTTCTTGAAAGCAAGGAGATCATTCTGGACGTTCAGACTCCCTTCCCGGTTCACGGGTTAGACAAACTGCTGTCAATCAAAAGGTCCAGGATCCCGGTGGGGGGATTTTTTCTGGGTATCCTCGGAGCAGTTTCTGCCTTCGGGTTTATGACATGGGTCTTTACCGTCAGCTATCCGCTCATAATCGGAGGAAAACCGTTTTTTGCAGCGCCATCGTTCATCCCCATCACATTTGAGGTCACGGTACTCTTCGCAGGTGTGTCGATGGGAGCGGCAATGCTCATAAGATCGAAACTTAAGCCCGATATCGATTTTGAACCTGTTGATGAACGGATTACCGACAATATGTTTGTCGTTCTTGTTGACAAAAATGGGGGGAATACCGATATAGAAAAGTTAAGTGAAGTCTTGGCTGGGATTAAAATAATGGAAATCAGGTAATTAGCAAGGAGTTGGCATGGAGGAGCAATTTACTTTCAAAAGAAATCACAGAATTTTCCTGATAGCGGTAATGGCTGGCGCTCTGCTTACAGCCCTTTTATCAGTAATTATTTCAGGAATAGGGACCTCAAGAGTCTGGGCCAATATACTTCTTAATAATCAATTTTTCCTTGGCCTGTCGCTTGGCGCTGCCTTTTTTATTGCAGTCGTGCGTGTGTCCCTTGCCGGATGGCATACAATTATTCAGAGGCTCCCTGAGTCAATGACTGCCTTTCTTCCGGTTGCTTTCATTTTAATGCTGATCCTCTACTTTGGAATTGATAATATTTACCATTGGGCTCATCACGAAGATTTCGATCCGGTGATCGAAGGCAAGGAGAAGTGGCTAAATATCCCGTTCTTCTTTATCAGGATGATATTTTATTTTACAGGCTGGATCGCCCTGACCTGGGCAATGAAAAAGAATACTGATTCATTAATGACCTCTGCTGATATTAAATATTTTAATAAGAGAAAAATATTTGCCGGAATCTATCTTGTCTTTTTCGGGATTACTGTCTCAACGAGCAGCTGGGACTGGATAATGTCAATTGAAGAACACTGGTACAGTACTATTTTCGGATGGTACGTCATGATCAGCATGTTTGTGGCTTCACTTGCTTTTCTTATCCTTTTTATCGGGTTCCTTAAAGGCAGAGGCTATTTGAAGGATCTCAGGGATGACCACATTCATGATCTTGCATTGCTGCTGTTTGCATTCAGTATCTTCTGGACCTACGAATGGTATTCCGAATTTTTCCTGATATGGTACGGCCACCTCCCGGAAGAAACAGCATACTTTGTCCCAAGGCTTAATGAGTTCAGAACGGTATTCTTCCTGAATCTGGGCATCAATTTCCTCGTGCCGTTTTTCGGGCTTATCAGGCTGAGATCGAAGCGGAATGCAAACTGGGTAGCTATAATCGCTGCCATTGTATTGATTGGACACTGGATCGACTACTGGTTGATGATAATGCCCGGAACAGTGGGAAGCGAATCGGGGATTGGTGTGTTCGAAGTGTCGGTGACCCTGCTTTATGCTGCCCTTTTCATATTTATTTCCTTCAGGGCACTGGCACAGGGCCAGCTTGTTGTTAAAAATGATCCATTTCTTAGGGAGAGTCTCAGCTATGAGTCCTGAAAACTATAATTTGCTGAAATGAGAAGAAAAAGAGCAATACTGCCGGTTGTGTTATTTATATTGGTTTCATTCCTGCCTTTTTTGTCGTGCGACAGGACCAGGGACATGCGGGGGTATGATTTCATACCTGATATGGTGTATTCGCAGTCGTATGAGAGTTATTCAAGTAATCCCAACTTCGCTGACAGTATGACGATGCGGGTCCCTGCATTGAATTCGGTTCCTGTGGGTTTTCTCCCTTTCAGGTACACCATTGATCCTGCCGATCGCATTAGAGCAGGGAATGAACTGGAGAATCCATTTAAACCGACTCCTGAAATAGTTGAAAGGGGGCAATTTATTTTCACCACTTTCTGCATTGGTTGTCATGGAGCAACCGGTGCTGGTGACGGGCAATTGTATTCCAGCGGACTATATCCTCTGAAGCCGAGGACCCTTTCAGGCGACGTTGCAAGCAAACTGAAGGACGGCGAGATCTTTCACACAATTACTGTTGGATTTGGTTCGATGGGAGCGCATGGAGCTCAGGTAAAAGCTGACGACCGCTGGAAGGTTGTTAAATACATACGGAAGCTTCAGCAAGATGCCATTGTACGTGGCGATACAACGGGGAGGGCGATGCCTCCGGGGTCCTAAAGGGAGCTTTCCCCGCTTAGCGATTTCAGGTATTCAATTATCTTTGCCACATCCTCATCGGTCAGCACCCCTGAATAACTTTGCATAAGGTTTCGCTGATATCCCTTGACAACTTCGGAATTCGGATCAAATATTGCCCTGTTTACGTAAGCATCATCGACCGTGACCGTAACTTCCTTGTTATCTCTGATCACAGTCACCTGTTCGCCGTAAACGTTCAGATAGCTCGGACCGATTATCCTCGATCCGTCTGTCGAATGGCATGCAAAACAGCCCTGTGCCCGCATTATTGCTTCTCCTTCGGCACCCGGGCCGGCTTCACCCGAGACCAGCGAAACCTTTGTGGTGTCGATATACCATTTGTCGAATTCCTCTTGCGACACAACAGTTACCGAAGAGCTCATGTATGAGTGTGATAATCCGCAATATTCGGCACAGAAAATGTCATATTTGCCCTCAGTGTTGGGAAGGAACCACATTATTTTTTCCTGTCCGGGAACCATATCCGACTTGATCCTGAATGCAGGAATGAATAAGCTATGGATCACATCCAGTGAAACCAGATTAATTTTAACAGGAGTGCCCACGGGAACAATAAGGTCAGGATTTTGCTTGCCATTAGGGTAAGTGAAGGAAAAATTCCACATCCTTGCCACACTGGTAACTGTCATCCCTTCATCAGGAGGATTGTACATAGGCTTCCAGCCTGACCATCCGAGACTGAACATTGTCATTGCCAGAATGATGGGTATAACGGTCCATACAATTTCAAGTTTGGTATTGCCTTCAATCTGCGAGGCAGTCTTATTCTTCTTCCTGTTGTACTTGTAAACGAAGTACAACATGGCAACTGTAAGCGCTGTAAGAAGAAGCAGTGAAATACCGGTAACGTACCAGAAGGCGATGTTGAATGAAGTCACAAAATTTGCAGCGTCAATTCCTGTTGATTGATACATAATTGATTATCTGTAAATATAGTCGAGAAGTGTAATAATTATAACCGATGTTACCAGCGATGCTACTAAAATCACGAGGACCGTCAGGAGCCTGCTCTCGAACTTAAGATGCATAAAGATCCGAAGCACGAACGAGGATTTGAAAACTGCAATTATAAGAGCAACCGCCACTGTAAGCGGACCCAGATAGATACTTGTAACAGACACAGATATAAGGGTCAGGATAATCAGGATACCAAGCACATAAAGATAAGTCCTGTAAGAGATAATATGGTCCTTTGTTTTTTCTGTCTTTTCCATAAATATCAGGTAATAAGATAGAACAGGGGGAAGAGAAATATCCAGATCATATCGACAAGATGCCAGTATAATCCGCAATTTTCAAGCACCACATAATTGCCGGAGTTGATACGGTTCCTTGAAACAGCAACAACAGTAAAGCCAATGAATATGAGCCCGACAATAATATGCAGGGCATGGAGACCTGTCATAAAAAAGTACAATCCATAAAAGAGGACATCACCATGCCCTCGTAATGAAAGTATTGAAGAACCGGGATAAATATGCTCTGTAATATGTTCTCCCCATTCAAAGTATTTATTAACCAAAAATATGATTCCAAGCAAGACCGTAATTCCGAGAAGGATCAGAGATAATCTCTTGTCACTTTTCTGAACCGCGGTTATAGACATGGCGATCGTTGCGCTGCTGACGAGGAGGATTAATGTATTGATGGTTCCGACGGCAACACTCAGTTCCTCCGATGCAAGATGGAAAGCTTCGGCATTTCTGAACCGATAGACCGAGTAAACGATGAAAAGGCCCCCGAATAACAGCATTTCCGTAAACAGGAATAGCCACATTCCAAATTTCGATGCCATGTCGTCGCGGTGTATATCTGCTGTAGCATTCATCTGTAATCGTATGGCCCTTTGGTTATTATCGGTTGTTCTTCAAAATTTTCAGTTGGAGGAGGAGAGGGGATGGTCCATTCGAGCGTCTTTCCTCCCCATGGGTTTGCAGTTGCCCTGGCCCCGTTCTTTAGTGAAGAGAATAAATTGATCACAATGATCATCGCCCCCATGTAAAGTACATATGCTCCCATGGAGGATATTATATTTTCGGCATGGAACATTTCGTCGTAGTCAAAATACCTTCTTGGCATACCCTCTATGCCCAGGTAGAACATTGGACCGTAAAGTGAGATAAAACCTATAAAAAAGAAAAGTAACCCGATATTTGCCCATTTTGTGTCATACATTCTTCCTGTTATTTTCGGGAACCAATAGTGCATGGCGCCAAAAAAAGCAAATCCTGTACCTCCGAAAACGATGAAATGGAAATGAGCCAGGACAAAATGGGTATTGTGCAGATGGACATTGGCCGCGAGGGAACCAAGTACAAGCCCGGAAAATCCACCCACCATAAACACAAAAATGAACCCCATTGCCCAGTAAAACGGTGTCTGGGTATCAATAGAACCTTTATGCATTGTTGCTATCCAGTTAAATACCTTTATTGCGCTTGGGATAGCTACAAGGAACGTCAGAAGCGAAAACGCGTAAAGTGCTGATCCGCTCATTCCCGATGTGAACATATGGTGACCCCAGATAAAATATCCTACAAAGGCGATTGCCAGTGCTGAACCGATCATGAATTTGTACCCGAAAACCGGTTTGTGTGCAAATGTCGAAATAATTTCCGAAATAGCTCCCATCGCGGGAAGGATCATAATATAGACTGCAGGATGGCTGTATGTCCAGAAAAGATGCTGGTAAAGGATGGGGTCGCCACCAAGAGTGGGGTCGAAAAAACCGATATTCAATAGCCTTTCTCCGGCAATCATAAGCAATGTGATACCTATGATCGGGGTGGCAAGGAGCTGAACCCATCCGGTGGCATACAGAGTCCATGGGAACAAAGGCATTTTCAGCCATGTCATCCCGGGGGCACGCATCCGGTGAATGGTCACAAGAAAATTAAGCCCTGTCAGTATTGAAGAAAAGCCAAGGACAAAAGCACCAAAAACTGCAGGAAGCATATTTCCTGCTGTCCGGAAGCTATACGGGGCATAAAAGGTCCACCCCGTATCAGGTGCTCCTTCCCCGGTAAATTGCGAAATCACAACCAGTGCTACCCCCGTTACATAAAAGTACCAGGAGAGGAGGTTTAATTTTGGAAAAGCCACATCTTTTGCACCGATCATTATGGGTAGAAGAAAATTGCCAAAAACTGCAGGTAAACCAGGTATAACTACAGTAAAAATCATAATGATCCCGTGAAGAGTGAAGAAAGCATTGTAGGTTTTGGCATTAACGATGGTCTGCCCGGGAGCTATCAGCTCGAATTTCATCAGTAACCCGATGGTTGCCCCGATTGCGAAGAGTGAAAGAATCGAAAACAGGTACAGCAGTCCTATCCTTTTATGATCGGTTGAGAGTATCCATGCAAATATGCCTTTGTGCCGGCCTTTGTAGTCAAGATAGCTGAACTCAGCTTTTTTGTTTTCCTCCGTGTTCATTTATTGGCCTTTAGTTTTGGTTTTTACCCGGGAAAATACAAGATATAAAAAGAATAGGAGCGCTGTGAATGAGATCAGTATGGCTGAGACTTTTGTTACGTTAAAGACGAATTGGTTCCCTTTATTGTCATAGGAGTAACAAACGGCGAGGAGCCTGTTTATGCTGGGCCCAATCTTTCCTTTTGCAGCTTCGACCAGGGTAATTTTTATATCAAAGGGGAGAAATTCAATACCTCTCAGATACCTGATTATTTTCCCGTCGGAGCCCAGGGCTATGAGGCCGGTCGGGTGGATGAACTGACCGTTGAACCATTCAAAGTTGAATCCTACCGAATTTGTGAGCCTGGCAATGTTGGCACTGTCGGAAACAAAAAAAGACCAGCCGGCGGCTGCTTCATCCTTCTTTGATATAGTGCTCAGATAACTCCCTTTCTTTTCTTTTCCAAGACTTATCCTCTCGCGTGAATCGAAGCTCACGGTAATGACCTGGTAATCGACTCCGGGTATAAGATCGACTTCATCAATGAATTTTGAAATACCAAACATAAGCGGACTGCATGTTCCCGGACATCTGAAATAGGCAAGATTGAGAATCGTGGGTCTGACAATTACGTCCCTGAGAAGAACAGTATCCCCATTCTCATTGACAAGTTTTGTATCAAGGTCGGCATACTGACCTTGTTTTTCATCAAATCCCACCTGCATCTGTTTCTCATACAGCGTGGTCTGCGAAAATGACTCAAGAGCGACAAAACACAAAACGGGTAAGGCAAACAGCTTTAAAATGCTCATTACTGTATTTATTTAATTGTATTTGAAAAGATAAATCAAGTTTTCGATTAAGAAAGATTAAACAGATACAATTAATAACTTCCTGAACAGGATGACAAGATAAAAGAATTTATTAAAATTAACAAGATCTGAAATCAACCGGACCAGAAAATGTTCCGAACCACCTGTACCTGTATTTCGCCACGAGTTCATATGCAGGATCCCTGATAAAAGCGGGTACGATCAGGAAAACGTATAACACCGGCCATAACCCGTCAAGCAACCTTGTGATCCTGAGTACAGCTTCAGATTTAACAAATATCCTGCCCTGCATAATAAGCATCATTGTCCCTTTCCCGGCATTCAGAACATTATACTGCCTGAGGTATTCTTCAGCCTTTTCGGATCCCAGTGGAACGAAACAAAACCTTCTCCGTCTGTCATTACTTATTATGAACCTGACTGCATTGTTGCACAGATTACAGTCTGCATCGAAAAACACTATGTTTTTATTCACTGTATTTAATAACCTCTACCGGGCAACTGTCGGCGGCTTCCTTAATCGATTCCTCGTAATCGGAATAGTTGATCCCTTCAACTACAGTCGAAACATCCTTAAGCACGAAAACCTCAGGACACAAATCTGAACAAAGACCGCAAGCCGTGCAGCCATCCTCAACCCAAACCTTGTTAATTGCCATTACCTTTAATTTAAAATTGAAACATGAAGAACCTCAGATTTTCTCTGATCCCATTCTATTGTAACTGTTTATTTATAACGATCAAAACCGGTTTTATATGCATAAAACAAGTTTGCCCCGGAACTTGTTCACGGGTTCCGGATTGATTAGGCTTATTTAACTTTCCCGATCATCCGGTCCGGTCTTTTTGTCGTATCTTTGTTTATGGTTTTCAGATAAAAGAAAAGAGCCATAAACTCTTTCCTGTATTAATTGTTAGATATTTAACTTAATAACTTAACAGTCAATGAAAACAATATCAGGAGGGGTAATTACAGTCCTGTTGATAATTCTGCAAGTTTCCGGTGCAGTTGCCCAGGAGTATAAGAATGTTTCAGGAGTTGTCACCACTTTCAGGAACTATCCTGTAAAAAAAGCCAAAGTTTTTTCAGAAAAAACAGGAGAGACCGTTTACACCGATTCAGCGGGTTCATTCTCCGTTAAAAGCATTAAGGAAGACCGGCTTTCGATCTCTGCTTCAGGCTTTGAAAAAAGGGTAGTTGAAGTGAAAAAGAAAAATGTCTATGAAGTTGACCTCATTTTTGTTGACAATGAATCGAACTTCAGGCAGGCAACAGAGGGCGGACATATTTCAGCTGATGTTCTCCGGAAGGCAATGAACGACAGCGTACTTGCAAATAAAAGGGATTTTGCCAGATACAACTCTATTTACGAGCTGGTAAGCGCCGAAATCTATAACGTACGGGTAAATGGCAAATCGATTCTAAGCACCAAAATGCGGTCATTTGACACGACTCCTGAAGTCCTTCTGGTTGTCAACGACAGAATCGTTTCCGACATCTCATTTGTCGACCCAGGCTGGGTCAGATCAATAGAACTCATTGATGATGTGCGTTCATCGATGTACGGATCGATGGGTGCCAATGGCATTCTGAGGATCATACTCAAATAGGAGTGCTGCAATTCAGGCAAAGGTGTGCCGGTTCAGATCACACTTTATTAAATAGCCGATTCAAATCTATATTCTCCCGAGGTTATGTTGTAAACGGCGTAGCCGTCTTCCATACCCATAAAGGTGATGTGCTTTGACCGTTTTATTGCCTTTCCGCTCTCCCGGATATCACCTGACCCGTCTGACGGGATGTAACAGGTTGAGGTGCATCCCGGCGGTATTGTTACATTCATAATAAATTTCCGGTCCTCCTTTTTCCAGGTTATTCCGGCGGTTCCAAGAGTTGTCAGGTTGGAAAAAGTGGTATAAGTGATGTCGCCGGTGGGCTGGGGCCTGAATATTATATTGCGGTATCCGGGCCGGGCCGGGTCGGCATTCATTCCTGCCAGCTTACGGTAAAACCAGGTGATGCCCCCTCCGAACATTGGATGATTTCGTGAACCGGAGCCACTCCATTGCTCCCACGATGTGGTGGCGCCCTGTTCAATCCACCACCCATAGGAAGGCCGGGTGCGCTGATTCATCGCTTTGAATGCCAGCTCGTTGAGCCCGTTCTCCGCAAGTACTTCAAAAAAGAACTGAGTTCCGAAAATCCCGGTGTCGAGATGATCACCATTTGCAGATATATCTGATATGAGCGCTGCAATGACCCTTTCTTTCTGACCTGCGGGAACACCCATTTTCAGCGCGAAAATGTTTCCTCCGAAGTTGCCATAGGTGCCTTTCTCTTCATCAAAATACTTCCTTTGAAAAGCCGCTTTTGTCTTTTCGGCGATAGCATTGTATTCGTCAGCTTCTTCCTTTCTTCCGAGAACTCCTGCAGCCTTTGCGGTCAGGTCAGCGCATCGCCACAGGAAGAAAGTGTGTACCATATCATCAGGCGGTAATTTACCGGGGACAGCCCAGTCGCCCAGATTGATCCAGCGGTTGGGTTTTGTCCTGTCGGGTGCCTGCGAAAACATTATTCCATCACTGTCGACCCATGTAAGCATGTATCTGATATAACCCGTCATGCCTTCATAATTGTCCCTGAGCATATCTTTATCGCCGTTATGAAGGTAGAATTCCCAGGGCATTATGTTCATTGCGGCTCCCCACGCCACTCCTCCTCCGCATCCGGGCTGCCATGGAGCACCATTTGGAACATAGCCGTTTTCCGGATTCTGAGCCCCCAGAATGTCCTGGATCCACTTTGTGTAAAATGCCCGTGCGTCAAAATTATGCATCACTGTTACACAGGCAACCTGTCCGTCTCCAGTGTAGGGTGACCGCTCGCGATGAGGGCAGTCGCTGGCAATACCTCCGTGCATATTGTCGGTCTGACTCCTCCACCAAATCTTGTTAATGGCGTTAAACAGGGAATTGGAACACTCGACTTTTCCTGTTGTCTC
>Ga0105106_10001534_pt1 | contig 16687 bp, 12 predicted proteins | sample PPLLaktember2015_5_FD_79109 | JGI IMG/M metagenome (GOLD analysis project Ga0105106, IMG submission 79109) | Freshwater sediment microbial communities from Prairie Pothole Lake near Jamestown, North Dakota, USA - PPLs Lake P8 Core (1) Depth... | ecosystem: Environmental > Aquatic > Freshwater >...
ATGCCGTCGTACACGCACTTGCGAAGGGCGCAACCGGTGCTGGTCGCGCACGTCTGGCTCTCGCACGCGACGGTGTTCCGCCGCGATGTCGCGCGCTTCGACGTGGCTCGAGACGAGGCCGATCTGATGCCGCTCGGATCGGGCGCGATCGCCGGCACGGCCTACGACATCGACGTGGAGTTCCTGGCGTCGCGCCTGGGGTTCTCGCGCGTCACTGCCAACAGCATCGACACGTCCGGCGACCGCGACTTCGTCGCGACGTTCCTCTACGCGTGCGCAATGGCGATGGTCCACCTCAGCCGTCTGGCCGAGGACGTGATTCTGTTCTCGAGCGAAGAGTTCGGGTTCGTCGAGATTCACGATTCGGTCTCCACCGGATCGAGTCTGATGCCGCAAAAGAAGAATCCTGATCCACTCGAGCTCGTGCGCGGGAAATCGGGTAAGGGCGTCGGCCTGCTCGGCGGGTGGCTGACGACGATGAAAGGGCTGCCGATCGGCTACAACAAGGATCTGCAGGAGGACAAGGCCATCGCGTTCGAGGCGGAGGACATGGTGATCGGGTGCGCGCGCACGACCGCCACCGTGATTCGCACGCTGGCGCTGCGGCCGGAAGTCACCCGCCAGGCCGCGTCCGGCCTGCTGCTCGCGACGGAGGTCGCCGATTACCTGGTCGGCCGTGGCCTGCCGTTCCGCACCGCGCACGAGGTCACGGGACGAATCGTTCGCGATCTGTACGCCGCGGGCCAGTCGTTCGGCGCGCTGTCGCTGCCGGACTGGCGGCGCTATCACGAGCTCTTCGACGAAGGCGTGCTGCGGGTCGTCACTCCGGAGGCCGCGGTCGCCGCCAGGCGCACCCCGCAGTCCACGAACCCCGATGCGGTGGCTCGCGCGCTCGCGGAAACCCGCCGCTGGCTCTCCACCGTGAACGAGTAGCGCGGCGCCGCGGCCGCGGCCGTAGTAGTTTGGAAGGTATGAAGGTTCGCGGGACGATTCTTGTCCTTCCAGTACTCGTTGTTCATTCTTTCTTTCTCCCTGCTCAAACGCTCGCTCAGGACACCGCTGGCGTCGGCGCGCTCTCGGGCACGGTGGTGACGTCCGAAGGGGAGCCGGCGATCGCGGCGACTGTCTGTCTGATCGGGACGACCAGGTGCGCGCTGGCCGACGACCGCGGTCATTTCAAGCTCGGAGAGATCCGGCCAGGCAACTACCAGCTCGAGGTCACGCCTCCCGGCCGGGCGCGCATCATCAGCGGCGCCGTGGACATCCGGGCCGGGCTGGACGCCGTGATCGAGATCGTGTTGCCGAAGCTGACGGACCTGCAGCAGTCGGTGACGGTGACCGCATCCGCGTTCATCGCACCCGAGGAAGTGAAGACGTCCGGGTTTCTCATCCAGCGGGCCGAGATTCAGTCGAGCGCGGGCGCGCTCGCGGACATCTCGCGCTACCTGCAGGCGCTGCCCGGCGTGGCGCTCGGCACCACCGACTTCCGGAACGACCTCATCGTCCGTGGCGGCAGTCCCCTCGAGAATCTCTTCGTGGTCGACAACGTGGAGATCCCCAACATCAACGCGTTCGCCAATTTCTCGTCGGCCGGCGGCACGGTGGGCCTGCTCGACGCCGCGCTGCTTCGCGATGTGACGTTCCTGACCGGAGGGTACCCGGCGTCCTACGGCAATCGCGTGTCGAGCGTGCTCCAGATCACGCAGCGCGAGGGGGACCGCGAGCGGTTTCGGGCGCGTGCGTCGCTCGGCTTCGCGGGCGGTGGCGGTGTGTTCGAAGGACCGATCGGCCGCGAGGGCAACGGATCGTGGGTCGTGTCGTTGCGCCGCAGCTTCCTCGATGTGTTCACCGACGACATCGGCATCGGCGGAGTGCCCGTGCTCTACACCTTCAATGGCAAGGCGCTCGTGGACCTGAACACGCGCGACCGGGTGTGGTTCGTGAGCGTGAACGGCGCGGACCGAGTCCGTCTCGGCCTGACCGAGGGCGCCGATCTCGACGAGCAGATCAACGACTTCGACATCCGGTACGAGGGCTGGCGCAGCGCCACCGGCTTCAACTGGCAACGCATCTTCGGCACCCGGGGCGTCGGCTTGCTCGGAGTCAGTCATTCGGAAGCGAGCGTCTCGTCGCAGGTGAAGGACCTCGTGCGCGACGGCGTTCCGCCGCCAGGGATTCCGGTGGACGACGTGATCGAGAACGGGCCGGTCGTGTTCCGCGAGGGCTCGCGCGAGGGCGAGACGACCGTGAAGTACGACCTGACCACCTATCTGCCGATGCTGAAGAAGGTGCAGGCGGGCGGAAGCGTGAAGTTCTTCCGCCTGTCCTACGACACCGCGTCGCCGCTCGGCAACGACAGCCCGTTCTCGGCTGAGCCTGGCGTGAACCCGTTCGCCCTCGACCGGACGTTCCGCACGACCCAGACCGGTGGCTACGTTCAGGCCACCACCGATCTGTCGAGCCGAGTGAACGTCACCTATGGCGCGCGGGTGGACTACTTCGCGTTCCTGGGCAAGTCCCGCGTGGCCCCGAAGGCCGGTGCGAGCGTGCGGCTCACGGAGAAGCTGTCGTGGAACGCCAGCGCCGGACAGTACTATCAGCAGCCGCTCTTTCTCTTCCTGGCGGCGTTCGAGGAGAACGCGCGGCTCGATCCGATTCGGGCCGATCACTTCGTGACGGGCCTCACCTATCAGATGGCGCCCACCTTTCGGGTCGGGATCGAGGCGTATCGCAAGAACTACCGGGACTATCCGGTCTCGAGCCAGTTCCCATCGCTGTCGCTCGCCAACGTGGGCGACACGTTCAACGTCCGCGAAGTGCTGTTCCCGATGGCGAGCGACGGCCGAGGCAGAGCGACTGGCGTCGAGATCCTGGCGGAGAAGAAGCCGGACGGCCGCTGGTACGGCCAGGCGAATCTCTCGTTCTCCCGCGCGCGCCACGCCGGCGGGGACGGCCTCCTGCGCGCTGGCTCGTACGACTATCCGTTCATCCTCAATGTGGACGCCGGTGTGCAGGTGTCGTCGCGCTGGCAGGTCACCACGCGGCTGGCCTGGCTGGGAGGCCGGCCTTACACCCCATTCGACGAGCCGGCCTCGCGCGAGGCGGGGCGCGGGCTGTTCGACCTGACCCAGGTCAACGGCTTGCGGTCACCCGACTACTTCCGGCTCGACCTGCGGGTCGAGCGCGCGCTCTCGGACGGACCTCGTCCGCTCATGTTGTTCGCGGGCGTCCAGAACGTCACGAACCGCAGGAACTTCTCCGGCTATTCCTGGAATCGCCGTCAGTCCGAAACGCGGTTCCAGGAGCAGATGGGCCTCTTCCCGCTCGTCGGATTCGAGTGGCGGTTCTGACCGGCTGACACTGCCTTCCGGTCTTCGCCCCGCCCAAGCGGCCGGCGACGTCAGCCCAACGGCAATTCGCGTCAGCCGTCGGCGATTCGGAACCCGCCTCCGTATAATCAACGGATAGCACCTCACCTCGTCCGAGGAGGACGCCTCATGCAATTCGGGATTCGCCGGCTTGGTCTCGTTGGTCTCTCTGCACTCCTTGCCGCGACGACGATCACCGCGCAAGCGCCGCGTGTCACCTTCACCGACACGAAGCTCAAGAACGGGCTCCGCGTCGTCATCTCCGAGGACCACAGCGCGCCCGTGGTCTCCATCGCCGTCACGTACAACGCCGGTTCGCGCGACGAGCGGAAGGGCCGCACCGGGTTCGCCCACTTGTTCGAACACATGATGTTCAAGGGGTCCGAGCAGGTCGGACCCGGCGAGCACTTCACGCTGGTGTTCAACAACGGCGGCACGATGAACGGGACCACCAACAAGGACCGCACGCTCTACTACGAGACGCTGCCTTCCAATCAGCTCGATCTGGGCCTGTTCCTCGAGGCGGACCGGATGTGGTCGCTCGAAATCACCAAGGAGAACCTGGACAACCAGCGCAACGCGGTCCAGGAGGAGCGCCGGCTCGGCGTCGACAACCAGCCCTACGGCCGGACGTTCGAGGTCATCGACGGGCTGGCCTACGAGAACTTCGCCTACGAGCATTCCGTGATCGGCTCGATGGCCGATCTGTCGGCAGCCACGGTCGAGGATGTGTCGGCCTTCTTCCGCACCTACTACGCTCCGAACAACGCCGTGCTCTCCATTGTCGGGGACGTGCGGACGGCCGATTGCCTCGAGAAGGTAAGGAAGTACTTCGAGCGGATTCCGTCGCAGCCGCCACCGGACGCCATCGATCTCTCGGAGCCGCCGCAGAGCGCCGAGCGTCGTGAGACGATCGAGGACGGACTGGCGCGCCTGCCCCGCGTGGACATCGCGTGGCACACGACGCCTGGGAACACTCCCGATGACGACGCGCTCACGGTACTGGGCAACATTCTGTCGGGCGGCCGGAGTTCCCGTTTCTACGACAACCTCGTCCGGCAGCAGCAGCTCACGTCCGGCGCGAGCGCCTACACCACCGGCACGCGTGGGCCGGGGCTGTTCCGCGTGACGGCGACCGCTCTTCCGGGCAAGGCCGTCGCCGACCTCGAGAACGCGATCTATGTCGAGATCGAGAAGGTCAAGTCGAGTCCGATCGCGGCCTGGGAGATCGAGAAGGCGCTGAACACGCAGAAGCGCGCGTTCGTGTCGGGGCTCGGGAGCTCGCTCCAGCGCGCGGTGATCCTCGGTCAATTCGCCATGTTCTGGAACGACCCGAACCTCATCAACACCTACGTCGACCGCCTCGGTCGCGTGACGGCAGCCGACGTGCAGCGCGTCGCGCGCCAGTACCTGGTGGCGACCAACCGCAGCGTCGTCATCACCAACCCCAAGGCCGCCGGCACGCAGGGCTCCGGCACGGAAGGAGCGCGGCGATGAACATCGATCGACGTCATGTCATGTACGGCGCGCTGGTCGCCGTCTTCGCGTCGGTTGGCATCGTGGTCGCCGCGCAGAGCGGCCAGCAGACGAGCCAGGCGGTCGTGCTCAAGGGCCGCGCGCCCGTATCGACCGAAGTCCTGAAGGTGAAGCTGCCGCGGCCGGCCGAGGCCACGCTGTCCAACGGGTTGCACCTCATGGTGCTCGAGGATCGGCGAGTACCGCAGGTGTCGTTCCAGCTGCTGATACCCGGGGCGGGAGGCTACTTCGATTCGGCCGACCTCATCGGGCTCGCGTCGACCACCGCGACCATGATGCGGGAGGGCACGACGAACCGGACCACGCTTCAGATCGCCGAGATGCTGGAGACGAAGGCCGCGGCCGTCAACGTGTCGTCAGGATTGTCCTCGACCTCGGCGACGATCTCGGGGTCGAGTCTGTCGGAGAACTTCGACACGACGTTCGGGCTCGCCGCGGACATCCTCTTGCATCCCACGTTCCCCCAGGAGGAACTGGACCGGTACAAGACGAGGACGCGTGCCGGTCTGATTCAGCAGCGTTCGAGCTCGGGTTTCCTGGCAAGCGAGATGTTCTCGCGCGTGGCGTATGGCAGCCATCCAGCGTCGCGTTCGTCGATGACGCCCGATGGGCTGGACCGGATCACGCGCGACGCTCTCGTCAACCAGCACCGCACACGCTTCGTGCCCGACCACGCGGTGCTCGCGATTGCGGGCGACATCTCGATGGCCGCCGCGCGCAAGCTCGTGGAATCGCAACTGGCGGGCTGGAAGAAAGCCGGCGCCCCGGCACCGGCCGTGAGCGACCCGGAAGCGATTGGCCCCGCCAAGGTGTACTTCATCGCCAGGCCAGGCTCCGTGCAGACCAGTCTGTGGGTGGGCACGCAGGCGATCCAGCGCACGAGCCCGGACTACGACGTGGTCTCGGTGATGAACGCCGTCATCGGTGGCGGCCCGACCGGACGCCTGTTCACCCACTTGCGCGAGGAGAAGGGCTACACGTACGGCGCCTACAGCAACATCGCCGCGCTCCAGTTCCGCGGCACGTGGCTGGCGTCGATGGACGTGCGTACGGAGGTCACCGAGCCGGCCCTGCGCGATCTCATCGCCGAGATCACGCGCCTGCGCGACGAGCCGATCCCGCAGAAGGAGTTCGACGACCGCAAGCGCGGCATGGTGGCCTCGTTCGCGTTGTCCCTGGAATCTCCGGTGGCGGTGCTGAACAACCACGTCACCCGGTGGCTGTACAAGCTCCCGGCCGACTACTGGGACAAGCTGCCGGATCGCATCATGGCGGTGACGCAGGCTGAAGTGCAGGCGGCGGCGAAGAAGTACCTCGACGCGTCGCGCCTGCAGATTATCGCCGTCGGCGACGCGGCGAAGATCGCCGACGTGCTGAAGCAGTTCGGCACCGTGGAAACGTACGACACGAACGGAAAGCGGATAGGCATGTAGGCGGCTGGGGCATAATGTGGCCGGCGGCATCACGCGATGTTCATCGGTCACTTTGCCCTCGGCTTCGGCGCCAAACGCTTCGCCCCCACTGTTTCGCTCGGCACCGCCTTCCTGGCGGTCCAGTTGGCCGATCTCATCTGGCCGAATCTGGTGCTGCTCGGAATCGAGCGGCTGAGGGTCGATCCAGGCAACACGGCGTTCACGCCGATCAGCTTCGATCACTACCCGTACTCGCACAGTCTGGTCGCGGTCGTCCTGTGGGGAGTGCTCTACGGCGCGCTGTACAAGCTGGGGCGCCGCGCCGCAATGGCCGCGGCGGCTGTCGTCGGTGCGCTCGTCTTCAGTCACTGGGTGCTCGACTTCGTCAGTCATCGCCCAGATCTGCCGCTCACCATTGGTGGCGAGGCGCGCGTAGGTCTCGGGCTCTGGAACTCCGTGCCCGGCACCGTAATGGTCGAAGTCGGACTCCTGGCCGCGGGCCTGGCCCTCTATCTGCAGCAGACCCGCGCGCGCGACCGCATCGGATCGGTCGGTCTCTGGGCCCTCGTCAGTTTTCTGCTGCTGGTCAACGTCGTGAACATGGTCGGGCCCCCACCGCCGAGCGCCGTGGCCATTGCCTGGACGGCCCAGGCGATGTGGTTGCTCGTCGCGTGGGGTTACTGGGTCGACGCGCACCGGGACGCGGTCATGAAGCCCCGTCCATGAGCTACGCGTTTCCGGACGATCTGGCGGCTCAGGTCATCGAACGCTGGGACAGCTTCGTGTCCCGCCATCACGGGCCGGCGCCGCCTCTGCCGACGCCGGACGACCTGCGTCACATCTTCGAGACGGCATTCTTCGCCAGCTTCGAGCGCGAAGAGGGCCGCGAGCTGCGCTTCGTGCTCTGCTGTTCTCCGAACGTGGAAGTACTTCGCGATGGTCTGGGGGAGCTGGTGCCCGCGGTGCCGCTCTCGACGCCGCGGGCCATGTCCGTCGAGGCCCTGCGATCGCTCGCGCCGGCCATCAGCCCGCGCAATGCCGCCATCCTCGTGCGTTGCCCGCAGCCGGGGCAGGCCGAGGGGCGCTGTGAGATCGCGGGGATCCTGCACGTTGGCGCGAATCTCGCCCGGGCGCGCAGCGGCCGCTCGTTCTACTATCGCCCCGCTCCCTACGCGCTCATGGTCGACGTCCGCGACCCCGGTGAGCTGCACGTGTATCAGGGCGGCGTGCAGCTCGCGGTGATGAAGGCCGGCCGACTGCACGATCAGATCGCCTACTCGGCGCTCGAGTTCCTCTCGATCAGCGGGATTCTCGCGGAGGGCGAGCAGGCGCTGCGGTCGCGCATCGTGGCGCCCGATCACGAGCCGGCCAGGGAGACCTCCGATTTCGAGTGGACGGCGCTCCTCAACACCATCCTCTGCATCGTCAACGGCGTTCGCGAGCACGGGCACGGCGGGACGGTGCTGCTCGCATCGCCCGGCGCGGAAGGGCGGCTGCCGGTGCGGGTCAAGTTCGGAGTGGACGAGCGCGCGTCGGTGCTCGGCGACCGTTTCGTCGAGTTCCTCAACACCCGCCACGTCCTCACGGAGGCCCGCCTGCACCGCAAGCGCATCGGCGCCTCAACGGTGCCCGAGGCGGCGCTGTCGCACCTGCAGAATGCCGCCTTCGAAGCAGAGGAGAACCTCGCCGACGGGGCGGAGGTCGCGGCGGGGCTTACGGCGGTCGACGGCGCGCTCGTGCTCACGTCCGACTTGCGGGTGCTCGGTTTCGGGGCGGAGATCGTGCTGGATGCCGCCGTGCCGGTGACAGCCTATGAAGCCATCGGGGCCGGGGAATGGCTGCCCGTCGACAGCGAGGTCTTCGGCATGCGCCATCGGTCGGCGCTCCGCTGCGTGGGGGGCTGCGACGGCGTGGCGGCCTTCGTCGTCTCGCAGGACGGCCGGGTCAGCCTGTTCTGGAAGCAGGACGGACGGCTGCTATTGAAACGCAACGTAAACACCGCAAATCCGAATATGATTGGCGCCTGAGCCTCCCCGGCAACTTTGGATAACGGGTCCTACCCATGGCGAAGCGATCGCTCGTTCTGGCAGGCGGTGGACTGAAGGTTGGCTTTCAGGCTGGTGTGCTGCAAGTCTGGCTCGACGAGGCCGGGCTCACGTTCGACCATGCCGATGGGGCCAGCGGCGGCTGTCTGAACCTGGCGATGTACTGCCAGGGGATGTCCGGTACCAGAATCGCGGACAACTGGCGGAACTACGATCCGTTCCTGCCGCTGGACGTGAATCTCGAGGGGCCAGGGCAGTTCGCGCACCAGCTCTCGTACTTCACGTACGATCGGTTTCGCGCGAACGTCCTTCCGCGCTGGGGCATCGACTGGCCGGCGATCCGCGCTGGCGCCCGCCTCGGCACCTTCAACCTGTTCAACTTCTCGAAGAAGCGCCTCGAGGTGGTCACGAACGACCAGATGGACGAGGATCGACTCGTCAGCGCGGTGTCGCTGCCGATGTGGTTCCCGCCGGTCGTGATCGACGGCGACACCTACATCGACGCGGTGTACGTGACCGATGCCAACGTGGAGGAGGCCATTCGCCGCGGGGCGGACGAGATCTGGGCGATCTGGACCGTCAGCATGCGCGACGAGTGGCGGCCCGGCTTCGTCGCGCAGTACTTCCACATCATCGAGGCCGCGGCCGGCACGAACTTCTTCGCCATCTGGAGACGAATCGAGCACAACAACGCTGAGATTGCCGCGGGGCGCCCTGGCGAGTTTGGCCGGACGATCGTACAGCACTTGATCCAGGCCGAAGTGCCGCTGCACTACATCTTCAACTTCTCGCGCGATCGCATGACCGAAGCGGTGAACCAGGGGGTGGAGGCCGCGCGCGCATGGTGCCGCGAACGTGGCATCCCGCTTCACGCCGCGCCGCCCGTTCCCGCGCCGCCCGCGCCGCCGAAAGTCCGGCTGCAGTTCACCGAAGAGATGAAGGGCTTCGCGGCGCCTGGCGCGGACTTCGAAGCCGGTTATCAGACCGGCCGGCAGCAGAATACGAAGCTCGACGTGCAGCTCACGGTCCAGATCGCCGACGTCGACACGTTCGCCGTGGATCCCGCTCACACCGCGACGATCAGCGGCTGGGCCGAGTCGCCGCTGCTCGGCGGCCGCGTGAACGTGGAGGCGGGCGCCTTCAACCTGTTCGTGGATGCGGGCGACCCGCGCAAGAAGGAGATGCGCTACCGGCTGTTCGTCCGGCTCGCCGACGGCTCCGAGCGCACCCTCGTTGGCACCAAGCTCATCGTCGACGATCGCTCGCAACCCGAGATCTGGACCGACACGACGACGCTGTTCACGTCGGTGTACCAGGGACACGTGGTCCAGGGTGCGGAGACCCCTGCGGCGCTCCTGGCCGTCGGCATCATCCGGATCGGGTTGTTCGACTTCCTGCGTCAGCTCACGACCTTCCGGACCGAAGGGCCGACGCTGGCTGCCCGCACGGCGGGCTTGGCGAAGTTCTCGCAACTGTTCATGGGCAAGCTGCTGGACGTCTACGGCGGCTTCCTCAGGATCGCCTGATCGGAGATTCCTATGGCAGACGCAGATGTGATCGTCATCGGATCGGGATTCGGCGGGGCCGTGACGGCGTGCCGGCTGGCCATGGCGGGGGCCAGCGTGATCGTGCTCGAGCGCGGTCGCCAGTGGGACGTGAACAACTTCCCACGCAAGCCCGGCGATCCCTGGATCTGGGACGACGTCCACCCGGAGCGGCGGAACGGCTGGTTCGACATGCGCGTGTTTCCGTTCATGACCGTCGCGCAGGGCGCGGGTGTCGGCGGCGGGTCGCTCGTCTACGCGAACATCTCGGTGGAAGCCAAGCCGGACACGTTCGACAGCGGCTGGCCGGCGGAGATTACGTGCGATGGGCTGGCGCCGCACTACGCGGAAGTCGGCCGAATGATGGAAGTGAAGCCAGTGCCCGCCAACCAGTGGCCGGAGCGTACGCGTCTCCTTCGCGACGCGGCCGTGAAGGTGGGATGGGGTGATCGCTTCCGGCAGCTGGGGTTGGCCGTGCGGTTCGATCCGGCCTGGATCTACGAGCAGGACGACGCCCACAACCACGACAAGTCCCGCCCGGAGACGAACATCCATGGCGTGGAACAAGGCACCTGTGTCCACCTCGGCGAGTGCGACCTCGGGTGTCCGGTGAAGGCGCGCAACACCCTCGACTTCAACTACCTGGCGGTGGCGCGCAAGCACGGCGCGCGGATTCTGCCGCTTCACCTCGTGCGGGACATCAAGACGACGCCGGCTGGATACGAAGTGCGGACCGACATACTCGGCGGCCCGGCGGTGGTGTCGCACGTCTTCACGGCGCCGATGGTGATCGTGGCTGCCGGGTCGCTGGGATCCACGGAGCTGCTGCTGAAATCGCGGGCGAGTGGCGGCCTGGCGAACGTGAGCGCACGGCTCGGGATGGGTTGGAGCAGCAACGGCGACTTCCTGACGCCGGCGATTCATCCCTTCCGCGACGTCCGGCCTTCGCGCGGACCGACGATCACGGCGGCGATCGACCTGCTCGACGGGGTGTACAAGGGCCAGGCGATCTTCGTGGAGGACGGCGGGTTGCCGAACGTGGCGCAGGATGCGCTTCAGCGCGCATCCGAGCAGCCGCAGCAGGACGAGTTCATGAAGCACGCGGTCGGCACGCTGTTGCCCGCGCTCGGGTCGATCGATCTGCTGCGTCGCGTGATGCCCTGGTTCGCCCAGTCGCGCGATGCGGCGGACGGCCGGTTCTCCCTCAAGAACGGGCGCCTCTTCCTCGACTGGAAGATCGCGGCGTCGGAGAAGACGATCGACGCCGTCGCCTCGGTGCACCGCAAGCTGGCAAGTGAGACCGGCGGGCTGCCGCTGACGCCGCTGCCATGGACCATCGGCCGCACGCTGATCACGCCCCACCCGCTCGGCGGCTGTAACATGGGGACGTCTGCGGCCGACGGCGTGGTCGACGGTCACGGAGAAGTGTTCGGGCACCCCGGACTGTTCGTCGCCGATGGCGCGATCGTGCCGAAGGCGATTGGCCTGAACCCATCGCGCACGATTGCGGCCCTGGCCGAGCACATCGCCAGTGGCATCGTGGCGCAACGGTGAGCCGGGGCGGGCCGATGACATGCGTCGGAGGCCGACCGATTGACGAACGACGAGGCACGGTGCGCCGAGCACGAGCAATTCTCGAAGATTGACGCCGCGTTCCATGCGGGCGATCTGGCCGGGCTGCGCGCGGCGCTCGGAGACCCAGAGGATTTTCCGAACAGCGTCGGGCCGTTGACGATCGGCTACTGCCTGCCGTACGCGATTTACCACAGCCCGATCGGCTTCATTCGCGAGCTGCTCGATGCCGGCGCCGACCCGAACATCGAAGTGGATAATGGATTCCCGCCGATGCTGGCGGCGGTGTCGTGTCTTACGACCGTGCCTGGTGCCGTTCGTCGGCCCGACGTCCACGAGGTGCTGGAGTTGCTGCTTCAGCGGGGCGCGGATCCGCATCAGCGTGGCGTGAACGACTACACGGCCCTGCACTGGGCTGCGGCGGAGGGCGACCGCCGCGCCGTCGAGATTCTGCTCCGACACGGGGCAGACCCGTCAATCAGGACGCGCATCGACGATCTCGAGACGCCAGCCATGGCGGCCCGCCGAGGCGGGCATTCGGAACTGGCTGCGCTGCTGGAGGGATAACTGATGCTCCCGGAATGGGAACGCGCGGCGCGGAGTGGCAACGTCGAGGCGCTCGAGCAGATGCTGGACGCCGGTGTCGACATCGACGCCAAGGACGCCCAGAATCAGACCGCGTTGATGCTGGCGGCCGCCGAGGGACATGTCGGCGCGGTGTCGCTTCTCGCGAGCCGTGGCGCCGGCCTGGATCACGCCGCGAAGTATCATCTGACGGCATTGATGCTCGCGATTGTTCGCGGGCACGGGCAGGTCGCCCGGGCGTTGGCAGCCGCGGGCGCCGACCCGCGCATCCGTGGCACGGGCGCGCCGGGGTTTTCTGGCAGGAACGCTATTGACTTGGCGCGCGCCCGGGATGAACACGCGCTCGCCGACTGGCTCGAGCGAATTCAAGAGACCGGAGAACAGTCAGCATGATCCACCTGAGTTTTTCGCGCCGGGGCACGCGTTTCCTTGCGTCGGCGCTGTGTTGCGCGGCCATGGCCGCCGCGGCGACGCCTTGGCTGAAGGCCGATCAGACGCCGGGGACCCTGACGGCAGACGAGCGTGCGCTGGCGGCGTACATCGACCAGCACAACGGCGAGGCGATCGCGCTGCTCGAGCGGGTGGTCAACATCAACAGCGGGACGCAGAACTTCGAGGGCGTCCGTCAGGTCGGCGCGATCTTCCGCGCCGAGCTGGACGCGCTCGGGTTCAAGACGGAGTGGATCGACGGCGCGCCGTGGCAGCGTGCCGGGCATCTCGTGGCCACGCACGCGGGCCGTTCGCCGAAGATCCTGCTGATCGGCCACCTGGATACGGTGTTCGAGCCCGACAGCCCCTTCCAGAAGTTCGAGCGCGTGGACGAGCACTGGGCGAAGGGCCCTGGCATCACCGACATGAAGGGCGGCGACGTCATCATCATCCAGGTGCTCAAGGCGCTGAAGTCGGTGGGCCTGCTCGAGTCGATGAACATCAGCGTGGTGATGACGGGCGACGAAGAAGCGTCCGGCCGGCCACTGAGCCGGGCGCGCGAGGCGCTGATCAACGCGGCCAAGGGCGCCGCCGTGGCCATCGGGTTCGAGAACGGCGACGGGGATCCATCCCACGCGGTGGTTGCGCGCCGTGGCACGACGTCGTGGCAGCTCTCGGTGAGCGGCGCGAGCGGGCATTCGTCGCAGATCTTCCGCGAGGATGTCGGGCCGGGCGCCGTCTACGAAATGGCCAGGATTCTCACGGCCTTCAGGGAGAAGCTCGCCGGGGAGCGATACCTCACGTTCAATCCCGGAGTCGTGCTCGGGGGAACCTCCGTGGAGTTCGATGCGGCGCAGTCCCGAGGCGCCGCGTTCGGCAAGACCAACGTCATCGCGGAACGCGCGCTCGTGGCCGGAGACCTGCGCGCGCTCACGCCGGCGCAGTTCCAGAAGGCCCGGGACGCGATGCAGGCGATCGTCAAGGCGTCGTTGCCGCACACGCGCGCGGAAATCACGTTCGACGAGGGATACCCGCCGCTCGCGCCGACCGCCGGCAACGAGCGCCTGATGGTGCTCTATGACCAGGCCAGCCGCGACCAGGGCCTGGGCGCCGTGACGCCCGTGAGCCCTGACAAGGCCGGCGCGGCCGACGTGTCATTCATTGCAGGAGAGGTCCCGATGATCATCGACGCCGTCGGAATGAAGGGGCGCGACGATCATTCACCCGCCGAAACGGCTGACCTGCGAACGCTTCCGACACAGGCGAAGCGCGCCGCGGTGCTGCTGGCGCGACTCGCGCGCGGCGTTCGATAGCCGACGGCCGGGAGGTCGTCACCGCACGGAATCGCGCCTGCCTCGGCGGCTCGACAGCCGCTCGACATCATGCATGCCCGCGCGTCACTCGAAGCGCGAGGATCACGCTCGCGACGAGCATCGCCGATGCCAGCATGAACGGGGCACCCGGCAGGTGCCATGAGGCCCGAGGGTCGATGGCCGCGGCGAACGTGAGGCTGAAGATCCCGGGACCGATGATGCCCGTGACGCCCATGATGCTGCTGAGGGCGCCCTGCAGCTGGCCCTGCTCGTTCTGACCGACGCGTTTCGTCATCAAACCCTGGGCCGAGGGTCCATAGAAGCCCCAGAGCGCCATCACGGGAATGGCAGCAGCGAATCCGCGTCCGGTGCCGGCCAGTCCGTAGGCCGCCATGCCCACGGCTCCAGCCATCAACCCTCCAACGAGTGCGCGCCGCTCGCCGAACTGTGCGACCACGGGTCCGACAAGGCCGCCCTGGATCACGGCGAATGACACGCCGACCGCAGTGAGCGCCCATCCCACGTCCGCGCTGGTCCACCCATAGCGGTAAGCGGTGTACAGGACGAAGACCGAGGCCAGCGCCTGGTGGGAGAGGTTGTACAGGAAGTGGACCGCCGCGAATCCCAGCAACTGCGGATGGCCACGAAGCAGCGCGAGCGATCCGAGCGGATTGGCGCGGCGCCATGAGAACGCCGCGCGCCGGTCCTCCGGCAGTGACTCTGGCAGCACGAATATGCCATACAACCCGTTGGCAAGGCTGAAGGCCGCAGCGACCCAGAAGGGCACGCGTGGGCCAACCGAGGCCAGCAGTCCTCCAAGAGCAGGGCCCACGATGAAGCCGATGCCGAACGCGGCGCCGAGGATCCCGAAGCTCCTCGCCCGTTTCTCGCCGGGCGTCACATCCGCGATGTACGCGAAGGCCGTGACCACGCTGGCGGACGTGATTCCGGAGATGATCCGCCCGACGAGCAGCCACCCGAGGGTCGGCGCGAGGGCCATCAGGATGTAGTCGAGGCCGAGGCCGAAGTTGGAGAGCAGGATCACCGGCCGGCGGCCGAAGCGGTCGGATATGGCCCCGAGCACAGGCGACGCGAAGAACTGCATCGCTGCCCAGACGGTGCCGAACAGTCCAAGCGTTCGTGCCGCGCTGGCGGCGTCGCCGCCGCGGAAGTCCTGAATAAGGAGCGGCACCACCGGGATGATCATCCCGAGCGCCAGCATGTCGAGCATCACCGTGATGAAGATGAAGATCAGCGCGGCGCGGCGGGCGGGGACAGGGTGTTGCGCGTCGGACATGAGGGCCGAACGGCAATCTAGCACGGAGCGGAGGCTGAGCTGTACGACGGCTCAGACCTGCTGGCCTGCGCTAGCATCGAAGATGAAGCGGAGAATGACGTGCAAACCAGCATCTACGACATCGACGTGACGACCATCGATGGAAGACGTGTGTCGATGAACGACTACTGCGGGCGCACGCTCCTCATCGTCAATGTCGCCAGCCGGTGCGGCTACACGCCGCAGTACGCGGAGCTCGAGGCGCTGTATCGCGAGAACAAGGACCGGGGGCTGGTCGTGATGGGGTTTCCGTGCAACCAGTTCGGAGCCCAGGAGCCCGGCACCGAGACGGAGATTCAGCAGTTCTGCGAGTCGACATACGGCGTCACGTTTCCGCTGTTCCAGAAGGTGGATGTGAACGGTCCGAACGCGCACCAGCTGTTCGCCTACTTGAAGTCGCAGAAGAAGGGGCTGCTGGGCTCGGAGGGCATCAAATGGAACTTCACGAAGTTCTTGGTGGATCCGAAGGGCCGTGTGGTTCGCCGCTTCGGTCCGAGCGACGTGCCGAGGGGGTCTGAGCTGTTTTCCACAGAAACGACGTGAAAGGGGTCAGAGGTCGGCTCGAGCGCGAATTGTAAAAGCGAATTGTAAAAGACGTCGGGTGTCGATTTTACAATTCGCCGTCAATTTGCGCCAAAAAACGCATGGAACCCTCGAATTGTAAAATCGACACCCGACGTCTTTTACAATTCACCTCAGACCCTCTTCACGATCACGTAACTCACCACCACCATCATCAGCAGCAGCACGATCGCGGCGGCTTCTCCGGTGAGCACGGGCAGGCCGCTCCGCTCCACCAGGATGTAGGTCGTGAGCGCCCAGAGTCCCGGGCCTGTGATGGCGGAGAACCGGCCGACCATGCCGTAGAGGCCATAGAACTCGCCGATCCGGTGCGGCGGGGTGAGCTGCAGCATGAACGGCCGATCGGCGGCCCATGTTCCGGCCATCGCGACGCCCGCCAGGCACGCCACGACGTACAGCCAGACCACGCTCAACTGCAGCGCGCCGATGGCTGCCGCGAGCGCCAGCGTGAACATCCAGAGGTGCAGCACGCCGTTCAACGTGCGCTTCGGTCCGATCCAGTCCGCCACACGACCCCAGATCAGGCCCGCCGGCACGGCGCACGTGATTGCGGCGGTCATCACGAGGTTCTTCTGCGTGGCCGCCTCCGCCGAGGTGAAGCCCGACGCCACCGCGACGTGCAGTGTGTAGAGGGCCATGAAGCCGATCACGGTGTTGATCGCGTCCGTATAGAACACGCGTGCGACAAGGAAGCGCAGGAGCCCGGGGTATTGATGACCCCCGCGAAGCGTCCGTATCGTCTCGGCCGTCGACTCGCGAATCACGGACCAGCGGAACACGGGGCGCGGCGTCGGGTTGCCGCGCTCGCCGACGAACCAGAAGCAGGGCAGCGCGAGCAACAGGAACGCCACCGCGATCGCGCTGAACAGCGGGGCGAAGTCCTGAGGCGCCGCGAAGCGATTCTCGCCGAGCAGGAATCCGAGACCCACCGCAATGTACGAACCCACATAGCCGAGGCCGACGCC
>Ga0105106_10001535_pt1 | contig 16680 bp, 34 predicted proteins | sample PPLLaktember2015_5_FD_79109 | JGI IMG/M metagenome (GOLD analysis project Ga0105106, IMG submission 79109) | Freshwater sediment microbial communities from Prairie Pothole Lake near Jamestown, North Dakota, USA - PPLs Lake P8 Core (1) Depth... | ecosystem: Environmental > Aquatic > Freshwater >...
CGACATCCTGCTCGCCGTGGTACGCGCGCAACCCGTAGTAGGGCGGCGAGGTCACAACCGAATGGAAATGCTTGTCGGGGAAGGGCATGGCGTGAGCCGTGCCCTGAGCCATGATGCCGGTCACTGCTCAAGCCTTGTCCGGGTCATTCCCCATCACCCTTTCTGACATGCGTGCGGCCAGCGGCCCGATGAAGTCGAGGTCCTTCTGCATCCGGCGGATTGTCCGCCGCTGGTCCACGAGTCTCCGGTGATTGCGCCGTGCCCAGTATGCGGCGTGAGTATACCGCGCTTTCCACTTGTGCGCAACCTTCCTCGACTTGCCGACCAGCCGGAGCGCCCGCCGATACTGCTTCTCCAAGGCCAGCACGTTGCGGGCGGGGTCAGTCTCGTGGCGCAGGGGGCTGGCTTCCCGGCATAGTTCGGAGAGCAGGGCGTAGGCTTCGAGCGGGTCCTCGTTGGGGTAGAGCATCCCCCACCTATCGGGCATCCACTCGTACATCGTCTTGAGGATGGCAATGGAAATCGCTCGGGCGGTCGCCGTGCGGAGCAGGATGCCGGGAGCCGTGGCGGGGTGCGCTACATCGACCTTGCCATCGTCATCGCGCAGGATGGGCGATACCCCGATGAACAGTTCCCCGGCGTCCATCCAAGAGACGACGGCGAACCACGAGAACCCGTCAGGCTCGCCGGGCGCTTCGACCTTGAGAATCGACGTGCGCTCCCGCTCATTCATTGAGCGCCCTCCGGATGATGTTCCACGCGCTTGACCGGCGCTTCACGATGCCCACCAGTTCCTCGGCGTCGGCCCCCACAATCTTGTACTTCGTGTCCTTAGCCTCGCCATTGCCGTTGGTGGCGGCGAAGGCGGACTCCGAAAGGAAATCCCGGACCTTGGCGAAGGCCACGGCCTCATCCTTGTCCAGCGTCAGGCGCTTCTCCATGACGGCCGCACGCACGATGAGATACATTGCCCTGAGGTGGGCTTCCGTGCTGTCGGGGTCGCCGATGATGCGCTCGGTCAGCCACGCTTGGCGCTCACGCTTGTTCTTCGAGAGCCACGCTTCGAGCGACGCCTGTTCCTTGCCCTTCGTGGTCTTGGCTCGGACCGCCATCGTGCGCCAGTTGTTGTACTCCGCCTGCGTCCTGTCCGTCTCCAGATACCACTGCGCCCGTGTCTCGTCGTCCAGTTGCCGCTGAATCGCTTGGATGTCAGCCCGAACCTTCTCCAATCTGAGTTCCGCTTCCTGCCGTGTTTCCGGGGTCCTGAATCCGTTGGGCATTGCTTTCCTCCATGATGATTGAATTGCAGGTGCAGATGCCTGCCTCTGCCCTGCTCTCCGCGCCGAAGGCGATGCCCCCGGTCGGCTTACCGCACTTCTCGCACAGATGCCCGCGCATGTCGGCGTCGAGCGCCTTCAAGCCATCGAGCACTGCGAAGAACTTGTCCATTGAAACCTCCAGCCGCGAGCGTCCAGACGAACGCGGCGAGCGGGATGCCCGCGAAGGGCAGGTAGGAACCGACGGCGTGCGACAGCCCGAGCGCCGCCCAACTCACGGGAACCAGCAACCAAGCAGGTCCGCAGTCCATCAGGAATACGGTGTCGTAATACGAGAACATGGGCGCGCCCAGAGCGAGCGCCGACCGGGAGACTTCGTAGCGATTGGTAATGAGGCCAAGCAGTCCGAGCGCCGCGCCCACCGCGGCCAGCAACCATGTCGGGAGAGCCGTGGCGTTCCAGATGCCTGCGCCTGCCCACTTGTAGGCGGTCGCCGCTCCACTCACCGCCAGATACTCCGAATAGAGCGTCGGGCGCACAGCCAGCGGCAGGAGCAGGAGGGCAATGGAAATCGCCGCGGCCTTCGCCAGCGTCCAGCGGCCATCAGCGGTCAGCATCCAGCGCACCACGAAGAAGGGGAGCGCCACGATTGCCAACTGGGGCTTCAGGGTGAACAGGGCCACGGCCACTGCCGCCCTCCAGCCGCCCTTCCAGAGCAAAGGGATGAGCAGGACGAAGAACAGCGAGACCTGCCCGCTGGCGAGGACGTGGAGCACCGGGACGAAGAACAGCCAGACGAGCGCACTGCGGCCCTTCAGGGCGACGAGCGCCATCACGTTCAGCCCGGTCACGGTCCACAGGACGACGGACCACGGGAGCAGGGCGAGCACCGCGAACAGCAGGAGCATCGCCGGGGGATAGGCGGCTCCGGGCAGGGCGTAGGGGTTCTGGCCGTTGAGCAGGGCCAGCCCCGACCGCCACATGATGTCCAAGTCGAAGCCCGGCCCCGCGATGGGAGGAAGGTCGGCCCAGTCCATCAGCCATCCCTCCCGGCTGGCCCCAAGATGTCCGCAAGGGTCTCGCCCGTCTCCTCGCCCCAGACCTCGCGGGGAGCGAGCCGCTGGCCGAAGGCGTTGTACTCCCGGCCGCAGTGCTCGCATTGGAAATCCCCGCCGAGCGGGGCTTCCAACTTGCGGCCGCAGTCACAGCGGATGACGCGCCAGCCCTGCCGCTCATCACCGCAAGCGCACGGGCTGACGACGTTCAGCGGGCGATTGCGCCCACAGCGGATGCAGATGTAGCCGATGATTCGGTCAGGCATTGGAAACCTCCCCAAGCCTCGGCGGTTCCATCCGGATGTTGGCAACGCGGAACACTCGACCAACGACCTTCTCTGGGTCGTCGGCTAAGAAGCGGACCATCCCGAAGACAAAGGGGTTCAGTTCGTAGGTTCCGAGGACGTGGTGCGGGTAGTCGCGGTCGATGACCTCGGCCCACCCCTCCAACTCGGTCTCGTGAGGCAGACGATAGATGGGGACATACTCAGTCATAGTAGGCGTATCCTTTGCAGGAGGGCGAGCCGTCGTAGGCCATGTCTGGCGCGAAGCGGCTTCCGCACTTGCACTCGCATGACTGATACAGGCAGTTGATACAGCCGAAGGTGGCGAAGCGCACGTCGTCAGGCACGGGCTTGGAAATCGAGGGGACTTTGTTGCCGTTCTCGTCGTAGCGGAAAGTCGTGTTGCAGTTAGTCATCTCTGCATCTCCCTTCGCATCTGTCTTCCGCCCCCATTCTCCTCCCAGACCGGCGGCGGCGCAATAGGACCGCGGTACTACCTCCGGGCCTTTTTGAGACTCACGTCGCTCCCGCCCTTGACCGCTCCAGCCGTCCGGTACTTGGGCTTGACATGCACCCCGGCGTCCACGCAGTTCTCGTACAGCGCCCTCGCCCGCGTGGGCATCGAATGGAAACGCCGGGTCAGGTCGAGAAGCGCCCGCACGAAGTCAGGCCCGTGGCCCGGCGGGACGAGGAAATGCGACAACTCGTGTATCAGTTCTTCTTCCGAGACGGGATGGGGCGTGCCGTTCTTCGTCCTCGCAATCCAGATTTTGCTCCGGCGGCGGTCAGCCCAGATGTCCACTTCCTCCCTCTTGCTTGCCGGGATGTAGAGGTCCAGCGTGATTGACCAGTAGCGCAACGCCGCCCGGTTCCGCCAGAAGCGCGTGCGGGTGATGCGGTCCACGAACGCCTGCATCCCGAACAACGAAAAGAACGCAGGCCCATCTGGGCTTGCGCGCTCTGCCGCATAGACCTTGGCTCTTTGGTAATCCCTTGCCATACCACCGCCGGGTCACTGGTCGTTGCAGTTTTCGCGCATCCCCTTCATGGCGATGCGCCTCGCTCGAACGCTCATGGGTTCCGAGAAATCCTGCTCCGCCCCATACGGGAGTTCGGCGGATGGGTCGTAGTAATCCGTGAGCCTTTGGCGGATAGGATGCCACTGGTGGTAGACCGCGTAGGGCAGAGTGATAATCGGTCGCCCGGCGTCCACCTCGACCTGACGTATCCAGCACTCGTCGCCGCCCACTTCCTCGTCCTCGGGAAACGCCAAGGAGTTGAACCGCTCCCATCCCCGGCGCGTGTTCCCGTTGAACAGGATGTGCGCCTTCCACGCAGGCGACTCCGCATTGGTGCTCTTGAAGGTGTTGGCCCAACCGGAGAACCCCGGCTCCGAATGGAAGACTAGGCACTCGCTCCCCTCCCAGTCCACCGCATCGAGCCTTGCCGTCATCGCCCGGCTGAGTCCGTAGACCGTCGCCGAACACCGGCAGTCATCCTTCTGGGTGTCCAGCATCACTTCGAGGGCGAAGGACGGGAAGATGAGGTCGCACGAGCAGAGCACGATGTAGTCGTGCTGGATGAGAGGCCACGCCGCCCGGACCGCCATGTTCGTTGTGCGCCAGATGCGCGTCTCCCCCCTGTTCAGGTCGAGCAGGTCTTCGCCCGGCAGGAGGTCAACGTCCCCGTTGCCAGCGTCGTTGATGACGATGAGTTGGTCGGGCCGAAGGGTCTGCCTGCGCCACGCCTCAAGGCATCGGGCGAGGTTCGACCGATGGTAAAAGGCCGGGATGAGGACCGTGACCTTGCCGCGGTAAGCCATGCCCCAAGTCTATCGGTCCGGCTCCCCCGGCGCAAGGTCATCCGCACCATAGGCGGGGCCGACAGGACACCAATCCGGGGTTTCCATCTCCGGCCAGATAGGGGCCGGATGCCGGGGGCCGAGCGGGTCGGCGTCCGGGTGGTGGCACAGATACTCCCGCCCCCCAAACGCATGAAGACGCTCGATATAGTCCAGATGGCGGCAGAAGCGGCAGGTCGGTTTGCCTTGGAAAATCGTGTGCCCGTTGTTTCCCGGTCGCTCACGGAAGTGAGCGAACACGCCGGTATCCCCGGCGCTCATCGGCCAAGCCCCTGAGCCAGCAGGTAGAGAGCCACGCACAGGACGGCGAAGACGAGGGAGAACACGAAGCCCAAGGTCAGGCCCTCTGTCCGGCCTCGCTCGAAGCCCTTGCGCTCCGCTTTGCAGAGTTCGGCGCTCAGGTCGATGGGCGGAAGGGGCGGCGTGGCCTTCGGCTTGCGCGTCCGGTCGTCCCGGCCCAGAGCCAGCAACTCGACCTCCATCCCGGTTCGGGGGTCGCGTTCGGTTCCCACGCACTTCACGCGGCCGTCGTCAATCAGTTCCTTTACCCGCGCCGTGATGGATGAATGGGTCATGCCCTTGCCCATGACAAGGAACTCGTTTGACGAGAAGAACTGGGTCAGCCGGGCGCGGGTCACAGGCTCGCAGAAGGCAATCGCCCAGAACACTCGCTCCTTCTGCTTGAGCACCGTCCCCCGCTGGCGCAGGATGCGGAACGCCTCGTCCCGCGTCTTACCGAACTCGGGGATGGGATTGAAAATCTGGTCGCTCATGGCAGGATGGCTCCACACTTCTTGCATTCGCTGGCGGCGAGGTCGCTCACGCGCCCGCAGTAGCCGCAGACCCGGCCTTCGGGTTCGACCGGGCGCTTGGGAGGCGGGACATACGGCCCCTTGATGTCGGCGGCATCATACTCGTCTTTCCCGTTGCCGATGCACCTCACGCGCCGGGCGACGACCTTCCGGTAGTCAGTCCCGCCGCACTTGTAGCAAAGCGTGGGTTCCGAGTCGTAGAACATGACCGCCGGGCACTCCGGGTTCAGGCACTCATAGGCAACGTCCCACTGGCCTTCCCACAGGTTGACGCGTGGGCCAGCGACAAGCGCCTTGTGCTTCTGACTGTCGCTCCAATCGTTCGAGATGGCGATAGCGAAGAAGAGGGCGACGAGGCCGACGAGTATGGCGAGAAGCCAGTATCCCTCCATCGTCACACCTCTTGCTCGACGTAGCGGCGGAAATGGACTCTGTAGTGTTCAACCTTGGCATCCCGGTCCAGCCGGATGAGGTTGTGGTGGTTGCTCATGTCACGGTCTTCGCCCTGCCAGCCATCGACCTCGTACAGCGAGACGGCCGCGCGCACAGCCGCGACGCGGGCGGGGTCATCCCGCTTGAAGTCGAAGTACGGGATGCTCACTTCCTCGGTCTTCGTTTCGAGACGCTTGCCGAGCGGGGGGTTGCTGTGGAAAGAGAACTCGCACTTGCGGTAGCCGCCGCCCATGAGTGCCTCGACGAACTCCTCAAGCGAAACTCTGACCGTGACCAGCCGGACGTGGTTCAGGGCGTCATCCAACTCGATGCTCATAAAATCCGGGCCGCTGTTGCTCGTGACGCGCCCAATGGTAATCCGGCCTTCACCTTCAACGAACATGGGGTAGCGGTCCTGTTGCATGTCTCTCCCTCACTACCGGCAGGAGCATGGCGTAAGGCAGGTTGTAGCAGTCCGCCTTGAACGTCCAGCCTATGCGCTCGGGGTCCGGTTCCCCGCCACGCCGCAACTCGGCGGCTTGGTAAAAGTCCAGCGGCGTCATCCAGCCCATCAACTCGACGGCCGTTGGAATGGTCGCCACGCAGTAGATGGACACGAACACATAGCGGTCGCAGTCCTGCGTGCAGTTGGCCGCGGGGACCGCCGCGTTGTGCGATGATTCGGCGGGGACCGAGCGCAACTTGGTCTTGATTTCGTCCCGCCGCAGGCCCACCCGCACGTCGAAGTGGTAGGTCTCGAACTCCCGCACGCCTTGGAAATCGGCGTAGGCTATCTGGCCGAGCACGCCAGCCCACGCATTGCGGCCCCCGGTGATGGAGTTGCGCAGGCCCGCGAGGTGCTTGGCTCGCTCGTGAGCCTGCTCGACCCAATCGGGATGGACGGGGAGGATGATTTTGCCCATGACCTAGTGGGTCATCAGCATGAAGTCCTTGCCGTACTTCGCGCGCAACTCCGCCCGCCGCTTGTGCAGGTCCAACTCGAAGGCCCGGATTTCGGCCTCGGCCTCGGGGTGCGCTTCCTTCAAGTGCTGGCGCATGATGCCGCCCTTCTGATAGGCGTGCGCCTGAAACGCGAAGTTGCAGAGCGAGCACTTGCAGATGCTGAGAGCCATTAGCGTTTCCTCCTGTCGATGATGCGGACCGACTTGCCTTCCGCCTTGTCCTTCTCGGTGTGCCCGTCGAGGTTGGCTAGGAACGCCTGCGCCCGCAGATGGGTTTCGCCGGGCGGAGGGTCTGCGAGGCCCGGAACGTAGGTCGTCCGCCAGAACCGATGGAAAAGCAGTTGGCCTTGGCGGTTCGGGCCGCTGACGACCTCGTACACCACTTCATTCTCGCCCACGTCGGGCAGGGGTTCTGAAATGCTGGTCATGCCGCCATTCTAGGGGCGCAGTGCGCCATCCGCAATAGGACTGTGGTACTAGGCATACGTTTCGAGCAGGGTGTCGAGGGCGACGGGTTGGTAATCCCAACAGTCCACGCCGACATCGACCCGGAAACCCGGCCCCTGACCCTTGGGGAACAGGATGTCGGCGCTCTTGCTTGACCGCCCGATGGTCCCGTGCGCGTGCCCGTGGAAGTGCAACGCCCCGTAGTGCGACTTCTCCCACGAGAGCATCGGGTAGTGGCATAGGGTGACGATGACGGAACCGAAGTGCTTGGAAATCAGGGGGGCTTCCACCACCATCAGGCCCTCCCGCTCGACCCGGACCCGCTTGGTCAGCCACCGCTTGTCGTGGCCTCCCGGCACGAGCCGGATGAAGCCGTTGAGAGCCTGCATGAACTCGATGGCCTTGGTCGGCCCGCACAGGGCGAAGTCCCCGAGGCAGTACACGATGTCGCCCCGGCGGACGACGCCATTCCACCGCTCAGTCAGGCCGTCGTTCATCTCCTCGACGGTCTTGAACGGCCGCTCGACATACTCGATGATGGCGGAGTGGTTGAAGTGCTGGTCAGCGGTGAAGAAGATGGTCATGCTTGCTCCTCGCCGCCTATCACGTCAGGTAGGGGCATCGGGGCCTGTCCCCCGGCGATGCGCTTCTGCCGCCTCGTCTCCGCCGCGCGCTTCTTGTGCATCTGGGAATCGTATCTCAGATGGCAACGCTGGCACATGGCCCTCAGGTTCTCCGGGCGGTTATCCGTAGTGTCGTGGTTCAGATGGGCAACCGTCAGAACTACCCTGCCCTTCGCCCACTTCGCAGGCTCCCCATTCCTCTCCTCACAGCGCCGGGGGCCGGGATGGGTCCGGTGAAGCCCGCACTCGCCTTCGCACTCGCATTGCCCGGCGCTTCGCTCCCGGATGGCGGTGGAAATCTCCTCCCAGTCGTCGGGGTAGCGGTCTCGATGGAACGGCATGTCATCTGTCCTCGCAGTCAGGAGCCGGAGGCTCGAACTCCGTTCTTCTGGGCCACAGCCAGATGCGTTACCCGTCACGCTCGCTCCTACATCGGACTGGCGGGGCCGGTTCCCCCACCCGGCCTGCCCTGAGAGCATGAAGTCCCCAAGCGCCGACTCCACGGCACGTTGCACGAGTCCCTCGGGCATCGCAGGAGGGTGGTGTCTCCTCCGCCCTACTCGCTCGCACCTGCTCCCCATCACCGCGGCCACCACGCCGCCCGCCATGTCCATTGTATCGCCACTCCCGCCGTATGCCGCTGGACAAGTACGCGGTCGGACAGTGCCACGAGCGGGGTAGCGAACTCGTCTAGTTGCCCGTGGCCTCCACGCACCGGAACTCGTCGCCTTCCTGTCCGGTAATCCACTGGTGTTCGACCTTCCAAATGAAAGTCGAACCCCCGGTCATTTCCTTGTAGAGCAGATTGTGGGTCTGGCCTTCAATGGGCAGATAGGAGAAGCGAAGCCACCAGCCATCCTCCTCCGTGACATCGAACGACTCAAGAGGCCGGACGCTACCGACTTCCACCGTTCCCTGATTCCTGCACTCGACGTTGGAGCACGCTCTGGATGTCGTCGGTTTGAGAATCTCGATGAGCGTGCCGTTCGGGGGACGCACCCCGCACGCAATCGGGACGTAAGGCGGAAGCACAGCGGCCGTCGGCTCAGGGGTCGCCAGAAACTCGTTCAGCGTCATCCCCGGCGTCGCCACCTGCGCCACCGCCGGGTTCTCCGCCAGCGCCGTTTCCAGCGCCGCCACAGTCGCCTCGTAGTCAGGCCCCACGGGTTCGGGGGCCGGGGCGGGCGTTGCGCTGTTGCACGCGCCGAGCAACACTGCCAGAACGAGCAACACACCAATCTTCGTCTTCATCATCCCTCCTTGGTTTGGATATGTCGGCGCAGGAAGGCCAAGACATCGGCCCCGTGCGTTGTCGGAGTGGTTCCCACGCCCTTGCACTGGGGGCAGAGGCCGCGGTCCACGCCCGGCCCCATGTACTCGCCCTCTCCGTCTCCGCCGCAGAAGGAGCATCGCACCTCGAAGGCGTTGGCCTCAAAATCTCGGTCGTCGTATCCAAGTCCTGTCATGGCAACCTCCCCGGCCACCTGTTGCTGACCTTCACGAGCAAGCCAGCCAGCCATGAGCGCCAGCCGCCGCGAAAGTAGTTCTCGTCCGCCCACTTCGAGCACTTGCCCCGATTGAAAAAGACGGGCAGACGGGTGATGGGCGTGGCGTCCACGGCGTCGTCGTTGTAGCCCCGAGGGTACGCCTTCAACTGTTGCTGGAAGTCTTCCTGCGTGCGCATCGCTACACCCCCAAGATGTAGAGGACGTTCTGGGTGGAGTTCCAGACCACGGGCGTCCACACGATGCAGACACTCAGGATGCCGTAGGCGACGTACAGTGGCTTGGCCCACCGGATAGAGGGTTGCCTCCATAGCAGGCCCTCAAGCACGATGAAGCCGATGGCGAACAGGGCGACGGAGAACATCTTGAAAATCAAGGGGACTCCGAACTGCCCGCTCTCGAAGTAGCGCGCCCACAGCGGGTGCATCTCGTGGAACCCGAGAAATCCAACGGCGGCTACCGTCATGGCCCAGTCGAGGAAAGCCCCGACTGCAACCCACGCCAGCAACCGCCAGTAGGTCTTCGATAGCCTCGGCCCTGTGCCCATGCCCACCTCCCTGCTTGCGAGAGTGAGCATAGCACGTCAGGCGTCGGGTGTCAAGCGCGGTTCCCTATCCTCGCCCACAAGGTTCTCGGTCGTCGCGTGGTCCCCTGCCTCCCGTGCGGGCTGAGATTCGCTCGCTGGCCTGCTTGCCGCCTGCGGAGCGTCGGGCGCGACGCCCCCCGCCGCCGGATGGCCCGTGCCCCATGAAGGCTCTGCGCGCGCTAGGGCATCCCATCCATCTCCAAGCGCCTGCTCGACGCTTTTCAACTTGCTCGCCGGGCTGTTGTCTGGCTTGCCAGCAAGGATGGTTGGCTCGGGAATATAAGCCGCGCCGAGCCACGCCCTCGCGAACGCTTCCCGGAGGAATCTCACAGCGCGCCGCGCGATGGCTTCCTGATGGAGCGCCACGAGCAGTTCGCCAGAATACTGCATCGACAGGTCATGCAACTTCTCGCGGCTCAGACGCCCGGCATCGCACATGGCAAGCGCCACCTGATACCGCCCGTTCAGCCAGATATAGCGAGACAAGACACCACGCGCGACGGTCGCCCTATGGGTCGGGTCGAACCGCCTCCCCGAGTCCCACCCGGCTTCCAGCGGAAAGTCGTAGAGGGCGGGGTCAAGAAAGTCGTGGGTGAGAAAGGCGTGGCGCAGGATGGCGGCGTCGCGGGCGTTCAGGCGCGGCCGGGCCTTGACCATCGCCACGAGGATACCCGTCGGCGGGTAATCCTTGTCGGCCACCGATTGACGGCTCACGCCTATCATGGGTTCCCCGTCAACCACGGCAACAATCGTCACCATTCGTGGCGCGCCGTCCACCACGTCCCTCAGCCGGTAGCAGTCGAATACCAGCCCCGGCAACTCGCTTGCGGCCTTCTCAGGCATTGGAAATCCCTCCCTCGTCTTCCATCGGCTCGTCCATCGAGCGATACATGGCGCACTCCCAAACAGGCGTCACGATGTCGTTGCGGACATCGAACTCGTACAGGGCTTGGGCGATGCCGCAGTTGTCGGGAGCGCCGGGCTTGAAAAACCGGCATCGCTGGTAGCACAGGCAGTTATCCTTGTGCTTCCCTTGGTTCTTGGCGATGACCGCCACGCTCACGTCCCCACGACCTTCCCACCGATGCGGGTAGCGAGTAACAAGGGCGCTCATCATCGCACCAGCGGCCCAAGCAGTTCGACGGATGAGGCATAGTGCAAAGCCTTGTTCTCTTGGAGTTCAGCCCCCATCTTCTTCAGGGCCTTGGCCTCAGCCCCGGCGCAGTCCTTGGCGAGGACCAAGTAGGTCCGGTACTCCCCGCGCATGACTGTGTTCGAGCATTCAACTCGGTAAACGTCCATCGGTCCTCCCTGTTACTCAGTGTCGCTCGTAATCCTACTCAGTAGATAGCGGGGGCGGGAGTCGAACCCGCTGTGAAGGGTTTATGAGACCCTCCGGCGAACCGCCGCCTCCCCGCATAGCAACGGTCAGGGCGTGAAAGTCTGGATGTAGGCCCGCACCGTCCGCATCAGCGCCACAAACTGCGTTCCCATCGTGGCCTCAAGTTGCGACATCGTGGCTGGCGGCTCGACCGGGGGCGGCGTCACATCCCCTGTGGTCACATCGCAGTTCCGGGCGAGCACCCACCCGTCCCGGCCGAGCGGGTAGTCGTTGGTCGAGCAGTCCTTCAGGTGGAGCCACAGGCCAAACTCCCCGGAGCCATCCCGCTCCATCGCCCAGACAATCGTTCCCTCGGGAACCTGCCCGAGGTTCTTGCCGTCCGACGCGTGAAACGAGCGAAGCGTTGGCCTGCCGACGACCTCGACCTTGAATGGAAATGCCGGAAACACGGGTGGAACATAGCCTTCGCTGTTTGGCGGAACGGGTGACATGCTTGCCTCCTCGGGCAAAGGTTGTCGCCGCCGCCCGGCTCGCCACTGACCTCGTATGGGTGAGACGGGCCGGGCAATCGGCGCACTCCAATTCTACTACTGGCTTGGTTCTGGATTCAACGGGTCCCAGTAGGGGATGCCCGCTTCCTCGTGAATCCACCCGCTACAGCCCGCCACCCGCGGGTTGTCGTCGCACCGCTCCCTGTCCGCCTTGAGGCCCTTGCGCCCCCAGTACCTCACCGAAGGCGATGAACCATCCGTTGTCCAGCATGTCGGCCATGTTCTTGTCGCCGCGGTCACGCAGGGCGGCGATGGTCGATTGGAGGATAGCGTCGAATAGGGCCACGCGGCCCACCGACAGCGTGAATTGCAGGGCGAAGGGGTCGTCCGGCTCTGCGGGTGGCTCGGTCGGCCATGCCGCAGGTGGCTCGGTCGTCACCATCTCATAATCGGTCGTGAATTGCCGGGCGTCCACAACGTCGTAGGAGCCGTCCTCGAAGCGCAGAACGTAGTCGCCTTCGTTCACGTCCTTCGGGCCGGACGGCAAGTGCATCACCAGCCACGTCTTCCCACTCGGGTTCACTTCGCTCCCGAGCGGCGACCAGTAGATTCCCTGTACCGGCCGGTCGTAGAACTCCGGCGGCGCACACTGGCCCGGCATAAACCTCCAGACCGCCGCCGTGCCCTTCTTCGACCTGACTCTCATGCCTTCGCTCATTCGACCACTCCCGGCCACTGCGGGCACGTCTCCATGAAGCGCCAGAGTTTCTCGAACTCCGGCGGCTTGGACAGCGCCCACTCGATGCAGTACGGCACGTCGTCGGCGTTACGCACAATGGGAATGTCCACGTCCGCCCACTCGAACAGCCCCTCGACCTTCCAAGTGTTGCACTTGCAGGCGACGAATGGGGTCCGGGCCTTGCACGCGGCGTAGACCCCGTGATGCTGGCCTGTGATGTAGAGTGCCGCGCCCTCAAGCCCCACAACGAACTCCGGCCATACCCGAAGCGGCTCCGGCTGGCTCGCGGCATCGAAGGGAATCATCGGAAGGTAGTTCGCCCGGTACTCGGCAAAGGCCGGATGGTCCTCGGTCAGGAGGTCCGGGAAGTTGTGCGGGTAGATGTGGCCCATGACAATCTTGCCCCGGAGTTGGGGGACGGCGAAGGCCCACGTTGCGTAGTCCACCGGGGCGTAGTACGAAGCGTCGAGGTAGATGGCGGGGTGAACGCCAGTGGTCTCGGCCATCTCCCTAGCGGACAGCGGCTCCCGGACCGCCACCTCATCCAGCGTGGACAGGATGCGGCCCCAGTGGGGTAGCATGTTGAACCACGTCGCGTTGACAAGGTGGACGCGCTTGCCGAGGGCCTTGGCTTCTTCCATCGCGTACATCAGCCCCGCGATGCGCCCCGGCTCCCACTGCCGATGCTCGTCGCGGAACGTGCCTTCGCCGTTGACCACCAGAGCATCGCACGCCTCAAGCGCCTCAGTGTCCGGGGCCTGCGGCCGTCGGGTGATGCCAACAATCTTGTGGCCCTGCTCCCGGAGCCGATTGGTAATCGCCACGCTGACGGCGACTGACCCGGCGTGGAACTGGGTGTCGTTGGCGTAGTGAACCTTCACGGAAGTTCATCCACCAGAGCGCAGGCTTCCATCGGCTTCCAGAACTCGACGTACTCTTGCAAGGAGTCGATGTCGTCGGTGTAGTCGCAGACGTGGGCCATGCCCGGCAACCCGATGAGGTCGCGAAGGGCTGGCGGATGGCTGTTGTGGGCCACAGCCGTCTGAGCGAAGTCCGGCATGGCGAGGTAGGGGATGGCCCAAGGCTTGCCCGGCCTCCCGTGCTCAATCATCATGGTCGTCCGCTTGAGGGCTTCCGGTTGGAAATCGGCGTCATACCAGAAGCCGAACACCTCGTCGGCCTTCTTGACCGTGATGCGGGATGGCTCGCACCGCGCCAGAACCCCGCTGGCCGTCAGGTCCATACCCTTCGCCAGCCTCCGCAGGGCGAGACGGGAGAACAGGACATCCCCCAGAAGCATCACGCCCCTTTGCTCTAGGGGCAGGAGTTGAACAATGGCCTGCAAGATGTCGTCGCCGGGGTCTGGCAGGGTCAGGCTCTCGCCGTAACCCTTGACTTCCCCCGCCAGTTCTGGGATGCAGACAAGCGTGATGTCCCCGGTGAAGCCCTCTTCCCGGAGCAGGCGCAGGGTGCGGCGCACAAGGGTCTCTCCGCCGACCGGAAGCAGTTGCTTGTAGTCCGGCAACTCCCTGTGGTTCACCCGCAGTTTGTCCTCCATCGACCAGCGGGTTCCCTTGCCCTGCGCCAGAATGAAAACGTGCGGCGCGCTCGGCTTCATCGGTACACCCCTGCAATCTGTCCGGCAAACCGGATGATGGCCTCGCACAGCGCGTCCAGCGTGCTCGCCTCGATGGTGACGGGCATCTTGTAGGAGTGGGGCTTGACGCACGCCTGCCGCTGGCCCGACTTCAGCGTGCGGTAGGAGGTCAGGTCCATGTCGCAGGCCCGGCAGACGTTCCCCAAGAACACCTCGACGCGAACCGTCAGCATCTCCGGCCCCCTCAGTCCGTCCATGACTTCAGCGACTCCACTGGCGGGAACATGGCGGGCGGCTCGAAGCCCTGCGCCATCAACTCGTGCGCCGCCATGCGTCCGACCAACTCCTCGAACTCGACTTCTGCCTTCCAGCCCAAGGCAAGTTCGGCGGGCACGGTGTCGCCCACCAGAGTCCAGACCTCGGCCGGGCGCAGGTACGCCTGATTGGAAATCGCATAGTCCTCGCCGGACTTCGGCAGGTCCATAAACGAGGCGCAGGTGTTCAGGAAGTCCCGGACGCTGTACGCCTTCCCCGTGGCGAGGATGAAGTCGTTGGGTTCCGGCTGTTGGAGCATCCGCCACATGCCAGCGACGTACTCCGGGGCATAGCCCCAGTCCCGATGGGCGTCAAGCGTTCCGAGCGGGATGCCCTGCACCAGCCCCTTCTTGACCGCCGCCAGCCCCACGGCAATCTTGCGGGTGACAAACTGCACGCCGCGACGCTCGCTCTCGTGGTTGAAACAGACGCCGCCGACGACGTACTGCCCGTGACTCTCCCGCGCCACCCGGCACAGGTGGTGAGCGGCCATCTTGGAAACCCCGTAAGGCGAGCGGGGCTTCATCAGGTCGTCGGCCATCAGCATCACGGATGGCCTGCCGTCGGTCTTTCTCCCTTCGGGGGCCAGAGTGTTGCCGAACATCTCGCTGGACGAGGCTTGGTACAGGCGGATGCCGTCCTTCGCGACCCGGCACGCCTGAATGAGGTTGGCGACGGCCTTGGCGTTCACGTCCATCACGTTGCCCGGAGAGTCCCACGACGCCCCGACATAGGACAAGGCGGCAAGGTTGTAGACCTCATCGGGCTGGAAGCGGGCAAGGGCCTCCACCAAGGTCTGCGAGTCCGTGATGTCAACGTTCATCACCCGCAGGCCCAAGTCATAGGCGACACGCAGATTGGTTCCGAACTCGGCAGAATGGAAACGGGTGAGACCCAGAACTTCGTATCCCTTGCGAAGCAAGAACTCGGCGAGGTACGAGCCGTCCTGACCCGCTACGCCGATAACGACAGCCTTCATCGGGCAACCCCCGCCCGTCCCACTGCCAGCATACCACGGTTGCCACCCTCGGCGCAAGCGGCGACCGGGGACAGGTGCAGACGGCGGGCCTCGCGCGAGGCCGGGATTCCGGGCTTGGCAAGTGCTTGCAAGAGGGACGGCCTTGCATGGGGAAGGTTCGCCTTGACAAACTATACCGCTTGCGCTATGATAACCGCACCTACCACTTCCGAGGGGAGGACCACATGAACCGAAGGCAACGTCTCGGTCTGGTTGTGCTCATCGCCTGTCAGACCCTCTGCGCAGAACTCTATCTCACCAGCCACGGCGATGTCGGCCCGGTCTACTGGGCGTCCGCCGTGCTTGGCGTCGCGGGCGCTGTCCTCTTCGTGAGAGACGAGTTATGAGCGAGAGCATCGAGCGCCCCGGCTGGCGCATCAAGTTTATGGACAATGGCAGTCTCGAAATCTGGGCGCTGGAGACCCATGACAACCATGTGCCCATTCTGGATGTGCGGCCGGTGAACCATCGCCACCTGTTCATCATCCGCAGGCGCATCGCCTCGGGTGCTGGCGACATCCCGCGGCGCAAAGCGACGGAGGCAGGGGGCAAGATATGACCAACGGATGTGACGCCATGAACCCGGATAGCCTGCGGGAATACGCTAAGTATGTCCGAAACGAACGCAGGGCGGACATTGCGGAGCGCCTAGATGAGTTTGCCGACCAATGGCGGTTGCAGTACGACGAGTGGCGCTCGCTCGGGCGGCGTCTGGCCGAGGCAAAGGGAATGGCCGATGAATGGGAGCGGCAATACGACGCCCTGCGGGGGCGGCTAGAGGCGGAGACAGAGGGCCTGCGGGAGAGCCTTGGGACGGCCGACGAGACTATCGCCGCCCTGCGGGAGGCGATAGATGCCATGTTGCGGGAGTGCGGGTCAGAACCGGATAGCCGGTATGCTCGGAACGCCTGCATCATCGGAGCCGCCGCCCTCACCTCCCTGCCGGAGGTGACGCCATGAGACGCCTCTGGCTCGGCTTCCTGCACGCACTCGGCCTGCATGACTGCTATTGGGTCGAGGAGTACGACTGGATGGGTTGGAAATGCGCCGTCGAAGGATGCCCTGAGTGGTATCCGTTCTGGCTCAAGAAGGATGGGACGCCATGAAACTGAGCGATGAACTGAGGGGATTGGCGAATAGGCTGAGTGAGTTGCGACGGACGAACCACCCCGAGAACAGCCGCATCTACGCTATGGTGGCGAAGGCAGTCACGCTTGAGAACGACAACGCCGCCCTCCGCAAGCGGCTGAGGGGGGCACGCATTATCATTGAAGGTTCGGGTCAAAGGGACGACTGGCAGGAACGAGCGGACGAATGGCTTGCCGCCGCCGCCG
>Ga0105106_10001537_pt1 | contig 16664 bp, 18 predicted proteins | sample PPLLaktember2015_5_FD_79109 | JGI IMG/M metagenome (GOLD analysis project Ga0105106, IMG submission 79109) | Freshwater sediment microbial communities from Prairie Pothole Lake near Jamestown, North Dakota, USA - PPLs Lake P8 Core (1) Depth... | ecosystem: Environmental > Aquatic > Freshwater >...
CATCGGTGCGGTCCTGGCAGGCATGTTTGTAGGCGGATTTCTCGGAGCCCTGGTTGGCGCGGGGGAAGCCGAGAAAAATACGCATTTATATGTTCAGGGGATTCGTTTGGGTGGTAAGGTGATCTCGGTTCAAGTTCAGGAAGAAGAGGTCGAACAGGTGGAACATATCTTGACTATCCAAAACGCCTCTGGAGTGAAGGCGCTCCAGCCAGAAAGCGCTTGATATGTTCCAGGTCATATTGGTTCCTTTGGATGGATCGTCAAGAGCTGAATCCATCTTGCCCACCGTGGAAGAGCTCGCCAGACGTTTGGATGCTAATGTTATTCTTCTGCGAGTGTTTGAACCAGACTTCAGTCTGGTAGATTCATACGGCCATCCTCCAGAGTTCTACGATGCTCTGCAAGAAGCATGGCGGGATAAGGTCAAATCTTACCTGGATACGGTCAGTAAGTCTCTGGTTTTAAAAGGCCTAAGAGTTCGGGCGCTGATCGAAGAGGGACCAATCGTCAGCACAATTCTCAAAGTCGCTGAGCGTGAAAGAGTCAACCTCATCGCCATGGCCAGTCATGGCCGTACGGGTCTGGCCCGAGTCTTTTATGGCAGTGTAGCGGCTGGTGTTCTGCATCAGGTGGATCGGCCCTTACTGCTGATCCGTGCCGAAGAAGATTGAGACCACTTCTTATCAAGGATCACATGGTATGAAAAGAACGGAAAAAATCCCAAATGGGTCGATCCTGGCTGGAAAGCGGATCGGTATCTTTGGAAAGGGAGGAGCTGGAAAAAGCACGACTGTAGTTTTGTTAGCTCGCGGTCTCCGAGATTGCGGCTATGAGGTGTGCATCTTGGATGCGGATTCGACCAATGCGGGTCTTCCACTCGCCCTGGGGATGGAGCAACCCCCTGAGCCATTGATGGAATACTTTGGGGGGATGGTTTTTAGTGGAGGGCTGGTGACCTGTCCAGTCGATGACCCTACTTTGTTGCCTGGTAGAGAGATTGATCTTGATGAGCTTCCTACGAAATTTTGCGGTCAAAACCAGGCAGGGATCACACTCCTGACTGCTGGAAAAATTGGTGGAGAAGGGCCAGGATCAGGTTGTGACGGTCCCATTTCCAAAATCGCCAGGGACGTCAGAATCAGCAGGCATGGGAAACAGCCAATCACCTTGGTTGATTTCAAGGCCGGACTTGAAGACACTGCCAGAGGGGTGATCACGAGTTTGGATTGGGCGATCGTGCTCGTAGATCCTACGATCGCAGCGGTAGAAATGGCTATTAATATGCGAGATATGATCATCCAAATTAAGAACGGAAAATTGCCGGCCACACGACATTTGGAAACTGCTGACCTTGTAGATGTGGCGAATAAATTGTTTACTGAAGCCAGAATCAAGGGAGCATTGTACCTCTTAAACAAAATCAGGAATTCATCTACGGAGGAGTATCTCCGTGCAAAATTGGCTGAACGAGGTATCGAACCGGGTGGCGTCATTTACGATGATCCTACCATCTCCGATTCGTGGCTAAAGGGAATTCCACTCGAGGTAAATAAAACTCAAAGCTCAATACTTGGATTCATCGAACGGTTGGAAGCTGCTGAAAGACGACTGCCTGCCAAAATGAATTTGTAGCTGTCCGAAGGATAAACCAATGGCTGTATGCGAGATCCTGTTATACCCAAAGGATAAAATTGCCCTGCGGGCAAAAAGCGACCCTGTCCGTACTTTCAACCGGCAAACCAGACGGCTGGTCCAAGACCTTAAAGATACCTTGCTGGCTCACAGCGAGGGGATTGGATTGGCTGCCCCCCAAATGGGTGCGCACGTGCGCATCGTGGTCGTTCGCCTGGGCGCTCGGCACGATTGGGATGAAGAGGCTGATCCACCAATCGCTCTGTGTAATCCGGAAATAATTGCATCTAATGATGAGCAAAAGGATTTCGATGGATGCCTGAGTTTTCCCGGTCTATATGGTGCAACCATCCGCCCTCACAAACTGAGAGTCAGCGGCCTCTATGAAGATGGTAAACAATTTGACCGTATCTTCACGGGTTTCGACGCGGTGGTCGTGCATCACGAGATAGATCATTTGGATGGCGTATTGTTCATTGACCGCATCGAGCGCCTGGAGGATCTTTATCGGGTGTACATGGATAACAAAGGGAAACCGGTGCAGGTGCCTATGTCGGTCATTGTACCGGCAATACGCATCACAGATATGGCAGAATGATACATTTTCGACTGGTGCACCACCCATAATAATTATACTTAATGCATTTATGTAACTAATAACTAACAATTGCATCTAAATTAATAGGCGAGTCGGCAAGCCATTTAGGAATCATGAGGATTTCTGCGGGTGCGAAATGCATAAAGAAACCATTGACCTAAATCGACTTCTTGAATTGGGCTCACAATCGATCCTTGAACGCACATTGGTTGCAGAGTTTCTGTTCAGCAAAGGATATCTGAACCCGGATTTAAAGGAGTTACCCTGGCTGGAAGAAGAAAAGTTAACGAGGGAAGCCTGTCGATTTGCTAAGTTCAGATTGGCCGAGATTGAGAGTGGAGATATCTTCCCCTGGAAAATCGGGCTGGCGATATCGCTAAATTAAATTGGTGGAAAGTTGGGGCATGAGCCGGCGATGTTCACTTTTACGTTTGGAGTTGTTACCCTGGCCAGCCTCCTGGCCTGCATCGTAACCACGGCTGGTATCCTTGCCATCACCCGTTACGAGAAGTGGGGCAAGGAAAATGCGGTCTACTTCATAAGCTTCGCAGCAGGCGTGCTGATCTCCGTATCTTTTATTCACATAATCCCCAAATCTATTGAGATGAACGCTTCAGCGCCGCTTTTTCTGCTCGCTGGATTTATGACTTTATACCTGTTCAACCGTTTTCTGAACGCCTACATATGCCATGAATATGAATGTGTAGATCTCACCTTGGGCGTCATCCCGATGCTGGGAGTGGGTATGCACTCCTTCTTGGACGGTGTTATTTACTCGGTAACCTTTAATGTGAGCATCTTTACTGGGGTTTTGGCGGCAATCGGTATGGTGCTGCACGAATTCCCAGAAGGCATCGTTACCTTTTTGCTTCTTGAACGCAGTGGATTTAACAAGCGAAAATCGGCATGCTACGCCTTCTTGGCTGCGGCCATCTCAACTCCCCTGGGCACACTGGTTTCGTATCCCATTATTGACAAATTCGAGCGTCCCAACCTGGGTGCTTTGTTGGCTTTCTCCGCGGGTGCGCTGGTATATGTGGGCGCTTCCCATCTGTTGCCAGCGGTTGAGCGAGAGAATAAAAAGTACTCACTTTTGTCAATGTTTGTTGGCATTTTCGTTGCGATCATCATTGTGCTATCGAAAGGATAGAGCGGTACCGATGAGGAGATGGAGATGTTTCATACGATCTTGATCCCCTTAGACGGATCAGACCGAGCTGAAAGGATATTGCCTTACTTGGAAGAGCTGGCGCGACGTTTTGATGCCAGAGTAATTCTGGTTCAGGTTGTTGAGCCTCACATCGAGTTTACTGGTTCCCAGGCCGCACATCAGGACGAGAAACTAGAAGAGTTCAAGCGACAAACTCGACAGGCAGAGACCTATCTGGCTGCATTAGAAAAACGGTTCGCTGGGAAGGGACTTCAGAGCCTGAAGCAGGTGGCTCATGGCGACGTTGTTAAAACAATTATAAGCTTGGCGCAAGGGGTCAGAGCCGATTTAATCGCCATGGCCAGCCACGGTCGCAGCGGTCTTTCTCGGGTGTTTTACGGCAGCGTGACAGCTGGCGTGCTTTATCAGTTAGATCGACCAGCGTTGCTGATCAGGGCTGATGAAGATGAAGATATAAATCCTAAGGAGGCATGGATGTATAAGACGATTCTAGTTCCCTTGGACGGTTCGAGACGAGCCGAAAGGATCTTACCCTACGTTGAAACGCTGGCTCTTCGATTTGCCTCGGAAGTAATTTTCTTGCAAGTGATTGAAACCGATTTTGCCAATATTCATCCTTATAGCTATTACACCGATGTAAGTTTGGAAAATGTCAATCGCGAAGAATTAAGAAAAGCAACCGAGGGCTACCTGGAGAGGCTACAAGCAGAATTTCACAAAAAGGGTATTCAAGCCAGGCTCCTGGTTGCAGATGGGCCCGTGGTCCGGACGATTATTGATATTGCTGAAAATGAAGGCGCCGACCTCATTGCTATGGCCAGCCACGGGCGCACTGGCCTGGCTCGTGTGTTTTACGGTAGCGTGGCGGCGGGTGTTCTTCATCAGGTAGATCGACCCTTATTATTAATTAGAGCCGAAGGTGAAGAATCAGATGGTTAGGCAGGAAATATCCATTGAAGAATGGTGGATTTTAATCATCCGTGCAACCAGGTGGCGTTCATTGGAGAACCGTATATGAATTTCGTCTTTGGGCCTGTGCCCTCTCGCCGTTTGGGACAATCGCTGGGGATTGACACGATCCCGCTCAAGACCTGCAACTGGAACTGCGTCTATTGCCAGCTGGGACGCACGAAACCGTTGACCAATCAGCGCAAAGATTATTACCCCCCCGAAGCCATCCTGGCGGAGGTGCAGGCTGCCTTGCAAGCTCATCAACCGGGAGAGATCGACTGGGTAACCTTCGTCGGATCGGGTGAGCCAATGCTGCATGCCAACATGGGTTGGTTGATTTGCCAGGTAAAGGCTATAACCGAACTGCCTGTAGCAGTGATCACGAACGGATCTTTGCTCTATTTGCCGCAAGTTCGCCAGGAGTTGCTGGCCGCGGACGCGGTATTACCAACCCTGGACGCCGGTACTGCGCAACTTTACCGCAGGATCAACCGTCCCCACTCAGAACTCACTTACAAGCGGCTGGTGGATGGACTGATCGCTTTTCGGGAAGAATATCGCAGCAAGTTGTGGGTAGAAGTTATGTTGGTTCGTGGGCTGAATGACACCCCGCAGGCTTTATTGGACATCACCAAAGTGCTGCAAAAGATCAGGCCAGATGCCGTACACATCAACCTGCCCACTCGACCGCCGGTAGAGACTTGGGTACAGCCACCAACGGATGAGAGCCTCATGCAAGCTATGGCAATCTTGGGGAACATTGCTGAGGTTGTCCATCCGGCAGAAGGGAGCTTCGACTTGAGCGGATACGATAATCCAATCGATGCGGTGATTGGGATCATCACCCGCCACCCGATGCGCCAAGAAGAACTCGAACGGACCCTGGATCAATGGTCGTCTGGGCAGGTAGCCCAGGCTCTGGCAGAATTGACAGCCAGCGGTCGAGCGCAGGTGGTTGAGCGCTATGGAGTGCGCTTCTGGAGCGCAGCACCTTCACTCTATCCAGATGAAGCCCAGAGCTTGCGGACGGTGCCAGGACGTCACCGGTAGAGTGAAAAACAGGGTCAGGAATGAAAGAATACGGACCAGTTATTCAGTTCCTGGCCCCGGTGCCTTTCGGCCGAAGGACTGAAACGTTCCAGCCGTTTCGGAGACGCAGCAGTGGAATCGGTGCAAAGCCGGCTGCTAGTGCCCTCGGAAGTTTGGTAGCGTCTGACTTGTGTAGGACGGTCGCTCAATTACCGAGGATTGAAAATAACGCCAGTTGAGACGTAATCAGGAGGTTTGTTGATGTGCCAGGCAACCGTTTATCTCAATGGCAAGGAGATCATGAGGGATGTGTTAATGGTAGAACCCGTCCCAGAGGGCGTTCGCTTGATCGCCCTATTCGAGCCGGTGCAGGTGGTGGCGGCTAACATCCGGCAGATCGATTTGATGAAACACAGGGTAATTTTGGAATCGCACCGTGAAAGCGAGGAGACTCGTGAACGAAGTGGAGAAACTGCGAGCCGAGAAACGGTTTCAGACTGATGTGGTGCTGAAGGATGGTTCACTTGCTCACGTGCGACCGGTGCGCTCAGAGGACATAGCTCTATTGGAGAGCTTTGTCAAAAACCTGACTCCCGAATCCCTCTACCTCCGCTTCCTTTATGCGGTGAAACCAGAAGAAGCGATAAAAGGCCTTATGCCAAGCACGGGCAAGTTTGCACTCCTAGCCTTGAGGGGGGAAATGGTGATCGGTCACGCAATATTCGCCATGACAATTCCGGAGAAGGCGGATGCCGCGGTCGTAGTGGCTGATGAGTATCAGAACAAGGGTTTAGGTACGATACTCCTCGGTCAGCTTACCCAGGCTGCAATCGCGGTGGGAATATCCGTACTTGAGGCACAAGTGGCGCCGGAAAATGCCCGCATGTTGCAAGTCTTGCGCGAATTGGGTTTTCCTACCGTTCTAAAAAGCGAACCCGGCTTGATACGCGTCACCTTCCCTGCCTCACTCCTCCCCGAGGCGCTGGTGCGGTTCGAACAGCGCGAAGCCGTAGCCGCGGTTGCGGCTATGCGAAAAGTATTTAAACCGCGTGGGATCGCGGTGATCGGCGCATCGCGCCAGCGTGGCGGCATCAGCGGCGAACTCTTCCGGAATATCCTGGAGGCCGGATTTCAGGGGCCAGTCTATCCAGTCAATGCCACGGCAGAGGTGGTCCAGTCGGTGGTGGCTTACCGTTCTGTCCTCGAGTGCCCTGGACCTGTTGACCTGGCTTTTATCGTTGTGCCTGCACCAGCGGTGTTATCAGTTGCCAGAGAATGTGCTCAAAAAGGGGTAGGCGCGCTCGTGATCATCTCTGCTGGATTTGCCGAGGCGAACGAGGCAGGGGCTATGCTCCAACAGGAATTGGTAGATATTTGCCGAGAAGCAGGTATGCGCTTGATCGGTCCAAATTGTATGGGGATTGTCAATACTGATCCCAAGGTCAGTCTCAATGGGCAGTTCTCTCCTTACAAACCCATTCCAGGCAAAATTGGTTTTCTCTCGCAGTCAGGCGCCTTGGGGATCGCGATTATTGATTATGCCAGCCGGTTGGGTCTCGGAATGTCGACCTTCGTTTCTGTGGGCAACAAGGCGGATATCTCCGGCAATGATTTGATCCAGTATTGGGAACGTGATGATAATACCAATTTGATCCTGCTTTACCTCGAGTCTTTTGGCAATCCGAGGAAATTTACCCGTATCGCCCGGCGCGTGAGTCGAAAAAAGCCGATCATTGCTGTGAAAGGGGGACGCTCTGCAGCAGGATTCCGCGCAACCCAGTCTCATACAGGCGCTATCGTTGCTGCTTCTGATATCACCGTGGATGCGCTATTCCGCCAGGCCGGGGTGATCCGGACAGATGTTCTTGCCGAGATGTTTGACGTGGCCGCGCTGCTAACGACACAACCTGTACCCAAGGGAGACCGCGTCGCCATTATCACCAATGCAGGCGGGGCTGGCATCCTTGCGGCAGACGCTTGTGAAGACCTCGGACTTCAGGTGCCCGAATTGTCTCCCGAAACACAGGTGGCGCTCAAGGACTTTCTCTCCTCGGCAGCCGGAGTGAGAAATCCAGTGGACATGATTGCTTCTGCCTCCTCCAGCGATTATTCCCGCGCCATCCAGGTGGCAGCGGGAGATCCTCATGTGGATGCTCTCCTGGTTATCTTCATTCCGCCCATGGCTCTACGCCCGGAGGAAGTAGCAGCGGAAATTCTGAAGGTGACGCGGGAGTTGGGCGGGCACATCCCAGTTATCAGCACCTTTATGGCCCGTCATGGATCGCCCGAGATCCTCTCAGATGGACAGACCCGAATTCCCTCCTATCCGTTTCCAGAGGCGGCAGCGCGCGCGCTGGCGCGCGCTGCGCAGTACGGTAAGTGGCTGGATACCCTGGAAGGCAACGCGCCTGATTTTCCCGATGTGCGTCGGGAAGAAGCCGCGGCAATTGTGGCTCATACCCTGCGTGAAGGTGTGCGCTGGCTCACTCCTGAGGAGGTCGAGAGTTTGCTTGGCTGTTACGGCATTCCGTTGATCAAAACCGTGCGTGTCGCAACTCCAAAAGAGGCAGGACGGGTCGCTGGAGAGCTGGGAGGGCAAGTTGCCCTCAAGGCAGTCGCTCCAGGATTGATACACAAGACAGAGGCTGGCGCAGTTCGCCTGGCGCTAGCAGGGAGTGAGGCGACAGAGAGAGCAGCAGAGGAAATGTTGAAGCGATTGGAAGCGATGGATTTGGAGAATATCGATTTCGTTATCCAACCTATGGTGCCATCGGGTATTGAGATGCTGGTGGGTGTCACGCACGATTCAGTCTTTGGCCCTATCCTGGTATGTGGCGCTGGCGGTGTTCTTGTCGAGTTGCTCCAGGATATTGTCGTGCGTATCACGCCGCTCACAGATCGAGATGCCAGCGAGATGGTCAGCTCACTCAAGACATTTCCCCTGCTCAATGGATATCGAGGTGGGCCTCGTTACGATGTAGGTGCGCTCGAACAGGTTATCCTCAGGGTGGGCGCTCTGGTGGAAGACCTACAAGAGATAGCCGAATTGGATCTTAACCCGGTGATCGTATTGCCAGAGGGACAAGGTGTATCTCTGGTAGACGCACGTATCCGTGTGGCTGAGGTACTTCCACCGCTTCCTTTCGGCGCCAAGAAACGCTGATCGATCGAACAATAATTGCGTGTTAGAAGAATCCTATCAAGAAGATGAGGAACACTATGAACGAAGTCGAAAAACTACGCGTGCTGATCCCGCATTGGATCGAGCACAACAATGAACACGCTGAAGAATTCCAACGCTGGGCACAGTCATCCGATAAAGTGGCTCCAGATTTGCTGGCTGCTGCTGAGGCTATGCAACAAGTTAATCGCGCCTTGTCAACTGCGCTGGAAAAACTGGGTGGAGCGCTACACCATCATCATGACCATTAACAGAAGTTGCATCCTTTATTGAAAATGGAGGAGGTTTATTATGCCAACAGACCCTAACTATCTGCTGAATTTCTCCTGCTTTCGTGGTCTCTCTCAGGACCAGTTAGGTGCTATAGCACAGATCACTAATGCGGTGTGCTATCCACCCAATTACGTACTCTTTAGAGAAGGTAGACCAGGAGAGCGTTTATTCTATTTGGTTAAGGGCGACGTCGAGGTTTTCTATGAAATTGGTGAAGCCGGCCAAGTGCTTGTGGACACCGTATCAGGCGAGGAGGTTGTTGGATGCTCCGCGCTCATTAATCCCTATATTTACACCGCCACCGAGCGTAGTCTGACAGAGGTCGAGGTGCTGGAGATTGACGCTGTGGCCTTGCGCGATTTGATGGAAAAAGACTGCCGCTTGGGGTTTTTGCTTCAGCAACATATCATCAGTGTTTTGATGGAGCGCATCTTGGAACTGCGCCTGGAAGCAGGACCACAGTAAGGCATAAAACCCGGTTTCAGATTGTTGGCAGCCGTGCCAGTCACCGGTCTCTACCAACCTGATGGAGTATGTACTAAGGGAGGACCATTTTTGTGAGATATCAGCGGCGATACTGGAGTGTTCCACTGGTTATTGTGGGGTCGATGCTGATATTGTGCGCCTGCTACCAGAAAACAAACCTTCCGCAAGCAACAGCTACACAGGGTGACGCAGTACCAAGCCCATCGGTTGTTACTCCTACCAAGACCATCCTTGTAGGGACTAATGCAGTGATGTTATCAACCCCAACTCCGGTTGCTGCCCCTGAGATTACGCCAGGAATGATGGAGGAAAATCTCTTGCCAACCCAAGTGCCGCTCACGATCACCGTTGTCTATGATAATCATGAAGTTGATCAAAGACTGAAATCGGCCTGGGGTTTCTCTGCCCTGGTGGAGTATCGCAGCCAAACCTTGCTCTTCGACACCGGCGGGGATGGGCCAACATTGATGGAAAATTTGCGCAATTTAGGTAAAGACCCCACCCAAATAGAGAGGGTGATGCTTTCCCATGCTCATGGGGACCATACAGGTGGCTTGAGTGCTTTATTCGAGCACGGTGCGCGTCCGGTTGTCTATTTACTGGCTTCTTTCCCGGGGCCCTTTAGAAGACAGGCTGCCAGGAGAACTGAAGTGATCGAGGTAAAACCAGGCTTATCGATTGCCGAGGGCTTCTATACGACCGGTGATATGGGTGGGAGCATCCCTGAGCAAGCCCTTGTAATTCAGACCGATCAGGGATTGGTGATCATCACCGGCTGCGCCCACCCGGGTATCGTTGAGATCGTAGCACAGTCTCGGCAAATGTTTAGTGGGCGGGTGCGTCTGGTATTGGGCGGCTTTCACCTGGGAAATAAAAGTGAAGCGGAGATCGGTATGATTTTGAAGGAATTTCGACGTCTGAAAGTGGAGCAGGTAGCCCCATGTCACTGCACCGGCGAGCGCGCTATCGCCATGTTTGCCGCTGAGTATGGAGAGGATTTTATTCAGGCAGGAGTTGGGAAAGTGATCAGTCTGGACGCCAAAATCCCATAACAGCCAATCGCGCCTGGTCTTTATGACTGGTGAGTGCCAATAAGAAATCAGGCCGGTTGCACCAGCACCTGGAAAGAGGAGGCTTTTATGTTCAACAGGATTTTAGTCCCTCTGGATGGATCGAAGCAGTCAGAAGAGGTGCTCCCACTGGTACAGATTCTGGCCAAAGGCGACGATGTCGTTATCGTACTTTTGCGCGTCGCTGAGTACCCTTACGCGCTATATTCTACGTGTTACGAATACCCACCTTCTGATCCGAGTCTTGCAAAAACTATCCAAATAAAGAAGAAGTTCATTCGTCGTGAAGTACAAGATTACCTGGAGCGAATCGCATCGACTTTTGATTCCTCTGAGGTCACGATAGTAACAGAAGTTCGTGATGGTTCAGTCATTGAAGCTATCCTTTCGTCCGCAGATCGACATCAAATTGACCTGATTGTTCTATCAACTTGCGGTCAAAGTGGTTGTACTCAACCGGTGATTGGTGCAATCGCTGACCGGGTGCTGCACGAAGCGGCAGTGCCTGTGATTCTGATACGAAATTGGAGGGTAGAGCGAGTCGGTGGCTTGGAGCAGATGGCCGAAGGGTTATTATCTTACCACGTTGGATGAATCGATTGACTCCAATCCTTTTACAAATCATGGGCACGCTGCCGGGCATGGACAGATGGTGCTGGCTGTTACCTTTTCCAATTCCTGCCCATTGTCCGAATTCGAGATAGAAAGCCGATAAGAACTGTAAAGGAAAGAAAAGCGGTGCGCGAAATCATGCTTCAACCATTTCAATTAGGAAGTTTGATACTGCCTAACCGGGTCGTGATGACCACGGTTAAACTGGGTCATAGCACAGACAAGGGAGAAATCAACGACCGGCACATCGCCTTTTACGTTCGACGGGCGCAGGGAAAAGTGGGATTGATCACCAGTGAGTCGATGTATGTGCAACGCAACGGTCGAGAACTGCCCACCCAATTGGGTATTCATACCGATGAGCTGGTATCCGGTTTGCGGCATCTGACAGACGCGCTTCACATGGCTGGTGGGTTGGTGATGGCGCACATCAACCACGCTGGACGAGCTGCAAATCCCCAACTTGTTCCCGCCGGTGAATTGGTTTCGGCCTCCCAAACGCCTTGTTTGGCTAACCAGGCCATTCCCAGGCCGCTGACCCTCGATGAGATTGCCGATGTGGCGGCTGCTTTCGGCGCAGCCGCCCGCCGTGTCCGAGAGGCGGGCTTCGACGCTATTGAAATCCCTTTCAGTCACGGTTACCTCATCCACCAGTTCCTGTCTCCACACTGCAACCATCGCCAGGATGAATATGGGGGGACGATCGAGAATCGTCTCCGTTTTGGGAGGCAGGTGATTGCCGCTGTGCGCAACCAGGTTGAGAGTGATTTCCCCATCGTTATCCGTCTGAATGCCAATGATTATGTTGAGGGAGGCCTGACATTCGAAGATGCCGTAAACATCGCACGGAACCTGGAAACGCTTGGGGTGAACGCTATCAGCCTCACCTCGGGTACGATGTGCGAGTCTGTGCCTTACTGTCTGTATCCCAATGGCACGCCTCAGGCGAATTTACTCCCAATGGCAGGTCGCATCAAAGAGATGATCTCAATACCCGTGATCGTGGCTGGGCGTATCCGCTCGCCTGCGGTAGCGCGGGAGGCGCTGGACGCTGGACAAACCGATTTGATCGGATTGGGTCGCCCGTTTCTGGCTGATCCCGACTGGGTAAGGAAGATCGAAATCGGAGATGAAGACTCGATCTTATTGTGCGCGGCTTGTCACCAAGGTTGCCTGGCCCAGTTGCGTATCGGGCACGGCACTCATTGTATGTTCAATCCTTTTACAGGCCGTGAATCCGAGATTGAGCTAACCTTAGCTGAGAGACCTCGCCGGGTAATGGTCGTCGGAGGCGGACCTGCCGGACTGGAGTGTGCTTACATAGCTGCTTTGCGGGGACACCATGTTTCTCTTTACGAACGGGAAAGCCAGTTGGGTGGGCAATTCCTCCTTGCCGCACGGGCTCCCTTCAAGCAGGAATTCCTGGATGTGATCCGTTATCTTTCCTTGATGGTCAAGCGCGCCGGTGTTGATATTCACCGGGAAACTCAAGTCACACCGCAAATGATCCTGAGCGCTCATCCTGAGGTCGTCATTATTGCTACCGGTGGAGAAGCATTGACCATTCCTTTCCCCGGGTTATTTGACACTGGTTGGCTGCTGGCGTCTGATGTACTCGAGAGCGCAGATCGGGTAGAAACCGCAAGCGCGTTTGTGATCGGCGGCGGGTTGGTTGGTCTGGAGGTGGCTGATCTACTCGCCAGCCAGGGAAAGAGGGTCACCGTTGTTGAGATGCTCCCTGAAGTGGGAGCGGATATGGATACCCTGGCAAGATCCATGCTTCTTGGACGGCTCAAGAAACAAGGTGTGATGATTCAGACCTCCACAAAGGTCACCGAACTGACAAAGAATCAAGCCATAGCCGAACAGGAGGGTAATTCGATTTATTTTCCTATCGAAACAGTGATTTTGGCCATGGGCATACGCCCTAATCGCGAACTGGCTGGTGTATTAGAGTGCAGTGGATTGAGGATGTACGTGATAGGTGATGCTTTCCAGCCTCGAAAAGCATTGGAAGCAATCTGGGAGGGTTTCGAGACCGGATTAAAAATATAAAGTTGCCTTGAGGCGAAGAAAATGGATAGTGATAGGGTTGAAGAGCTCAAGAAACAAATCGCGGACCTCAAGCAGCGTTGGCCCGCTCATTCTGTTCCACCCGCGATGATGGAACAATTGGATGAGCTAGAAGATATGCTTAGCTCAGAGCTTAAAAAGTCCGGCGTAGCTGGCGAAGATACTGGAACCGGCACACAGGGATTCCATGTTCGGGCAATTGGCCACGTAGAAAACGATTTTAACGGACCCAGCATGCCAGACGATGCTATTTCAGCTGAATCGCGCATCATCCTTGACCCCTCCTTGGTTAATGGTTTGAAAGGTCTCGAGCCAGGGCAGCAGATCATGGTCGTGTTTTATTTTCATCGTTCTGAGGGTTTTGATTTGCTTCAGTATCCTCGCGGTGACCGGAGCCGCCCTCAACGCGGCGTATTCTCCCTGCGCAGCCCAAGGCGACCCAATCCGATCGGGGTGACCATGGTCGAATTAATAGATATTAAAGGCAATGTCCTGACAGTTCGTGGCCTGGATGCCATTAATGGCACTCCCATACTGGATATGAAACCAGTTTAAGGAATAACAGGACAGCATGGATCGGGTACAAGACTAGAACACATCTCAAATATGGTAATTTGGGGTGTATGTGGCGGCAAAGCTACCGCAAACCTCGATCCCCTCCTATTTTTGAGATAGCTTCTAACCTGCTGAAAGGAGAACTAACATGCTGGGGAAAATTATTGGACTGATCGTGAATCCTGTGGCGGGGATGGGGGGTAGCGTTGGACTTAAGGGGACGGATGGGAAAATGATGTACGAGAAAGCATTGGAGTTAGGCGCCGAGCCAGTCACACCCCAAAAGACGAAAGAACTCCTGTCCCATATCAAGCATAAGGACAGAATCAAGCTGCTGGTCGCTCCCGGTGTGATGGGGGAGAAATATGTTGTTGGATTCAACTTTCCGATTGAAGTGATCGGCGAGATGGATGAGGACACCTCGGCGGTTGACACCAAGCGGATCGCCCGCCAGATGATTGAACGAGGCGCGGAACTCCTGGTCTTTGTGGGCGGGGATGGCACTGCCAGAGATATTTATGACGCCATTCGCTCCAGGTTACCCGTTGTTGCGGTTCCCGCAGGTGTTAAAATCTTCAGCTCGGTGTTTGCGGTCAGCACAAGAGCCGCCGCCGAGATGGTGGATGCATTTGTGGAAGGTGCTGATCTTATCGAAGAGGAAGTGCTCGACATTGATGAGAAAGCCTTCAGAGAGGACCGCCTGGCTTCCCAGCTGTATGGCTATCTGGTAGTCCCTGAGGCGCGGGGATTTCTGCAGCCCGGAAAGGCAGCCTCGAGCATGGCTCAGTCTTCCAGGTTGAGCAAGAAAGAGATCGCTGCTTACATTGTTGAAGAGATGGAACCAAAGACTCTGTACTTGCTTGGACCTGGTACAACAGTGAGGGCTATTACTGACGAAATGGGCCTGTCAAAGACTCTCCTTGGGGTAGATGCAGTTTATGCCGGGCAAATGGTTGAAATGGACCTTAATGAGAGGGGTATCCTTCGGTTGTTCGAACTTTATGCGAAAAGAAAGATTATTGTGACCCCTATCGGTGGCAACGGGTTCATTTTCGGCCGGGGTAGTAAACAGTTCACCCCACAGGTCATCAAACAGGTAGGCCGCGAGAACATTCTGGTGGTGGGGACCCTGGATAAGCTAAAGCAGTTGGATTGCTTGCGTGTGGATACGGGCGAATTTGAGCTAGACGAGATGCTAAGAGGAGACCTTTCAGTTTGGGTTGGCTACGGGGAAGCGTTTGTCTTGAAAGTCGGATGTTGATACAGAGCATTTTATAAAACTTGGGAACCCTGAGATGGAGAACGATAATGAGCGACGAGGTGATGGTATTACGAGCGCTTTCGCTGTTCGAGCACTTAACCGGCGGCCGGCTGGCTGAAGTTGCCCAATTATGTTCGGCATAGCATGCTTATGGATGTAAAAGAGGCGTTGCTATACGAAAAGATAGACGGAAATCGCGTTCGTTGCAATCTTTGCGCGCATCATTGTGTGATTGCGGATGGCAGGAGAGGCGTTTGCCACGTGCGCGAGAATCGAGCCGGTGTGCTTTACACGTTGGTGTATGGCAGTACGATCAGCCAGAATGTAGACCCGGTGGAGAAGAAACCCCTTTACCATTTCTACCCGGGTTCACTGGCTTATTCTGTAGCCACACCCGGATGTAACTTCCGCTACGTTTGGTGCCAGAACTGGCAAATCTCGCAGATGCCGCGCGAGCGCGAGCTGACCACCGGCTGGGAAGCGAGCCCCGAACAGATCGTTGCCAGTGCAATAGCAACCAGAAGCTGTAGCATTGCATACACTTATACCGAACCAACGGTTTTCTTCGAGTATGCCTATGATACGGCTCTCCTTGCCCGGAAGGAGGGTCTGGCTAATCTCTTTATAACCAATGGTTATATGGATCCGAATATGTTGGAGATGCTCTTTCCATCTTTGGATGCAGCCAACGTGGATTTGAAAGCCTTCCGTAAAGAGACCTATCGCCGCTACATTGGGGCGAGGTTGCAACCGGTATTGGACAATTTGAAGCTTATGAGGAGGCTGGGCATCTGGATTGAGATAACCACATTGGTGATTCCGAACCTGAACGACGATCCCGCCGAGTTGCATGATATCGCCAATTTTATCGCCCGAGAACTGGGTGCGAACACGCCCTGGCACATCAGCCGGTTTTTCCCTGGATATAAGATGACCGATCGACCGCCGACACCTATTGAGACACTATGGAAAGCTCGAGAAATTGGCCTGGAAGAGGGGCTATATTATGTTTATCTGGGCAATGTGGCTGATGAGTCGAATACTACCTGCCATCACTGTGGGCGAACGTTGATCCGCAGGCAAGGATATTGGATCGCTGAAAATCACATTCGTCAAGGAGCCTGTCCCATCTGCGGCACCCCGGTTGCAGGATTTTGGGGTGAAAAAAGGCCATCAAACTAAAATTATTTATTCCCCCCTAGTCACCATAAAGACAAAAAACAAGGAAATCACTGAAATGGACGAAAATAAAACTGAAATCAAGGTGATTCTCAATGGCGATGAGAGGATTTTACTCGTCAACACAGAGGATAGCTTATTGGATGCATTGCGTAGCGCTTCCATTTTCAGCGTAAAGCGCGGCTGTGATACAGGTGACTGCGGGGTATGTACCATCCTGCTGGATGGACGCCCTGCGAAAAGTTGCAGAACCCTGGCGGTGACTGCAAACGGGAAAGCAATTACCACAGTGGAAGGATTGAGCCAGGCGGGGCAATTACACCCCATTCAGCAGGCTTTCGTCGAAACCGGGGCTATCCAATGCGGGTATTGCACACCATCGCAAATCCTGGTCGCCAAGGCGCTCCTGGATAAGAACCCGGCGCCATCTGAAGCTGAGATCCGAGCAGCCCTGGGCGAGGTGTTGTGCCGCTGCACAGGCTATGTCAGGCCTGTTGAAGCAGTCCAACGAGCGGCAGCAGTCCTGCGAGGCGAAACCGTTGTACCGATTTCGATTCCGCAAGGAACGTTGCCAGAAAACATCCGGGAGATCC
>Ga0105106_10001539_pt1 | contig 16656 bp, 16 predicted proteins | sample PPLLaktember2015_5_FD_79109 | JGI IMG/M metagenome (GOLD analysis project Ga0105106, IMG submission 79109) | Freshwater sediment microbial communities from Prairie Pothole Lake near Jamestown, North Dakota, USA - PPLs Lake P8 Core (1) Depth... | ecosystem: Environmental > Aquatic > Freshwater >...
AATCCAGCCACCCAGTCTATGAACAGAAGCCTGTATTCTTCAATAAGGTCCCTGACCATCTGATAGTATTCAACGTATTCAAAACCAAATGATTCAAGTGAATGCTGCTGTACCATCAGATCAGATTTACAGGATTACAGTTCAGAACATTTTGGATCTTATTAATATTTCCGGCTAATCCAGGTACAGACAATATTAAAAATCAGTATTACTTTCGTGAAGGAAGAATGAAAACCCTATGATTCTTTTCGGATGCGGACCAGGACTCGCTCTTCTAAATCTGATATATATGGAAAAATCCGTAAATGAGATCTTCCCGCTTCCACATTACATTTTCAGGAAAATTGACAACAATTGAAAAAAATAAATGAAAGTGCCATCTTTTTCAATATCCGATGTATCGTCAACAATGCTCATAACTCTTTATGCAAGAGCACGTGAATCTGTTAGTCCGGATCCGATAATTAAAGATCCAAAAGCAGTCGAAATGATTGAAGTTATTAAGAAGTCAATTGCCGGATCAGATAATCCGATACATAAAAAAATCTTAAGTGGCAGCTACAATAAGAAGCTGGCTGTTACAATGGCTTTGCGCTGCCGGCGTTTTGACAGGTATGTTTTGGATTTTATGTCCAGATATCCTGAAGGCACCGTAATTAATCTTGGATGTGGTTTAGATACCCGTTTTTACCGTATTGATAACGGAAAGGTAATCTGGTTCGATATAGATTTTCAGGAAGTAATTGAACTCCGGAAACAATTTATGGAGGAAAATAAACGACATGTCTTTATCGGGAATTCTGTTTTGAGTCCTGACTGGATGTCGATGGTCAAGACCGGGGGTCCCTACCTTATCCTTGCCGAAGGTGTTTTTATGTATCTGACTGAACCGGATGTAAAAGAACTTTTAAACAGGATTCAGTCAGAGTTGGGGAATGCTGAAATTGTGTGTGAAGTGACGAACCGTTATTGGGTAGACAAGATGAACAGCTCCTGGATGAAATGGAAGTTCAAAAGACAGTTAGGTATGAAAGGGGGTGCTGTTTTTACATTCGGTATACCGGACAGTACATATTTCGAAGGATGGAGCAGAAATTACAGGTTTCTCGATGACTGGACCTATTTTGACGATCATGAAAAGAAATTAGGCTGGTTTAATCTGTTTTCATTTATCAGGGTACTGCGTAAAGTCCAGTGGACGGTACATTACAGGATTACCAAACAACCAGGGATCTGAAAACTCTTTAAAGTTCTTTGCATGTCAGAATGATTTTATTTTTTACCCGGGTTTCATTAATTCCAGTTTGTTAATTGTTTGTCAATGCTTCGATACCTGCTTCCTGATCAACAGATAACCCGATCTGAAAAAATAGGTTACCGGAAAGACCAGCAGGTGCATTAACTTGGTATAAGGGAAAATCATAAAAATGATCAATCCAATGGTAATGTGAATCTTGTACAGAACACTGTGCCCTGCTATTACTGCACCGGCATCGGGTTGAAACGTTATTACTTTTTGCGCCCAAACCCCAAGTGAAGCATATTCAGCAACAGAAACTGATGCAGTTGTGGCAGTTGAAGACAATCCTAAGGCTGCTTCAACAAGTAACAGGATCAGGATAAAATAATCATGAATACTGCTTGTAAATTTAATTCTCCCGTTAAATATCCTGCGGTTCAAAAGGATGAGCATGCCAATGACAGCCAATCCTCCGAATAAAGTTCCTAAACTCAGGGCAATCACACGTTTGGTTTCGGTAGTCATTACCAGATGATAAAGCTTTTCCGGCAGAAAAAGGGAGAAATGCCCTAAAAAGACCATGATTATTCCATAATGGAACAGGTTACTTCCTTTTAATAATCCGTTTTTTTCAAGTATCTGAGAAGATTTTGCCTGTATGGTTTTATTGGCAACTAAAAACCTGGTGATTAAACCAAACCAGAATACCGCTAATGCGATGTGGGGGAAATATGTGAATAAGAAATTGTTGAAATAATTTTCCATGACAAATATTATTTACAATTAATACATGAACCGTTCCCACTGAAATCTATTGGTTTTTCCTCATACTCAGCATCCGGATCAGTGGAAATTTCATTTTGAATTAACAATGCAGTGGCTTTTCCATCAGGTTGTTTTGCCGACAATGAAATGACAGCAGATAAAAGATGCTTGTAAGGATTCTCCTTTTCTTTCAGGACAAGGTAAATGCGGTTAATAACGTGAACCGGTTCAGTCAGTATTTCAGCCGCATCCGGAATTTCCCCGAGCGATAAGAACTCCAGCAACGCAGGCAGGTAATCGGGCAATTCATTGGCAGACAGATTCCATCCTTTATCATTGTAAAACTCCAGAAGATCGACCATGGCTTGTCCCCGGTCTTTCGTATCTCCCTTGATATGTTCGAATATGTGCAGGGAAGCACTGCGCGAATAGTCGAACAGTTGAACATATTCAGCCTGCCAATCAATTAACTCTGTTTTACCGAAGTGTGAAACAAATTGTGCGATTTCTTTTAATTTATCCGGATGCAATAATGACTCATTTTGCAGTTCGGTTATCGCTTGCGGAAGAAATTCCTGTAATTCAGCATTCGGATAAGAGAGTAAAAGTGAAAGAATTTTATAGCTTTTTATCATACTACATCCTTCCAAACAGATTTCTTAATTTATTGGTTTCACGATTGTCCCCGTGCGAAAAACCGCATGCGGCTTTATATCCAAAAGCATTTTTAGCGAATTCCATGTGGGAAGACGGAATCACAAAACGATCATCGTAATTGGCAATGGCAATAAGGTCGTACATTTTTTCGGTCTCTTCAGGAGTTAGTCCTGTGTTGCTTAAAACTTTCATATTCTGCTCATTATCAATTGTTTTGCTACGCATATAGGCCCTTATAGCAAGCATATTCCTGAGTGCGTTGATTATAGGAACTTCATCTCCTGCCGTAAACATGTTGGCCAGGTACTTATTAGGAATACGTAAGTCATCCACATCGGGTAACATGCCATTGATGCCTGTTTTCCCGCTCTCGAATGCATCTACCACCGGCGACAAGGGTGGAATGTACCAAACCATGGGAAGGGTACGATACTCGGGATGCAATGGAAATGCCACCTTCCAGTCGATAGCCAGTTTATATACCGGTGATTGTTTTGCAGCCTCCAGTACATTGAATGGGATCCCCTGCTTTTTGGCTTCCTCCTGCACTTTTGGGTCGTTTGGATTTAGAAACATCCCGAGATGGGCACCGTAAACATCATTTTCATTCTTGTTCGAAGCAGCTTCAAGGATTTTATCTGAATCGTAGAGCATAACTCCGATGTACCTGATTCTTCCCACGCACGATTCACTGCATATAGTGGGCTCTCCTGTCTCAATTTTCGGATAGCAGAAGGTACATTTTTCTGACTTATGGGTTTCCCAGTTAAAGTATATCTTTTTGTACGGACAGGCACTTACGCATTGCCGCCATCCCCGGCAGCGGCTCTGATCAATCAGCACAATACCGTCTTCCTCGCGTTTATAAATTGCACCGGAAGGACAGGCTGCCACACAGGCTGGATTCAGACAGTGCTCGCAAAGGCGGGGCAGATAAATCATAAACGAGTTTTCAAACTCACGGTAGATATCTTTTTGCACATCCTCAAAATTCTTCTCACTGCTTCGCTTTTCAAAAGAACCACCCAGGTTGTCTTCCCAATTGGCCGATTTTTCTATTTTATCCATTGGTTGCCCGGTAATGATTGAATAGGGACGGGCCGATGGGGGCGTCTTGAATCTGGAGCCTTGATGCAAAATCGAATAATTGAATGTGAAAGGTTCGTAATAATCCTCCATCAAAGGCATATTGGGATTTGCAAAAATGTTAATCATAATGCCGGATTTACTTCCCATTTTCGGTACCAGCTTCTCTTTGTTCAGCTTCCAGCCCCCTTTCCATCTTTTCTGGTTTTCCCATTCATCGGGATAACCGATACCCGGCTTGGTTTCCACATTGTTGAACCAGGCATATTCAACTCCTTTCCGGGAGGTCCAGACATTTTTGCAGGTTACCGAACAGGTGTGGCACCCTATGCATTTGTCAAGATTCAGGACCATTGCTGTGTGTGAACGTATTTGCATGATTAACAGTTTTTAATTTTCGTCAGATGCTTCGTCCTTCCATTCTACTTTTTTCAGTTTGCGAATAATAACAAACTCATCGCGGTTTGACCCGATTGTACCGTAATAGTTGAAACCATAACTCAGCTGAGCATAACCCCCGATCATGTGGGTTGGTTTAAGGCTTATCCGCTCTACCGAATTATGGACACCCCCCCGGTTGCCATTAACCTGGTTTACGGGCATATTGACTGTGCGTTCCTGATTATGGTACATGATCAGTGCATTTTCCGGGATGCGTTGTGATACGATCAGGCGGGCAACAGTGACGCCGTTACTATTGAATATTTCAACCCAGTCATTATCTTTCAAACCGATCTTGTTTGAATCTTTTTCACCAAGCCACACCACCGGGCCACCGCGTCCAAGTGTGAGCATGAGCAGGTTATCGGACCAGGAAGAATGAATGGTCCATTTATTATGAGGAGTCATCATATTAATAACAAGATATTCGTCCGACTTATCCAGCCTGTTCATGACCTGTTGAACTGATTTGGTATTTATGGGAGGCTTGTAACAAACCATGTTTTCACCGAACGCAATCATCCATGGATGGTCCTGATAAGTGGTCTGCCGGCCGGTAAGGGTCCGCCAGGGAATGAGTTCATGCACATTGGTATAACCGGCGTTATAGGATATCAACTCGGAATCAATCCCGCTCCAGATCGGTGAAGTAATTATTTTGCGTGGCTGAGCCTGCAAATCCATGAACCTTATCTTTTCATCCTCGCGGGCTTCCGCCAGATGTCTGTGGCTTATTCCGGTTGTTTTCGACAGGGCATCCCAGGCTTTTACAGCGACATTTCCATTGGTTTCAGGAGCCAGAACAAGAATGGTCTCGGCTGCCTGAATATCAGTCTCAATCCTGGCTAATCCGTTGGTTTCGCCTTTATTTTCGGAAGTTTTGTTAATCAATTTCAGAAATTCAACCTCTTTTTCAGTATTCCAGCTGATCCCTTTCCCTCCATTTCCCGCTTTCTCCATAAGCGGTCCAAGTGTGACAAAACGATGATATGTTTCCGGGTAATCGCGGATAACCTCAATGATTTTCGACATGTTTTTTCCCGGTTTCAACTCTGATCCCGTTTCTTTCCAGTCTTCGGCAAAAGCAGTCTCCGAGATTTCCATGGGAGAATCGTGCTGCAATGGAAGAAGCACAATGTCTTTTTCTTTACCCAGATGATTTTCAGTCAGCTCAGAAAAACATCTGGCAAGACCTTTAAATATATCCCAGTCGGATCGTGCTTCCCAGACAGGATCAACCGCTTTGGAAAATGGGTGTATGAATGGGTGCATGTCGGACGTGCTCAGGTCATTTTTCTCGTACCAGGTTGCAGCGGGCAAAATTATATCCGAATGAAGAGTGGTTGTCGACATACGGTAATCGAGAGTTACCAGCAGGTCAAGTTTTCCCTCAGGCGCCTGATCATGCCATTTCACCTCCCGGGGCAGTTGCTGCCCGTTGATTTTCAAATCCTGGCCCAAAACGCTGTTTTGAGTGCCCAGGAGATGCTTCATGAAATACTCCATCCCCTTGGCACTGGAGCCCAGCAGATTCGAGCGCCATATAAAAAGGTTGCGGGGAAAGTTTTTGGGATCATCGGGGTCTTCAGCAGCTAAGTTCACTTCTTTGCTTTTAAGCTTTCCGATGATGAACTTTTCCGCATCGATGCCCTCCTTTTCAGCCTGACGTGCCAGTTCAACGGGATTATCTCCCAGTTGGGGACTTGAAGGAAGCCATCCCATCCGTTCAGCTTTCACATTACAATCAATCATCGACCTGGAGCACCATTCGGCTTTGTCTGCCAGGGGTGAGATCAGCTCGGACAAACCAACTTTTTCGTAGCGCCACTGATCGGTGTGCATATAAAAAAACGATGTGGTATTCATCTGACGGGGCGGCCTGTTCCAATCGAGGGCAAAGGCAAGCGGCAGCCAGCCGGTTTGCGGCCTTACCTTCTCCTGACCGACATAATGTGCCCAGCCACCCCCCGATTGCCCTACACAACCGCAAAACATTAGCATATTGATGGCACTGCGGTAAATCATATCGGTATGGAACCAATGGTTAACACCTGCTCCAATTATAATCATCGATTTTCCCCTGGTTTTTTCAGCATTCCAGGCAAACTGACGGGCCGTAGATATTATATGTGATGCAGGAACACCCGTAATTTGTTCCTGCCAGGCTGGTGTATATGGCAAATCCTGCTCATATCGCAATGCTGCATTTTTATCATCAAATCCTCGTGAGATACCATAATTGGCTATCATGAGATCGAAAACCGTACAGTAAAGAAAATCCCCATCGGGCGATCTTTTCACCGGTACCATCCGGGTAATGATATTTTCATGCGAACTGGCGTTGAAGTGTTCGTGCTTGTAGGTCTCCCCTCCAAAATAGGGGAACGACACATCAACCAGTTCATCGTATTTATCAATAATGGATAGTTTTGGCCGGATTTCTTTACCTGTTGAAGTCTCTTTAAGCTCCAGGTTCCATTTCCTGCTCTGGTCCCACCGCGAGCCGATAGTCCCGTTGGGTATCACTAAATTATCCGACTTTTCATCCATCAAAACCGGTTTCCAGTCTGCATTTTTCTCTCCTGTCATTTCCCCCTTTATATCGCTGGCACGGACAACCCGGCCCGCCACGAACCTTCCGTTTTCCTTAACAATTTTTACCAGGAAGGGCAAATCGGCGTATTTACGGGCATATTCTTCAAAATAAGGCACCTGTTTTTCAAGATAAAACTCTTTTAAAATCACATGTCCCATGGCCATCCCCAGTGCAGCATCGGTTCCCTGTTTGGGCTTTATCCACAGGTCGGCAAATTTGGCTGCATCGTTGAAGTCGGGAGATATGTTGACCGTTTTGGTGCCTTTATATCGAACCTGTGTATAAAAAGGAGCATCGGGTGTTCGCGTAAGCGGAACATTGGAACCCCAGAGCATGAGGAAAGAGGAATTGTACCAGTCTGCACTTTCAGGAACATCTGTCTGTTCACCCCAGGTTTGTGGCGAAGACGGAGGCAGATCGCAATAAAAATCGTAAAAACTCAGGATTGTTCCTCCCAGAAGGCTTAAGTATCTTGAACCCGAGGCGTAAGAAACCATCGACATGGCCGGAATAGGTGTAAATCCAACCAGACGATCGGGACCATATTTTTTAATTGTGTAAATATTGGCGGCTGAAATGATTTCATTTACCTCATCCCATCCGGTCCGCACCATACCGCCCAGACCGCGTTCTGACTTGTATTTTTTAGAGATTTCGGTGTCATTCATTATGCTTTCCCAGGCCTTAACCGGATCTCCCAGCCGGGCTTTTGCATTACGGTACTCTTTTACCAGCGTCGCCCTGATCATAGGATATTTAATCCTGTTGGAGCTGTACAGGTACCAGGAATAACTTGCCCCACGCGGACAGCCTCGTGGTTCGTGATTGGGTAACCCGGGACGTGTTTCGGGATAATTGGTTTGCTGAATCTCCCAGGTAACCAATCCATTTTTCACATACACCTTCCATGAACAGGAACCTGTGCAGTTAACACCATGTGTTGAACGAACCACTTTGTCGTACTGCCAGCGGGTCCGGTAAAAGCTCTCCCAATCGCGGTTTTCATCAGTTACCACCGAATGTTTATCGGTGCTGACTGATACATTTTTGCTGAAATAGACAAGTTTATTTAACAAACTCATACAGGTTGTTTTATAATTTTAAAACTGATCAGCTATTGACTTCTTCTTCGGCCGCCAATTGCTTTTTCCTTTTGTTCAGAAGGAGATAAATAATAAGCAGATCAAGGGCAGCAAGTGCAAATAAAACTAAAAAACCACGGGCATAACCAATTTCACCATATTTACCGGCAATTGCTCCCATAACAGGAGGCAGGGCAAATCCGCCAAAAGCACCCAGGCCGCCAATCCATCCGGCAGCACCGCCAACAGCCTCAGGCACATATACAGCAACCAGTTTAAATACTGCGGCATTGGCAATACCCATCCCCGTTGCCAGCAATAATACCGCCACTACACTAAGAGGAATTGAGTTTGCAAAAGAGAGTGCTGCAACAGATATCATTATTGCTGTCATAGCAATTAATGCCACCTTTTCGCCGCCAAATTTATCGGCAATGGAACCTCCCGAGACACGCATTGCTGAAGCCAGTATTGAAAAAACAGCAGTATACAATCCGGCTTTTACCGGAGAAAAATCCTGGTATTCGTTCCAGTAAGTAGGAAACCATGCAGTCAATGCAATAAACCCCCCGAATGTAGTAAAATAGAGAGCAACAAGAGCCCATGTGTTTGTGATCTTTGCTGAATTTACAAGACTATCTTTCAATCCTCCGGAAGGGAATAGTTCCTGTCCGCTTTCACGGGCCTTTGCTTTGGCTTCCTCATCAGATAAACCAGACTTGCGATACTGAAAATAGTAGGCGTTAATGCCAATAAAGCCATAGAGAATTGTGCCTGTTAGTAAAAACAAAAACCAGGCAAAATAAGCTGAAATAAATCCGAAGTATGTTAAAAACAAGGGCAGAACCAATGAAAAAATACCGGGGGCAAGGTTACCAAGTCCTCCAAAAGTTCCAAGTGCAAATCCTTGTCGGTTGCGGGGAAACCAGTAAGAGGTTTGGCCTATACCCACTGAAAAGGTGGCAATACCGCATCCGCTTAAAAATCCAAAAAACAGCACTAATCCGTACAAGCTTTTCATCCCGTCGGGGTAAGAGGTGAATAAAAGTAATGTAACACCGCCTAAACCAATTACACTTAGTAATAAAAGAATAAAAAATGGTTTTTTACCACCAGTGGTATCAACCCATGCTCCAAATGGGATCCGCAATAACGAACCGGAAAGTGAAGGAATTGCAATCAACAATCCGAGGAGAGCCGGCGATAAGTCCATAGCTTCTTTGAACTTAATAGCAGTGGGGCCGTAGAGTGCAACGGCTGCAAATCCGAAAAAGAAACCGAGCGTTGATCCTGTCAGGCCCCTGATGCTGTTTCCTTTGATTATCATTTTATTTCTATAAAAAGTTTAACTGACTGAATCAGTTTTTCGCCGGGAAAAACTGATAGGAAAAAGTCATTCCATAACCACTGATAATATAAAAATACAACAATTTCAGAATAACAGGCCGAAGGCGGCTATGGTTACAATTTTTTGCCCGGCGAAGCTATATTGCCTTACCTTCCCGGAAAAGATCGTAGCTTATTTTCTTCGATTCTTCCTTTACCTTTTTTCAGTCTCTTTCTCAGTGGGGGCTACTTCAGTCGGTTCAAGTTTTTCTTCCGTGCAATATGAAATAATAATTTCTAAAAGCTCTTCCCCGAATCAATAGCGTCGAGCGTATCTGCCCTTACCATACTTATCTCATCAATGATAAGCAGGTCGAGGCTTTTGATAATGTTGATCTTTTCGCGGCTCATTTTATATCCGGGCGGTTCATTTTGATCTGCCTGGCTGGCACGATGGTTTTCCGGCAGGTAAAACGAAGGAATGTAAGGGTGAAACGGCAATTGAAAGAAAGAGTGTATTGTAACACCTCCTGCATTTATTGCAGCTACACCTGTCGGGGCGACAACTATCATACGTTTCGGGGATTTTTTTTGCAGGTCTTTCAGGAAGGTGGTTTTTCCTGTACCTGCTTTTCCTGTAAGAAAGATGCTGCGGTTTGTATATTGAACAAAATCAAAAGCTAACCGAAGATCCTGGTTTATGGCAGTTTCCATATTAAGTCATAAAATTATAAATAAATCTGTTTCAGCGAGAGACTGAATTCAAAGGTACAAAAGTCTGATATAATTTCTTAGTTATTCTTGTTTTTAAGTTGACTTTAATTATTATTACCTGTTTAACATACCATACATAACCTCAGATGCGATGATTATCCCTGTCATAGACATTACAGACCTATCTAAATTCTACGGGAAAGTAAGGGGAATAATGTTATTAAATCCATGAACGGGAACCTGTTTTTAAAGGAAATGAAACGAAATGCACTGGCTCTTATTCTCTGGATGGTGGTTATTATTAATTATCAGTCTAAAATATGACGTCAGACACAACGAACGGATATTTTTCAAACAATATGCCGGTTTCTTGTTTTTTGGCTCACTTTTATATTTTTTGATGTGGTTAACAAGAATTGACATCATGTTGGCCACAATTATCACAGTTTTAATCATTGGCATCTGGATCTTAATGCACCGACCCCATTATCTGATACTTGGTATCATTGGATGACTCGTATTTTCTGTATTTTACTTTTGTATCCTTAAGAGTTTCTTTGTTATGTTTCCTGAATTCCCCGGACAATGGAGTTTGGAGGAGTTGTATGGAATTCATTTAATTGGAATCCCGGTGGAGGAATTAATGTGGGCATTTGCAGCCGGGGCAGTCTGGCCTCTGATTGTTGCCTATTCATTGAATGTACAGCTGAATAATAAATACGTTAAATATTATAACACAGATTCCTAAAGGGCCGTCCGGGCCAAATGGTCTTTCTTTGTTTCTCTATTCCAGGATAAAAATGGACATGCTTTGACAACATGTCCATTTTTTGTATTTTCCCCGGCTTTCACTATGGTTATTAAAAATTATGGTCTTATTTAAGAACCACGCCCCATTCAGTAACACAGAATCCGGTTCTAATAAATGGAATGTTATCTGCAGGTGCAATGATTTTACTATTAGTGGTACTGTCTGTGCCCCTGATTAAATAAAACAGTCTTAATACAGCATCGGGAGTATCAGTGATTTCAAGTGTTATCACAGTATCTATAATCTTCTTTTCTTGTGGATATATTTCGTAATATTCATAACCTTTCAACTTTGGAATCCAATAATCTGTAAAGTCCTTTATTTCTCTTCCGATGAATCCATATTTTGACAAGTTTTCACTGAAAAATTGTTCTAAATCCGACACATTTATTATCCAGCCTTCATTTGTCTGCCAGACATCAGGTTGTTCACTTTCATAGAACAGATATTCATATTTGTTATTTATGATCCCATTGGTATCAACACTTACCAGCCAACCTTTTCCATAATCAGGGATTGAAGTTATAATTTTACCACCGGATGGGAAATTCAAAGTAACACTCAGAATTTTATTTTCTGTCGGATAGAGGTAGATATTCGGTTTCATGACCCTGATACAAGTATCACATTCATGCTCTTCAGTATCGGGTTCTGGCTCACAACTATGGAATGGGATAGAACCAAGGAACAATAATCCACTGATGAAACCCTGAATAAGAACAAAACTTAATATTGATTCCTTCATTATGGAATATGTCTTTGTGACAAGTAAACCAATGAATTTCAAAAATCTCATTTGTTATTATTTATAAACAAATTCAGTAACCCAATTTACTTTAATGGGGTATCCCATGGCATTATATTCATAGGAGTTTTCTGTTATTTGAACTTTTTCAATTGAAGGGTCAACGTCAAAATTAAGTGTATATGTTTCCTTTGTAATATTGTTAGGGTTGGTATAAATACCGGGAGTTACTAATCGTCTGAATGATTGATATGGGTTATGCATACTATCGTATTCATACTCTGTGGTAGTAGTTAACTCAGTAATTCCTGTTGATAAAACCGTGTATTTAGTTTGCCTGATTACATTTCCATATTCATCATATTGATAGTCTGTGTAGCCGGAAATTGAATTATTATAATATCCTGTTGATCTGACAATCCTGTCATTTTCATACTGGAATTCCATGATATCGTTATTGTCCCCTGATGGGCGGATAAATGATTTTCGTATTATTTGTTTCTTGGTGTCATACTCAAGAACATGGGAAATGCTCTTTGGTGTATTGTCAGGATTGACCCATTCTTCCCGGTTCATTGCTTCTTCAAGAACTCTGCTGTTGCTGCTGGCAATGCGCATATCCCAATAAATATCAGATGCTACCAACTGGTTATTGTTATTGTAAAAGTGTCTTGAGTAATGAAATTTGCTCTTTTCTTCGATTAATAAATTTGCATCATTATATGAATATTCCATATAAATCTCATCACCAATCAATACCTTACTGATCAACGGGATATCCGTATTTTCGATAATTGACTGTTTGTCTTTTTCACAGGAAAAAAATAGAAGAGAAAAGAGAAACGCCAATACTGTCTTTTTCATGTCTTTACATGCTTAGGGTAAAAATAATAACCGCAAAATTCAAGTCAATCAATTTGGTGTCCGAAAACTAAACCCACATTTAATCCTGCTACAGTTAATCTTTGTGTAAGATCGAAACCAGAGTATGGGATGATATTGTGTATCCATAACTTTGGTTCGAGGTTTAATAGAATGTCATCGGTTAACTTTAAAAATTTCCCAAATGAGATAGATAATCCAACACCTGACTGTCTGTCAATTACATTTTCTGTTTCATAGTTAAGGTGAAAATCTATTGATGGATTAAGACTCAGGTAAAAGTTCTTATTGAGATCATAAACCGAAACCAAGTTGACAGAAATTAAATTAACTATATCAGTTTGCCCGATAAAATCACCTGTATTCATATTCGGTGTGTATTCCACCCGGCAGAATTGATAGTTTAAACCTAATCCGAGGTTTAATCTTTTTTCATTTCGCAATATATATTCAACAGAAGTACTGAATCCGGATTTAAAATTACGTCCTGCTCCACCCGCTACAAACTGATAATAAAAAGCATTATTTATTGTCGGTGCGACTGAAATCTTGATTTCCTGTCCGATCAGAATTATCGTCAGGCTAAAACCAACAATTAAGAGGAAGATTTTTTTCATAATTTATTATTTTGGTTTGCATCATGTTTCGCTGCCAAATACAGGCGGTAATTGTATAACCTTCATATTAGTAATAATCATACCTGTAACAGACCCATTCTGCCCCCTGAAATGTCGGATGATATATTATTTCCTCAATCACATTACCATTCTTGTAAGTTTTTTTACCAGAAACAAATTCGCCGTATGTTCCCTTATGATGCGCTTCAACAATTACTTTATCTCCCGTTCTGGAATATACATAATCAACTTCAACTGTTAGCATTCCGGTATTATCATATCCTTCGGTCTTTACTACTCTTGAACCTTCATATGAGTAGTTGGTATATGTACCTTCAGGTTGATCCGTTTTTCTGAGAAGGTTATTATTTGAATCATACTGATAAATAATACTCCATTTATTACCATTTTTCAAATCATAATGATCCTCGGTAACTAAAAGATTATTCTCATAAGCGTACACTGTACTATCAGTAAGTTCACTTCTCCGATATTCCAATTCAATTTCATTATTACCCTGATAACTATACCTGTATTCCCTGATTAAAATAAAATCAGATTCGGTTTGGTCAGGGTAATTTGCTCCTTCGATAGCATTATATTTTTTGTTTAACAATACTCCATTATCAGAGTATTCAAAATTATAAGAAGCAAAGACTGGTTTTGGATAGTCTGAAATCAATATCTTTTTAATGTTCCAATTTTTATTATAAGTGTAAGCATTAGTTGCATATGGATCACTTGCAGATGATGATGAATAGATGTACTTGGTTTTTATATTATCATTCCCCTGAAGATTATAGTCATCTCCTGTGGTAGTTGGGTCTTTCTCGCAGGAAAACAATAGGAGAGAGAAGAACAGCAATGCAATTCTTTTCATAATATCAGCCATCATGCATTCCTTGTTATGTAAATCACCGTTTAATAACACCGGAAAAAGTTAAGTAATTATCAACACTGACTCTATACCTGTAAGTGTCTGCAATTCCAATGAATTTAAAATTATATGTATAGTAGCAGATACAATTACACATACCAGGTTGTGTAGTCTGTATTTTAATAAGTATTGAATCTCCTTTGATGAAGGATGACGCACTATATTCCGAGCAGCAAGTGGCATTAAATCCAACAAATATATTCAGACTGTCGTTGGTAACTGAATAATTTACAACATCAGGCTTGATAAAGGGATCATTTTTTAATGCTGAACCCTTTTCCAGAAAGCAACCACCTTCAATGGTCTCAGCATATTCAAGATTTCCCGGTTCATTTTTATCACAACTAATAAAGGCTGCAAATAACAAAAGAGAAATAAATATTTTTCTCATTGCATTAGGTCTTGGGTCACAATAGAATGCGCAAAATCTGTACCAATGTTATTATTTAATAATAAAGAAAGTTAAGATTAATATGACTTTTACACTTCAGTGTCGCCTTTTATAAAAATAAAGTGGTCTGTCATTTCCAATGATTTCGTCACTTACCAATTTATAATCTTTCTCAATTGATCGTAACTCATTGTTTTTCAAATATTAATGCGTCAGCAATTTTTATATTCAGGCTATAGTTCTCCTTGCGTCTTTTTACACTGAATGCATATGAGCCTTGTAACCATCTTATTTACAAGGCCATTTGATTTACTCAGTCGGGGTGAGAAGATTGCGAATCCCGCTGAAGCGTGATTCGCGGACTTCCAGGGTTTGGCTTAAAAGAAAAAGCCTGTCATTCGCATCGCTCATTAACGGTCTTTTTTATTTGCTCCAAACTTCAGGCAATCCTGAGTTTGTTTCAAATAAAAAAGCCCGGCACTTTCGTGCCAGGCTTTTTCTTTTGTCGGGGTGAGAAGACTCGAACTTCCGGCCCCTACGTCCCGAACGTAGTACGCTACCAACTGCGCCACACCCCGATTTAATTTCAGCGCTACCAACGGAGTTTACCACGCTTTGCGTGGCCACACCCCGATATAATTTCAGCGCTACCAACGGAGTTTACCACGTTTTGCGTGGCCACACCCCGATTTAATTTCAGCGCTACCAACAGAGTCTACCACGCTCTGCATGGCCACTCCAAGTATCGCCGGTAAAAATAGCAATTTTTATTATTGTTCTTCCCTTATCCTGTTAAAGATTTCAAGGAATGAAAATAATACTTGCCATATCCCAACCGATACCAGGGTATCGCCTGCATATGACTGACATGGCATGTATACAGCGGTTATTTTCTCCATAAACCAGGGAGGAACTGATAGTACAGCAGGTGACGCCTGAGCTGAGAAGACCGAAAGAAGCAAACTTATCGAGGTTATTGAACCCGACCACCTGGGCATGTCTGTTAAATCCACCGCTATCCCTCTCCCGGGAGGGGATTTTCTTCCTCATGTCGTATGCCCTAAACCTGGGAATCCTCTTTATTTAAAAAGCATAGGTGCGAATTCAGACAGATAAATACGCCAGTTGGCCCATGTATGTCCACCAATGCTTTCGCGATAAATATATTTCAATCCAACCTTATCGAGAGTTTCCCTCAATGTGACAACACCCTTATAGACAAAATCATCTTTACCGACACCAATCCAGTAAAGCTTGTATCCGCTGTTTTTCAGTGCTGTAAGCTTTGTGATTCTTTCCTGTTCCTGTTTTGCAGCATCCCGAGTTTGCGGACCCATATTCATGATGCCCATACTGTAAACTCCTATATAACTGAACATTCCCGGATTGTTATTAGTGATTGTCTGTGTATGTGCACCTCCCATTGATAATCCGGCAATTGCCCTGTTATCCTTTCCAGTAAGGGTACGATAATTCTTTTCAATAAATGGAACCACATCTTTTACAAGATGCTCCTCAAATTTCCCTGCATAGCGCTGGTAAGAAGCCATACCCTGTTCTCCCGTGGAAGGTATCGGAGATACTTCGTTCTGTGCACCTGCCTGGTTGGCATTGCCGTTAGTCATGACCACGATCATTGGTTTAGATTTACCCTGTGCTATGAGATTATCCATAATCTGGGCTGCCCTTCCCATATTTGTCCAGGCATCCTCATCTCCGCCTGCACCATGCAGAAGGTAAAAAACCGGATATTTCTGGGTGCCTCCTTCATAGCCTCCAGGTGTATATACATACACTCTTCTCTGGAAACCAAGAACCTCTGAATTATACCAGATTTTAGTTACCGTCCCATGAGCGATGTCATTCTTATTAAAATAGAGATCCGACTCAGGACCCGGGATGATGAAGAAACTCTGATAGTTAGAACCGTCGCGCCTTACCTGAACATTACTCTGATCAATAGCTCTTACACCGTCGACTGTAAAAGTATAACCGTAAAGCTCGGGCTTCAATGGTCCGACTGTGATACTGAACAAGCCGGTGTCGTTTCTTACAAGGTTCTCGGTACCACCAATTCCGGTCTGCCATTCCCCCGAAACGGAGATTTTTGCAGCATCTTTCGCATAGACTCTGAAGGTTACTTTATTATCAGGCAGAATCTCAGGTGAAACTATCCTCGGAGGCATTCTGAATGCGGGTCTGGCAGCTGGTGCTGCAGCAGGCCTTGCAGGCTCCTGGGCCAGGGCACTGACCGTTATTATAAGGAACAGAAAATTTGTAACAATTGTTACAATTACCGGGAAACTTACCTTTTTCATGATTAAAACTGTTTATGTTTAAAATATATAGAAATTAAAAGTTACTTA
>Ga0105106_10001540_pt1 | contig 16646 bp, 18 predicted proteins | sample PPLLaktember2015_5_FD_79109 | JGI IMG/M metagenome (GOLD analysis project Ga0105106, IMG submission 79109) | Freshwater sediment microbial communities from Prairie Pothole Lake near Jamestown, North Dakota, USA - PPLs Lake P8 Core (1) Depth... | ecosystem: Environmental > Aquatic > Freshwater >...
CGACTACGTGACCTATCACAAGGACGCGCGATACGTCGCGGGAGGCAACATCTGGGAGGTGCCCTGCAAGATCGCGATGCCTTCGGCGACGCAGAACGAGATCAACGGCAAGGATGCCAAGACGCTCGTCAAGAACGGCTGCATCGCCGTCGGCGAGGGCGCGAACATGCCGACCACGCCCGAGGGCGTGAAAATCTTCCTCGATGCGCGGATAGCCTACGGCCCGGGCAAGGCCGCCAATGCGGGCGGGGTCGCGACCTCTGCGCTCGAGATGCAGCAGAACGCCAGCCGCGATTCGTGGACTTTTGAATTCACCGAGAAGAAACTCGACGAGATCATGACGCGGATTCACGCCACGACCCATGAAACGGCGGAAGAGTTCGGCGCCTCGGGAAACTACGTCGCCGGCGCGAACATCCTGAGCTTCGTCAAGGTGGCACAGGCGATGGTGCCTCTCGGGCTCATCTGACCGGCATCGACCGCATGGGGTCGGTATCCGGGGTCGGCAGGCAGTTCGCTATTGAATGTCTGCTCGTGGTCCGACAGCGCCATCGAACGACCAAGCTCTGCGACTTGGCCATGCGGCCACCGCTGACCGCATGGGGCCAGTTTGCCGACGCTCGCCGTCAGACTCGACGCCGCCATGCACACTGCCCGAAACCGGCCGCTACCGGTGCTCGATTCGTGTGCGCAGGTGTGATTCGTCATCCGTCCTTTCGCGCGCGCCACGATGCGGGTCAGGGCGCCAGCCGTTGCCGCAGCCACGTGCCGTCGGCCTGCAGCGTGTAGCGAAGTCGGTCGTGGAGGCGGCTCCTCCGACCCTGCCAGAATTCGTAGGTGTCGGGAACCAGCCGGTAGCCGCCCCAGTGCGGCGGCCGCGGCGGGTTGAGCAGGAACTTCGCGCCGATTCGCGCGGCCTCGGTCGCCAGGACGACCCGTGACGGGATCACCCGGCTCTGCGGCGACGCCCATGCACCGATCCGCGAGTCGAGCGGCCGCGTCCGGTAATACGCGTCGGATTCCTCGGCGCTCGTCTTCTCGACGCGGCCCTCGATGCGCGCGACGCGCTCCAGCTCGACCCAGTGGAACTGCAGCGCAGCCTGCGGGTTGGCCGCGAGCTCCTGCGCCTTGCGGCTTTCGTAGTTGGTGTACCAGACGAAGCCTTGGGCGTCGCACACCTTCAGCAGCACGACCCGCGTCGAAGGCCTTCCGTCCGCGCCGACGGTCGCGAGCGTCATCGCGGTGGGCTCGGGCAGCTTTCCCATGAGCGCCTCGTGCAGCCATTTCTCGAATTGCTGCAACGGAACGCTCGCCGAATGGGTCTCGTCGAGCTCGGCGCGCTCGTAGCTCTTGCGCAGGTGGGCGATGTCCTTCATTCGCAAATTCTGCGGGCCGGCCGCGATTGTCGCAAGCCACGCCGCGGCGAGGTGTGGCCCGCGCCTCGTCGGCGTCGCGCGCCCGGTGTGCGGCTCAGGCCCGACGTGAGAACCGGCGACGAAGCCTGCCCGGTCACTACGCTCCGTTGGTACTTCCTCGATGAACACGAGACGCTGCCGGCGGGGAATCCGTGCACGGCACTGATGGCGAAAAGCATCACCAAGGCCCCGGACGAGGCTCGTGCGACGATTCGCGAGCAGGGGACGACGACGGTGAAAGCGCCGAATACCCGTTGATGTGGCGCAGCACTGACAGCCCCTCATCGCGCGAGGAAGGGAAGTCGAGGGCACAACGTCGCGTGCGCGCCGAGGGCCGGCCTAACTGCTGGGCTTCGGTCAATGCGCCGCTTTGGCGCGAAGCGCGGCACGATGCGAACGCGACTGCATCTCAACTGCAACCACTCCCAATGTCGAGTGCCGCGTCCATTCTCCGCCGTCGCGCAGATCGCGATTTCATCTGCATCGTTTTGACATGCGTCAACAAGCCGCAGGCCCGATGGGCGGAGAGTCTCCCGTCATGCGGATGGGCAGCGTCCCGCCCTCGGGCCGGGTGGTTGCGTGATCGCGTTTCCGTTTTCACACCTTTCCGGACGGACCCATGGACGAACTCATCCCGCGGCAATCCCTGATGAGCCGGTTGCGCGACTTCTTCCTGCGGCCCTCATCTCTTTCGGTCAGCGCGGTGGTCGCGATCGGCATGATTTGCGGCCTGATATTTTGGGGCGGGTTCAACACCGCCATGGAGGCGTCGAACACGCTGGGGTTCTGCACATCCTGCCATGAGATGCGCGATACCGTGTTCCAGGAATACAAGGAAACCATTCACTACAGGAACCGCTCGGGCGTGCGCGCGATCTGTTCCGACTGCCACGTGCCGAACGACTGGATGCACAAGTTCGTGCGGAAGTTCCAGGCGAGCCAGGAGCTCTACGGCAAGTTCATTGCGGGCTCGATCGACACGCCGGAGAAATTCGAATCGAAGCGGATGGAAATGGCCCAACACGTCTGGGCGACGATGAAGGGAAACGATTCGCACGAGTGCCGCAACTGTCACTCCTGGGACGCCATGGATCCGCACAAGCAGAGCGTCCGGGCGCGGACCAAGATGGAAAAGGCGCAGGAGCAGGGCAAGACGTGCATCGATTGCCACAAGGGCATCGCACATCTGCTGCCCAAGGAATACAACGAGGACGAAGAGTGACGTCCGGCGAGACGCGAGGCTGATCAGCGGGAGAGCGTTATGTCGACAGCGGTCTGGACGGTATTCGCCGTCGGCGCCATGGTGGGAATCTTCGCCGGGTGCGTGGTGGCGGTGGTGGTGGGTGTGCGGGTGCTGGAAAGCGCACTGGCCAAACGGCGCCAGAAGCGGGCGGCATGAGGTCGGGGCTCGCATGCCTGATGCTCGAAGCGCCGGCGCCCATTTGCCAGTGAGGCCAACGTGAATGCAGCAATGAAGCCGGGGCAGAGGGTTGCGCTTGGGGTGCTGGCGTTGATCGGCGGGATGCTCGTCGTCTCTGCCGACGCCGCGGCGCTCGATATCATCGCCGCACAGACGCTTGCGCGTCAGAGTCGCTGCCTCGAATGTCACAGCGTCTACCAGAAGAAGATCGGGCCGGCGTGGAAGGACGTTGCCAGCAAATACCACAGCGAGCCCGGCGCCGAGGAGCGGCTGTACAAGCACGTCACGACCGGCCGGAAGGCCAGGTTCGACGATGGCCACGAGGAAAGCCACCCGATCGTCAAGACCAGTGACCCGAAGCGCATCAACAACCTCGTGGTCTGGATTCTTGCGCTTCCGGTTGCCGCGCCAGTCGATGTCGGTGCCGCGCAGACGCTTGCCCGCCAGAGCCGCTGCCTCAAGTGCCACTCGGTCGACGTCAGGAAGGAAGGGCCGGCCTGGAAGGACGTCGCCACCAAGTATCTGGGCAGTGTCGGCGCCGAGGACAAGCTCTACAAGCACGTCACGACCGGCCGCAAGGCCCGGTTCGATGACGGTCACGAGGAGAGCCATCCGATCGTCAAGACGTCCGACCCCGACCGGATCAACAATCTCGTGAACTGGATCCTGTCGCTGAAATAGTGGCGCGCGAAATCGTCTTTCCGTTCTCGCCACACCCGCGAAGCGCGTCGCCCTGGGACTCGGGTTCGCCGGGGTTTGGCGCCCCTCTGACTGCCAACGCCTCCCCCGGCCGCGCGTTGTGTGCGCCGGGTCTTGCAGACCTGCAATGGGCCTGGTTGTGTTGGCAATGTGACACATCTGCTGGCATTGACGCGGGCAGCCGCCTGACCATTTGTCGTGCTCGTTCCCTCGGCAGCAAGCGTGTGGAATCGAACGCATCGGCACGGCAAGCCAATCTGTGCGTGGCCGATCGTTACGCGTATGCCTTTTGTCAGGCCGATATTCCGGATGCAAATGCGACGCCATCTCAGTTGCAATTGCGCGCGGTGACGTCGGTTCATGGCGCAGGTGCGCAGCGCGAATCGACGCCGTCTCCTGCGACATCTTGACGTCAGTCAAGGCGTCGCAGCTTCGATGCGCAGAATGTTTGACAAACGACGGCGAACAGATCCCCTGCAATCGGTCTTGTCCACCCCCGTCCGCGTGCGGAGCCCGTCGTTTCGCGCTCACAAACCCCAATCACACTGGAGAATCAATGAACGGCAATCGACGTCGCACATCGCTACTCGCCGTCTCGGTCGCGGCGATTTCACTTTCCCTGTCTGCCCACGTCTACGGCGCCGATGCGGCTGCCGCCCAGGCGCTGGCGCGCCAGAGCAATTGCTTCAAGTGCCACGCAATCGACAAGAACAAGGAGGCGACGTCCTGGAAGGAGATCGCCGGCAGGCTCAAGGGCAACAAGGATGCGCAGGCCAAGCTCGTGACGCACCTGACGTCCTACCCAAAGGTCAAGTTTCTCGATGGCCACGAGGAAGGGCACCCGGCCGTCAAGACGAAGGACCAGGACCAGATCAAGAATCTCGTGGACTGGATTCTCTCGTTGTAGCAGCAGGCCAGTGTCGCTCGATGACGTCGCGGCCCGGTAACAGGGCCGCGCTGCCCGCAGTGGCCCGGGAGCGGCGGCGGGAAGGCGAGCGGGCAATTGACTGGGGTCGGTCGGGAGCGGAGCATGGGTCCGCCGGGCCGGCACTGGGACGCCGGAGCCCCGGCATGCCGGGGCGCCTGCCGAAGCGTGAATGAGGAGCATGACCATGAGCGCCAACTCGAACGAGCGGCAACGGCGGCGGTCCTCGACGGTGGCGACAAAAGCGGTGGTCACGGTCGTCTCAATCGTGATCGCGGGCTTGTTGCCTGCGAGCGTGGCCGCGCAACACCAGGATCGCACCGGCAAGGAGGTCGTCGAATCGCTGTGCATTTCCTGTCACGGCACCGGGGCGAGCGGCGCGCCGAAGATCGGCGACAGGAAGGCGTGGGAGAAGCGCGCAGCGCAGGGATTGAGCAGCCTGTCGCAGCATGCCCTGACCGGAATCCGGCAAATGCCGTCACACGGCGGCAATCTCTCCCTCAGCGACACCGAGATCGAGCGCGCCATCACCTACATGGTCAATCAATCGGGCGGTCACTGGACCGAGCCGATCAGCCGGACGGGCAAGACGGCCGACCGGACCGGCGAGCAGATCGTCAAGGCGCAGTGCTTGAAATGCCACGAGAAGGGCGTGGGCGGCGCACCGAAGATCGGCGACCGCGCCGCATGGATACCGCGGCTGAAGCAGGGCCTCGACGTTGTCGTCCGCTCGGCGATACAGGGGCACGGAGCGATGCCTCCGCGCGGGGGCTTGGCCAACCTCACCGATCCCGAATTGCGGAACGCAGTGGTGTACATGATCAATGCGGGTACGCCGTCCGCGTCCGCAAAGGCAGCCCCGGCCGCGAAAGCCGCAACCGGTCAGGACTACAGGGTGGTCGAGGGTGCGGCGATTTACTTCGGCGTGGTACCGGCCGATGCCATTCGCCGCCGTCCAAAGGACTACCCCGAGAGCGAGTTTGGCGTCCCGCCGCAGGGTCCTCAACAGTATTACGTGACCATCGCCTTGTTCGACGCCAGCAATGGCCAACGAATTACCGATGCGACGGTGAAGGCGCGCGTTTCGACTGCCACCGGGGCCGGCCCTGAAAAGGTATTGGAGCCGACGACCGCTGCGGCATCAAGGAGCTACGGGAACTATTTCGCGATGGCCGGCGGCGGGCCCTACACGGTCAACGTGCAACTCAGGCGCCCCGGCGCCCCGGATCCGATCCAGGCACAGTTCGAGTACGCACATCAATGAGGCGGCGCTGGGCGCCGACTCAACGCCCAGTGCCTGCCGCCGAGGCGCGAGCGCCATCGCGGTAACGTGAATATTGCGCGAAGGCGCGTACGTGCAGCGCGCCGGAGACCGGCATGCTCGCACCGGAGAGCGCTCGCCGTAGATCCCCGAATCGGTGCGCGACCCGGTTTGCGCGGGCAGCACCTTTGAGCTCGGGCCCGGCTTACGAGCCAGCGTAGCCGCGAAGCGCAGCATGGCGACCGGCGCGACGATCTTCCCTCGCCAACGAGGGGGTCGCGAAGCGCGTCACGCCTTCACGTCCTGGTCTCCTTGCATCCTCACATTGCCACGGAAGTCAGTACCGTCCGTGTTGCTTGTAGATGTAGTTCGACAGCTCGACCTGCTGCATCGACAGGCGCCGCTGGACCTGGTGGACGAAGCGGATGATCGCGCGCATCACGCTGTAGACGATGCGCGGCTGCGTGTCGAGCAGCGACTCGAGCCTCTCGCGCTCGAGTTCGAGCACCCGCACCTCGCCCAATGCGACGATCGACGCATAGCGCTCGCTGCCGTCGAGGAACGAGAGCTCGCTGACGAAGTCGCCGGCGGAAAGCGTGTTGAGCGTGACGGCGTCGGGCGTGCCGACGTTCTTGACCACGCCGATGACGCCCTTGAGCACGACGAACAGGTGGTTGTCCGACGTGCCTTCGCGCACCAGCACTTCGCCCTGCTTCAGGTCGTGCAGCACGACGATGTCGGCGAGAGCTCCGACCTGCGCGTCGTTGAGTTCGTTGGCGAGCTTCGTGCCGCGCAACGCGTCGAGCTTCTGCGAATCAGACATCGGGATTGGCTCCAGGAGGTGAGGTGACGGGATCGGTGGGCGCAGCGGCGGTGCCAGGCGCAGCCGCAGGGGCGCGCGCTGCGGGCGGTGCGACCGGGCTGCCGTCGGGCGGTGCGGGGGAGCCCGCTGAAGCAGGTGCGACAACGGGGGCGACAACGGCCGCCATCGGCGCGGGCGGCGCCGCCGCGGCGCCGCCGTAGAGCGCCTCGGCCTGCACCGCGAGCTTGTCCACCAGCGTGTCGGCAATGCGTTCGAAGACGGGACCGGCGAGCTTGCGCATCAGCGTGTTGTCGAACTCCCAGCGCAGCACGAACTCGATTCGGCAGCCGGCATCGCCCAGTGCGGCGAGATGCCATTCGCCGTCGAAGTGACGGAACGGGCCGCGCGCCAGGCGAAACGCCAGCCACTCGGGCCGGCGCTTGGGGTTGTTGGTGGTGAACTGGAAGCGCACGCCCTTGAAGTCGACGTGAATCGTCGCCACGACGTGGTCGTCGTCGCGTTCGACGATCGTCACGGCCGGGCACCACGGCAGGAACCGGGGATAGTTTTCGGCCTGCTCGATCAGGTCGAACATGCGCTCCCGCGAATAGGGCGTGAGCAGGGATTTGCGGACTTCCATGGACGGTCATTCTAACCGGCGCCCTCCGCCGTGGGCGCAGCCGCATCGTTGCGCCCACGCCTGTTCACGTACCCGCTCGCATCCATATCGCGTCCTCCTGCTCGAGCTCCTCGAGCCGCGTCTCGATCTCGCCGATGCTGCGGTCGAGCTCGGGCAGGAGCACGTCCTGCAGGGCCCGCGCGCGGCGGACGGCACGCCGGTATTCGAGATGAAGCCGCTCGAGGTTGCCGGCGACGGCCGCCAGCGGCGCGGCCTGCCCGAGCACCGCACGGAACGCGCGGCGGCAGGCCTCCGCTTCCGGCGAGCGGTCGATCGCGGCCGGGCCCGGCGCGGCGCCCCCCGCGAGCTCGGCGTCCTGCAATCGCACCCCCATCAGCGTGCGCGGCGTGCGCTGCACGCGTGCGTCGGCGAGGTCGGCCGGCGGATACACCTGCAGCCCTTCGAGCCCGTGCCGGGCGACGGCGGCCTGCAGCGCGGCGACGGCCGCATCCCAGGCGGCGAGGAATTCGCGCTGCAGGGCCGTGTAGTGAGCGAGCTCGCGCAGCATCTCGCCGGCGAGCAGCAGGCACTTCTCGTCGAGGAAGACATAGCCCTCGTGCATCGCCCGCCGCTCGTCCTTCTGCTCGAGGACGACGCTGCGGGTCGGGGTGACGTCGGTCATATGGGGTCAGAGACGTAATCTTCGAGGAACATATGGCATCGGCATCGCGGTCGGGCGGCAATTACGTAACTGACCCCGAATTCATGACGCCAGGTGCGCGGCGATCTGCGCGTCGGAAAGCCGCGTCAGCTCGGACCGCGGCAGGCCCGCGAGGAGCTTCCAGCCGACGTCCATGCTCTGCTCCAGCGTCCGCGCCGCCGACTGGTTGACGAGCGTCTGCTCGAACGCAGCCCCGAATGCGAGGTACCGGCGATCGGTGTCGGCAAGCCCTTCCTCGCCGACGACGCTCGCGAGCACGCGCGCCTGGACGGCGCGGGCATACGCGGCGTAGAGCTGCGAGGACAGCGCCGGATGGTCCGGGTGCGTGTACTTGCCGCCGGTGCCGTCCTTCATGAGCCGCGAGAGCGACGGCAGCACGTTGACCGGCGGATAGATGCCGCGGCGGTCGAGATCGCGCGACAGCACGATCTGGCCCTCGGTGATGTAGCCGGTAAGGTCGGGGATCGGATGGCCGATGTCGTCGGCCGGCATTGTCAGGATCGAGAGCTGCGTCAGCGTGCCGGTCGCGCCGCGGATGCAGCCCGCGCGCTCGAACAGCGTGGCGAGGTCCGAGTACATGTAACCGGGGAAACCCTTGCGGCTCGGGATCTCGCCCTTCGACGAGGACACTTCGCGCAGCGCCTCCGCGTAGTTCGTCATGTCGGTGAGGATCGCGAGCACGTGCTTGCCCTCGACGAATGCCAGGTATTCGGCGGCGGTCAGCGCGAACCGCGGGGTCAGCAGGCGCTGCGTCGACGAATCCGAGGCGAGGTTCAGGAACAGCGCGGTGCGCTCCAGCGCGCCGCCCTGCTCGAGACTGCGCCGGAAGAACTCGGCACTGTCGTAGGGGACGCCGATTCCGGCGAACACGATCGCGAAATCGCCGGCCTTGCCCTGGCGCAGCCGCGCGTGACCGGCGATCTCGACCGCGAGCCGGTCGTGCGGGAGTCCGCCGCCGGAGAACAGCGGCAGCTTCTGGCCGCGCACGAGGCTGTTCATCAGGTCGAGCGTCGTCACGCCGGTCTCGATGAAGTCGCGCGGGCCGGCGCGGGCGACGGGGTTGATCGGCAGCCCGTCGATCGGATAGCTTGCGCGCGCGGCGATCGGCGGCCCGCCGTCGATGACCTGGCCGACGCCGTTGAACACGCGGCCGAGGATCGACGGCGACAGGCTGAACGACAGCGGCTCGCCGAAGAACCGGACCACGGTATCGGCGAGGTTGAGCCCGGACGTCGATTCGAGCACTTCGATCGTCATGACGTCGCGGTCGATCGCGGCGACCCGGCCCAGCCGTGTTCGCCTGTCGACGCCGCGCACCTCGACGGCGTCGTGCAGGCCGACGTCCAGCGTGCGCCGGAGGAAGAGCAGCGGCCCTTCGAGCCGCGTCGCGGCGCCTTCAACCGTGAGCCGCATCGCTCGTCTCGCCCGTGTGCGTGAGTTCGGCGAACTCGCGCTCCATCTCGGCCTGCAGCGTCGCGAAGCGCGGAAGCTCGCCGTCGCCGATCTCCTCGCCCATCCGCTGCAGCGGCCGCATGCATTTCATTCGCGCGATCGTGTCGGGGTGGACGTCGGCGGCCAGCGCCCCTTCCGCGAGGTCGATGAAGCGCCCGAGCAGCCGCATCATCGCGCTCTGCCGCGCCGGACTGCAGACGTGGTCGATCGCCGAGAACGCCGACTGCCGCAGGAACGCCTCGTTGACGAGCTCGGCGGTGAGCAGGGTCAGTTGCTGGCGCACCGGCAGGGCGTCCTTGCCGATGATCCGCGCCATCCGCTCGAGCCGTGCCTCGTCGTCGAGCAGCGTCAGGAACCGCCGGCGCAGCGGCACCCACTGGCTGTTGCCCTGTTCCGTCCACCACGGCGCGAACGTCTCGACGTCCTCGGCGTACGACTGAAGCGGGTGGATGGCCGGGTAGAACCGCGCTTGCGCGCGCCTGACGTCGAGTGCCCAGAACGCCTTCACGTAGCGCTTGGTGTGGCTCGTCACCGGCTCGGAGAAGTCGCCGGACGGGGGGCTGATCGCCCCGATGACCGTCACCGAGCCGGTGCCGCCCCCGAGCGGCTCGACGATCGCGGCGCGCTCGTAGAAATCGGCGATCCGCGACGACAGGTACGCGGGATAGCCGCCTTCGCCGGGCAGTTCGCCGAAGCGGCCCGACACCTCGCGCAACGCCTCCGCCCAGCGGCTCGTCGAGTCGGCCATCAGCGCGACGGCGAGCCCCTGGTCGCGGAAGTACTCGGCGACGGTGATCGCCGAGTAGATCGATGCCTCGCGCGCCGCGACCGGCATGTTCGACGTGTTGGCGATGATGACGGTGCGCTCCATCAGCGGCCGCCCCGACTTCGGATCGGTCAGCGTCGGAAATTCCTCGAGCACGCCGGCCATCTCGTTGCCGCGCTCGCCGCAGCCGAGGTAGACGATCACGTCGGCACTGCACCCCTTCGCCAGCGCCTCGAGCAGCACGGTCTTGCCGGTGCCGAAGCCACCGGGCACCGCCGCCTTGCCGCCTTCGGCGACCGGGAACAGGCAGTCGACGATCCGCTGTCCGGTCACCAGCGGCGCGACGGTCGGCAGCCGCCGCACGACCGGCCGCGGGACACGCACGGGCCAGTCGTGCCGCATCGCAAGCTCGCGCGTGCCGCCGTCGTCGGTGCGCACCGTGCAGACGGTCTCGTCCTCCCGATAGCCGCCCGCAGTAACGACGCGGGTCACGACGCCGGCGACGTCGGGCGGCGCCAGCACGGCTTGCGCTCGCCCGGTCGCACCCTGCGCGTCACCCAGGACGGCACCGGCGGCGAGCGTGTCGCCGACGCGCAGGCGCGGCACGAACGTGAACGTCGCCGCGGCAGCGCGGCGCATGCCCGCCTGCACGAACGCGGTGTCGGCGCCGGACAGCGGCCGCAGCAGGCCGTCGAAGATGTTGCCGAGCAGCCCCGGTCCCAGCGGGATCGCGAGCGGGAGGCCGGACCCGGTAACGGCGATGCCCGGCCTGAGCCCGGTCGTGTCCTCGTAGACTTGGACGACGATCTCGTCGTGATCGATGCGCACGACCTCGCCGAGGAGCGCCTGCGGCCCGACCTGCACGGCCTCGCGCAACGCGAACGACCCCTCGGCGATCGCGCGCAACACCGGGCCGCTGATCCAGCGGATCGTCGCCCGCGTCACGCCTCGGCCTCCACCGCGGGCGTCGACATTCGATCTGCTCCGCCGTCGGCCTCGTGCGCAATCGCCCGCCGCCGCGCCCTGCGGATTCTGGCTTCGCCGGGCGCGCTCATGCGGCCGTCTCCCTCGCTTCGAGTTCGCGCAGCAGCAGCGAGCCGATCTCGCTCCGGTCCGTGAGCAGCCCTTCCTGCGTGCCGTCGATCACGTTGCCTTCACTCGCGATCTTGAGGCCCGCGCGGATGCGGGGATCGGCGACGAGGTCCGGCACTGCATGCGTGGCCGAGAGCTCTGCCGCGAACGCTTCACGCTCCGCTGCCGGCCAGTCCGGCGCATGGACGACCCGCCAGGTGCCGCGCGGCAGCAGCGCGCGCGCCTCGGCCGCGACCCGGTCGACCCAGGCCTTGCGCGCCGCGGGTTCGCGCCACGCGGCGACGAGCGCCTGTGGCAGCCGCTGCCAGCCGGCGGCGAGCAGCGCGCCGGCCCGCTGCTGCTGCGCGAGGCGCCGCCTGGTCGCGAGCATCGCTTGCGCCGCCGCCACACGCCCGGCCATCCGTTCGCGCTCCTCGACGAACGCCGCGCGCATGCGTTCCCGCGCGTCGGCGTGCGCCTGCGCAAGCAGCGCGTCGGCACGTGCATTCGCCTCGTCGAGGATCGCCGTGCATTTCTGGTCGCAATCGGCAGCGACCAGATCGAGCAGGGCCTGCGTGGCGCGGTCCATCGTCATGGCGTCAGCCTTCGAGCCCGAGCTGGTGTCGCAGCCGCGCCGCGACGTCCGGCACCGGCACGTCGCCCGCGAGATCGGGAACGATCAGCGTGAGTGGCGCCAGGGCGGCCTGCGCGGCGCGCGCCGCTGCCTCCGGAATCCGGGCCGCCACCGCCGACGAGAGAAGCACCAGCGGCGCGCGCCCGAGGGCGGCCGCAAGCGCTGCCGCCTCCACACCTTCCTCCGGGACGACGACACGCACGCCGGCGAGGCGCCAGCCGGCGGCGCTCGCCTCGTCGCCGATGTAGACCGGTGCGACCATCAGAGCAGCCGGTTGAGGATCAGGATCGACACGATGAGGCCGTAGATCGCAATCCCCTCGGCCAGCCCGACGAAGATCAGCAGCCGGCCGAAGAGCTCGGGCTTCTCGGCCAGCGCGCCGATCGCGGCCGTGCCGACCTTCGCGACCGCGAACCCGGCGCCGAGCGAGGACATCCCGGTCGCGAGCGCGGCGCCCATGAGGCCCCAGCTCCAGGCTTCGGCAGACAGGCCGATACCCGGCCCCGTCGCGGCGGCCAGCGCGACCGGCGCCGCCACGAAGAGCACCGTTGTCGAAAGGGCGAGTGCCGCCGCCAGCACGACGAGCGCGACGACGAATCTGTTCCGGACGGCCATTCAGTTCTCCTGCGTGGTGGAAGGGGGTGCCGGCAGCGGACGGAAGATCCGTCCCTCCGCCGTCAGGAACCGGGTGAAGAATTCGAACAGGACGAGGCGGGTGGTCTGGATCGACACGACCATCGTCTCCAGCACCAGCACGATCACGTTGCCGACGACGAGGACCAATCCCTTGACGATGAGGTTGTCGGACGCGGTCATCAGCGCGACGATCGCCGACGACAGTCCGGCGTGCGCGAGTGCGAACGCGCCGACGCGCGCGAACGACAGCGTGTTGATCAGGATCTGCATGAGCCGCTCGGCGAGCTCGGCGATCGCCGTGAGCGCCGCGCCCGGGCGCCGCGCGTGCAGCGCGTGGCCGGCGCAGAACACGATGGCACCGATGGCCGCGACCACGAAGCCGCCGCGGTGGAGGAAACCGGCGAGGATGCCGAGATACGCGGCGACGTACCCGGCATCGGTGGCGAGCCAGGTGCGGAACTCGCCCCGCCACCAGGCTTCGAGGGCATTCAACGCGAGGCCGACGGTGAGCAGCGCGGCGCCGCCGGCGAGCGGCATCGCCAGGATCGCCAGCGGGTCGTCGAGTGGCGCCTTCCACCACGCGGGGAACGCGTGAACGGAAAAGACGGATCCGAACAGCAGGCCGAACATGGCAGCCGCGAGGCCCCCGGCAATGAAAAGCTTGGCGATCGGAAAGCGCCGGCGCACCGCGAAACCGACCGCGGCGATGACGAGCCCCTGGCCGACGTCGCCGAACATGTAGCCGAACATCAGCGGCACGGCGAGCGCGAGCAGCATCGACGGGTCGGCCTCGTTGCGCGCGGGCATCCCCAGCGCGCGACAGAAGATCTCGAACGGTTTCGCCCACATCGGGTTCGCAAGCAGGAGCGGTGCCTTGGCCTTCGGCGCCGGCGGAGGAAAGTGCAGCAGTGCGCGGGCGCCGGAGCGCTCGAGCGCTTCGCTGAGGCGCTGGCCTTCGAAGTCGCTGGTCCAGCCGGTGATCCAGCAGAAGAGATCGCCCGACTCGAGCGCGCGCACATTCTGGATCAGCCACTGCAGCCGGTTGGCGTCGCCGAGCGCGGTGTACAGGTCGTGCCTGGAGTGCAGCGCCTGCAACTCGGCATTGAGCCGCGCCTCCTCGCGCGCGAGCACCTCGAGCCGCGGACCGATGTAGCGCTCGGTCTCGTCCGCATCGGCGCGCAGCCACGACGGCGCGTCGTAGACGCGGCCCTTCAGCAGCGCCGCCTGCTGCGCGAGCTGCTCGACATCCTCGGCGGCGCCGACGGTCAGCGCGCACAGCGCACACACCATCGTGTGGTCGAGATCGACGGTGCGTACGAGCGTCCCCGGCGGAAGTTCGGGCTCGCTGTCCGGCGGGAACACGAACAGCCGGGCGTGCAGCACCGGGCCCGCGCCGGCGAGCCGGGCGAAGTCGATGACGGACTCGCCGATCGTGCCGAGCACGCGGCGCCAGAGCAGGAGCTCGGTGCGCTCCGCCTCGCCGCGCTGCAGCTGCGAGATCACGGGCTCGGCGTCCTCCGCCCAGGTCCGGAGGTGCGTGAGGCTGCGCTGCAGCGTTGCCGCCGGCGGCTCGGGGTACGCCGACGCCTGGACGTTGGCCCGGGGCCAGTACGCGTGATAGCGCTGGGACAACTCGGCGAACTCCGACAGCTGCGCGCGCAGGTCGGCGAGCGCGGCCGGCAGGACGGCGCTCGGGCGCGCCTCGAGCTCGATGGCGCCGGTGGAGGCGAGCGCCTCCAGCGCGACGGTCGCGTCGTCGCGGGCGGCGAGGATTTCGAACCAGCGGGCGGGCTTTGGGCGGAGCATCGGGCGATCAGGCGACCAGCGGCAGTCCGGGGAAGGCGGCGCGGCGCAGAAGCTCGCCGCGCAGGCGCTCCAGATCCAGCGCGATCAGCGCGAGATAGGCGAAGGCGGCGGCGGGGTCCAGCATCGCGCGGCGGAACAGCAGCGTCAGGCGCGCCTGCAGCGCGCGCCGCAGCGGCCACCCATCCTTCACCACGGGATCGTGGAACGCCGCCAGATGCGCGACCAGCGTGCGACCGAGCTCGGCGCGCAGCCCGGAGTCGCCTTCCGCCGGTGCTCGGCGCTCCCACTCGGCGCGCCACAGCGGGACGATGCGGCCGGGATCGTTCCAGCCGGCGGCGAGCGGGGCCAGCGGCCCCGAGCCCAGCGCCGCGGGGCAGGTCCCCGTCTGCGCATCGACGAGGTCGCGGTACAACGGATCTTCGCGCATCCAGCGCAGTGCCGCCTGGCCGCGCGCGAGGTGCGCGACGACGGCCAGGTCCGGCACGACCGCGCACCACAGGACGGCGCCGCGCCATTCGTCCGGCATCCAACCCGCGACCTCCGCGACGTGGCCGCGCCAATGTTCGCGCAGCACGGCCTCGATCTCGTGCGGTGTGGAGACGGCCGAGATGCCGCCGACCCAAGTCCGGAAGGCGGAGTTGCGCGCGACGTCGAGCACCCCCGCGAGCTCGCGGACATGCTCGAGCCTGCGCCACGCGACGTCGTCGGGCCGCTCGCCGTGGCGCGAGGACAACCGGGCCTGCGCGTATTCGAGGCTGCCCATCGCGGGTCTCCGCTACGGCTCGCGCCGGGTGAGGCGCGCTGCTAGCGTGGCGACCGCGGCATCGAGCATGCCGAACTCCTCGCGGGTGAGTTCGTGCCGCGCGCCGGCTTCGGCCGCGGCCGCCTCGAGTTCCGCCACGGTGGCTGCCGTCCGCTGCTCGAAGGCACTGCGCACGCCGCGGATCCGGCGCTCGGTGCGCTCGGCCAGCGTGCGCGCTGCTGCGCGTGCGCCTTCGGTGAGCGCGGCGGCCGCGCGGCCCGATTCGTCGACCGCCGTGCGCGCCGCATGCTCGGCGTCGAGTACGCGCGCGATCGCGGATTCCACGTCGTGGCCCGGCCGGACGTCATTGCCATCCATCGCGGAGCCTCTCCACCAGGGTCTCGCGGCCGCAACACCGCGTTGCGGGCAATCGCGCCACCGACGCGAAGCGACCGCGACCGCTCCTCCGTCGCTTGTTGCGGTCCCTTCCCCGGCCATAGTGCGACGCGGGCCTGGCGGCTGACTTGATCTGGGTCAGCGCCATCGTGGAAACCCGACCATCCCGATCGACAACGCACGGGCGCCGCGCCGCGGCGTGTCGCACAGGCAACGGTAAACGCAATGGCGTCGTCGCGGCGGCGCCGCGCCTGGCGGTCCGCGTCCCCTGCAGACGACACCGTTCGCGCACGCCAATCCGCGCTGCGCGCTCGACGCGAATGTGTGTCCATGGTGTAACGGTAACCGTAACACCTTGCGTTGGCACAGAAAGTCAATGCGAACTGCGGCTTTGTCTTGATTTACGTCAACGGCGCAGCGAGGCGCGCGGTTCTAAATACGCGAGTCGTAACACGAAAGTGCCGACGCTGCCGGGCGATTCCGCGGCGTGGGTCGTCTCCCCGGAGGGGTTTCCAAATGACCGATACGTACTATGAGTTGATGCGCCGGCAGGGCATTTCGCGGCGGAGCTTTCTCAAGTTCTGCAGTCTGACCGCGGCCTCGCTCGGTCTCGGAGACGCCGGCGCGCAGCAGATCGCGCAGGCGATGCAGACGAAGCCGCGCACGCCGGTGATCTGGCTGCACGGCCTCGAGTGCACGTGCTGCAGCGAATCGTTCATCCGCTCGGCGCACCCGCTGGCGAAGGACGTCGTGCTGTCGATGATCTCGCTCGACTACGACGACACGCTGATGGCGGCCGCGGGACACCAGGCCGAGGAGCAGCTCGAGCAGACGATCGCGAAGTACAAGGGCAACTACATCCTCGCCTGCGAGGGCAATCCGCCGCTGGCCGACGACGGGATCTACTGCATTCCCGGCGGCAAGCCGTTCGTCGACAAGCTGCGTCACGTCGCGAAGGACGCGAAGGCGATCGTGTCGTGGGGCAGTTGCGCATCGTGGGGCTGCGTGCAGGCGGCGAAGCCGAACCCCACACAGGCGACGCCTATCCACAAGGTGATCACCGACAAGCCGATCATCAAGGTTCCGGGCTGCCCGCCGATCGCCGAGGTGATGACCGGCGTGGTCACCTACATCCTCACGTTCGATCGGCTGCCGGACCTCGACGCGCAGGGCCGTCCGAAGATGTTCTACAGCCAGCGCGTGCACGACAAGTGCTATCGCCGGCCGCACTTCGACGCCGGGCAGTTCGTCGAGAACTTCGACGACGCCGGCGCGCGCCAG
>Ga0105106_10001542_pt1 | contig 16630 bp, 12 predicted proteins | sample PPLLaktember2015_5_FD_79109 | JGI IMG/M metagenome (GOLD analysis project Ga0105106, IMG submission 79109) | Freshwater sediment microbial communities from Prairie Pothole Lake near Jamestown, North Dakota, USA - PPLs Lake P8 Core (1) Depth... | ecosystem: Environmental > Aquatic > Freshwater >...
CCAGTAGGGCAACCGCAGCCGCCCCGAGTTTGTGATTCACGACCCGACCCCTTGGAGGGAACAGCCCTCGGGGTCAATATCCCTCGGCGTCGCGCCACGCGCTGTGCGGTGGCGTACGCAAGCCGAAAAGCCGAATGCCTAGCCGCAGATCCCGGTATAGCCGCAGGAGCTGCAGAAGTCGCACCCGTCCTTGCGGATCAGCGTGAGGCTGCCGCACTCGGGGCACTTCGCGCCCAGCATCACCGGCGCCATGCCGTTCGCGGGCGCTTCGAGCACGCCCATCCGCTGCAGCGGCGCGCCGTTCTCGTCGAGGATGCCGAGCATGGCATAGCGATGCAGGATGAGCCGCGCGAGGTAGGACACGGTGGAGGGATAGCTCTGCTGCTTCCTCGAGCCGGGTACGAAGGCGAAAAAGTCGCCCAGCGGCTCGGGGAAATCGAGCAGCTTCTTCAGCTTCATGCCGACCCACGCGGGATCGACCACGCGCATGTCGAGCGACAGCAGCTTGCACAGCCCGTCCAGGGCGCGCGGGTACTCGCCCGAGAGCCACATCGAGTAGGGGCGCGTGGTGCCGTCGGGCAGCGCGATTTCCTTCAGCCCGAGCACGAAATCGTCGCCGGTGCGCGGGTTGTGCACGTCCACGGTCCAGGACATGGTGCCGTCGGTGCCGGTCTTGGGCTCCTTCAGGCTGAACATCGCGTCCAGCACCGGCGTCGGGCTGGCGAAGGCGTCGGCCTGGCCTTCGCCGGCGAGGCCGCCCAGCTGATCCACGCGCCAGCGCACCAGCTGCGCCAGCGCCGAGACCACGGAGGGCATGTGGCGCTTTTCGCCGTGCGGCGGGAACACCATGTCGAAGGCGTCGTCGCCGGCGGTCTTCGCCAGGGTGTCGAGCTTCAGGCGCAGCCAGCCCGGATCCTCGGCGCGCATGTCCATCGACAGCGCCTTGGCGATCGCGCCCAGCCCGCGCGGCTGCTCGCTGCCGTTCACCCACACCTCGAAGGCGTGCGCGCCGCCGTTCTCGGCTTCGCCGACGAACACCGCGAAATGGTGCTGCGGATGCTCGATCATGTAGGTCCACGACAGGTTGCCGGCGGAAAACTCGGGCCGACCCGGCCAGCGCAGGCTGGCGAGCACGGGTTCGGGCACTGACGCAATGCGGATGCGCCGATTGACGTCGTCCTCGATGAAGTCCTGCGGCTTGTCCACCGACAGCACCGAGCCCAGCACCTTGTTCGGCCGGTAGGTGGCGAGCCCCTTCAGGCCCGACTTCCACGCCGCGAGGTACAGGTCCTTGAACTCCGCGTAAGGATAGTCCTCGGGGACGTTCACCGTCTTGGAGATGCTGGTGTCGATGAACGGCGCGACGGCGGCGACCATCTGCTCGTGCGCGGCCGCCGAGAGCTCGAGCGCCGTCACGAAAAAGTGCGGGAGCTTCTGCACGTCCCCGCCCTCGGCCTTGTAGCGCCGCCAGGCGTGGTCCTCGACCGGGAACTCCTGCAGCGTGCCTTCGGGCATGCGCTTCTTGCGCGTGTAGGTCCAGGAAAACGGCGGCTCGATGCCGTTGGAGGCGTTGTCGGCGAAGGCGAGGCTGATGGTGCCGGTCGGCGCGATCGACAACAGATGGCTGTTGCGCAGGCCGTGCGTGCGGATCTGCGCCTTCACCGCTTCGGGCAGGCGCGCGGCAAAGCTGGTCCCCGAGAGGTACAGGTCCGCGTTGAACAGCGGGAACGCGCCGCGCTCCTCGGCCAGGGCCACGGACGCGAGGTAGGCGCGGTCGCGCATCGCCTCGGCGATGCGCGCCGCCGTGGCGCGCGCCGGGTCGCTGTCGTAGTGCTGGCGCAGCATGATGAGCGCGTCGCCCAAGCCGGTGAAGCCCAGGCCGACGCGGCGCTTGGCCATCGCCTCGCGGTGCTGCGCCTCGAGCGGCCACGCCGTGACTTCGAGGACATTGTCCAGCATGCGCACCGCCACCTCGACCACCTGGCCGAAGGCCTCGAAATCGAACGCCGCGCCCTCGGAGAACGCGCCGCGCACGAAGCGCGTCAGGTCGATCGAGCCCAGGCAGCAGCAGCCGTAGGGCGGCAACGGTTGCTCCGCGCACGGGTTGGTGGCCTCGAGCGTCTCGCAGTAGTTCAGGTTGTTGTCGCGGTTCATGCGATCGAGGAACAGGATCCCCGGCTCGGCGTGGTCGTAGGTCGAGCGCATGATCTGGTCCCACAGCGCGCGTGCCCGCAGCTTGCGGTAGACCCACAGGCCGTCTTCGCGCAGCACCACGCCCGGTCCCGGCCACGGTTTCGCCTTGTGTACCAGCTCGACTTCGGCATCGGTCTGCACCGCCTGCATGAAGGCGTCGGTGACGCCCACCGACACGTTGAAGTTGGCGAGGTCGCCGCGGTCCTTGGCGTGGATGAATTCCTCCACGTCCGGGTGGTCGCAGCGCAGCACGCCCATCTGCGCGCCGCGGCGCGCGCCGGCGGATTCCACGGTTTCGCAGGAGCGGTCGAACACGCGCATGTAGGACACCGGGCCGCTGGCACGCGAACGCGTGCCTTTCACCTCGGCGCCCTTGGGCCGGATCGAGGAGAAGTCATAGCCCACGCCGCCGCCGCGGCGCATGGTCTCGGCGGCTTCCTGCAGCGCGGTGTAGATGCCCGGCCGGCCGTCGACGACCTCGGAGATCGAGTCGCCCACCGGCTGCACGAAGCAGTTGATGAGCGTGGCCTGCAGCTGCACGCCGGCAGCCGAATTGATGCGCCCGGCGGGGATGAAACCGTCTTCGAGCGCCTGCCGGAAGCGCGCTTCCCAGTGCGCGCGCCGCTCCTCGGATTCCGGCTGGGCGAGGGCGCGGGCGACGCGCGAGCGCACCTCGCCCACGGAGGACTCAGCGCCCTTGGCGTATTTTTCGAGCAGCGCGTCGCGGCAGATGTCCTGCGGGGCGAGCGTCGGGGCGGCGGGGGAAAGGGTCGGGGCGTGCATGCGCTTTACTGCATATTTGTACAGCATTGTCGCGCCATCGCGCGTGCCCTGCAAGTCGGCGTGTGCGTGCCTCAGCGCGCCGCCGGGGCGGGCGCCGCGTCGCGCTCCTGCCGCGCGCGCTTGAGGGCGTCGGCCACCTCCTGGTGGCCCCCGCGCAGGGCGAGTTCCACCGGGGTTTCGCCTTCGCGCGTGGGCAGGGCGGGATCGGCCCCGTTGCGCAGGAGCATCTCCACCATCTGCGCAGAGCCCTTCAGCGCCGCGAAAGCGAGCGGCGTGTAGCCGTTCTCGTGGTGCAGGTCGGGGTTGAAGTTCATCGATAGCACCTTCTGCCCGTACACCACGTTGTTCTTCTCGATGGCGTAGAGCAGGGCGCGCACGGCTTCCGGGCTCTTTTCCCGCGGCTTGGGCTCGAGGCCCGTCGGCATCAGCTTCACCACGGCGTTGATGAGCGAGATGCCGATCATGGCGACCAGCGCCAGGATCAGCGGGATCTTGGAGATGCCGAAGCTGTCGGCGATCTGGTCGGGCATGTTGGCGCCCAGGATCAGCAGCACCACCGAAAGGAAGAAGAAAAACCGCAGGTACAGGAACAGGCCGATGATCACGCCGCAGCCCAGGATCGCCAGCAGCAGCTCGCGGTCCAGGCCCAGCCGCTTGCCGTACCCCTCGGGCAGGTTGGCGAGGATCGCGGTCAGCGCGATGAGGGCGAACAGGGCGAATTCGCGCACGCGCAGGCGCGTGAGCAGGTCGTCCTTCTCGATCGCTTTCTCGATGATCGCCACGCCGTCTCCCGGGATGCTTTCGTGCAGGCCGGATTCTCGGCGAGCCGCTGCCCCCTTGCAAGTCGCGCGCGGGTAGAATGGCCCCCATGTCGAAAGCGTTCGTGAAGGAATCCGCGGGCGACGACGAAGACCTGCCGGCGGTGTCGCCCGAGCCCGCCGCCGCAGGCGCGAGGAACTACATCACGCCGGCGGGCTTTGCGCGCCTGCGCCAGGAATTGAAGGCGCTGGTCGAGCTCGAGCGCCCGGAGGTGGTGCGCACCGTGTCCTGGGCCGCCGCCAATGGCGATCGCTCCGAGAACGGCGACTATATCTACGGCAAGAAGCGCTTGCGCGAGATCGACCGCCGCGTGCGCTATCTGATCAAGCGGCTGGAGAACGCCAGCATCGTCGACAACGCCGGGCGCGACACCGACCAGGTGTTCTTCGGCGCCGCGGTGCAGGTGCGCGGGCGCGGCGGCAAGGCGCGCGAGGTGACCATCGTCGGCGCCGACGAGGTGGATATGGCGCGCGGCCGCGTGTCCTGGGTATCGCCCGTGGCGCGCGCGCTGCTCAAGGCGCGCGCCGGGGACGTGGTGACGCTGGCCACGCCGGCCGGCGCGCAGGAGCTGGAAGTCGTGGACGTCAGCTATCCGCGCATCGATTGATCAACCCGAGGAGCACCGCGTGAGCCTGCTGAAGGAATTCAAGAGTTTCGCCATCAAGGGCAACGTCGTCGACCTGGCAGTGGGGGTGATCATCGGCGTGGCCTTCGGCAAGATTATCGCCTCGATGGTCGAGGACATCGTCATGCCGGTACTGGGCACGCTGATCGGCGGCATCAACTTCAGCGGCCTGGCGATCACCGTCGGCGCGGCGACCATCAAGTACGGCAAGTTCCTGCAGGCCTGCCTCGACTTCCTGATCATTGCCTGGGCGATCTTCATGGTCGTGCAGCTGATCAATCGCCTGCGCCGTGAAGAGCGCGCCGAGCCGGCGGCGCCGGCCGCGCCGCCGCCGCGCCAGGAGGTGCTGCTGGAGGAGATCCGCGACCTGCTGAAGAAGACCTGAGCGCCGGGAGGCTACTTGAAGTCGCCGGCCTTGGTCACCGACAGCCGGTCCGGTGACAGGTGGCGGCGCGAGGCGTCGCGCACCTCGTCGGCCGTGAGCGCGGCGATGCGCTGCTCCAGCTCGATGTCCCAGGCGAACGTGCGCTCCAGGTAGAGGTACTGCGCGAGCCGTGCGGCGAGGGTGCGGTCCTGCGTGCGCGCGAGCTGGCGCGCTTCGAGCAGCCCCTTTTTCGCCGCCGCCACTTCCTCGGCGCCGAATCCCTCGCGCAGGGCGCGCTCCAACTCCTCGCGCACCGCGCGCTCCACGCGTGCCTTGTTCTGCGGCGCGAAGATCGAGGACACCCAGAAATTGGCCACCGCGTCGAGCGCGTTCGCGCTGAACCAGGTGTAGGTGCTGTAGGACAGGCCTTCCTTCTCGCGGATGCGATCCGGCAGGCGGGCGGTGGAGGAGCCGCCGAGCAGGTGGTTGGCGAGCACCAGCGCCGCAAAGTCCGCGTCCGTATCGCGCAAGCGCAGGTTGATGCCCGCGCGCAACACGGCGTTGGCCTTGTCCGGGGTGTCGATCTCCCGCTCGAGCGCCGGCGGCTCGAAGTGGCGCCGGGAAATGCGCACATGCGGAGTGGGGGTCGTCCAGTCCCCGAACAGCTGCCCGATTTGCTGCGCGACCTCGTCGGCGTCGAAATCGCCCACCACGGCGAAATCCGCGCCGGTGGCGCCGATGAGATCCCGGTAGCAGGCCCGCGCGTCTTCCAGCGTCGTCGCACGCAAGGCGGCCACGCGCTCTTCCAGCGACTGCGTATAGTGCCAGTGGCCCTTGGGATAGGGCTGTAGATGGCGGCGCAGCGCCTCGCTCGCGATGGCCGCAGGGTCGCTGCGCTCGGCTTCCGCGCTGGTGAGCGCGCTGCGTTTGAGCTCGTCGAACTCGCTCTGCGGGAACGACGGCTCGCGCAACACCTCGGCCACCAGGCGCAGGGCGTCCGCGAGGTGCTCGCGGCGGGTTTCCAGCGCCGCGCCGCTCGCGTCCACGCTCACGGTCGTCTTCAGTTGCTCGAAGGCGTCGCGCAGTTGCGCACGCGTACGCTTGGCGGTGCCGCGCATCAGCATCTCGCCGGCGAGCGTGCAGGCCGTACTGCGCCCGCGCGTGCTGGCTTCGTCGCCCCAGTGCAGGTCGAGCTTGGCGACCACCGTCGCGCCCCGCGTGCGCTTGGACAGGAGGGCCGCCTGGATGCCGTTGGCCAGCGCGCGGCGCTGCAGGCGCGCCTCGATGTTGTGCGGCGAGGGATCGAACGCCTCGCCCGTGGCCACCGCCGCGCCACCCTGATAGCCGGCGAGGGCTGCCTGCAGGTCGGGCACGGGCGGAATCTCGGCGCGTTGCGGCGCCTCGGTCGGCACGAACTGCCCGAGCACGCGGTTGTCGGCCTTGAGGTAGGCCTGGGCGACGCGCTGCACGTCGGCCGCCGTCACCGCGTGCAGCCGGTCGCGGTAAAGAAAGTACAGGCGCCAGTCGCCCAGCGTGTGGAACTCGGCCAGCGCGCTCACCAGCGAGCCCGTATCGAGGCGCGCCTTGTCCATGTCGTTCAGGAGCTTGGTGCGCGAACGCTCGAGCTCGTCCGCGCGAATCGGTTCGCCGGCCACGCCCTCCAGCGTCGCCAGCAACGCCTGCCGGGCGGGCTCGAGCGCGCCGTCCTTGGGCAGGCTGGCGCCGAAGGCGACGTAGCCGGGATCGTGCAAGCCGCGCTCGAAGCCGAACACCGCGCTCGCCAGGCCCTGTTGCACCAGCGACTTGTGCAGGCGCCCCTGGGGCGCCGCGCGCATGAGTTCCACCAGGATCTCGACCGCGGGAAAGTCCGGATGGCTGGCGGCGGGCGCGCGGTACAGCGTCGCCACCAACGGCGTGTCGCCGGTCCGGCGCAGCGTCACCGAGCGCTCGCCGTCCTGGGTCGGCTCGACCGTGTACAGGGCGGGCAGGGACCGTTGCGGGCGCGGGATCGCGCCGAAGTGCCGCGCCACCCGCTCCAGCACGTGCGGCGCCTCGAAGCGCCCGCCGACCACCAGCAGTGCGTTGTCGGGCTGGTACCAGGTGCGATAGAAGGCCTGCAGCCGATCGATCGGCACCGATTCGATGTCCGAGCGTGCGCCGATGATGGCGTTGCCGTAGTTGTGCCAGCCGAAGGCGAGGCGCTGCATGCGCTGGAACAGCACGCTTCCGGGGCTGTTCTCGCCCATCTCGAACTCGTTGCGCACCACCGTCATCTCGCTGTCGAGGTCCGACTTGCGCACGAAGGAATTCACCATGCGGTCGGCTTCCATCGCCAGCGCCCACTCCAGGTTGTCGCGGGAGGCGGGCAGCGTCTCGAAGTAGTTGGTGCGGTCGAAGGAGGTGGTGCCGTTCCAGCGCGCGCCGCGGCGCGCGAACTCCTGCTTCACGTCGGGGTGGTTCTTCGAGCCCTTGAACAGCAGGTGCTCGAGCAGGTGCGCCATGCCTTTTTCGCCGTAGCTCTCGTGCCGCGAGCCCACCAGGTAGGTGACGTGCACCGTCACGGTCTCGGCGCTCGCATCCGGTGCGAGCAGCAGGCGCAGGCCGTTGTCCAGCCGGTATTCGGTGACGCCTTCGACTTGCGTGACCTGGCGCGGCAGGTCCGCGCCGAGCGCGGGCAACGCGCAGGCGAGCAGCAGCAGGGCGAACAGTTTGCGCATCAGGGGGGACCGGGCTCTCGGGGTGACCGTGCTTGGAGCGCTGCCCGGGGCAAAAGGTTCAGGACTTCGGCTCGGGGCCGAGCTTCTTGTATTCCTCGCGCATGCAGTCGCGCAGCACCGTGCCCTGCTTGCCGCGGCAGGCCTCGAGCACCAGGTCGCGCCGCTCGGCATTGACGAAGTAGCGGTCCTCGCAGACTCCCGGGTCGCGCGTGTTCTTGCACAGCTCGCGCGCCATGCAGGCGCGCTGCTCGGCATGCGGCGCGTAGCGGCAGGTGCGCGAAGCTTCGCGGAACTGCTCGCGGCCGGCCTCGGTGCGCGACTGCGCGTGCAGCGCCGCCGCAGGGGCGATCAGGGCGAGCGCGAGGAGGGTGCGCAGGATCATGCCAGCTGCTTCAGCATCGTGTCGGCGTCACTCACCTCAAACTTGAGGGGCACCTCGACGTTGAACTGCTTCACCACGCCGTCCTCGACCAGCATGGAGCAGCGCCGCATGCGCATGCCCATGCCGCCGGCGCTGGAGTCCACCTCGAGGCACAGCGCCTTGGTCCACTGGCCGTTGCCGTCGCCGAGCATGCGGATCTTGCCGTCCGCCTTCTGGTCGCGGCCCCATGCCGCCATCACGTAACCATCATTGACCGCGACGCACCAGATCTCGTCCACCTTCTTCGCCTTGAACTTGTCGTAATTGGCGAGATAGCCCGGAAGGTGCTTGCCCGAGCAGGTCCAGGTGAACGCGCCCGGCAGGCCGAAGATCACGATCCGCCGGCCCTTGACCAGTTCCCCGACGTTGACCTGGCCCGGGCGCACCGGGCAATGATTCTCGTCGCTGTAGCCTACGGATTCGAACAGCACTCCGTCCGGCAAGCGCTCGCCGACCTTGATGGTCATGATGTCTTCCCCTCGAATATGGTCACGCAGAGCGCCGATAATAGCGTGCCCTCGTTTCAATCCAAAGGAGAGACCCGTATGCAGCGCAATAGTTCGGCGGTATGGAAAGGCGGCCTGAAGGACGGCAACGGCCAGGTATCCACGGGCAGCGGGGGGCTTTCCGCCGCCCCGTACACCTTCGCCAGCCGCTTCGAGTCGGGCGGCAAGACGGATCCCGAGGAGCTCGTCGCCGCGGCGCACGCGGCCTGCTTCTCGATGGCGCTCTCCGGTCAGCTAGGCCAGGCCAACCTGAAAGCCGACAGCATCTCGACGACGGCGAACCTGACCCTGGAAAAGACCGACGCCGGCATGACGGTCACCGCAATCCACCTGGTGGTGAAGGCGAAGGTGCCCGGCGCCGACCGGGCGGCCTTCGACAAGGCGGCGAACAACGCCAAGGCCGGCTGCCCGATCTCGCGGCTGCTCAACGCCAAGATCACGATGGAGGCGACGCTCGAGTAGCGCCTACTCGGCGCCGAGCGCCGCGCGCCGCCCGCGCTCCACGTCGATGCCGGCGAGCAGCGCTAGGCCGACGACGAAGTACGCGCCGACCGAGAGGATGCCGAGGCGGTGGTCGCCCTGGAAGATCCAGGTCACGGCGCCGTAGGTGAGCGGCCCGAAGATCGACGCCGCCTTGACCGCGAGGCCCCACAGTCCGAAGAACTCCGCCTCGCGCGCGGGCGGGGTGAGGTAGCCGACGAGCGCGCGCCCGGCGGCCTGCGCCGAGCCCATGCACAGGCCGGCGAGGTTGGCGGCCACCCAGAAGGTCGGTGCGTCGGTGGCGACGTAGGCCACCGCGATCATCACGATCCAGCCGACGAGGATCAGCGCCATGGCGCGCACGTGGCCGATGGCGTCCTGCAGATAGCCGAAGCCGAAGGCGCCGAGCGCCGCGGTGACGTTGACCACCAGCACCAGGATGATGGTCTGCTGCTGGGTGAACTTCATCGCCTCCTGCGCGTAGATCGCGGCGAGCGCGATCACCGCCATGATGCCGGCCTGGTAGAACAGGATGCACAGCAGGAAGCGCCGCAGGTCGCGGAAGCGCGCGGCCTCGCGCGCGGTGCGCATCAGGCGGGTCCACGGATTGTCCAAGGCGGGCTGCGGTTTTGCCCGTTCCTTGAGCACGAGGAAAGTGGGCGTCGCGGCGAGCGCGAACAACGCAGCGGTGATCAGCATGGTGGCGGGCACGAACTGGCCGGCGGCCTGGCCCTGGCCGCGCGCCCAGGTGATGTAGGCGAGGCTGATGCCAAGCGACACGATGCCGCCCAGGTAGCCGAAGCCCCAGCCCCAGCCGGAGACGCGGCCCATGGCCTTCGAGTCGGCCAGCTCGGGCAGGAACGCGGCGATCAGGTTCTCGCCGGCGCCGAAGAAGTAATTCGACAGTATCAGGAACAGCAGCGCCGCGGCCACCGCGCCCGGCGTGGCGAACCACAGCGCCGCGGTGAACAGCACGCAACCCGCGGTCGCCAGCAGCAGCAGCTTTTTCTTGGCGGCGTGCGCGTCGGCCCAGGCGCCGATCAACGGCGCGCTGAGCAGGATCAGGAGGTAGGACACCGACAGCGCGGCGGTCCAGGCGAACGTGGCCCAGGGTGCGCCGCCGGCGACCGCGCCGACGAAGTAGGCGCTGAACACCGCGGTGATGACGACCGTGGTGTAGCCCGAGTTGGCGAAGTCGTACATGCTCCAGGCCCATACCTCACGGAACTTGACGTCCTCGGCCAGGGACTTGCCTTGGGGCATGCTGCATTCTAGCGGTATAGTGTCCGCGCCCATGGCCCAGGCCGCCCCCCAGCCCGCTGCAGAGCGCCGCCTTGCGCTTGCGGAGATGCTCGACTGGCTGGTCGAGGACGGCGTCGTCGCCCGTGAGCCGGCCGAGGAGCTGAAGAAGGAGCGCCGCTACTGGCGCGGCGCGCAGCACCCGCTGACCCTGGTGGCCGACGCGGGCTGGAAGGATCTGCGCCCGCCGCACAAGCCGCTCACGCTTGATGCCCTGGCCGAATGGCTCGCGAAGCGCGTCGGCCTGGGCTACCTGCACATCGATCCGCTGAAGATCAACTTCTCGGTGGTCACGGAAGTGATGTCGAGCGCCTACGCCTCGCGCTTCCACATCCTGCCGGTGGAGCTGAACGCGAAGGAAGTCGTGGTGGCCACCGCCGAGCCGTACGTGCGCGAATGGGAGCCGGAGATCGCGCGCCTCGCGCGCCGCGAGATCCGGCGCGTGATCGCCAACCCGCGGGACATCGAGCGCTGCCAGGTCGAGTTCTACAACCTCGCCAAGTCGATCAAGGGCGCCAACCGCGCCGGCGGCGGCGCCTCCGGCCTGTCGAACCTCGAGCAGCTGGTCGAGCTGGGCAGCGCCAACAAGTCGCTCGACGCCAACGACGCGCACATCGTCAAGGTGGTGGACTGGCTGTGGCAGTACGCCTTCGAGCAGCGCGCGAGCGACATCCACATCGAGCCGCGGCGCGAGGCGGGGCTGGTGCGCTTTCGCATCGACGGCGTGCTGCACCAGGTCTACCAGATCCCGGCCTCGGTGCTCGCCGCGATGACCAGCCGCATCAAGATCCTCGGCCGCATGGACGTGGTGGAGAAGCGCCGGCCGCAGGACGGGCGCATCAAGACGCGCATGACGAACGGCGACGAGGTCGAGCTGCGCCTGTCGACGCTGCCGACGGCCTTCGGCGAGAAGCTGGTGATGCGCATCTTCGATCCCGAGGTGCTGGTGCGCGACTTCCGCGAGCTCGGCTTTTCCGACGACGACCACAAGCGCTGGAAGCAAATGACCGAGCGCCCGAACGGCATCGTGCTGGTGACCGGCCCCACGGGCTCGGGCAAGACCACCACGCTGTACTCGACGCTGAAGAGCCTCGCCACGCCGGAAGTGAACGTGTGCACCATCGAGGACCCGATCGAAATGGTGGAGCCCGCGTTCAACCAGATGCAAGTGCACCAGGCGATCGACCTCGGGTTCGCCGAGGGCGTGCGGGCGCTGATGCGCCAGGATCCCGACATCATCATGGTGGGCGAGATCCGCGATCTCGAAACCGCCGAGATGGCGGTGCAATCGGCCTTGACCGGCCACCTGGTGCTCTCGACCCTGCACACCAACGATGCGCCGAGCGCCGTCACGCGACTGCTCGAGCTGGGCATCGCGCCCTACCTGCTGAACGCCACGTTCAACGGCGTCATGGGCCAGCGCCTGCTGCGCACGCTGTGCCCGCATTGCAAGCAGGCCACCGAGCTCAACCGCGCCGAGGACCAGGCGGCCTGGGATGCGATGGTGGCGCCGTTCAAGGCGACGCGGCCGGCCACCGTGTACAAGCCGGTCGGCTGCCTGGAATGCCGCATGACTGGGTTCATGGGGCGCGTCGGCATCTACGAGACGCTGGTGCACACGCCGGCCATCAAGCAGCTCATCGCCACCAGCGCGGATCTGGCGAAGGTGCGCGAACAGGCGATGAAGGAAGGCATGAAGCCGCTGCGCGTGAGCGGCGCCATGAAGGTCGCGGCGGGCGCGACGACCATCGACGAGGTGCTCAAGGTCGCGCCGCCCGTGCGCGAGCAGACGGCCTAGCGCGGCGCATGGACTGGACGCTCGCCACCGAAGCGCTGCTGCTGGTCGCAGCGGCGGGCATCGTGTTCGCCGCGTGGATGCATGCGCGCCTGCGCGACCGGCGCGCGACGCGCGCGCTGCGCGCGAGCGAGGAGCGCTTTCGCCAGCTCACCGCGCTGTCGGCGGACTGGTTCTGGGAGACCGACGCCGAGCACCGCGTCACCTGGCTCACCGGCGGGCCGGCGGTGCTCGGTTTTTTCGGCTCGGGCCTCGCGTTCGGCAAGCGCCTGTGGGAGCTGCCCGGCGTGGAACTGGACGGCCGCGACTTCACCGCGCAGCTGGAGCGCATGCGCCGGCGCGCGCCGTTCCACGAGCTGGAACTCGCGCGCACCGGGGCCGGCGGCGAGCGCCTGGTGCACGTGGTCTCGGGGCAGCCGCGCTACGACGCGGCGGGCGCGTTCTTCGGCTACCGGGGCGTGGGCCGCGACATCACCGAGCGGCGCCGCAGCGAGCGCGAACTGGCGGCCGCGAAGCAGCGCCTCGAGCTGGCGCTCGAAGGTTCGCGCGCGAGCCTGTGGGATACGGACCTGACCAGCGGCGAGGTGTATCTCAGCGAGGGCTGGGCCGAGTTCCTCGGCCTGCCGCGCGCGCCGAGCGCGAGCACCGTCGACGAGCTGATGCAGCGCGTGCATGCCGAGGACCTCGCGCGCATCGTCGCGGTGTCGATGGCGGTGGTGAAGGGCGAGCGCGACGACTACGTCGAGGAGCACCGCTACCGCGCCGCGGACGGCAGCTGGAAGTGGCTGCAGTCGCGCGGCAAGGTCTCCGAGCGCGACGCGGCGGGGCGCGCGCTGCGCATGACCGGCATCAACCTCGACATCACGGCGCGCAAGCGCGCGGAAGGCGCGCTCGCCGAGGCCGAGGAGCGCTACCGCTCGCTCATCGAGCTGGCGCCGGATGCGGTGGTGGTGTCCTGCGGCGGGATCATCGAGTACGCCAATCCGGCCGCGGCGCGCCTGGTGCGGGCGGCCGCGCCGCGGGAGGTGCTCGGGCGCAGCATGGAGTCGTTCGTGCACGGGGAAGACGTGGCGCGCTATCGCGAGCGCCTGGCGTACCTCGCCGCCGGGCCGGGCGCCACGGGCTTCGAGGAGCGCCGGGTGCGTCGCCTCGACGGCAGCGAAGTCGCGGTCGAGGTGGCGAGCGTCTCGTTCCTCGAGCGCGGCCGCCTCGTGCTGCAGACGGTGGTGCGCGACGTCACGGAGCAGCGCCGGGTGCGCGAGGCGCTGGCCGAGCGCGAGCAGCGCTTTCGCGACGTGGTCGAGGCCTCGGGCGAGTACGTGTGGGAAACCGACGCGAGCTGGCGCTACACCTACCTGTCGGCGCGCGTCGAGGCGGTGCTCGGCCACATGCGCGCCGACCTGCTCGGGCGCACGCCGCGCGAGTTCATGCCGCTGGGCGAGTCGCGCGCGCTCGACGAGTGGTTCGAGCGCAACGCGCAGGCGGGACAGCCGTTTCGCGACCTGGTGCACCGCTCCATCACCAAGTCGGGCAAGGTGATCTGGCAACAGGTGAGCGGCACCCCGGTGCGCGATGCCGCCGGGCGCATCACGGGCTTTCGCGGCACCGGCGCCGACGTCACCGCGCGCAAGCAGGCCGAGGAGCGCATCCAGCATCTCGCCACGCGCGATGCGCTCACCGGGCTGCCGAACCGGGCGCTGCTGGCGGACCGCGCCGGGCAGGCGATCCTCGCCGCGGCGCGCAGCCGCGGCATGCTCGCGGTGCTGCTCATCGACCTGGATCGCTTCAAGCTGGTCAACGACTCGATGGGCCATCGCGCGGGCGACGCCCTGCTGCGCGCGGTGGCCGAGCGGTTGCAGAACACGCTGCGCCGCGAGGACACGCTGGCACGCCTGGGCGGCGACGAGTTCGTGCTGGTGTGGGACGGGCTGAAAACGGCGCAGGATGCGGCGCTGGTGGCGCAGCGCGTGCAGGCCATCCTGCAGCGGCCGTTCACGCTCGAAGGCCGCGCGCTCAACGTGACAGCCTGCGTCGGCGTGGCGATCTACCCGGAGGACGGGCGCGATTTCAGCGAGCTGCTGAAGAACGCCGACACCGCGCTGTACGACGCCAAGGAGGCCGGGCGCGACGCGTTCCGCTTCTTCTCGCCGGCGTTGCACACGCGCGCGGTGGAGCGGCTCGCGCTGGAGAGCGACCTGCGCGGCGCGCTCGCCCGCAGCGAGCTGCAGCTGCACTGGCAGCCGGTGGTGCGCGGCGAGGCGATCGTCGGCGCCGAGGCGCTGGTGCGCTGGAACCATCCGCAGCGCGGCCTGCTCGGTCCCGATGCGTTCATCCCGCAGGCCGAGGAGAGCGGCCTGATTCGCGCCATCGGCGAATGGACGCAAGAGCGCGCGCTGTCGCAGATCGGCGCGTGGCAGCGCCTGCTGCCGGGCACGCCGTGGTTCGCGCTCAACGTCTCGGCCCTCGAACTCGCCCAGGGCGAACCCTACGTCGCCCGCCTGCGCGATGCGCTGGCCGCGCATGGCGTGGCACCTGAGCGCCTCGAGCTCGAAGTCACCGAGCGCGTGCTGATGACGCACCTGCCCGAGACCATCGAGACGCTGCGGCGCCTGGGCGCGCTCGGCGTGCGCCTGGCCATCGACGACTTCGGCACCGGCTATTCCAGCCTCGCCTACCTGCGCCGCCTGCCGATCCACAAGCTGAAGATCGACCGCGGCTTCCTGCGGGAGCTGGCGTCCTCCAGCGGCGACGCCATGATCGTCGAGACCATCGCGGCCATGGCGCGCGGGCTCGGCTTGCAGGTGGCCGCCGAGGGGGTGGAGACCGAGGCGCAGCTCGAGCGGCTGCGCGCGGTGGGCTGCGAGGAGTGGCAGGGCCACCTGTACAGCGAGCCGCTCGAGGCGGCGGCGTTCGAGCGGCTGGCGCTGGGCGGGCGCAAGGCGGCGGCCGGCTAAGCCGGCTGCAGCAGCTTGCGTCTCGCCTCGGGGTTGTCGAGCGGCATGTTGGAGTAGCGCTCGGCGAGATCCTTGTGCAGCACGATCAGGTTGTGGTGGAAGGCGACGCTGGCGATGCCGGCGTCCAGTGCGCCCGGCGCGGGCTCCAGGAATTCAGGCAGGTTGACGCTGTCGGTGAGGTCCTTGAACCAGCGCATGCAGGATTTTTCGTATCCGGGCGTTCCCAACGCACCGCCGCCGTAGGCCGGCCAGTAGGAGGTCTGCACGTCCTCGACGATATAGACGCCGCCGTCCTTCAGGTGCGGCCAGAGAATGCCGAAGGTCTCGATCTGGTGCGCGTTGAGGTGGCTGCCATCGTCGATGATGAAGTCGAACGGGCCCAGTTCCTGCGCCAATGACGTGAGCTTCGGCGCGTCCACCTGCGAGCACTGGAACACCTGCACGCGCCCCGCCGACAGCGCGGTCTTGTCGTACAGGTCGATGCCGGTGATGCGCCCGCGGCGGAAGTAGCTCGCCCACATGCGCAGGGACTCGCCGCCCAGCGCGCCCGCGTAGCCGCCCACGCCGATTTCGAGCAGGCGCACGGGCTTGCGCCGCGCAGCACGCATCAGCGCGTCGTACACCGGCGTGTACTCGTGCTCGCCGAACTTGTCGGTGCCGTAGAGCGCAGCGAGGAGATCCAGCTGCGCGCCGAAGAAGCCCGCGACGCGCGCGAAGCGCTGCAGGTGCCGGTCGAGCGGCGTGCCGGGCGGGATGCTGCGGCGCAGGTTGAGGACGAGGCGGGAGAGGCGGCCGGCCATCCTAGGCGTACTCGGCGCGCAGCCGCCGCGCGGCTTCGACCATGGCGCGCAGCTTGCCGTCTGCGACCGCGCGCGGCAGGTACTTCATGCCGCAGTCGGGGGCGAGGATCACGTTTTCCTTCGGCACATAGGGCAGGGCACGCCGGATACGCGCCGCCACCTGCTCGGGCGTCTCCACCGTCATGTCGTTCAGGTCGATGCAGCCGACCATGATCTTCTTGCCCGGGAGCTTCCCGAGCACGGCGCAGTCGAGCTTCGACTGCGCGGTCTCGATCGAGATCTGCTGGCAGCGGCAGGCGGCGAGCTCGGGCAGGAACGAATAGCCCGAGGGGCGCTGGTGCACGACCGCCGCGTAGCCGAAGCAGATATGCACCGCCGTGGTTCCCGCGATACTGTCGAGCGCGCGGTTGAGCGCCTGCAGGCCGTACTGGCGCGCCTTCTCCGGCCGCGCCTGCATGTAGGGCTCGTCCACCTGCACGATGTCGGCGCCGGCCGCGAACAGGTCTTTAATCTCCTCGTTCACCGCGACGGCGTAGTCCATCGCCGCCGCTTCCTCGGTCGGGTAGAAGTCGTTCTGCGCCTGCTGCGTCATGGTGAAGGGGCCGGGCACGGTCATCTTCACCTTGCGCGTGGTGTGGCGCTTGAGGAACTTCAGGTCCTCGACCTCTACCGGGTGCTTCCTGCGTATCTTGCCGACAATGCGCGGCACGGGCACGGGCTTTCCCGCGCGGTCCATCGCCCTGCCCGGGTTGTCGGCGTCGACGCTCTCGAGCGCCGTGGCGAAGCGGTTGGAGTAGCTCTCGCGGCGGATCTCGCCGTCGGTGACGATGTCGAGGCCGGCTTCCTCCTGCGCCTTGATGGCGACGATCGTGGC
>Ga0105106_10001543_pt1 | contig 16616 bp, 12 predicted proteins | sample PPLLaktember2015_5_FD_79109 | JGI IMG/M metagenome (GOLD analysis project Ga0105106, IMG submission 79109) | Freshwater sediment microbial communities from Prairie Pothole Lake near Jamestown, North Dakota, USA - PPLs Lake P8 Core (1) Depth... | ecosystem: Environmental > Aquatic > Freshwater >...
AACGCACGTTGTCGCTGGCCAGTCCGTGCGAGGTCGTGAACGGCGTGAACACGGGCCGGTCCGTTCCCGGTTCATCGATGCGCCGGAGCCCTCCCTGCGTGCTCGCCACCCACAGGCGTCCGGAGGCATCGACGTGCAGCGCCGTGATCGAGCCTGACGGCACGCCGTCCTCCGGCCCGAACCACTCGAGCCGGCCGTGCCGGAATCGCGCCAGTGCGGATTCGTCGAACCCGACCCACACGACGCCGGCGCGATCCTCCACGAACGAGTTCGCGCGCCGACTCTGGAACCGGAGGGGTGGCAGGCCCTCGGCCTCGGTGAGTCGATGCCATTCGTCGCGATCCCTCTGCCAGAAGGCCAGCCCGCCCTTGTCCGTGCCAGCCCACACGCGGCCCGATCGATCCTCGAAACCGCTCACGACAAGGTTGTCCGGAAGACCGTCCCTGGTCGTGTAGATCCGATGCGCCGGCCGTCTCGCGAGGTCCGCCGCCTGGGCGCCGATCCACCGGTGCATCCCCTCGGCCGTCATCAACCACCAGTCGCCAGCGCGGTCGCGGAAACCACAGCGCGACATCCACGAACAGGCCAGGCGGCCGGGAATCGCCGGCCGCACGGCGTGGAATCGCGATCCGTCGAACGTGTTCACCGAGTAGTCGCCGACCACGACCGTCATGTCGCCCGACGCGTCGAGCGCCAGCCCGTGGGCACGCAGCGCCGACAGGCCGTCGCCGAGGTCGTAGCTGACGAGGCCGTCTGGCAGCAGGCGCAAGGTCCCGGCGACCGTGGCGATCCAGACGGCCCCGGCCACGTCTTGCGCGAGGCTGGTGATCTGAATCGGCGGCAGACCGTGCGCCTCACCGAACGCGCGAAATCGAGTCCCGTCGAACTCGCCGAGTCCGCGCTCGGTGCCGACCCAAAGGCGTTTGCCGACGGCGAACAGGGCGGCCACGTTGTTGCCCGGCAGCCCGTCGTCGGTGGTGAACCAGCGAGCCTGCTCGCGCGCCGCGCCCGGCCCCGGCTCGCCGGCCGCAGGCGGGGCGCCACCGCGAGGCCGTTCGATGCGCCTCACCGAGTGCGCGGGCGCACCCGCGAGTCCGGCCAGCGGAGTGGGATCGAACCTGAGCAACCCCGTTCCGAAGCCGATCCAGAGCCGGCCAGAAGGCTCGACATGGAGACCGCTGACCGAATCGCGGGCCTCCTGGTCGTCGGGGCGGTAGCGGACGCCGCGCCCGTCCGGAAGACGGCGCAGCAAGCCGAAGACGGTACCGATCCACAGACTGCCTTCCCGGTCTTCGGCCAGCACCTGCACACCCGCGCTGTGGGCGTCCGGCCATGCCTCAGAAAGCGGGTCGCGGCGAAAACTGACGGCGTCGCCAGATGCCACGAGCTCGTAGAGCCCGTCGTCGGCACCGGCCCACACGCGGCCGGCGCTGTCCTCGAAGAGCACGTTCACGCGGTTGGCGCCGGGCTCGTTCGACAGCGTGAACGTCGTGAAGAGCGCATCGCCACCGAGCGGGTCGAGCCTGGACACGCCGCCGCCGTTGGTGGCCACCCAATACGCCCCGGAACGCGTCTCGATGAAGTCGTTGACGGTCGCCCGCGGCAGGCCGTCATTCATCCCGTAGCTCACGAATCTCACGCCATCGAACCGGCTCAAGCCGTCGCGTGTCGAGAACCAGAGGAAGCCTCGTGAATCGCGGAAGACGCCGATGACGTAGTCTCCGGCCAGGCCGTCCGCGGTCGTGTACCGGCGCACTGCAAGCCGTTCGGCTCCGGCAGGCGCCGGGAGGAAACCCATCGCGAGGACGCCCAGCGTCCCCGCGATCACACATGTGCGACCGAACGGCATGGCGGTCGCATTATAGAGGTCGGACCTACCGCGCTCCGAGCGGAATGCCGACGCCGAGGGTGAGACGAAACTGCTTGTACGTGTCGTTGTCCCAGCGCAGCACCGGAAGGTCCACCTGTACCTTGGCGTCGAGCGACCGAGCCACGCGGATGTTCAGACCGGCGCCCGGCTGCAGGACGACGCCCGATTCGCCGAACTCGCGCTGCACCCCGATCAGGAACTGGGCGTATGGCCGGACGCGGCCGGTGGTCACCTTGCCGAAGCGCGCGCCGCCGGCCACCTGAAGGTAGGTCTCCGGCCAGTACGAGAAGTGGTTCATGCCCACCTCGCCGACGATGCTGATGCCGCCGTTCAGGCGACGGCCGAAGTCGATCACCATGCCGGCCTTCGAGTTCTCGCCGACGTCCCGGAGGATGCTGTAGCCGGCCGAGATCTCGGTGGCGTACGAGGCGAGCGAGCGCTCCTGCGCGGAGGCTGGCGACGCGAGGTTGACGAACACGAGACCCATGAAGGCGACGAGAGACGCGAGCGATTTCTTGTGCATGACCTTGACCCTTGCGGCGCAGAGCCGCGTGGCATTCGATTCGCCGTGATTGGCCAGGCGTGCGCGGCATCTGCCGCGTCGCCCGCGACGGCGTCGAACATCACCGTCGTCGGGGATATTTGACGCGAGGGGTCGACGGGTTCCGCTGCGTGGGTGCGTAGCTGCGACACGGGCAGCAACAGGCGTGAAATGCCGGGTTTCTGGCGCCAGGCGGACCCGGAGGCGTCGCCGGCTACGTGGATGTGTAGCGCTTCGTGGAACGGAGGGTAACGCGGGTGAACGTCCGCCGCTCCGGACCGGATAGAATCGCGCGCGTGGTGACGCGCCCATGACCTGTCCCAGTTGCCGCGGACCGATGACCGAGCACACGCTCGACAGCCACACCGGCACGCCGGTCACGATCGACTTGTGCGAGGCCTGCCAGGCCTGCTGGTTCGACGGGCTCGAGAGCCTGCGGCTGGCGCCGCGATCGGTGCTGGCGCTCTTCCATGTGATTGGCGATCACACGACGCGCCCGCCGGCGGCGCTGTCACGGACCGCGGCGTGCCCGACCTGTGGCATGCGGCTCGTGCCGACGAAGGACATGCAACGGTCGACGCGCTTCGAGTACCTCCGGTGTCCCCAGCGGCACGGCCGGTTGATCACGTTCTTCAATTTTCTAAGGGAGAAGGACTTCATCCGGCCGCTGTCCGGAGCGCAGCTGGAGGAACTGCGGCGCAACGTCCAGATCGTGAACTGCTCGAACTGTGGCGCGCCGGTGGATGTGGGCAAGGGCTCGGCGTGCGCCCATTGCGGCTCGCCGCTCTCGATGCTGGACATGAAGCAGGCAGAAGCCCTGGTCGAGCAGCTGCGGCAGGCCGACCGATCGGGCCAGCGGGTCGATCCGACGCTGCCGCTTCGCCTGGATCACGCGCGCCGCGACGTGGCGTCGGCATTTGAGGCGTTCGAGCGGGACGCGGGCTGGGGGGCGAACGTCAGCAGCCTTGGCCTGGTCGGCGCCGGCCTCAGCTCGCTGGCGCGCTGGCTGAAGGGGGCCTGAACGACCACCCCGGCGGGCAGCGCCCGCCGGGGTGCAGAACCTCGGACTCCTACCAGCTGATGCGCCACACGACCTGACCCAGGCGGCCGCCCGGATCGAACGTCGTGTTGATGTCCGTGTACGCGCCGGTGACCTGGAAGATCCCCGTGCCGGCCCCTGGATTCATCTGGTGGTTGAAGTTGATGTTGTCGAACACGTTCAGCACCTCGAAGTTCACCTCGGCGGTGGCGCGGCCACCGATCGAGAAGAGCTTCTTGATGCGCATGTCGAAGCGCGTGAACGCCGGCGCCAGCACGAACACCTGCCTGTCCACGTCGCAGTCGCCCACGTAGACCGGGATGCAGCCCGGCGTGGAGCGCGGCGCGATGTAGCGGCCCTCAGGCACGCCCAGGGCGCTGTAGCCGGTGGCCGACGTCGGGTCGGTGTTGAAGGCCCGGCGGGTGTTCAGGATGATGTCGTCCGGCATGCTGAACACGGTGGTCGTGCCTGCCGCGTCCCTGACGATCCGGATCTTGAACTCATCCTGCAGCTCGTCCTTGGTCATGCCGACGAGGCGGACGCTGCCGGCATTGAGCTGCTGGCGCTGCCAGCGGCCCGTGCCGGAGAACTCCCACCCGCCGAGGATGCCGTCGAGCACCTTGTTCATGTCGGTGCCGTACCGGCGGCCGCGGCCGACCGGGATGTCGTACGTCCAGTTCATCTTGACCGCGTGCGGCACGCCCTGGCTCTCGAGATAGAACCGGTCGAGCCGGAGCGACTGCAGCGACGAGTTGAACGTGCGCGCGTACGTGTAGCTCGCCTGCACCAGCAGCCCCTTCGAGAGCCGGCGGCGCAGATCGACCTGCATGGAGTGGTACCGGCTGCCCGCCAGCGACTTGGTGATGTTCGCGTTGTTGATGCCGGGGTTCATGTAGAAGAAGTTCGGGGCCAAGCCCGCCCCGATGGCGTTCGCCCGGAACGCGGCGCTGCCGGACAGGTCGTTGACGGTGCTGCCGATGTTCGCGTTGAGCGGCGACAGATCGCCCGTGTAGGCGGTGTTGGTCCAGTTGGTCCCCGTGTAGGCCGCTGCGGTGCTCGCATCCGACCTGCCCGTGAAGTACGCGAGATAGGTCGGCAGCGGCGTGGTGCCCGTGCCGGGGCCGCGGTAGGCGAACGAGCACGCATTGCCCGAGCCGCTGCATCCCTGGGCCACGTGCGCCTGGAGGTTGTTCATCGCGACCTGGAACTCGTTCATGAACCCGTTCTCGAAGATCACCCGCTCGTTCCAGTTCTCGGTCGTCCACGCCTGCTGATTGCGGTTGCCGACGTAGCGGACCTCGATCGCGGTGTCGCGATCGAGCGAGCGCTGGAAGCCGACCGAGTAGGACTCGACGTACGGCGTGCGGATGTTCGGATCGAAGATGTTCACGTTGTTCGCCGTGGTCGGCAGGATCGGATACGACGGGCCGTCGGGCATCGTCGGCGGTCCGAGGCGGCTCTGGTCGCGGAGGAGCAGCGGCCAGGTTTCCCCGGGAAGCACCAGGTTGCCGTTGTTGACGTTCCGGTTGGCATTGACGGTGCCGCCCGGGTTGCCGCCGAAGATCCCCGTGAACCGATCGAACCGCTCGAGGTTGTAGCTCACCGCGTAGCCGGCGCGCACAGTGGCCTGCTCCGGATCGCCCAGGATCGCGCGCATCACGCCGTCCTGCACGTTCGGCCGCCACGCGAGGCCGACGTTCGGCGCGAGGTTGTTCCAGTCCGTGTTGTACGCCTTGTCGCCGGGGTTGAACGGCTGGTAGGCCCCGACCACACCCTGACCGGCAAGGGTGCCGGGCTGGAACAGGTTGCACTCGCGCCCGCCGGGTCCTGAGCCGACGCCCGAGATGCCGCAGAGCGTCGCGAGATCCGACGTCGAGTAGGTCGGCGTGATCGGCGTGAACGGCAACTGCACTTCGTACCGGAGCCCCGCGTTCAGGGTCACGGTCGGCGTGAGCCGCCACGAGTCCTGGACGAAGAAGTTGAAGGAGTTCATCTTCGCCTTCTGCTCGAGGCTGCCGTTGTAGACGTAGCGGCCGGTGGAGGCGTCCAAGCGGCCCGTGGCGTTGATGGCGGACACGCGGCCCGTCAGCAGCGCGTAAAGCGCCCGCGCGTTGTTCAGGTCGGTCGTCGACGCGCCAGGGAAGTTGGCCGTCGTGAACATCGCGTTCGCCGGGTCGTTCTGCGTGTTCAACCCGAGCGTCACGCGCGGCACGACCGTCGACGCCGTCGCGCGGTTCAGGATCTGCGAGAACGCGCCGACCACCGAGAGACTGTGGTTGCCCCGCAGCCAGTTGAGCGTGTTGTCGATGGTCCAGTTGGTCGTGTTGCGGGGCCCGGGGCTGGCCGTGGCCGTGGCGTTGTTGAGGCCGAAGCCGAGACCCAACGCGTAGAAGCCCTGGTTCTGGAACATGTCCCGGGTGACGTTCGTGAAGAACTCGTTCGGCGACCACTGCCAGCCGCCCTTGAGCTCGTTGACCATGCTCGCGCCGAGCGTCGATCGAAGGGTGATCGATCCGGTCGTGCGGTACGAGTTCTGCGTCGCGAAGTTCGGGAAGCCCGGGTATTGGGGATCGACGTTGTTCAGCAGGTCAGGATTGCTCTTGAACCGCTGCCAGTAGTAGGTGCCCGTCAACCGCTGACTCGGCGTGAGGTTGAAGTCCACGCGCGTCGTCGGCGAGTACTGATCGCCCTTGGTCGTGCTCTGGAACGCGAACGACTGCGTGTTCAGGGCGTTGGCCGGCGTCGTCACCGTGCCGGTGCCCGACGTCGAGTTGCGAATCTGCGCCAGCAGCGCCGACACGACCGGATCGAACGTGGCGAGCTGCCCGCTCTGCGCGGCCAGATCGATCACGTTTCTCGACCGCGTTTCGCCGCTCACCGCCCAGCGGAACAACCCGAACTGCGCGTCCGGATTGACGATCGTCCGGGTGCGGGTCGCCGAGTTCGGCTGACGCAGATGCTCGAAGTTGAAGAAGAAGAACGCCTTGCCCCGGCCATCGAGAAGCCCCGGGATGATCATCGGACCGCCCACGCGGCCGCCGTACTGATCGACGATGACTTCGTTGCGCGGCAAGCCACGCACCTTGTTGAAGAAGGCGTTCGAGTTGAACGACGGACGGCGCGCGTAGTGGTACACGCTCGAGTCGAACTTGTTCGAGCCCGCGCGGGTGACGAACGCCACCTGCACGGAGCCCTGGCCGCCACCCGACCCCGGCACCGCGCCGGTCACCGTGATCTCCTCCACCGCGTCGAGACGCGGCGTGACCATCGAGAAGAAACCGTCGCCCGACTGGAGCTGGTTGCCCGTCGTGACGCCGTCAATCGTGATGTTGATGGTGTTCTGCGGAAGACCGCTGATCGTGGACCCGCGTGGACCACTCGAGGTCTCGACGCCGGGCAGGAACGATACGAAGTACAGCGCGTTGCGCGAGACGAGCGGCAGCTCCTTGATCTGCTCGACGCTGATCGTGGACTGCACCGTCGCCGATTGCGTCTGGACGAGCTCGGTTCCGCCCCGGACCTCCACGGTCTCGGTCAGCGCCCCCACCTCGAGCACGGCCTTGACCTCCGCTGGCGTCGCCGCCAGGAGACGGACGTCGCTGATGACGACCGTCTTGAAGCCGCTGAGCGACACGGTCACGGTGTACGTGCCCGCGTTCAATGCCGGCACCGAGAACGCGCCGGCGGCATTCGTCACGACTGTCTGCGAAACGTTAGTCGCGTTGTTCTTCACGACGACGGTGGCCCCTGGGATGACGCCACCACCCGAGTCAGTTACCACACCGGACAGCGTCGAGCCGCTGCCTTGGCCGAACGCAGGCGTGGTGGCCATCACGAGCACGGCCAGACACACCATCAGCCTGAACACACGATCCATCATGGTCGTTTGCTACTCCATCCTGTTTGTGTGCGTTATTGGACACGGCCCGCGGAGGGGGACCGACTGCCGTGCCGCTGGGATTGCCGCGTGGGTGGTGACATCCACCATCCCTCCCAGATGTTCTTCGTCCCTACTGTCGAGTCCAAGTTAGCTGTGAAGGAAAGAAAACGTCAAGGGACGAACGATGGGACGAAATTCGGAAAGTAGTACACTCCCTGCTCGCCGATTCCGACTGTGTCTTCCACGCCCGTCGAGCAGCTCACGATCATCGTGCCCGTCTTCAACGAGGAGGGCACCATCCTGGCCGTCGCCGATCGACTGCAGTCGATCCCGCTGCCCGTCGCACGCGAGATCCTGATCGTCAACGACGGATCGCGCGACGGCACGCGCGACGCGCTCGACGGAATCGCGCGGCGGCATCCGTCGATCACGGTGGTGCATGCCCCTGAGAACCGTGGCAAGGGCCACGCCATCCGATTGGGGCTCGCCCGCGCGCGCGGCACCATCGTCGCGATCCAGGACGCCGACCTCGAGCTCGATCCCGCCGAACTCGGCATGCTGGTCGAGCCAATCCTCGAGGGCGCGACGTCGGTCGTTTACGGATCGCGATTCATGCGCGGCCGGCCGGGCGGCGGCGGCCTGGGCTACCTCGCGAACCGGACGCTCACGTCGATCACGAACGTCCTGTTCGGTTCGTCGCTGACCGACATGGAAACCTGTTACAAGATCATGCGGACGGATGTCGCACGATCGCTCGATCTCACCGCGAACCGCTTCGACATCGAGCCGGAGATCACGGCTCGGCTCCTCCTCGCGGGGCACCGCATCGTGGAGCGGCCGGTGACCTACTCGCCGCGATCCCGATCGGCGGGCAAGAAGATCGGCTGGCGGGACGGCGTGATCGCGATCCGCGTGCTCCTGCGGCTCCGGCTGAAGGGACGGCGAACCGCACTCTGACGACGATCCTGCTGGCGATCCTCGCCACGCTCGCCTCCGCCTGGGCCGCGGCCACGTGGCTGACCGACGGACTCGCCTTCGAGCTCCTCGGGTTCCGCGTCCGTTCGACCAGCGTGTGGCGCCCGCTCGGCGTCGCCCTGGGCGCCGCCGTCGTCCTCGTCCTGCGGCACGGCCTGCCGGCCACGCGCGCGACCTTTTCCCGACTCGCCGCCGGCACCAGCCCGCGCCGCGCCGCGATCGCGCTCGCCCTGGTGACGACAGGCGTTTCGCTGGCCTTGAACTCGTGGACCGCCAGCGGACCGGATTCGTTCGCCTATGTGAGCCAGGCGGCGCTGTGGCGCAGCGGGACACTCGAGATGCCCGTGCCGCTCGCCGCCACCGCTCCCTGGCCCGAGGCCACGACGACGTTCGCGCCATTCGGGTATCGCGCGGCGCCGGACAACGCGCCCGCGCTGGTGCCGGTCACGGCGCCTGGCGTGCCCATGCTGATGGCGTCCTTCCAGGCGGTCTTCGGCCATTGCGGCGCGTTTCTCGTCACGCCGCTCTCGGGCGGCCTGCTCGTGCTGCTCACCTTCGCGATCGGAACGCGACTGGGCTCGCCAGCGGCCTGCCTCACGGCGGCATGGCTCGTGGCCACGAGTCCATCCGTGCTCTTCATGTTGATGTGGCCCATGACGGACATCCCCGCCGCAGCGTGCGCCGCGCTCGTCATCTGGCTGCTCGCCGGGACGTCGGCCCGCGACGCGCTCGCGGGTGGCCTGTCGGCCGCTGCCGGAGTGCTGCTACGGCCGAACTTCATCCTGATTGCCGCCGCCGCAGGCGCCTGGCTCCTCGTCGAGAGCCTGCTCTGGGCGGGCCGCGCCGGACGTTGGCGCAGGCCGCTCTACTTCGCGCTGGCGGTCATGCCGGGAGTGGCGCTCAGCGGATGGCTGAACGTTCGCTGGTACGGCGCGGCCGCCGCATCCGGATACGGCGCGGCCGGCGACCTGTTGTCGGCCGGACACGTGTGGACGAACGTCGTGCAGTTCTCGGGATGGCTCGCCGCTTCATCGCCGCTGGGCTTCCTCGGCCTCAGTCTCCTCGCCTGGCCTCGGCTCCGCGCATGGAGCCTCGCCGGCGGGCCGCGCGCGGCCACGCTGCTCGGCATCACGACAGGCGGCGCGCTGAGCGTGTATCTGTTCTATGAGCCGTTCACCGAGTGGTGGTTCCTGCGTTTCCTGCTGCCCGCGTGGCCGGCGGTCTTCGTCGCCACGGGGATTGCGATCGAGACCCTTCGCTCCCGAAGCGGTCGCGTCGCTGCGCTGGTCACGCTCCTCGTCGTGGGGGCCGGCCTGGCCGGAGTCGTGACTGCCGCCAACCGGGGGGTGTTCCGCCTGGGCGAGGGCGAGCGGCGCTACGTCGATGTCGCCAGGATCGTGGCGCAGTACACGGAACCTCGGGCGGTCATCCTCACCTCGATGCACTCAGGCACGGTTCGCTACTATGCGGGCCGCGAGACGCTCCGATACGACGTGCTCGATCCGGCCTGGCTCGACCGCGCCATCGACTGGCTCGCCTCACAAGGCCGTCAGCCGTACATTCTGGTCGAGGACTGGGAGCAACCGCGCTTCGACGCCCGCTTCGCGGCCGGCAATCGGCAGGGTGCGTTGTCGTATCCCCCACTCGTCGCCTGGCAGTCAGCGCACGTCCGCGGATGGACGTGGCTCTACGATCCATTGCGCCGCGATCGTCCAACCGAGCGTCCAGGTGCGGACTTCGAACCTCACCGCGCGTGGTGCGCGCCTCCGGCGCCTGTCGACGGCCGGTGAGAGAATGACGCGATGATCGACCGGACCAGGATGGCATCACGCTGGGAATGGCTCATCGCGCCGCTCGGGCTCGCCGCGGCGTTCTGGCTGGCCTTCGGGCAGTTCCTCGACGGGAGGCACAGCGTCGCGACGTTCCAGGACAACACGCACCTGCTGCTCCCGTTCTTCCATTTCCTCTCGGAGACGATCGCCCGAGGCGAGTCACCCTACTGGATCAACCTCGTCGTCGGCGGACTGCCCTACTACAGCAGCCCGCACTTCTCGCCGCTCTATCCGTTCTATTTTCTGGGGTGGGGCCTGTTCGGCAGCCCGGTCGAGGGCATCCGCCATCTGCACGCCATCACGTTCCTGCACATCTTCCTGTTGCAGGTGAATACCTACGTGGCGGCGCGCCTGCTCCGCGTGGGGCCCGTGGGCGCGTTCCTCGGCGCGTCGATCGTGGCGTTCAGCGCCAACACGCTGGCCTACACGCCGTGGGTCAACGTCGAAGCGCCGTACGCCTGGCTGCCGCTCGTCGTCGCCGGTGCCGCGCTCGTGGTGGAACCTCGCCGGATGGTGCTCGGCGGCATCGTCGCCACCGGCGCACTGGCGATGCTGATGTTGGCGCAGCCAGCACAGCCTCTGACGCATGCGCTGTACTGCATGGCCACGCTCTGGGTCTTTGCCGGCATGCGCCACCTCCGGAACGCCGACTGGCTCAGCCTGCGCCGCGCGACGATCGGTGTGACGGCCATCGGCGTGGCGTCGCTCGCGATCGCGTCTCCGGTCGTGATTCCAGCCGTGCTCGGCGTAGGCGAATCGATCCGCTTCATCGGCGATTTCCCGCCGGTCGTGGGGTGGGACGCGCTGCCGTTCAGAGGCGTTCTCGTGGGCGAGATGCCGCCGAAGGCGCTGGCCGCGGCGTTCTTCCCCTACGCGACGGGCGTGCACGGTGTGGGCGATCCTTACGTGGGACCTGTTGTCGTCCTCCTGGCAGCGGCCGCTCTGCTCGGCGCGAAGCGGTCACCGGTCGTGCTGGCGTTCACCTTCCTCGGGGCGTACGGACTGCTGTCGGCCACTGGCAGCCATCTGGGTTTCTCGCAGCTCAACTACCAGTTGCCCTTCCTGAGCCAGGTGCGGGAACCGGGCCGGCACCTCGTCATCTTCGTGCTCATGACGGGCTTGCTGGCCGGCTTCGGCTTCGACGCCATCCGGATCGCGCTCGCGCCCGGTCGGCGCGCGTTGATACGCCCGTCGGTGCTGGCCGCCGTCGCAGCGACCGGGCTCATCGTCGCCGCCTCGGTCCTCACGGACCTGCCGCTTCGAGGACCGGCCGGGCGGCCGCTGATGATCGCCCTTGCGGTCGGCGCGGTGCTGTCCCTGGGCTTGATCGCGTCGTCGCGAGGCTGGGTGCGCCACGCGGGCGGCGCAGCCATCGTCTCACTGGCCCTGATCGCAGCCCTGACGTATCCGAGGCCGATTCCACGTATCGCCGACGGCGATTACTTCGCGCGAAAGAACCTGGTGTCCCACAAGGTGCTCGCGGAGCTCGCTGCCCTGCCCGATGCCCGGCAGCACCGGTTCGTGTTCGAGGACCCGGGCTTCAGCACGCAGTTCTGGTCGATGAACGGCGTCTACTACGGCATCCGCTCCTTCCAGGCGTACGCCAACCCGCTGCCGTACCGGCAATTCGATCAGGTCTTCCAGCGCTTCAACCTCCGGCACTACTACCCGATGCTCGGCGCGAAGTACCTTCTCTGCGTGCGCTGTCAGCAGCGCATGGTTGCCGACTACCGGGAGACGACGACGATCGAAGGGTACCGGCTGTTCGTGGCCGATTCGGCGATGCCGCGCTACGCCTCCGTGTCGCGGCTGGCGGGAACCTATCGGAACGAGAGCGAGTTCTTCGGCCTCATCAATCAGGGTTCGACTACGCGACGGGCGCGGTGGTCCACCAGCGGGACGAGGCCGGCGTGCGGGCATGGCTGGGCGAGGCCAAGGCCGAGGAACCCGCGCTGATCAAGGAAGAGGTCGCGACACTCAATCGCGTGGTGTTGAGCGTTCAGAGCGACAGCCGCGCAATCGTCATCCTGAACGAGTACTATTCCCCTGCCTGGCAGGTCATGGTCAACGGAGTCCGAACCACGCCGGTCGCGGTCAATCTGAATCAGATCGGCGTCCCGGTCTCACGCGGCGGCAGCCTCATCGAATTCGAGTACCGCCCGCGCCTGCTGCCGTGGCTGACGACGCTGCAGCGGGTCACGATCCTCATGACGATCGTCGGCCTGATTGTCTGGCGGCGGCGAGCGGCCGCCCTTCCATAGATTGCTCATGACACTGAGGGACGTCCGCACGCTCGTGACCGGCGCCGACGGGTTCATCGGTTCGCATCTCGCGGAAGCGCTGGTGGACGCCGGCGCCCGGGTACGGGCCCTGGCGCAGTACAACTCCTTCAATTCCTGGGGCTGGCTCGACGATTCCCCGCGGGCAGGTGAGCTCGAGGTCGTGTCCGGTGACATCCGCGACGCGCATTTCTGCCAGTCGCTCGTGCGCGACATCGACGTGGTGTTTCACCTGGCCGCGCTCATTCCGATTCCGTACTCCTACGTGGCCCCGGACAGTTACTTGGATACGAACGTGCGGGGAACCCTGAACCTCTGCCAGGCCGCGCGAGCCGCGGGCGTCCGCCGGTTCGTGCAGACGTCCACGAGCGAGGTCTATGGCACGGCGCAGTACGTGCCGATCGACGAACAGCACCCACAGACGCCGCAGTCGCCGTACAGCGCCACGAAGATCGGTGCCGACGCGGTGGCCCTGAGCTTTCACTACGCGTTCGGTCTGCCGGTGGTCGTGGCGCGTCCGTTCAACACCTACGGCCCTCGCCAGTCGGCGCGCGCGGTGATCCCGACGATCATCACGCAGCTCGCGCAGGGCGCCCGCGAGGTGGAGCTCGGCGACATCACCACCACGCGGGACTTCACGTTCGTGGAGGACACGTGCCGGGGGCTCATGGCCGTGGCGGCCATCGAGGGCGCGCAGGGTGAGGTGTTCAACATCGGATCGAACTCGGAGATCTCGATCGGCGACCTGTTCGCGGCCATCACGGCTGCGATGGGCGTCGACGCCAGGATCGCCGAGCGCGACGAGCGGCGGCGGCCCGCCGCGAGCGAGGTCCGCCGGCTCTGGTGTGACAACCGGAAGCTCGAACAGGCGTCCGGCTTTCTCCCGACGGTGCCGTTCGAGCACGGTCTTGCGATCACGATCGACTGGTTCCGCGATCCCCGGAATCTGGGCCGCTACAAGGGGCATCTCTACAATGTTTGAGCGCGCCGTGATCCTCGCCGGCGGTCAAGGAACGCGACTGAGGCCCTACACGCTCGTGCTGCCGAAGCCGCTGATGCCGATCGGCGAGTACCCCATTCTCGAGGTCATTGTCCGCCAACTGGCGGCGGCGGGCGTCCGTCACATCACGCTCGCCGTGAGCCACCAGGCGAAGCTGATTCAGACGTTCTTCGGCGATGGCGAGGCGTGGGGCGTCACGATCGACTACTCCGCCGAGTCGCGGCCGCTCAGCACGATCGCGCCGCTCCGTCTCATCGAGGATCTGCCCGAACGGTTCCTCCTCATGAACGGCGACGTGCTCACCAGCCTGCGCTTCGCGGATCTCTGTCGCCATCACACGGAGATGGGCGGGTTGTTCACGATCGCGGGGGCACGTCGCCGACATACGATCGACTACGGCGTGCTGCGGGCCGACGACAATGGCCGGCTGGTGGGCTTCCTGGAGAAGCCGTCAGAGGAATACCTGGTGAGCATGGGCGTCTACGCGGTCGAACGGGAGGTGCTGTCGCTCGTCCCGTCCGGTCGTCCCTACGGCTTCGACCACCTGATGACCGACCTGCTCCAGCGCGGCGCGCAGGTGAATGTGTATCCGTTCGACGGCTACTGGCTCGACATCGGCCGTCCGGACGACTACGCCCGGGCCGTGGAGGAGTTCGAGCGCCTCAGGACCACGCTGTTGCCGAATGCCTGATCGCGTGCTCGTCACCGGGGCGGATGGATTCGTCGGACGCCATCTGGTGCCGGCCCTCACGGCCGAGGGTTTCGAGGCCTGCGTCCATCGGCGAGCGGACGGCGACCTGGCCGATGCCGGGCCGCGCGCCACAGATGTTCATCGCGTGGTCCACCTGGCCGGCCGCACCTTCGTTCCCGAGAGCTGGGAGCACCCGTCGCGTTTCTATCGCGACAACGTGCTCACCACGTCGCATGTGCTCGACTTCTGCCGTCACACCGGTGCGTCGCTCGTGTACTTGAGCTCGTATGTGTACGGCGTGCCGCGGGAGCTGCCCATCACGGAGTCGCACCCCGTACAGCCCTTCAATCCGTATGCGCACAGCAAGATCCTGGCGGAGGACGTAGTCCGCTTCTACGCGGCGCACTTCGGCGTGGCCGCCACGATCATCCGCCCGTTCAACCTCTACGGACCCGGACAGGACGAGCGTTTCGTGATTCCCGCCATCGTCCGGCAGGCCCTCGATCCGGCGGAGCCGGCGATTACGGTGCACGACCTCCGGCCGCGGCGCGACTATCTGCATATCGCCGACCTCGTGTCGATCGTGGTCGCGGCGCTCCGGACCGGATCCGGTGGCGTGTACAACGCGGGCAGCGGCGCGTCGGTGAGCGTCGCTGACGTCATCGAGGAGATACGGACGCTCGCCGGCACGGACAAGCCGGTGCGCGTGGTGGGCGAGCCGCGCGCGCACGAGATCCTCGACGTGATCGCGGACATCACACATGCGCGCGAGAGCCTCGGCTGGCGGCCGCGGGTGTCGCTCACGGCGGGGCTCCTGGACGTGGTGGCGTGGACCAAGGGAAGGCTCGCGACCAGATGAAGACGATTGACGTCGTCCTGCCGGTCTACAACGAAGAGGCGGGCATCGCCCAGTTCCACGCTGCGCTCATGGAGGTGGCGGCGGGCCTCTCCGACCGCTACACGTTCCGGCCGATCTACGTGCTGGACCGATCGACGGATCGCACGTTCGAGAAGCTCAAGACGATTGCCGCCGGCTGCCCGGGCATGCGCGTGATTCACCTGTCGCGACGCTTCGGGCACCAGATGTCGCTGTTCGCGGGCCTCGATCACTCGTCGGGCGACGCGCTGATCATGATGGACGCCGACCTCCAGCACCCGCCCGCGGTGATCCCGGAGCTGCTGGCGAAGTTCGAGGAAGGCTTCGACGTCGTGCAGACGATCCGCCACTACGGGCCGGGCACCGGCTGGCTGAAGCAGCAGTCGTCTCGCGTGTTCTACGCGATGCAGAACGCGCTCTCGCCCGTGGAGATCAAGGACGGCATGGCGGACTTCCGCTTGATCTCGCAGCGCGTGGTACGGCTGTTCCAGACGAGCATCCGCGAGCAGAACCAGTTCCTGCGCGGACTGTTTCAGTGGGTCGGCTTCAAGCGCACCGAAGTCACCTTCGTCAGCGCCGAGCGGCGTGCGGGCGCCACCAAATACCGCCTGGGACGCCTGCTGTCCTTCTCGATGACGGGCATCGTGTCCTTCTCGAAGATCCCTCTTCGCATCGCCACGCTGCTCGGGTTCACGATCTCCACGCTGGGCATCATCTATGCCGCGTGGCTGCTCTACGGCTACGTCATGCGGGGCGGGTTCCCACCAGGCTACGCGTCGCTGATCCTCGTCACGCTCGTCATCGGCGGCCTGCAGCTCGTGTTCCTGGGCATCATCGGCGAGTATCTGGGCGGGATCTTCGACGAAGTGAAGGGCCGGCCGCTGTACGTGGTCGAGGAAATCGTCGACGGCGTCGGATCGGACCTCAGCCGCGGGACGGATCGGCTGGCTTCGCAGAGTGCACGCACTGATTGATCATCAGCGGCAGCAGCGTGCGTCCGTATCGATCGAGACGACGGATGAGCGGGTGCAGCGCGGTCACCTGGAACGGCAGCAGGTGGATGCCCCGATGCTCGATCACCGTGGCGCCCGCCTGCTCGAGCGTGCGGCGGACGTCGGACGACCGCACGAAGTTCTCCAGCCCGTCGTACGGTCGGGCGCCGACGAGCGACGCGAGACGGACCGGCCACTGCCAGAGCCAGTTCGGCGTGGAAAGCACGAGGTGACCGCCGGGCTTCAACACGCGGTTCAGCTCCGGCAGCACGGCCAGTGGATCGGGCGTGTGCTCGATCACTTCGCTGGAGTACACGATGTCGAAGGTGCCGTCGGCGAACGGGAGCTGCATCACGCTGCTGACGACCGGCAGGCATGTGGCCCTGGCGCGTGTGTGCCTGACCAGGTTGCCGCCGAGGTCACAGGCCACTACCGTCGCGCCGCGCTCGTTCAGCCGTGCGGTGCCCCGGCCGGTGCCACAGCCCGCATCGAGCACGAGTCGTCCGGCCACGGGGATGCCGGCCAGGAACTCGTCGAGCAGCACTTCGAGCCGGCGGCGGCTATCGTAGGGGTTGATCAGCGAGTCGAACTTCTCGGCCAGCCGATCGTGCGCGAGCATTTTCTGAGCGTCCATCTGTCA